>Ga0156178_144_pt1 | contig 96271 bp, 91 predicted proteins | sample RifCSPlowO2_12_FD_107831 | JGI IMG/M metagenome (GOLD analysis project Ga0156178, IMG submission 107831) | Burkholderiales bacterium RIFCSPLOWO2_12_FULL_65_40 | reverse complement strand
AAGAACAACCCGGCCTCATCATCCTGGGCAAACAAGCCATCGACGACGACGCCAACCAGACCGGCCAGATGCTCGCCGCCCTGGCAGACCTGCCCCAGGCCACCTTCGCCTCCAAGGTCGAAGTGGCCGGTGACAAAGTCAACGTCACCCGTGAAGTGGACGGCGGCCTGGAAACCCTGCAGCTCTCGATGCCCGCAGTCATCACCACCGACCTGCGCCTGAACGAGCCGCGCTACGTCACGCTGCCCAACATCATGAAGGCCAAGAAAAAGCAGCTCGACACCGTCAAGCCCGAAGACCTCGGCGTTGACGTGGCCCCGCGCCTCAAGACGATCAAGGTGGCAGAGCCCGCCAAGCGCGGCGCCGGCATCAAGGTGGCCGACGTTGCCACCCTGGTCGACAAGCTCAAGAACGAAGCCAAGGTCATCTGAGGCCACAGGCAAAGGAAACGAACATGACCGCACTCGTCATCGCAGAACACGACAACGCCAGCCTCAAGGGCGCCACCCTCAACACCGTCACCGCAGCCGCCCAGTGCGGTGGTGACGTGCACGTGCTCGTCGCCGGCCACAACGCTGGCGCTGCCGCTGCAGCCGCCGCCCAGATTGCTGGCGTTGCCAAGGTGATCCACGCCGACGGCGCAGCCCTGGAACAAGGCCTGGCCGAAAACGTCGCCGCCCAGGTGCTCCAGATCGCCGGCAACTACAGCCACATCCTGTTCCCCGCCACCGCCGGTGGCAAGAACGTGGCTCCGCGCGTGGCCGCCAAGCTCGACGTGGCGCAGATCAGCGAAATCAGCAAGATCGACAGCCCCGACACCTTCGAGCGCCCGATCTACGCCGGCAACGCCATCGCCACCGTGCAAAGCAGCGACACCGTCAAGGTCATCACCGTGCGCACCACCGGCTTTGACGCCGCAGCCGCCACCGGCGGAGCCGCCGCTGTGGAAACCGTGGCTGCTGCCGCTGCCAACGGCAAGACCAGCTTCGTGGGCCGCGAAGTGACCAAGAGTGACCGCCCCGAGCTGACCGCCGCCAAGATCATCGTCTCCGGTGGCCGTGCGCTGGGCAGCAAGGAAAAGTTCGACGAAGTCATGACGCCGCTGGCCGACAAGCTGGGCGCCGCTTTGGGTGCCAGCCGCGCAGCGGTGGACGCGGGCTACGCGCCCAACGACTGGCAAGTGGGCCAGACCGGCAAGATCGTGGCACCGCAGCTGTACATCGCAGCGGGCATCTCGGGCGCCATCCAGCACCTGGCGGGCATGAAGGACTCCAAGGTGATCGTGGCGATCAACAAGGACCCTGAAGCGCCGATCTTCAGCGTGGCCGACTACGGCCTGGAGGCGGACCTGTTCACGGCCGTGCCGGAACTGGTCAAGGCCCTGTAAAGCACTTTCGTGCGCGAAAAGGCATCGCTTGCGATGCCTTTTTTTTGACGTTTGCATCCCCCGGAGAACCCCATGAGCTACACCGCCCCCGTCAAGGACATGCTGTTCAACATGCAGCACCTGGCCCACATCGAACAGATCGCGCAGATCCCCGGCTTTGAAGACGCAGGCTTTGATACCGCGCAGGCCGTGCTGGAAGAGTGCGCCAAGTTCACCGAGGGCGTGCTGGCTCCGCTGAACTTCGAGGGCGACAAGAACCCGTCATCCTGGAAGGACGGCGTGGTCACCGCCACTCCGGGCTTCAAGGAGGCCTTCCGCCAGCTCACCGAGGGCGGCTGGCAGGGCCTGCAGCACCCGCAGGATTTTGGCGGCCAGGGCCTGCCCAAGACCATTGGCGCGGCCTGCATGGAGATGCTCAACAGCTCCAACATGAGCTTCGCGCTGTGCCCCTTGCTGACCGACGGCGCCATCGAGGCGCTGCTGACGGCCGGCAGTGACGAACTCAAGGCGATCTACCTCGAAAAGCTCATCTCCGGCCAATGGACCGGCACCATGAACCTGACCGAGCCGCAGGCCGGCTCTGACCTGGCGCTGGTGCGCACCAAGGCCGATCCGCAGCCCGATGGCACGTACAAAATTTTCGGCACCAAGATCTTCATCACCTGGGGTGAGCACGATATGGCCGAGAACATCGTCCACCTGGTGCTGGCCCGCGTGGCGGGAGCGCCCGAGGGCGTAAAGGGCATCAGCCTGTTCGTCGTGCCCAAGTTCCTCGTGAACAAGGATGGCTCGCTGGGCGCGCGCAATGACGCGCACTGCGTGAGCATCGAGCACAAGCTGGGTATCAAGGCCAGCCCCACGGCCGTGCTGCAGTTTGGTGACCACGGCGGCGCCGTGGGCTACCTTGTGGGCCAGGAGAACCGTGGCCTTGAATACATGTTCATCATGATGAACGCCGCACGCTACGGCGTCGGGCTGCAGGGTGTTGCCATCGCCGAGCGCGCCTACCAGAAGGCCGTGCAGTACGCCAAGGACCGCGTGCAGAGCCGCCCGGTGGACGGCAGCATCAACGCCAGCGCCGCCATCATCCACCACCCCGACGTCAAGCGCATGCTCATGACCATGCGCGCCTACACCGAAGGCTGCCGCGCCATGGCCAGCACGGCGGCGGCCGCCTACGACGCGGCGCACCACCACCCCGATGCACAGGTGCGCAAGGACAACGCCACCTTCTATGAATTCATGGTGCCGCTGGTCAAGGGCTACAGCACCGAGATGAGCCTGGAGGTCACCAGCCTGGGCGTGCAGGTGCACGGTGGCATGGGCTTCATCGAGGAAACGGGCGCAGCGCAGTACTACCGTGACGCCAAGATTCTGACCATCTACGAAGGCACCACCGCCATCCAGGCCAACGACCTGGTGGGCCGCAAGACGGCGCGCGACGGTGGCCAGTCGGCCCGCGCCATCGCCGCGCAGATCGAGAAGACCGAAGCCGAGTTGCAGGCCAGCGGCACGCCCGCGGCCCTGGCCATGGCCCGGCGCCTGGCGGCCGCGCGCCAGGCCTATCTGGACGTGGTGGACTTCGTCTGCGGCGGCGCCAAGGCTTCGCCCAACGCCGTGTTCGCGGGCAGCGTGCCCTACCTGATGCTCGCGGGCAACCTGGTGGCTGGCTGGCAACTGGGCCGCTCGCTGCTGGTGGCCCAGGACCTGTTGCAGAAGGGACAGGATGAGGCTTTCATGCCTGCCAAGATCGCCACGGCGCAGTTCTATGCCGAGCACATCCTGGTCAAGGCGCCGGGCCTGCGCGACAGCATCGTCGAAGGCGCCGAGAGCGTGACAGCGCTTGCGCTGGACTCGTTCTGAGCCCGTACCCTGGCCCCCTGCATCGCAGGGGGGTAGGGTTGCTATATAAATAATAGCTAATAGCGCCCGTTGATAAAGCGCTTGAGGCTGATTTGACTCATATTTTCGATTCAACGGAAAGCCACCATGTCCAAGCTGCCCCCGGTTCTGCAGAAGCTCTCGCTGCCCGTCATCGGCTCGCCCCTGTTCATCATCAGCAACCCCAAGCTGGTCATCGAGCAGTGCAAGGCAGGCATCGTGGGTTCCATGCCCGCGCTCAATGCCCGTCCGGCCGAGCTGCTGGACGACTGGCTCGCGGAAATCACCGAAACCCTGGCTGCCTGGGACAAGGCGCACCCCGAGCAACCCTCGGCCCCGTTTGCCATCAACCAGATCGTGCACAAGAGCAACGACCGCCTGGAGCACGACATGCAGGTCTGCGCCAAGTACAAGGTGCCGATCGTCATCACCAGCCTGGGCGCGCGCGAGGATGTGAACCAGGCCGTGCACGCCTGGGGCGGCATCGTGCTGCACGACATCATCAACAACAAGTTCGCGCACAAGGCCGTGGAGAAGGGCGCTGACGGCCTGATTGCCGTGGCGGCCGGTGCGGGGGGGCATGCAGGCGTCAAGAGCCCGTTTGCGCTGATCCAGGAAGTGCGTGAGTGGTTCGACGGCCCGCTGGCGCTGTCCGGTTCCATTGCCTCGGGTGGTGCCATCCTGGCGGCCCAGGCCATGGGCGCCGACTTCGCCTACATCGGCTCGGCCTTCATCGCGACGCACGAGGCGCGTGCCGCCGAGGCCTACAAACAGGCCATCGTCGAAGGATCTTCCGACGACATCATCTACAGCAACCTGTTCACCGGCGTGCATGGCAACTACCTCGCGCCATCCATCCGCGCTGCCGGGCTCGACCCCGAGAACCTGCCCGTGTCCGACCCGAGCAAGATGAATTTCGGCACCGACCGCAAGGCCTGGAAAGACATCTGGGGCTGTGGCCAGGGCATTGGTGCCATCCGCGCCGTGACCAGCGCTGCCGAGCTGGTGGCACGGCTGCGCAGCGAGTACGAAGCGGCCCGCGCGCGCCTGCTCGCGCGCTGATCCACAGGGCGCAACCCCGGCGGGTTGTGCCCGGTCGCTTCTGTAAGATTCGTGCCAGTCAGTGGCATGTAAGTGCGTGCGCTGAAAGTGTCGGGGCTTTACCGACCTTCAGGAGACAAAACATGAGCGCGCCATCGAATGCCATCGAATCCAGCCTGGTGGAAAACCGGGTCTTCCCGCCTGCCGATGCCGTGGTCAAGGCGGCCCGCATCTCAGGCATGGCCGGCTACGAGGCCCTGTGCGCCGAGGCAGACCGAGACTTCGAAGGTTTCTGGGCCCGTCTGGCCCGTGAGCATCTGCAGTGGAACAAGCCATTCACCCAGACGCTCGACGAATCCAATGCCCCGTTCTTCCAGTGGTTTGCCGACGGCGAACTCAATGCCTCGGCCAACTGCCTGGACCGGCACATGGGCACGCCCACCGAGAACAAGACGGCCATCATCTTCGAGGCCGACGACGGCGCCGTCACCCGCATCACCTACAAGGAACTGCTGGGCCGCGTGAGCCAGTTCGCCAACGCGCTGCTGTCGTGCGGTGTGGGCCAGGGCGACCGTGTGCTGATCTACATGCCCATGACCATCGAGGGCGTGATCGCCATGCAGGCCTGTGCCCGCATTGGCGCCACCCACAGCGTGGTGTTCGGCGGCTTCTCCGCCAAGGCGGTGCAGGAGCGCATCATTGACGCTGGCGCGGTGGCCGTGGTCACGGCCAACTACCAGTTGCGCGGCGGCAAGGAACTGCCGCTCAAGGCCATCATCGACGAAGCCCTGGCCATGGGCGGCTGCGACACCATCCGTAACGTGCTGGTGTACGAACGCACCAAGACGCCCTGCAACATGGTGGCAGGCCGCGACCGTACCTTCGCCCAGGCACTGGAAGGCCAGAGCACCGAATGCCCGCCGGTGGCCGTGGGTGCCGAGCATCCGCTGTTCATCCTCTACACCTCGGGCTCCACAGGCAAGCCCAAGGGCGTGCAGCACAGCACGGGCGGCTACCTGCTGTGGGCCAAGCTCACGATGGACTGGACCTTCGACCTGCGCCCCAGCGACATCTTCTGGTGCACGGCTGACATCGGCTGGATCACCGGCCACACCTACGTGGCCTACGGCCCGCTGGCCGCAGGTGCGACGCAGATAATCTTTGAGGGCATTCCCACCTACCCGAATGCCGGCCGCTTCTGGCAGATGATCGAGCGCCACAAGTGCACCATCTTCTACACGGCGCCCACCGCCATTCGTTCGCTCATCAAGGCGGCCGAAGGCGACGCGGCCGTGCACCCTGCGCGCTCCGACCTCTCCAGTCTGCGCATCCTGGGCAGTGTGGGCGAGCCCATCAACCCCGAAGCCTGGATGTGGTACTACAAGAACGTCGGCGGCGAGCGCTGCCCGATCGTGGACACTTTCTGGCAGACCGAAACCGGTGGTCACGTCATCACCCCGCTGCCCGGGGCCACGCCCCTGGTGCCTGGTTCATGCACGCTGCCGCTGCCAGGCATCACGACCGCCATCGTCGATGAGGCCGGGCAGGACATGCCCAACGGCGCTGGCGGCATCCTGGTCATCAAGCGCCCCTGGCCCAGTATGATCCGCACCATCTGGAACGATCCGGAACGCTTCAAGAAGAGCTACTTCCCTGAAGAACTCAAGGGCTACTACCTGGCGGGTGACGGCGCCGTGCGCAGTGCAGACCGGGGGTATTTCCGCATCACCGGCCGCATCGACGACGTGCTCAACGTCTCGGGCCACCGCATGGGCACGATGGAGATCGAATCGGCCCTGGTCGCCAAGACCGACCTCGTGGCCGAAGCCGCCGTGGTGGGGCGCCCTGATGATGTGACCGGCGAGGCCATCTGCGCTTTCGTGGTTCTCAAGCGCTCGCGCCCCACGGGCGAAGAAGCCAAGCAGATCGCCAACGAGCTGCGCAACTGGGTGGCCAAGGAAATCGGGCCGATTGCCAAGCCCAAGGACATCCGCTTTGGCGACAACCTGCCCAAGACGCGCAGCGGCAAGATCATGCGCCGCCTGCTGCGCTCCATCGCCAAGGGCGAGCAGATCACCCAGGACACCAGCACGCTGGAGAATCCCGCAATTCTGGATCAGTTGGCCCAGACCAACTGATCCAGAAGGGCGCCGCAAGGCGCCCGCGCGTGGCTCTTGCGGGATTCGGGGACACTCATGTCGCGTAGCGACGTGATGTGACCACAGAATCCGGCGGAAATCTGTTTGGCCCAGACCAACTGATCCAGAAGGGCGCCGCAAGGCGCCCGCGCGCAGCGCTTGCCGGATACGGGGTCACTCATAGTGCGCATCCATATGAGTGACCGCAAAAGCCTGTCAATCGGGCTGAGTGCGTGCTCAAAGTCGTGGCCCCATATATATCCAGAACGGCGCCGCAAAACACCCGCATGCAGTGGTGTGCGTGACGACAGCTTTCCGCTTCAATACCCCGGCCTGGTATTCATGCCCGGGGTTTTTGTGATTGCGGGGGCACAAAACAAAACGGCCACATCACGCAGGCGATGTGGCCGTGGGTGCAAGGCGCTGTGCGCCCTGAACGGAATGCTTACTTGGTGGCCAGAACCCAGGTCGCCAGCTTCTTGGCGTCGGCTTCGTTCACTTGCGTGTTGGCAGGCATGGGCACAGGACCCCAGACGCCCGAACCACCCTTGATGATCTTGGCAGCCAGCTTGTCCACGGCGTCCTTCTGACCCGCGTACTTCTTGGCAACGTCCTTGTACGAAGGACCCACGAGCTTCTTGTCAACAGCATGGCAGGCCATGCAGTTCTTCGACTTGGCCAGCGCTTCGTCAGCCAGTGCGGGGGCTGCAACAGACAGCGTCATGGCGAGGGCAATCAGAGTACGCTTCATCGTGGTCTTTCCTGTGGGTTGAGTTACATTGCTAATAACGGAATTGTAGTGATTCAGGTTGACCGCATCCGATAATCTCCGCACTTTTTTTGAGGGATAACCATGTACATGCTGGGTCTGGGGATCATTCTGGCGCTTCTGAAGTACCTTGAAATCGGGCCCGTGGCCGCCTGGTCGTGGTGGTGGGTTCTTTCGCCCTTCGCGCTCACCATTCTGTGGTGGGCCTGGGCGGATTCAACGGGTTACACCAAGCGCAAGGCCATGGAAAAAATGGACGAGCGCAAGCAGGAGCGCATCGACAAGCAGAAAGAGGCCATGGGCATGCGCCCCCGCAAGCCTCGCTGACTGCGGCTTTCTCGTCTGGCGCACGCTGTGGCGCCATGCGCCCTCCCGTGCACGGAGGGCGGGCAGGCCAACTGGACCCCAATCCGGCTGCGAGCGCGCTGTTTGTCCCTGTTTGCGGTGTGCCGGGCCACGGGCGCATCCCTCCCGCAACAGGCCTGTGGGACATAATCCATCAGATTTTCCATCTCAATTCCCCAGTATTCCCACGGACGAAGAATCACCATGCCAGCCTACCGTTCCAAAACCTCCACCGCCGGGCGCAACATGGCGGGTGCGCGCGCGCTCTGGCGTGCCACCGGCATGAAGGACGATGATTTTCAGAAGCCCATCATCGCGGTGGTCAATTCCTTTACGCAATTCGTCCCCGGCCATGTGCACCTGAAGGACATGGGCCAGCTCGTGGCGCGCGAAATCGAGGCCGCGGGCGGCGTGGCCAAGGAGTTCAACACCATCGCCGTGGACGACGGCATTGCCATGGGCCACGATGGCATGCTGTATTCGCTGCCCAGCCGTGACATCATTGCCGACTCGGTCGAATACATGGTCAATGCGCACTGCGCCGACGCCATGGTGTGCATCTCGAATTGCGACAAGATCACCCCCGGCATGCTGATGGCCGCCATGCGCGTCAACATCCCCGTGGTGTTCGTCTCGGGCGGGCCGATGGAAGCGGGCAAGGTCCAACTGGCCACGCCCGGCACCCACGCCCTGACGTTCAAAAAGCTCGACCTGATCGATGCCATGGTGATGGCGGCCGACGATTCAGCGTCCGATGCCGATGTGGCTGAGGTGGAGCGCAGCGCTTGCCCCACCTGCGGCTCCTGCTCGGGCATGTTCACAGCCAACTCCATGAACTGCCTGACCGAGGCCCTAGGCCTCTCGCTGCCTGGCAACGGCACCACGCTGGCCACGCACTCCGACCGCGAACAGCTCTTCAAGCGCGCCGGCCGTCTGGTGGTGGACCTGTGCAAGCGCTACTACGAGCAGGACGACAGCCGCGTATTGCCGCGCTCGGTGGGCTTCAAGGCCTTCGAGAACGCCATGACGCTGGACATCGCCATGGGCGGCTCGACCAACACCATCCTGCACATCCTCGCCATTGCCCAGGAGGCCGAGATCGACTTCACCATGGCAGACATCGACCGCCTCTCGCGCGTTGTGCCCCAGCTGTGCAAGGTGGCGCCCAACACCGACAAGTACCACATCGAAGACGTGCACCGCGCCGGCGGCATCATGGCGATCCTGGGTGAGCTCGACCGCGCCGGCAAGCTGCACACCGACACGCCCACCGTGTACGCCCCCACGCTCAAAGACGCGCTGGACGAGTGGGACATTGCCCGCAACCCGTCCGAAGCCGTCAAAACCTTCTATCTGGCAGGCCCTGCCGGTATTCCCACCCAGACGGCGTTCAGCCAGAGCACCCGCTGGCCCAGCCTGGACCTCGACCGCGCGCAGGGCTGCATCCGCTCTGGCGACCACGCCTTCTCGCAAGAGGGCGGCCTGGCGGTGCTGGTGGGCAACATCGCGCTGAACGGCTGCGTGGTCAAGACCGCTGGTGTGGACGATGCCCTGATGGTGTTTGAGGGCCCGGCCCATGTCACCGAATCTCAGGATGAGGCCGTGGCCAACATTCTCGATGACAAGGTCAAGGCCGGCGATGTGGTGATCGTGCGCTACGAAGGCCCCAAGGGCGGCCCCGGCATGCAGGAAATGCTCTACCCCACCTCGTACATCAAGTCCAAGGGCCTGGGCAAGGCCTGCGCGCTGCTGACCGACGGCCGCTTCTCGGGCGGCACCTCCGGCCTGTCAATCGGCCACTGCTCGCCCGAGGCAGCAGCCGGCGGCGCCATCGGCCTGGTGCGCAACGGCGACCGCATCCGCATCGACATCCCGAACCGCCGCATCGACGTGCTGCTGTCCGACGAGGAATTGGCGCGCCGCCGCGCCGAGCAGGACGCGAAGGGCTGGAAGCCCGCGCAGCCCCGGCCCCGCAAGGTGTCCGCCGCCCTCAAGGCCTACGCCAAGCTGGTGATGTCGGCCGACAAGGGCGCGGTGCGCGATCTGTCGCTGCTGGACTGACACCCGCCCGGCGCCCAGGCGCTGTGCATACAGACCCGCCGGCTTCTCCACCGGCGGGTTTTCTTTTTGCTCTGTTGTTGATAGCTGCTAGCGCTTTATTTGCAAGCGCTGGAGGCCAATTTGACTTGAAATTGCAAGGGTTGTTCAGCGTCACTGCATACGCTGAAAAGTCATCACATCATCGCCTGCGCCACAGGGTGAGGCACAGGTGATGCCTGCTGTTCAGTTGCGTGACTGAACCCAGTTTTCCACCTGCAGTGCAGGGACGCGGGCAAACTCGCCGACGTTGTTGGTCACCACAACGAGCCCCTCGCTGCGCGCATGGGCGGCGATGTGCAAATCGTTGACGCCAATCGGCTGCCCGGTCTTCTCCAGGCCCGCACGAATGGCGCCATAGTGCTGCGCAGCCTTGGCGCCATACGGCAGAACCTCCAGACGACTGCAAAAGTCTTCAATGGCGACCAGGTTGTCGCTCACCCGTGTGCTTTTTTCTGCACCGTGGAAAAGTTCCGACAGCGTGATTGCCGAAATCGCCATGCGGCTGGCATTCTCGTTGAAGAGCGAGAGCACCTCGATGGGGCGCCGCTTCAACACGTAGATGACGATGTTCGTATCGAGCAGGTAGCGCAGCATCAGAGAGGCTCCCGCTCACCGAGGGGCTGCGGGGCGCGCTCTGGCAAAAAATCTTCACTGACCGCCGGGCCATCCAGAAAAAAGCTGTCCCAAGTCTGGCCCACGGGCGAGATGATGCGTTCATTCCCCCTGGCGCGCACTTCCACCTTGCGCACGCCCTCCGGCAGGCGCAACTCGACGGGCAAGCGCACGGCTTGCGTGCGGTTGTTGATAAAGACGGAGCTGATGGCCATGACAATCCTTTCGGGATGTATATGGCGCTAGTATATTGCGATGGTTGTAGTTAAGCTGGGCAGGTCGAAAAGCAGTACAAAAACCATAGCCGCTCGCGCTTATCTAGAAAGCTCCAGATGGCTTTTTGATTGCAAATCAAAGCAAGCCCGTCCCCGTGGACAAATACCGGGGCTTACTTCACCGCAGACCCCTCGACCAAGCTCTTTGCTTGGGCTTACCTTCGGTTCGGCAACTTCGGCAACTTGCATTAGGAATTCTTGCAAGTTGCGGACCTGACAGGGTTTGGATAGGTGGGGTATCAATCGGTCTTCATCATGAGCAGGTCATTGATGAGCATCTCGATATTCTTCTTGATGGATCCCTCGGTTGCAATGCGCACCCGGGTGGCCCCCAAGGGCGAGTCGGAAAAACCAGCGGTAAATGGTGCGCGGATCAGCCGTGAGTACACGTCCTTGCCGGTTTTGGTATCGACGACGGTGTACTTGATGGATGACGTCACGGTCATGTCAATGCCAAAAGCAGGCTGTTCCAGCTGGTTCAGGTTTGCAATCAACCGGTATTTGCTGGCAGACAGCACGCGTTCGAACACACCTGCGTTTGCCAGGGAGTCTTCCAGTGCGCTGCGGAAGGCTTCGCTGGACACCTGCGATACCCACAGCGGATTCGTTTCCCGGCCACCTGTCACATCGGCCACGGAGATGGCGTTTTTTAACGAGGCAGGCGCTGTGCGTTGGCTGGAGTAGACGCTCATGTTGCTGACTGCTGCGGGCGTGGCGCAGCCTGCGAGCAAGGCCAGCAATGACGCGCCTGCTATCAGGTGAAGGGCTCGGGTCATCATGCTGCGCATTTCTTGGTTGTAGCCGTCGCCTCGATCGCGTCGTATTCACCCTTCAGGCGTGACAGTTCCGCTTCTTGCTGTTTGGTACCCCCCAGAGCGAAGAGCGCAGGCCAAAAAAGGATGATTCCGACTCCAGCGATCGCCTTGTCGTTGCTGGCGGCCTCATCCAATCTGCCTGTGAGCTGGTTGACACGGCCGCTGATGCGCATGGACTCCGAGCGCAGTTGTTCGCAGTCGTAATTGGCGTACTGCATGGGCGACACATAGCTGGCCGAGATATCTTTGCCGGCCGTAGCGCAGGCGGTCAGGATACCGCTGGCGACCAGGACGGCAATGGATTTGCTGAAAGGAATCATGTGAACTCCGAGAGAAATAATCAGATGGCCGCCTTGGCCTGAAAAGTGCTGTTACTACTTTTTGCTTCTATTGTTTTTGCAACAAATAATTCAGCAAATAGTACAACTAACAGTTCAATACAAATTTAACAGAAATTTAACGTCCCGGCATGGACCAAAAGTTGGAATTTGCCGAGCGTTTGCGCGCCGCCATGCTGGCTGCGGGTCTGGAGGCGCGCCCCGGCGTACTGCTCAACCTGTTCAACACGCACTACTGGGGCCGGTCAGTGACGTTTCAGGCGGTGTCGCGCTGGTTGCGGGGTGAGGCGATCCCTGCGCAAGACAAATTGATCACGCTGGCAGATTTGCTCAAGATCGAGCCCGAAGTACTTCGCTTTGGAGAGGTGGTTCGCAAGTCGGTCCGGGTCAGGCGGCAACGCTGGGACGAAGGCGTGGGCTACCTGGAGCGCGAAACCTTTGACGCCTTCCTGCAGTTGCCCGCCCCGCAGCGCAAACTGATCCGCGAAGTCATCCTGACTTTTGCCAAAGTGCACCAGGGCGGCGCGGCGCCACGCGATGCCTCGGCAGGCAAGGCATCGTCGGATTAATCAAAAACCATAGCTGCTTGCGTATGCTGCATAAGCGCTAGAGCCATATTTTGCTCAAAAACCCGGGGATTGCCGCTGTGGTTTCCGCCCCGGCCCGCGGCGCCGGGCACAATACCCGCCACCATGCTGACCTATCCCCACATCGACCCCGTCGCGCTGCAGCTCGGCCCCGTGGCCATTCACTGGTACGGGCTGACGTATCTGGCGGCCTTTGGCCTGTTCATGTTTCTGGGGCTGCGGCGCCTGCGGCATGAGCCTTTTGCCTCCATTACCGGCCCGGGCGCCTGGACGCGCCGGGATGTGGAGGACATTCTTTTCCTCGGCGTGGTGGGCGTCATCGTGGGTGGGCGCCTGGGCTACTGTCTGTTCTACAAGCCGGGTTATTACGCCACGCACCCGCTGGAGATTTTTGCCATCTGGCAGGGCGGCATGAGCTTTCATGGCGGGCTGCTGGGCGTGATTGGTTCGTTCTTCTGGTTTGCGCGCACGCGCCAGCGGCCGTGGCTGCAGGTGGCTGATTTTGTGGCGCCCTGCGTGCCCACGGGGCTGGCGGCAGGGCGCGTGGGCAATTTCATCAACGGTGAGCTGTGGGGGCGTTTTTCCAGCCCCGACCTGCCCTGGGGCATGGTGTTCCCGCACAGCGGATCGATGCTGCCGCGCCACCCCTCGCAGGTGTACCAGTTCCTGCTGGAAGGGCTGCTGCTGTTCGTGCTGCTGTGGCTGTATGCGCGCAAGGAGCGCCGTCAGGGGCAGGTGGCGGCGGCCTTTCTGGTGGGCTACGGCGTCTTCCGTTTTATCGCCGAATACTTCCGCGAGCCCGACAGCTACCTGGGCCTGCTGTCGCTGGGCATGAGCATGGGGCAGTGGCTGTGCCTGCCCATGATCGTTGGCGGCGCCGCGCTGTGGCTCTGGAGCGCCAAGCGCGGCTGAAGCTCAATGCGCCGCGCCGGGGCCGTCGCGGTACAGGGCCTCGATTTCCTCGGCGTACTGGCGCTGCACCACGTTGCGCCGGATCTTCTGCGTGGGCGTGAGGCAGCCGTTGTCGATGGTGAAGGCACTCTCCAGCACCGAGAACTTGCGCACATGCGCCACGCGCGCCTGCTTGGCGTTGACCGCGTCGATGCCGCGCTGCAGTTCCTCCTGCACCGGGCTGCTGCGCGCCCAGTCGGCGGGGGTGCCGGGTAGCTGGTGCTGCTGCGCAAACGCCTGCAGCACATCGGGCTTGAGCGTGAGCAGCACGCTGAGGAAGTGGCGCGAATCACCGATGACCACAGCGTGCTCCACCAGCGGCAGGTTCATCAGGTCGGCCTCGATGTTGCCGGGCGAGATGTTCTTGCCGCCCGAGGTGATGAGCAGGTCCTTCTTGCGGCCGGTCACGTAGATGAAACCGTCCTCGTCGATGTGGCCCAGGTCGCCGCTGTGCAGCCAGCCGTTCTGCAGCGCCTCGGCGGTGGCCTCGGGGCGGCCCTTGTAGCCGCGGAATACGTTGGGGCCTTTGACGAGGATCTCGCCGTCCTCGGCAATGCGCACCTGCATGCCGGGTAGGGTCTTGCCTGCCGCACCCAGGCGGATGAAGCCGGGCAGGCTGATGGCGGTGGGGCCGCAGTCTTCGGACTGGCCGTACACCTCGCCAATCAGCAGGCCCAGGCCGGTGAAGAACTCCAGGTTTTCCACGGCGATGGGCGCAGCGCCAGAGATGAGGATGCGCGCCTGGTCAAAGCCCAGCGCCGCCTGCACTTTGCTGTGCACCAGCCGGTGGGCGATGGTGTTTTTCAAGTTCAGCAGCGTGCCGGGCTCGCGTCCCTGCAGGGCTTCGGCGTGCCAGGCTCGCCCGGTGCGCAGCGCCCAGCGCGCCAGCCGCGCCTTGACGCCTGTGGCGCCCGCCAGCTTGGTGGCAATGGCGGCCTGCATCTTCTCCCACACGCGCGGCACGCCGAAGAACACCGTGGGGTGCACCTCTTTCAGGTGGTCCCCCAGGCTCTCGAGCGAGCGCGCGAAGTACAGCTGGTAGCCCGCCAGCGCATGGTTGCAGATAGAACCGTGCTGCTCGGCGATGTGCGCCAGCGGCAGGTAAGAAATCAGCCGGTCCTGCGGGCCCACCTGGAAGGCAGCTGACAGCGCTGCCGAAGTCCAGCTCAGGTTGGCATGCGTCATCTCCACCGCCTTGGGGTGGCCCGTGGTGCCCGAGGTGTAGATCAGCGTGCCGATGTCTTCCTCGCGGATCGCGTCCATGCGGCGCTGCACCTCGGCATCGTGCTCCAAGCCGCCCAGCGCCACGAACTGCTCCCAGGTCATGGGCGCGGCCACGCCTTCGGGCACCTGAGGCTGGGCATCGCCCGGCGCTTGGCGCATGAGCACGGTGGCGCGCAGGCGTGCCAGCGCCTGGGGCTCTGCCGCTGCCTTGGCCCATTGCGCTTCGTTTTCCACCAGCAGCACGGCGCAGCCGCTGTGTTCGACGATGTAGGCAATTTCGTTGGCGGCGCTGCTCCAGTAGATGCCGGCGGCCACGGCCCCGACCATCATTGCGGCCAGGTCCGTGGTGGTCCACTCGGGGCGATTGAAGCCCAGGATGCACACCGCATCGCCCGGCTGCACACCCAGCGCCACCAGGGCGCGGGCGGCCTGGCGCACCTGCTGTGCATAGTCCTGCCAGCTCGTGGGCAGCCAGCCCTGGGCGTCGCGCACGAAATAGGCGGGCGCCTGAGGCTGGCGCTGGCTGGTGGCCACGAAGCGGGCCGGGATGCTCTGGAAGCGCTGGTCGCGCGCGGCCTGCGGCCCGCTTTGCGCTGGGGAGGTTGGCATGCTCTTGTCTCCATTTTTTGGGGGCTGCAGCGTTGCGTGCAGGCGGTGCGCCGACCCCTCTGGCGGGGGCCTGTCGCGCGATTCAGGTCGGTGACTTCACCGCGCTACATGTCCTGCGCGGCGCACGAGACGGGCGCGGCCCAGGCCTGGGCTCCCGCGCAAGGGCCGCCCCGCCGCGCCGGGAGCGTCCCCCTGCCCGCATTGCCCAGCAATGCGAGAGCGGGGGGAAGGCCCGCAGGGCCTCAGGGGGGTGTCGCTTCATGTCAGGCCGAGCAGTTCGCGGGCTTCGGCTGGGGAGGCGATCTCGCGCCCGGCATTGCGTGCGCACTGCGCCAGCGCCTCGATCAGCACGCCGTTGCCGGTGGCACGGCTGCCGTCGGGCAGGTAGAAGGTGTCTTCCAGGCCGGTGCGCAGCATGCCGCCGAGGTCGGCCGTCTTCTGGTGCACGGGCCAGATTTCCTGACGGCCGATCAGCGTGGCCTGCCAGACGGCGCCCGGTGCCATCCACTGGGGCAGCAATTCGAGCAATTGCGCATCGCAAGGCATGCCCGAGGCCACGCCCATCACCAGGTTGTATTCGGGGCGGCCCATCTCGGGCTTGAGCATGCCGTTCTTGATGTACATGGTGACCGAGCGCACGATGCCCACGTCGAAGCACTCGAACTCGGGGTGCGTCCCGCACTCCTGCATCACGTCCAGGAACTGCTGCACCTTAGCCACGGGGTTATCGAACACCATGGGCGGCCAGGCCCAGGTGCCGTCTTTCTTGAGCTTGAGGTAGTTCAGGCTGCCGGCGTTGCAGGCGGCGATTTCAGGCTTGACGCGGCGGATGCAGTCCAGCGGGCCACTGATGTCCTTGCCGATGACGCCCGTGGTCAGGTTGATGATGACGCCCGGGCAGGCCTGGCGGATGGCGTCCACCACTTCCTGGGCCACGTCCGGGTCCCAGCTGGGCATGTGGCCCAGGCCCGGCTGCTGCGAGCGGATGTGCACGTGCATGATGCTGGCACCCGCATCGAACGCCTGGCGCGCCTGGGCGGCCATCTGCTCGGGGGTCACAGGCACGGGGTGCTGCTGGGGGTTGGTCAGCACGCCGGTGAGGGCGCAGGTCAGGATGGCCTTGTTGTTGCTCATGGGTTGGTCTCTTCGTTGGTGAGTTCGAGTTCTGCCAGCACGCTGCCTGCGGCAACACTGCCCTTGAGGCCGGCGTGCAGGGCGGTGACGGTGCCGTCGGCGCGGGCGTTGAGCCACATTTCCATCTTCATGGCCTCCACGCACAGCAGCGGCTGGCCGGCCTTGACCTGGTCGCCCACGGCCACGGCAATGGCGCAGACGGTGCCCGCCACGGGCGAGCGCAGCTTGCGCGGGTCCAGGGCCTGGTCGGTTTGCGGAAAGGGCGACTTTTCGTCGAACACGAACACCGTGGCGCCCAGGGCCAGCGTGACCTGGCCACCCTGCACCTGGCAGATGGCATGGCGCTGCACGCCGTCGATCTGGTAGCTCAGCCGGTGGTCGTGCCAGCCCAGCTGCTCGAAGGCGAACACGGTGCCGTCGGCCAGCTGAACGCTGGCCTGTGCCCCGTGGGGGCGGATGCGCACGGCCTGGCTCTCCGGGGTGCCGGCCAGCGTCAGCGTGGTGCTCCATGCCGCCACGCTGTCCGGACGCAGGACGCTGGGTTCCTGGGCCACCAGCGCGGCGGCGGCCAGGGCCCAGGTCAGTGCATCGGGCCGGGGGCGCTGCAGCAGCGGCTCGCCGTCCTGCTGCCACTGGTCGATCAGCGTGGTGTGCATGCGCGCTTCGCGGAAGGCCGGGTGGTCGAGCAGGTCGCGCAGAAAGCGCGCGTTGTGCCGCAGGCCCAGCAGCGGGGCATCGTCCAGCGCCGCCATCAGGCGGCGGATGGCGTCCTGGCGGTCGCGCCCGTGCACGATCAGCTTGGCCACCATGGGGTCGTAATACGGGCTGACCTGGCCGCCCTCGCGGATGCCCGCGTCGATGCGCACCTCGCCAAAGGCGCACTGGCCCTTGGCGCGGCCGGCCAGGGCCCACTCGGGCCGCCAGAACTGCACCGTGCCGGTTTGCGGCGCGAAACCGTCGTAAGGGTCTTCGGTGTACAGGCGCACTTCAATGGCGTGGCCACTAAGGTGGACTTGCTCCTGTGTGAGCGGCAGCGGCTCGCCTGCGGCCACGCGCAGCTGCCACTCCACCAGATCCTGGCCGGTGATGCACTCGGTCACCGGGTGCTCGACCTGCAGGCGGGTGTTCATCTCCAGGAAATAGTGGTGGTTCTGCGCATCGACGATGAATTCCACCGTGCCTGCGCCCCGGTAGCCCACGGCCAGCGCGGCGGCCACGGCGTCGGCACCCATCTGCGCGCGCATCTGCGGCGAGACCACGGGGGAGGGCGCTTCCTCGATCACCTTCTGGCGGCGGCGCTGCGCCGTGCAGTCGCGCTCGCCCAGATGCACGGCGTTGCCGTGCGCATCGGCGAACACCTGGATTTCGATGTGGCGGCCGTTCTCGATCAGGCGCTCCAGCATCAGCGTGCCGTCGCCAAAGGCGCTGGTGGCTTCGCGCCGTGCGCCCTCGATGGCGGCCTGCAATTCGCTGTCGTGGCGCACCAGGCGCATGCCGCGCCCGCCGCCGCCGCTGACGGCCTTGACCAGCAGCGGGTAACCGAGCTTTTGGGCCTGGGCCACCAGCGTGGTATCGGCCTGGTCCGCGCCCAGGTAGCCCGGCGCGCAGGGCACGCCGGCCTCGATCATGCGCTGCTTGGCCAGGGCCTTGTCGCCCATGGCGGTGATGGCGCTGGCGGGCGGGCCGATGAAGACCACGCCCGCATCCTCGCAGGCCTGGGCAAAGGCAGCGTTCTCGCTGAGGAAGCCGTAGCCGGGGTGCAGTGCATCTGCGCCCGTGGCCTTGCAGGCGCCGAGGATGGCGTCGAACTTCAGGTAGGACTCGGCCGCCGGTGCAGGGCCGATATGCACGGCCTCGTCGGCCAGCGCCACATGGGGGGCATCGCGGTCGGCGTCGCTGTACACCGCCACCGTGCGGTAGCCCAGTGCGCGGGCGGTGCGGATCACGCGGCAGGCGATTTCTCCGCGATTGGCGATCAGTATCTTGTTAAACATGTTGTGCCCCTTTCGCGGAGAAATCGCCTGCGTGCGCTGCGCGCACCACGCGATGTGGCTGCGCCGCTGCGCCGCAGTGCGGCTGGTCTCCGCGATTGGCGATCAGTATTTTGGAAAAACTCATGCGGGAACCCAGTTCGGTTTGCGTTTCTGCAGGAATGCGCCCGTGCCCTCCTGGCCCTCGGGGCCCTGGGCTGCGCGCGAGAAGATGGCGGCGGCCTCATCCACCAGCGCGGCGGGGGCGTTCCAGCGTGCCTTGGCCATCAGCGTCTTGGTGGCGGCCAGTGCGCCGGGGGCGCAGGCCAGGATGTCCGCCAGCACGGCCTGCAGCGCGGCGTCCACATCGGCGGTGGCCACCTGCTGGTGGACCAGGCCGATCTGCAGCGCCTGCGCTGCATCCAGCTTGCCGCCGGTCACCGCCAGGCGCTTGGCCTGCGAGTAGCCCAGGCGCTCGACGAGGAAGGGCGCGATCTGCGCGGGCACCACGCCCAGCGAGGTTTCGGGCAGGCGAAAGCTCGCCGTCTCGGTGGCGATGGCCACGTCGGCCACGCAGGCCAGGCCCAGGCCGCCGCCCATCACCGTGCCCTCCAGCACCGCCACCACGGCCAGCGGCGTGTCGGCAAAGGCCGCGCACATGCGGCCAAAGGCGGCGTTGACCTCGGCGATGGGGTCGGTGCCCGCCGGGGCCTCCATGGCGCGCATGCGGGCTATGGCCATATCCTTGAGGTCGCCCCCGGCGCAGAAATGCCCACCCGCGCCGCGCAGCACCACCACGCGGGTGGCTTCTGGCGTACAGATAGTGCTTTCGGCCTGCGCGAGCGCCTGGCGCAGCTCGCTCACCATGGCCAGTGACATGGCGTTGCGTACTTCGGGGCGATTTAAGGTAATTTCGAGCACAGCGCCTGTATTCACGGCGCTAATAGCTATAAATGTCATAGCAATTAATCTTTGCTGTTAGCGCTTCTTGCCCGGCAGCGTGCCTTCGAGCTTGCAGATGATGCCGAGCATGATTTCGTCGGCCCCGCCGCCGATGGAGATCAGGCGGCTGTCGCGGTAGGCCTGCGAGATCGGGTTGTCGGCCGTGAAGCCCATGCCGCCCCAGTATTGCAGGCAGGCGTCGGCCACTTCGCGCGACAGGCGCCCAGCCTTGAGCTTGGCCATGGAGGCGAGCTTGGTCACGTCCTTCCCGCTCACGTACGACTCCACGGCGCGGTAGGTAAGGGCGCGCAGCGCTTCGACCTCGGTGCGCAGCTCCGCCAGGCGGAAGTGCACCACCTGGTTGTTCAGGATGGGCTGGCCGAAGGTCTGCCTGCTCCGGGTGTATTCAATCGTCTGGTCGATCAGGTTGTCGAGCGATCGCAGGCTGCCGGCCGCGCCGTACAGGCGCTCTTCCTGGAACTGCAGCATCTGGAACATGAAACCCGCACCCTCCTGGCCGATGAGGTTGCGCTGGGGCACGCGCACGTTGTCGAAGAAGAGCTGCGCCGTGTCGCTCGAATGCATGCCGATCTTCTCGATCTTCTGGCGCGTGACGCCAGGGGCATTGAGCGGCACCATGATGAGCGACTTGTTTGCGTGCACCGGCCCCTCGCTGGTGTTGGCCAGCAGGCAGCACCAGTCGGCCTGCATGCCGTTGGTGATCCACATCTTGGAGCCGTTGATGACGTAGTCGCCACCGTCCTTTTTGGCCGTGGTCTTGAGCGCGGCCACGTCCGAGCCGCCGCTGACCTCGCTCACGCCAATGCAGCCGACCATGTCGCCCGCGATGGCCGGGGCCAGAAATTCCCTGCGCAGCTCGTCGCTGCCAAAGCGCGCCAGCGCCGGGGTGCACATGTCCGTCTGCACGCCAATGGCCATGGGCACGCCGCCCACGTTGCAGTCGCCCAGTGCCTCGGCCATGACCATGGAGTAGCTGAAGTCCAGCCCCATGCCACCAAATTCGGTGGGGTACTTGATGCCCAGCAGGCCCAGGTCGCCCATCTTCTTGAAGAGCTGGTGGGCGGGGAAGATGCCGGCCTTCTCCCATTCGGCTGTGAAGGGGTTGATCTCGTTGGCGACGAATTTGCGCACCGTGTCGCTGATCTGCTCGTGCTCGGGGGTGAATTGCATGGTGTGTGCTCCGGATGAATGAGGGGGGTGGCGGCTTACAGGCGCGCCACGCCGAAGGTGTTGGAATGCAGCACGCGGGCTCTGGCGTCGCGTGCCATCGCCAGGCATTGCGCGAGCACGCTGCGCGTCTGGCGCGGGTCGATGATTCCGTCGTCCCACAGGCGCGCGGTGCCGAACAGCACGTCGGATTCCGCGTCGAGCCTGCGCTTGAGCTGCTCGCTCATGGCCTGGATGCCGGCCTCGGCCTGCTCGCCCAGGGGCACGCCCGCGCGCTCCAGCTTGCCGCGGCTGATCATCTCCATGACCATGGCGGCCTGGGCGCCGCCCATCACGGCGGTGCGTGCGCTGGGCCAGGTGAAGATGAAGTCCGGGTCGAAGCCGCGCCCGCACATGCCGTAGTTGCCAGCGCCGAACGAGCCACCCACCACGATGGTGAACTTGGGCACGCGCGCATTGGCCACGGCCTGGATCATCTTGCTGCCGTGCTTGATGGCGCCGGCGCGCTCGGCTGCCGTGCCCACCATGTAGCCCGTGGTGTTCTGCAAAAAGACCAGCGGCGTGCCGCTCTGGTCGCACAGCTGGATGAACTGTGCCGCCTTGACCGAGCCCGTGGGCTGGATGGGGCCGTTGTTGGCGATGATGCCGACGCGGTGGCCATCGATGCGTGCATGGCCGCAGACGGTGTCGCTGTCGAAGGCGGCCTTGAATTCGAGGAAGTGCGAGCCATCGACGATACGCGCGATGATCTCGCGGGCGTCGTAGGGCTCGCGCTCCTCGGCCGGGACGATGCCCAGCAGTTCTTCCGCGTCGTACAGCGGCGCGCGCACGCTGCCGTCGGGGCCGCCAGCCTCGTCCCAGGGCAGGTGATCCATCAGGTCGCGTGCGATGGCGATGGCGTGCGCGTCGTTCTCGGCCAGGTACTCGCCCAGGCCGGTCACGCTGGCGTGCAGGTCGCTGCCGCCCAGTTCGTCATCGGTGGTGTCCTCGCCAATGGCGGCCTTCACCAGCGGCGGGCCGGCCAGGTAGATGCTCGATCGGTTCTTGACCAGCACCACGTAGTCCGACAGGCCCGGCAGGTAGGCCCCGCCCGCCGTGGAAGAACCATGCACCACGGCGATCTGCGGAATGCCCGCCGCCGACAGGCGCGCCTGGTTGGCAAAGCTGCGCCCGCCGTCCACAAAAATATCGGCCTGGTACATCAGGTTGGCGCCGCCCGATTCGACCAGCGCAATCAGCGGCAGCTTGTTCTGCAGCGCGATGGCCTGCGCGCGCAGGCCTTTTTTCAGGCCCATGGGCGCCACGGTGCCGCCCTTGACGCCGCTGTCGCTCGCCGAGATCAGCACGCGCTTGCCCGCCACCTGGCCGATGCCGACGATGGAGCCGCCGCCGAGCACCGACTTCTTGCCGTCGTCGTCGTGCATGCCTAGGCCGGCCAGGGCGCTGAGTTCCAGAAAGCTGCTGCCCCGGTCGAGCAGGCGCGCCACGCGCTCGCGCGGCAGCAGCTGGCCTTTTTTCTCGAACTTGTCGCGCTTGGACTCGGACTCGGTCACTACCTTGCCCTGCAGCGCCTGCACCTGCGCCAGGCGCTCGGCCATGCGCTCGGTGTTGCGGCGAAACGCATCGCTGCGCGTGTCGATCAGTGAACGGATGGCGGTCATGGCTTGAGGGCCTCCGGGGTCTGGGCGCGGTGGAAGCCTTCAAAGGCCTGCGAGCGCTGGTGTTCCATGATGGGGAAGAGTGGAGCGCCGAGCGACGCCGCACCGTCGATCTGCACCGTGATGCCGGTGATGAAGGCCGCGCCGGGGCTGAGCAGGAAGACGATGGCTGCGCTGATTTCGGCCTCGGTGGCCAGGCGGCGCAGCGGCACATGCTCGCGCAGCTTGGGGATCAGCGCCTTGACTGCGCCGCCGTAGCTGTCCATGCCCGACGAGGCCACCCAGCCGGGCGCCACCGCGTTGACGCGCACCCCACTGCTGGCCCATTCAAAGGCGGCGCTCATGGTCAGGTTGCTCATGCCCGCGCGCGCCGCGCCCGAGTGGCCCATGCCGGGCATGCCGTTGCGGAAGTCCGCCGTCATGTTGACTATTGAGCCGCCGTGCTCCTCCATGCTCTGCAGAAACACCTCGCGCATCATCAAAAAGCCGCCCGTGAGGTTGTTGCTCACCACGGCCTCGAAGCCGCGCTTGCTGATGGCCTGCAGTGGTGCTGGGAACTGCCCGCCTGCGTTGTTGACCAGGCCGGTGATGGGGCCCACCTGCTGGACCATGGCGGCCACGGCGGTCTTGACGGCTTCCTCGTCGCGGATGTCAAAGGCGATGGTTTCGCACAGGCCGCCGTCCTCGCGGATTTCCTGGGCCACGCGGTCGAGCTTCTCCTGGGTGCGGCCGCTGATGATGACGCGCGCGCCAAGCGAGGCCAGTTCGTGGGCCACGCAGCGGCCGATGCCGCTGCCGCCGCCGGTCACCCAGAAGGTGCGGCCGCTGAACAGGCCGTCCCGGAAGACGCTGTGGTAGCGGCCTTGCGGGTGGGCCGCGCTCTGTGGAGATGTGTTGGGCTGGTTCATGGATGGTTGAATCTGCATGGGTAACGCATTAGATTTCAACATGACGTTAACGTCAACATGCTTTCTTTTAGGCATTTTCCCTTGTGTAAGCGGAATGGCTTTGTCTTATGATGCATGCCGTACTTTCACAACCCCTTCAAGGAACACCATGAACATCCAGGAATGCACCGAAGCCATCCGCGCCAAAGTGGGCGACAACAGCGGCCTGAACGCCGTGCTCAAGTTCGATTGCGGCGATGACGGCCAGATCCTGATCGACGGCGTGTCTGCACCCAACACCGTGGACAACAACGACCGTGACGCCGACTGCACTGTCGCCATCACGCTGGAAAACCTGAACAACCTGCTGACCGGCAAACTCGACCCCGTCACCGGCTTCATGGGCGGCAAGTTCAAGGTCAGCGGCGACATGAGCGTCGCCATGAAGCTGCAACGGGTGGTGTGACCATGATGGCCGGCCCCACTGCGGCTTCCGCCGACCGGCAGGCCGCCACCACGGCGGCCGCACGCCAGGTGCTGGCCGATCACTATTCCGACGACAAGAATTCGGAACTGTTCGGCGTGACGGAGCTGTGCAACGCCTTCGACGTGACGCCGCGGACCCTGCGCTTCTACGAAGACAAAGGTCTGCTGGGCCCGCGCCGCATCAACGGCACGCGCGTTTACAGCCGGCGCGACCGCGCCCGGCTGGCGCTGATCCTGCGCGCCAAGGCCATCGGTTCGTCACTGGCCGAGATCAAGCAGTATCTCGACATGTACGGCCAGGCCGGCGAGGGCCGCGAGCAGCAGTTGCGCTACGTTCTGCAGCGCACCGACAACGCCATCGCCGAGCTGGAGCAAAAGCTCGCCCACATCGAGAGCAGCCTGGCCGAGTTGCGCATCATCAACAGCAATGTGCGCAAGAACCTGGGGCTGCCGCCGCTGGAACCTGGCTGACCACCACGATGGCCGGTTTTTGAAGCGCCGGATGGCCCAGGCCATGCCGGCGCTTTGTTTTGGCTGTGGTACACAATCGGTGTGTCCACCCTATGACTTGATGGAGCCCATGGCCACCGCACCCGAATGGATCGCCCGCAGCGTTTCGCGCCTGCGTGGTTCCCGTCCCGTTGACAACGCCCCACCCCCCGCGCAAGCACCCAAGCCCGAGGGCGCGCGCAGCACGCACGAGCGCCTGCAGGCCACCCTGCGGCGCGGCGAGGAGGCGCTGACGCCGCGTGCCCTGCGCCGCCTGCTGGCCGACCTGCAGGAGGTGGTCGCCCCGCGCGTGAGCGAGGTCGAGGGCGGCGCCCGTGCGCAGGCCGTGGCGCAGTGGTATGCGCAGGCCGAGCCGGGCGAGCGGCGCGACATGTGGCTGCTCATGAGCGAGCAGTTCGCGCCCGATGCCACGCGATTCAAGTCGGCGCGCGTGCGCTATGAGGCGGCCGCAGGCACCGAAGAAGAGGGCCAGGCCGAGATCCACCTGCGCCGCGCAATGGTGTCGCCGCGCACGCGCCTGCTGCAGCGCTTCGCGGTATTCCCGCAGGGCATGCGCTTCCTGGTGGACCTGCGCGCCGAGCTGCTGCGCGAGATCAAGGGCGACAAGCGGCTGCTGGCGCTGGACGCCGAGCTGGAACATCTGTTCTCCACCTGGTTTGACGTGGCCTTTCTGGAGCTGCGCTGCCTGTCGTGGGATTCGCCGGCCTCGCTGCTGGAAAAGCTCATCCAGTACGAGGCTGTTCACGACATCCGCAGCTGGGCCGACCTGAAGAACCGCCTGGACAGCGACCGCCGCTGCTACGGCTTCTTCCACCCGCGCCTGCCCAATGAGCCGCTGATCTTCGTCGAGGTGGCGCTGGTGGACCGCATCTCCGACAGCATCACGCCGCTGCTCGACGAGACGGCCGCGCTGTGCGATATCACCAAGGCCACCACCGCCATCTTCTATTCGATCAGCAACACCCAGACGGGCCTGCGCGGCGTGAGCTTTGGCGACTCGCTCATCAAGCATGTGGTGGAGACACTGCAGCAGGAGTTTCCGCGCCTGCGCACCTTCGCCACGCTCTCGCCCATCCCGGGCCTGCGGGCCTGGCTGGGCAAGCATGCCGGTGCCATGCTGGAGCGCCTGGACGAGCGCCGACGTGCCGAGCTGGGCCGGGCGGTAGGTTTCGAGCCGCCGCAGGCCTCGCACCTGCTGGCCGCTTTTGACAAGGCACAGGGCCTGGACGAGCGCTCGCCGGTGCGCCAGATGCTGCTGCAGTGCGCCGCGCACTACCTGGCGCGCGAACTGGTGGACGGCAAGCCCGTGGACCCGGTGGCGCGCTTTCACCTGGGCAACGGCGCGCGCGTGGAGCGGCTCAACTGGGCGGGCGATCCGTCTGCCAAGGGGCACAAGCAGTCCTACGGGCTGATGGTGAACTACTTGTACGATCTCAAACGCATCGACAGGCACCGCAGCCAGCTGGCCCAAGGCCAGGTGGCGGTGTCGCGCGACATCGAAGGCCTGCTCGCCGCACGCTGAGGGCGGCGGGGCCATGAAGGAATCCATGAACATGACAGCAGAAGTGGTGGCGGCCCCGGCCGCCGGAGAAGCCGGCGCCGCCGGTGTGGTGGTGGTCACGCTGCGCCACACCGGGCGGCTCAACGCCATGTCGCGCGCCATGTGGCGCCAGTTGCGCTCTGTTTTCGAGAGCATCCAGCGCAGTGCGGAAGCGCGCTGCGTGCTGATCGAAGGCGCGGATGGCGCGTTCTGCGCGGGTGGCGACATCTCCGAATACCCGGCCTTCCGGTTCGATGCGGCGCAATTGCGCGACTTCCATGAAAACGACGTCTGGGGCGGCCTCTCGGCCATGCTCGATTGCGACGTGCCCATCGTCGCGCGCATCGACGGCGCCTGCATGGGCGCGGGCGTGGAGATTGCCAGTTGCTGCGACATCCGCATCGCCGCCGCGGGCGCGCGCTTTGGTGCGCCCATTGCGCGTCTGGGCTTCCCCATGGCGCCGCGCGAGGCGCAGTTGGTGGCGGGCGCCGTGGGCGAACTGACGGCGCGCCAGATGCTGCTCGAAGCCGCCACCTTCGCCGCGCCCGACATGCTGGCGCGCGGCTTCCTCAGCCGCGTGGTGCCCGACGAGCGCCTGGCGGCCGATGCCCTGGGCACAGCCCAGCGCGTGGCGGGCCTGGCGCCGCAGGCGGCGCGCCTGAACAAGCAGATGCTTCGGGCATTAAAAGTGCCTCCAGCCCTTGATGGAAAAGCGCAAGCAGCTATTGAAACCATAGTAAACGGCGCCGTGGACCCCTACGCCTACGCCGACAGCGCCGAACACCGCGAAGGCATCAACGCCTTTCTTGCCAAACGCCCCCCCGCCTTCTGAAATCGCCATGAACGCACCCCGCAACGACAGCCTGTTCGCCGCCCTGCGCGCGGCCTTTCCCGCCGACCTGGACGCCACCGCCATCGAAACCACGGCGCCCGATGGCACGCCGCTGTACTACACCTGGCGCGACATCGACCGCGCCAGCAGCCGCATCGCCAACCTGCTGGCCTCGCTCGGTCTGCCCGAAGGCAGCCGCGTGGCGGTGCAGGTGGAAAAATCGGTCGAAGCCATGCTGCTGTACCTGGCCACGCTGCGCGCGGGCTATGTCTTCTTGCCGCTCAACACGGCCTACCAGAGCGCCGAAATCGAATACTTCATCGGCAACGCCGAGCCCGCCGTGGTGGTGTGCACGCCGGGCAACTTCGGCTGGGTGTCGAAGATCGCCTTCATGGCCGGCACGCGCCATGTGTTCACGCTGGGCGAGAACCGCGACGGCAGCCTGCTGGAGCGCGCCGCGCACCATGCCGACACGCACGAGGCGGCGCGCAAGGGCGCGGACGACCTGGCCGCCATCCTCTATACCAGCGGCACCACGGGCCGCAGCAAGGGGGCGATGCTGACGCACGGCAACCTGATGTCCAACGCGGTGATGCTGAATGAATACTGGGGCTGGCGCCAGGGCGACGTGCTGATCCACGCGCTGCCCATCTTCCATGTGCACGGGTTGTTCGTCGCCATCCACGCGGCGCTGCTGGGTGGCAGCAAGATGATCTGGCTGGCGAAGTTCGACCCCAGGGCCGTCATCGCCGCGCTGCCGCGCGCCACCGTGTTCATGGGCGTGCCCACGCTGTACGTGCGCATGCTGGGCGAGGGCGCGCTCACGCGCGAAGTTGCGCGGAACATGCGCCTGTTCATCTCGGGCTCGGCGCCGCTGCTCATCGAGACCTTCCGCGACTGGCAGGAGCGCACCGGCCACACCATCCTGGAGCGCTACGGCATGAGCGAGACCATCATGCTCACCTCCAATCCGTACCAGGCCGATGCGCGCCATGGTGGCCAGGACGAGCGGCGCGGCGGCACCGTGGGTTTCCCGCTGCCCGGCGTGGGCCTGCGCGTGGTGGGGGACGACGGCCAGGGGCTGGCTGTGGGCGAGACCGGCCACATCCAGGTGCGTGGCGCCAACGTGTTCAAGGGCTACTGGCGCATGCCCGAGAAGACGGCCGAGGAATTCACCCTGGATGGCTGGTTCAAGACCGGCGACGTGGGCGTGGTGGACGAGCGTGGCTACGTGCGCATCGTTGGCCGCAGCAAGGACCTGATCATCAGCGGCGGCTACAACGTCTATCCGGCCGAGGTGGAGGCCACCATCAACGAACTGCCCGGCGTGATGGAGAGCGCGCTGGTAGGCGTGCCGCACCCCGATTTTGGCGAGGTGGGTGTGGCTGTGGTCATTGCCCGGCCGGGCGCACAACTCGACGGCGAGGCGATCATTGCGCAGCTCAAGTCGCAGCTGGCCAACTTCAAGATTCCCAAGCGATGCTTCGTGGCGGCGGAGCTGCCGCGCAACACCATGGGCAAGGTGCAGAAGAACCTGCTGCGCGCGCAGTACCAGGGCCTGTTCGCCTGACGCTGCCATGAAAAAACGGGCCTGCATGGCCCGTTTTGCTATGGTTTCAGAAGCTGTCAGCGCTTGATGGTAAAGGGCTGAAGCCTTGTTTTATGCTTAACGCAGCACCAGCACAGGAATGTGCGAATGCGTCAGCACATGCTGCGTCTCGCTGCCCAGCAGCAGGCGCTTGATGCCTTTGCGGCCGTGCGAGGCCATCACGATCAGGTCGCACTTGTGCTTCTTGGCGGCGGCAATCACGGCTTCGGCCACCAGGTCGGACTTGGCGATCACGGCCTTCACGTTCAGGCCCTGGGCCTCGCCCTGGGTTTTGACAGCATCCACCATCTGCTGCGCGGCGTCACCCCATTGCTTCTCGATACGGCGGACGTCGCTGGCGTCCACCGGCATGCCCCCTTCGAAGTAGCTGCGCGGATAGCGAGGAACCACTTTCAGTGCCACCACTGCAGCGCCGGTGAGTGCGGCCAGCGACAGGCCGCTTTCCACGGCTTTTTCGGACAGTTTGGAACCGTCGGTGGCGATCAGGATGCGTTTGTACATGGGGGCTCCTCGGGTGGATATGCCTTGATTAAAGTAAAAAACAGGGTTTTAGAATTGATACAAGTCAATCGCTGCACTGCACAAAAACGGTAAGCTTGCGCCATGTCAATGATTTTCGCAGCGGCTCAGGATACCCGGGACGCAGCCATCGCATCGCAGGTGCATCGTTCGCCTGCCGATCCGGAGGGCGAGTCGCTGCTGGACGATCCGCAGGAATGGGCCTCGTTCGGGCGCCCCAGCGCGCCAGCGGGTGCCACGGCCGACCTGTGGGAGTCGCATGTGGTCGTCGAGGGCATGCACTGCGCGGCCTGCGCCCTGACCATCGAGGATGCCTTGCGCTCGGTTCCGGGTGTGGAGCGCGCCGAGGTCAGTGCGGCCACCCAGCGCGCGCGCGTGGTGTGGCAGCCGGGCCAGGTGCTGCCATCGCAATGGCTGGCGGCCGTGCGCAAGGCCGGCTACCGTGCCTTGCCCGCCATGGACGCCATGGCGCGCGACCAGCGCGTGCGCGAACACCGCAAGGCCCTGTGGCGCTGGCTAGTGGCGGGCTTTTGCATGATGCAGGTGATGATGTACGCGTGGCCCGCCTATGTGGCCGAGCCGGGCGATCTGTCGGCCGAGATGGAGCAGTTGCTGCGCTGGGCCTCCTGGGTCATCACGCTGCCGGTGGTGTTTTTTGCCTGTGGCCCCTTCTTTGGCAGTGCGCTGCGCGACATCCGCCAGCGCCGCGTCAGCATGGACCTGCCCGTGGCCCTGGGCATGGCCATCACCTTCGTGGTCAGCACGGCGGGCACCTTCGAGCCTGACGGGGTGTTTGGTCAGGAGGTCTATTACGACTCGCTGACCATGTTTGTTTTCTTTCTGCTCACCGGCCGCTGGCTGGAGTTGCGCCTGCGCGACCGCACCGCCGGTGCCCTGGAGGCGGTGATGAACCGCCTGCCCGCCAGTGTGGAGCGGCGCATGCCCGATGGCGCCTTCGAGCGTGTGGCGGTGCGCCGGCTCGGGCCAGGCGATGTGGTGCGCGTGCTGCCTGGCGAGGCCTTTCCGGCGGACGGGCGCCTGGTCGAGGGCCGCACGCTGGTGGACGAGGCGCTGCTCACGGGTGAATCAACGCCCGTGGTCCGGAATGTGGGAGAGGTCGCCACGGCCGGCAGTTACAACCTCCAGTCGGCCGTGCTGATGCAGGTGCAGGGCGTCGGGGCCGACACGCGTTTCGGCCAGATCGTCGCCCTGATGGAGAGCGCTTCGCTGCAAAAGCCCCGGCTGGCGCAGCTGGCCGACAAGGTGGCCCGCCCCTTTCTGCTGCTGGTGCTGCTGGCGGCGGGACTGGCGGCGGTGTGGTGGTGGCCTACGGACCCCGGGCGCGCGCTCATGGTGGCGGTGTCGGTCTTGATCGTGACCTGCCCGTGCGCATTGTCCCTCGCCACCCCCGTGGCCATGTTGTCGGCGGCGGGCACGCTGGCGCGCCATGGGGTGCTGGTGCGCAACCTGCAAGGGCTCGAAGCCCTGGCCTCGGTCGACACGGTGGTCTTCGACAAGACCGGGACCCTCACGCGGGATGGCATGGCGGTGCGCAGCGTGCGCAACCACACCGATCTCGATCCCGATGAAGCGCTGTCGCTGGCCGCTTCCTTGGCTCGGCATTCGCTGCACCCGGTCTCGCGGGCCTTGGCGGCCGCTGCAAACGACCCGCAGCGCGCGCAGCCGCAGCAGTGGCAGGTGGAAGAACTGCAAGAGCACAGCGGCCTGGGCCTGACGGCACTGGTACGGGATGCCGAAGGCCGTTTGCCGGCCCGGCGGCTGTTGCTGGGCTCGGCCCGCCATGCCGGCGCGCCCGGCGAGCAGGGAGGTGGCGTGGGGCAATGGGTGTTTCTGTCCTGGCAGCCCGAGGGCGGGGCGCCGCAAGAGCTGGCGCGCTTCGAACTGACGGAGGATCTGCGCCCCGAGGCGCCCAGGGTGGTTGCCGCGTTGCGCCGCGCCGGGGTGGATGTTCAATTGCTGTCGGGCGACCGTTCGCCCGCCGCCGCACGCCTGGCGGCCCAGGCAGGCATCGAGCATTGGCGCGGCGATTGCTCACCCCAGGACAAACTCGATGTGCTGCATGGCCTGCAGTCGCAGGGCCACCGGGTGGTCATGGTGGGGGACGGGCTCAATGACGGACCGGTGCTGGCCGGCGCGCATGTGTCGTTTGCGTTTGGTCGTTCTGTTCCGCTGGCACAATCGCGTTCCGATTTCGTTGTGCTGGGGGATGATCTCTCTCTGGTGGCGCAGTCCATCGCGCTGGCGCGCAAGACCCTGCGCGTCGTGCGCCAGAACCTCTGGTGGGCAGCCGGCTACAACGCCCTGAGCGTGCCGCTGGCGATCGCTGGTTACATGCCCGCCTGGCTGGCGGGACTGGGCATGGCGCTCAGTTCGCTGCTGGTGGTTCTGAATGCGGCACGTCTGTCCTTCGGTCTGCAGGCACTGGCCGAGACCGGCCTCCAAGGCACGGCAGACCTGCCTTTGACCCAAGCCGCCCCGCGGGCTGTTTGATGATTGGAAGAATGGCGCACCATGGACATCCTTTATCTCCTGATTCCCTTGTCGGTCGTTCTGGTTCTGCTGGTGTTGCTGGGCTTGTGGTGGGCCGTTTATCGGGGCCAGTTCGAGAACGTGGAGCAAGAAGGCGAGCGCATTCTTAGGGACGGTTGACCAGCGTCAACATAACAATGTCCCCAGTAAGGTTAATATTTCCGCAGAACTAAGAGGTGACCGATGGATTCTCCAAAACAAGCAAGTGCTGCGCATTACAACGATACCGTTGTGCGCCAGTTTTCAATCATGGCCGTGGTCTGGGGGGTGGTGGGCATGCTGGTCGGCGTGTTCATTGCTGCCCAGCTAGCGTGGCCTGAACTCAACTTCGGCATTCCATGGCTTAGCTATGGGCGCCTGCGGCCGCTGCACACCAATGCGGTTATTTTTGCCTTCGGTGGTTGCGCGCTGTTCGGCACCAGCTACTACGTCGTTCAGCGCACCTGCCAGGTGCGCCTGTTTGCCGGTCCGCTGGCATCGTTCACGTTCTGGGGCTGGCAGCTGGTGATTCTGGCTGCAGCCATCAGCCTGCCCCTGGGTTACACCAGCGGCAAGGAATACGCTGAACTCGAATGGCCCATCGACATTCTGATCACGCTGGTCTGGGTGTCCTACGCCGTCGTGTTCTTTGGCACCATCGGCATCCGCAAGGTGCGCCACATCTATGTGGCCAACTGGTTTTACGGGGCCTTCATCCTGGCGGTGGCCGTGCTGCACTTGGTGAACAGTGCCGCCGTTCCGGCCGGTCTGATGAAGAGCTACTCGGCCTACGCAGGTGTGCAGGACGCCATGGTGCAATGGTGGTACGGCCACAATGCCGTGGGCTTCTTCCTTACGGCCGGCTTCCTGGGCATGATGTACTACTTCATCCCCAAGCAGGCAGGCCGTCCGGTGTACAGCTATCGCCTGTCCATCGTTCACTTCTGGGCGCTGATCTTCACCTACATGTGGGCGGGTCCGCACCACCTGCACTACACCGCGCTGCCTGACTGGACGCAGTCCGTGGGCATGGCCTTCTCGCTGATTCTGCTGGCACCCAGCTGGGGCGGCATGATCAACGGCGTCATGACCCTGTCGGGCGCCTGGCACAAGCTGCGTGACGATCCTATCCTGCGCTTCCTGATCGTGTCGCTGTCGTTCTACGGCATGTCCACGTTCGAAGGCCCGATGATGTCCATCAAGACCGTCAACGCGCTGTCGCACTACACCGACTGGACCGTGGGCCACGTGCACTCGGGCGCTCTGGGCTGGGTGGGTCTGATCACCATGGGCTCGCTGTACTACCTGGTTCCCCGCCTGTTTGGCCGCGAGAAGATGCACTCCATCAAGGCCATCGAAATCCATTTCTGGCTGGCCACCATCGGCATCGTGCTGTACATCGCCGCCATGTGGATCGCCGGCGTCATGCAGGGTCTGATGTGGCGCGCCGTCAACACCGATGGCACGCTGACCTACACCTTTGTGGAGAGCGTCAAGGCCACCTATCCCTTCTACGTGATCCGCGTGGCCGGTGGTCTGCTGTACCTCGGCGGCATGCTGATCATGGCCTGGAACGTCTGGATGACGGCGATTTCGGGTCGCTCGGTGGCTGTGGCCATCCCCGCCATCAAGCCTGCCCACGCCTGAAACTCGAGGTAACCCTACATGTCTCAAAACAATACTTCGACAGGTTTCACCCACGAGAAGGTGGAAACCAACAACTTCCTGATGATCGTCCTGATCGTCCTGGTCATCGCTGTCGGTGGTCTGGTGGAAATTGTTCCGCTGTTTTTCCAGAAGTCGACGACGGAAGCCGTCAAGGGTGTGGAGCCCTACGCTCCGCTGCAGCTGATGGGCCGCGACGTGTACCTGCGTGAGGGTTGCTACAACTGCCACTCGCAGATGATCCGTCCCTTCCGTGCCGAGACACTGCGCTACGGCCACTACTCCGTGGCGGGCGAATTCGTGTACGACCATCCCTTCCAGTGGGGCAGCAAGCGCACGGGTCCTGACCTGCACCGCGTGGGCGGCAAGTACAGCGACGAATGGCATCGTATCCACCTCGTGAATCCGCGTGACGTGGTGCCCGAGTCGAATATGCCTGCCTATCCCTGGCTGGAAAAGAATGCCGTCGATCCGGCCGATGTGGCGCCTCGCATGAAGGCCTTGCGCACGGTGGGCGTTCCTTATACCGATGCCCAGATTGCAGCGGCTGCTGACGAAGTCAAGGGCAAGACGGAGATGGATGCACTCGTCGCCTACCTGCAGGTCATGGGCCGCGCGCTCAAGTAAGCCGGGAGATTCCAGCCATGGACATCACCGCAATGCGCATCGTATTTACGTTGCTGTCGTTTGCCTGCTTTATTGGCATCTGGGTGTGGGCGTATTCGCGCCGCAACCAGAGCCGGTTTGACGAGGCCGCGCAGCTCCCCTTTGAACAAGAATGATCACCACCAGAACGAGAACACACCATGAGTGACTTCACCAGCAATTTCTGGTCGGTTTATGTGGCCGGGCTGACCATCGTTAGCATCATTGCCTGCCTGCTCCTCCTTTGGATCACGGCGCGCAAGAAGGTCGTGTCTTCCAGTGACAACACCACAGGCCACGTCTGGGACGAGGACCTGACCGAGATGAACAACCCCATGCCACGCTGGTGGATGTGGATGTTTGTCATCACCATTGTTTTTGCGTTCGCCTACCTGGCCTTGTACCCCGGCCTGGGCAGCTTCGCGGGCAAGCTTGGCTGGTCACAGCAGAGCGAATACCAGCAGGAAATGGAAAAGGGCCGCGCCGAAATCGAGCCTGTCTATGCGCGTTTCGCATCCATGAAGCCGGAAGAAATGGCTGCGGATACCCAGGCCATGGCCATTGGCGAGCGCTTGTTCATGAACAACTGCGCCCAGTGCCACGGTTCTGACGCGCGTGGCAGCAAGAGCTTTCCCAACCTGACGGATGGTGACTGGCTCTATGGCGGTACGCCCGAAAAGATCAGCGAGACCCTGCACCAGGGCCGCATCGGCAACATGCCTCCCATGGCTGAAGCGGTGGGTTCTGCGGAAGATGTGCGCAACCTGTCGCACTATGTGCTGAGCCTTTCGGGCAGCCCGCACGACTCTCTGCGCGCCTCGCTGGGCAAGCCCAAGTTTGGTGCCTGTGCGGCCTGTCACGGTACCGATGCCAAGGGCAATCAGGCTCTGGGTGCCCCTAATCTGACTGATGACATCTGGCTGCATGGCTGGGGCGAGGAAGCCATCACCGCTATGATCAACAAAGGCAAGGTCAACCAGATGCCCGCCCAGGCAGAGAAGTTGACCGAGGCCCAACTCGGTGTGCTGACTTCTTACGTCTGGAGTCTCTCCAACAAGTCGGGTGCCGCTGCCCGCTAAGACTGCGCTGGCAACGGTGGCGCCCACGGCGCCACCGTTTTTCATTTTCAAGCCAGTCTGTTCCGAGAAAAGCCCGCCATGAATACCCCCAGCGGTAAACCCCGCAAGGTCATTCCCATCGCACCCGCCGCGCCTGATGGCGCCGCCGTCTCGCTGTACGAAACACAGAAAAAAATCTACCCCCGGTCCATCAGCGGCTTTTTTGCCCGCTGGCGCTGGGCGTTGGTGTTTTTCACCCAGCTCGTTTTTTACGGTCTGCCGTGGCTTGAATGGGGGCAGCGCCAGATGGTGCTGTTCGATCTGGGAGCGCGGCGCTTCTACATTTTTGGCCTGGTTCTTTATCCTCAGGATTTCATCTACCTCACCGGTTTGCTGATCATTTCGGCGCTGTCGCTGTTCTTGTTCACGGCGGTGGCGGGGCGGTTGTGGTGCGGGTTCGCCTGTCCCCAAACGGTCTACACCGAGATCTTCATGTGGCTTGAGCACAAGATCGAGGGTGATCGCAGTGCCCGCCTGCGCCTGGACGCCAGCCCCTGGACGTTCGAGAAGATCTGGAAGAAGTCCCTCACGCAGTTCTCCTGGATTGCCGTGTCGGTCTGGACGGGTTTCACATTCGTGGGCTATTTCGTCCCGATCCGTGAGCTTGGCGCCGAACTGATGGCCCTGCAGGGCACCTGGCAAATTTTCTGGGTGGTGTTCTACGGTTTTGCCACGTATGGCAATGCCGGCTTCCTGCGCGAGCAGGTTTGCAAATACATGTGCCCCTATGCGCGCTTTCAAAGCGCCATGTTCGACCCGGATACCCTCATCGTCACTTACGACGAGGCACGGGGTGAGCAGCGTGGCCCCCGGGTGAAGACTGCCGACTACAAGTCCAAGGGCCTGGGTGATTGCATCGACTGCACACTGTGTGTGCAGGTCTGCCCTGCAGGCATCGACATTCGCGATGGATTGCAGTACGAGTGCATTGGCTGCGGTCTGTGCGTGGATGCGTGCAACACCGTCATGGACAAGATGCACTACCCCCGCGGCCTCATCCGTTTCTCCACCCAGAACGGTGTGGCCAAGGGTTGGGGCAAGGCCGAAATCCTGCGCCGCGTACTGCGGCCCCGTGTGCTCATCTACACAGCGATTCTGGTGGCGCTGTGCGTAGGCATGCTGGCAAGCTTGGTAGTGCGCTCACCGTTGAAGGTGGATGTCGTGCGTGACCGGGCGGCACTGTCGCGCATCGTGGCAGGAGGCAAGCTGGAAAACATTTACCGCTTGCAGATCATGAACGCCACCGAAGCGCCTCAACGGTACCGGATTGCGGCCAAGGGCCTGCAAGGTTTGGAGCTGGCGTCGGAGGCCGAATTCGAGATCGATGCGGCACAGTCGCGCTGGGTGGTTGTGCGCTTGCACATCCCCTACGGGTCGGCTCCCGCAGGTTCGCATGCGGTTCACTTCGATATCCAGTCGCTGGGCACGGGGGCCATGGTCAGCGAGAAATCGGTGTTTCTGGTTCCACGACAGTAACCCTGGCCAGCAGCGGATGCCGCTGCTGGCCCCCCTTGGAAGGCACATGCATGTCAACGAATCCTGAAGCAAAACCGGTCAGTCCGCCCTGGTGGAAGTTTGGCTATATGTGGCTGGTGGTGGGCGGCCCGGCCATCGTCGTGGTGGCGGGTTTCGTCACACTCTGGCTGGCGATCCGAACCCCCGATCCCGTGGTGGCAAACGACTACTACCGGCGTGGCGTTGAAATCAACAAAACACTGGAAAATCCGGATGCCAGCCTCGTGCCGGCGCTCAAGGGGCGCAATCACGCGGCCACGCCGGCCCAGGACAAGCCTGCGCAGTAAGGGCGATTGCACGCCCGAGAAGCCACGGTTACCGTCACACAACAACAAAGGAGACGATTTCAATGTGGAGCCAACGTTTGATGTGGATTGCCTGGCCCGCCTTTCTGATGGCTGGCGTGTTGGAGATGCTGGTGTTTGCCATGGTGGACCCGCAAGACCTTCACTGGTTCGGTCAGCCCCTGGCGTTGTCGCGCCAGGGGGTATACACTGCCGCATTTTTTGTTTTCTGGGCCATTGCCATGGCATCCAGTGCGCTCACCACGCTGCTTTCCATGTCTCCTTTCGAGGTCAACCGGTGCCCTGTTCCGGCGGGTGAGCGCCCGGACGACTGCCGCAAATCCAACCCTTGTCATTGAACTGATTCGCGCGCTGCAGAGGGCTTTGTGCTCTCGGGCCGCCCGAGCGAGAGCCTGCCATGTCTGCTTCTGCCCCCATCTCCTTCAGCACCTGCGATTTTTGTGATGCGCACAAGGGTGACGACACCGGTTCTTTCCGTGTCTTGCCGCCGGTTTTCGTGCCGTTTGGTGCTGTGTCGGCGTTTGCCGGCCCGGTGCGAACGGTGAAATGCCACGAAGACAACACCCTCGTCAAGGCGGCGGTGGACTCTCCGGGAGAGGGTCATGTACTGGTCGTTGACGGCGGGGGATCGTTGCGCCGTGCGCTGGTGGGCGGCAATCTGGCGGCGGCTGCGGCTCGCAATGGCTGGGCCGGCATTGTCGTCGATGGTTGCGTGCGGGATGTGGCCGAACTCAATGCCACTGCGGTGGGCATCCGGGCGCTGGCTTTGATGCCCTTGCCGACCGAGAAGCGCAATGAAGGCCAGAGCAATGTGGTGGTGCAAATCCAGGGGGTGACAGTGCGCCCCGGCGACTGGCTGTATGCCGATGCCGACGGCATCGTCGTCCATTCGAGCGCGTTGCACTGATCGTCCCCGGTGGGCACCGGGCAGGGCAGTGGATCGAAAAGATTTCGGTTGTTTTGGCCCTTTGGCGCTTTCTCATAAAGCGCTGAAAGCTATTTTTTTGATAGCAAAAATGCTTGACAGCGTAGCAGCTGCCAGCTCCGTTGTTCCCCTTTTTCGCGGCAATGCGGGCCGCTGAAACTTCCACATGCCGGGGCTGAGCGGCCCCAGCGGACGTCGGTCACCTGATACGCAGCGATCGGCTGCTGACAGCGGCGTCCTGAACGCCGGATTTCCCATTGACGAGACCCTTGATGGCACCCAATGGCGATAAGTTTTTCTACATGGTGGAATGATTGTTTTGCAATGTGGAATGTTGAGATGTTGCGAAGCGCCTAATTTTCTCAATGCAAGAAAATAAATTTCACATGGAGAAAGTAACTTTGTAAGTCATTGATTTTCAAGAAGAAAATTTATGTCTTCTATAAGACATAAGATATTGCACAAGTCTTATAGAAGACTTAAAGTACACCCCATGGACAGCAGCTTTGTTGTTCGAGATTTTTCAATCAACCGACGGAGTCATCACATGCCCCAATCCCTGACCCAACAACTGAGCCGCGAACAGCAAATTGCCGCCCTGGAAAAAGACTGGGCCCAAAACCCCCGCTGGAAGGGTGTCAAGCGCGGTTACACCGCTGCTGACGTGGTGCGCCTGCGCGGCTCGCTGCCCATTGAGCACACGCTGGCCCGTCGCGGTGCTGAAAAGCTCTGGGAAAAGGTCAACGGCGGTGCCAAGAAGGGCTACGTGAATGCCTTCGGCGCGATCTCCGCCGGTCAGGCCATGCAGCAGGCGAAGGCTGGCCTGGAAGCCGTGTACCTGTCGGGCTGGCAAGTCGCCGCTGACGGCAACACGTCGGAAACCATGTACCCCGACCAGTCGCTGTACGCCTACGACTCGGTGCCCACTATGGTGCGCCGCATCAACAACACCTTCAAGCGCGCTGATGAAATCCAGTGGGGCCGCGGCATCAACCCCGGCGACAAGGAATTCATCGACTACTTCCTGCCCATCGTGGCCGATGCAGAAGCCGGTTTCGGTGGTGTCCTGAACGCCTTCGAACTGATGAAGAACATGATTGCCGCTGGCGCAGCCGGCGTGCACTTCGAAGACCAGCTGGCGGCAGTGAAGAAGTGCGGCCACATGGGCGGCAAGGTGCTGGTGCCCACGCAGGAAGCCTGCGAGAAGCTGATTTCGGCCCGTTTTGCTGCCGACGTGATGGGCGTGCCCACCATCATCCTGGCCCGTACCGACGCTGAAGCCGCCAACCTGATCACGTCCGACCACGACGCCAACGACAAGCCCTTCCTGACCGGCGAGCGCACGCAAGAAGGCTTCTACCGCGTCAAGAACGGCCTGGAGCAGGCCATCAGCCGTGGTGTCGCCTACGCACCCTACGCTGACCTGGTGTGGTGCGAAACCGGCGTGCCCGACATCGGCTTTGCCCGTGAGTTCGCGCAGGCCGTGCTGGCCGCCAACCCCGGCAAGCTGCTGTCGTACAACTGCTCGCCTTCCTTCAACTGGAAGAAGAACCTCAACGACTCGCAGATCGCCTCCTTCCAGGAAGAACTGTCGGCCCTGGGCTACAAGTACCAGTTCATCACACTGGCTGGCATCCACATCAACTGGTTCAACACCTTCCAGTTCGCCCACGCCTATGCCCGCGGCGAAGGCATGAAGCACTACGTGAACATGGTGCAGGAGCCCGAATTCGCAGCCCGCGAAAAGGGTTACACCTTCGTGTCGCACCAGCAGGAAGTGGGCGCAGGCTACTTCGACGACGTGACCACCGTGATCCAGGGCGGTTCTTCCAGCGTGAAGGCACTGACCGGTTCTACCGAAGAAGAGCAGTTCCACTGATCTGCCGCGCTACTGCGCAAAAGCCCGAAGCAGCCGCTTCGGGCTTTTTTGCTGGCGCAGGGTAAAATGCGCGCATCGATCAATGCACAAGGGCGAGAAAGGCATGCTGGTTATGACACCGCGAACTACATCGGAGATGTTCACCGGCCGTTGAGGCTGGCCGTTCGCGCCTGCACGAGATTTCACTCTCTCACCCTTGAAAAGCGCGGACCCGTACCGCGCTTTTTTGCTTTTGGGCCCCGGCAAGCGCACACCCCACCTGAAAAGAATTGACAAGGATTCCCATGATTCACATCACGCTCCCCGATGGTTCCCAGCGCGAATTTCCCGGCCCGGTCACGGTGGCCGAGGTGGCCGCTTCGATTGGCGCTGGCCTGGCCAAGGCCGCGCTGGCCGGCAAGATCGGCGACAAGGTGGTGGACACCAGCCACCAGATCACCCAGGACAGCCCGCTATCCATCGTCACGGCCAAGGATGCTGATGGTCTGGACGTGATTCGCCACTCCACGGCCCACTTGCTGGCCTATGCGGTGAAAGAGCTGTTCCCGGACGCGCAGGTCACCATCGGTCCGGTGATCGAAAACGGCTTCTATTACGACTTTGCCTACAAGCGCCCCTTCACGCCGGAGGACCTGGTGGCGATCGAGAAGCGCATGACCGAACTGGCTGCCAAGGACGAGCCCATCGTGCGCCGCGTGCTGCCGCGCGACGAGGCCGTGCAGTATTTCAAGGGCCTGGGCGAGCACTACAAGGCCGAGATCATCGCCAGCATTCCAAGCAACGAGGACGTGAGCCTGTACCGCGAAGGCGCATTCGAGGATCTGTGCCGTGGCCCGCACGTGCCGAGCACGGGCAAGCTCAAGTTCTTCAAGCTCATGAAGGTGGCGGGTGCTTACTGGCGTGGCGACCACCGCAACGAGATGCTGCAGCGTGTCTATGGCACCGCCTGGACCACGAAGGACGAGCTCCAGCAATACCTCACGATGCTGGAAGAGGCCGAAAAGCGCGACCACCGCAAGCTGGGGCGCGAACTCGACCTGTTCCACATCGACGAGCACTCGCCCGGCACGGTGTTCTGGCACCCCAAGGGCTGGACGCTGTGGCAGGAGGTGGAGCAATACATGCGCCGCGTGTACCGCGACAACGGCTACCAGGAGGTCAAGGGCCCGCAGATTCTGGACAAGACGCTCTGGGAAAAGACGGGCCACTGGGACAAGTACCGCGACAACATGTTCACGACGGAGAGCGAGAAGCGCGACTACGCGCTCAAGCCGATGAACTGCCCGGGTCACATCCTGATCTTCAAGCAGGGCATCAAGAGCTACCGCGACCTGCCCCTGCGCTACGGCGAGTTCGGTCAGTGCCACCGCAACGAACCCACGGGCGGCCTGCACGGCATCATGCGCGTGCGCGGCTTCACGCAGGACGATGGCCACATTTTCTGCACCGAAGAACATATCCTGCCCGAGTGCACGGCGTACACGGCCCTGCTGCAGAAGGTGTACAAGGACTTCGGCTTCGAGAACATCATCTACAAGGTGGCCACGCGCCCCGAGGCGCGCATCGGTTCCGACGAAAGCTGGGACAAGGCCGAGCACGCGCTGATGGAAAGCCTGCGGGCATCGGGCTGCGAGTTCGAGATCGCCCCGGGCGACGGCGCCTTCTACGGCCCCAAGATCGAGTACACGCTCAAGGACGCGATCGGCCGCCAGTGGCAGTGCGGCACCATGCAGGTCGATTTCTCCATGCCCGAGCGGCTGGACGCCGAGTATGTGGGCGAGGATGGTGCGCGCCACAGGCCCGTGATGCTGCACCGGGCCATCGTGGGCAGCCTCGAGCGCTTCATCGGCATCCTGATCGAGCAGCACGCCGGGGCACTGCCCGCCTGGCTGGCGCCGGTGCAGGTGGCGGTGCTCAACATCACTGACGCACAGGCCGACTACTGTCGCGAAATTGCCGAAAAACTCGAAAAAGCACTGCCCCAGCACCCCTTGCGGGTGGCGCTGGATCTGCGTAACGAGAAGATTACGTATAAAATACGGGAGCATTCCATGCAAAAGCTGCCCTTCATCCTCGTCGCTGGCGACAAGGAGCGGGCATCCGGTGCTGTCGCAGTGCGCGCCCGTGGCAACAAAGACCTCGGCGTGATGCCTGTGGATGAGTTCATTGAACTTGTCGTCAAGGCCATTGCATCCAAAGCCTGACTTTTGATGAAAATACGCTCCTGCGTAAGCAGGACGTGCCTAAGCAGCTACGCTTTTTGTAGCGTTTTGATTTAAGGGTGAGAGCCATAGCTACTGAATTTCGTGATCGTCGCCACCGTGAAGAGCGCAAGCACCGCCTGAACCGTGAAATCATGGCACCGGAAGTCCGTCTTTCCGGTCCGGACAACGAGCCCTTGGGTGTGGTCAGCCTCATGGAGGCGCTGCGCATGGCGGGCGAGCTGGATGTGGATCTGGTGGAAATTGCCGCCACGGCCAATCCGCCCGTGTGCCGCCTGATGGACTACGGCAAGTTCAAATACATTGAACAGAAACGTGCCGCAGAAGCCAAGGCCAAGCAGACGGTCATCGAGATCAAGGAAGTCAAGTTCCGTCCCGGGACCGACGATGGCGACTACAACATCAAGTTGCGCAACATCCGTCGTTTTCTGGCGGAGGGCGACAAGTGCAAGATCACGCTGCGCTTCCGTGGCCGCGAGATCACGCACCAGGAGCTGGGTCTGGCATTGCTCAACCGCATTCGCGATGACTTGGCCGATACCATTCTGGTCGAGCAGTTCCCGCGGCTGGAAGGGCGCCAGATGATCATGATGATCGCCCCGGCGCGCAAGAAGGTGGCTGCGGCCAAGCCGACAGCAGACGCTGCGGCGGGCGCAGATTCGGCGGACTGACATAGACAAGGATTGACGGGCGGCGCCTGCCAAGGCGCTGTCTGGCATGGGAAGGGTGCTTGCACCCTTTCTCGGCGGGCGTAAGGCTTGCCGGTAAAAGTGGCTCGGGGCCAACAAGTTTGCAAGCCGGTTTGCAAACGCCTCACGAGCACAAAAAAGAGGAGCATTCACATGCCCAAAATGAAGACCAAGAGCAGCGCTAAAAAGCGCTTCCGCGTTCGTCCAGGTGGTACCGTCAAGCGCGGTCAGGCCTTCAAGCGTCACATTTTGACCAAGAAGACCACCAAGAACAAGCGCCACCTGCGTGGTGCAGTGGCTGTGCATGAGACCAATATGGGCTCTATTGCACAAATGCTGCCCGGTGCCGGCCTTTAATAACGACGAACAAGGAGTACTCACATGCCTCGCGTCAAACGTGGTGTAACGGCTCATGCCCGTCACAAGAAGGTTCTGGCCCTTGCAAAGGGCTTTCGCGGTCGCCGCGGTAACGTCTTCCGTATCGCCAAACAGGCGGTAATGAAGGCGGGGCAATATGCCTACCGTGACCGCCGTGCCAAGAAGCGCGTGTTCCGCCGCCTCTGGATTGCCCGTATCAACGCCGGTGCGCGTGAACTGGGTCTGACCTACAGCCAGTTCGCCAACGGCCTGAAGAAGGCATCCATCGAGATCGACCGCAAGATGCTGGCCGACCTCGCGGTGCACGACAAGGCTGCCTTCGGCAGCATCGTGGAACAGGTCAAGGCCAAGCTGGCTGCCTGAGTTCACGGCGAGCAACTATCTTTTTGATAGCTGCAAGCGCTTAAACAACAAGGGCTAGGGCTTGAAAGGGCACTAGCCCTTGTTTCTTTTGAAGAATGCATATGAACGAGTTGGACTCTCTGGTCGAAAGCGCACAGCAGCTGTTCGCGCAAAGCGCCACGCCGGCCGATCTGGAAAACGCCAAGGCCCAGTTCCTGGGCAAGTCCGGTCGCGTGACCGAACTCATGAAGGGCATGGCCCAGCTGTCCGTGGACGAGAAGAAGTCGCGCGGCGCAGCCATCAACGTGGCCAAGCAGGCCATCGAGGCCGCGCTCACGGCGCGCCGCCAGGCGCTGCAGGACGCCGAGTTGCAGGAGCAGCTCAAGGCCGAGGCGCTGGACGTGAGCCTGCCAGGGCGCCAGCGCGGGCAGGGCGGATTGCACCCGGTGTCGCTGACGCTGGAGCGTATTGAGGGCATTTTCGGCTCCATGGGCTTTGACGTGGCCCAGGGCCCCGAGATCGAGACCGACTGGTTCAACTTCACCGCATTGAACACGCCCGAGGACCACCCTGCGCGTTCCATGCACGACACCTTCTACGTCGAGGGCGGCACGCCCGAGGCGCCCAACCTGCTGCGCACGCACACCAGCCCGATGCAGATCCGCCACGCGGTGCAGCATGTCAAGCGCCACCGCGCGCTGCTCGACGCCGGCCAGCCCATGCCCGAGATCCGCGTCATCGCACCGGGCCGCACCTACCGCGTGGACAGCGATGCCACGCACTCGCCCATGTTCCACCAGTGCGAAGGCCTGTGGATCGGCGAGAACGTCAGCTTCAAGGACCTGAAGGTCGTCTTCACGGACTTTTGCCGCACCTTCTTCGAGAGCGACGACCTGGTGCTGCGCTTCCGCCCCAGCTTCTTCCCGTTCACCGAGCCCAGCGCCGAGATCGACATCCAGTTCCAGGACGGGCCCCTGGCCGGTCGCTGGCTCGAAGTGGCCGGCTCCGGCCAGGTGCACCCCAACGTGGTGCGCAACATGGGCCTGGACCCCGAGCGCTACATCGGCTTTGCCTTCGGCATGGGCCCCGACCGCCTGACCATGCTGCGCTACGGCGTGAACGACCTGCGCCTGTTCTTCGACGGCGACATCCGTTTCCTGTCGCAGTTCCAGTAATGCAAAAAGGTGAGCTGCCAGCGCTTTATAGGCTTGGTTTTCAAGCAGTTTTCATTCTGAAACACCCTAATGACAAGCGCCAGCAGCTCTCTTTTCAAGAGCACGCCAAAGAAGTCTGACTATGCAATTTCCTGAATCCTGGTTGCGCGAGTTCTGCAACCCGCCGCTTTCCACACAAGAACTGGCCGATACCCTGACCATGGCAGGGCTGGAGGTTGAAGAGCTGCAGCCTGTGGCGCCGCCGTTCACGAAAATTGTCGTGGGCGAGATCAAGGACGCGCAGCAACACCCCAACGCCGACCGCCTGCGCGTGTGCCAGGTGGACGTGGGCCAGGGCGAGCTGCTGAACATCGTCTGCGGCGCGCCGAATGCGCGCGTGGGCATCCGCGTTCCCTGCGCCATGGTGGGCGCCGAGCTGCCGCCCGGCGAGGACGGCAAGCCCTTCCTCATCAAGGTCGGCAAACTGCGCGGCGTGGAGAGCCAGGGCATGCTGTGCTCGGCGCGCGAACTCAAGCTTTCCGAAGACCACGGCGGCCTGCTGGAGCTGCCACTGGACGCGCCGCTGGGCCAGGACATCCGCCAGTACCTGAATCTGGACGACACCCTGTTCACGCTCAAGCTCACGCCCAACCTGGCGCACTGCCTGAGCGTCTATGGTGTGGCGCGCGAGGTGGCGGCCCTGACCGGCGCGCCCCTGAAGACGCCCGCGTTCCCCGCCGTGCCCGTGGCGCTGGGCGACAAGCTGCCCGTCAAGGTCAGCGCCCCCGACCTGTGCGGGCGCTTTTCCGGCCGCATCGTGCGCAACGTCAACACGCAGGCCAAGACCCCGCAGTGGATGGTCGACCGCCTGGCGCGCTGCGGCCAGCGCAGCGTGGCGCCGCTGGTGGACATCTCCAATTACGTGATGTTCGAGCTGGGCCGCCCCTCGCACATCTTCGACCTCGACAAGATCCACGGCGGCCTGGATGTCCGCTGGGGCAAGGCGGGTGAACAGCTCAAGCTGCTCAACGGCAACACCGTCGAAGTGGACGAGAAGGTCGGCGTGATCGCCGACGACCAGCAGGTCGAGTCGCTCGCCGGCATCATGGGCGGCGACGCGACCGCCGTGTCCGATGGCACGCGCCACATCTACGTCGAGGCCGCGTTCTGGTGGCCCAAGGCCATTGCCGGCCGCTCGCGCCGCTACAACTTCTCCACCGATGCCGGCCACCGCTTCGAGCGCGGTGTGGACCCGCAGCTCACCGTGGAGCACATCGAGCGCATCACCCGGCTCATCATCGAGATCTGCGGCACGCCCGAGACCGCCTGCGGTCCGGTGGTGGACCAGCAGGTGGCCATGCCCCAGCCCCAGAGCGTCACGCTGCGCGTGGCGCGTGCGGTCAAGGTCATCGGCATGCCGCTGACGCAGGCGCAATGTGCCGATGCCTTGCAGGGCCTGGGCCTGCCGGTCACGCTGGGCGAGGGCACGGTCACCGTGGCGCCGCCCTCGTACCGCTTCGACCTCGCCATCGAGGAAGACCTGATCGAGGAAGTGGCGCGCATGGTGGGTTACAACAACCTGCCCACCACGCCGCCGCTGGCGCCCATCACGCCCAAGCTGCCGCTGGAAAACCAGCGCAGCCCGTTCGCGGTGCGCCGCCAGCTCGCGGGCCTGGGCTACCAGGAAACCATCAACTTCAGCTTTGTCGAAGAGCAGTGGGAGCGTGAGCTGGCTGGCAACGCCCACCCGATCAAGCTGCTCAACCCGATTGCCAGCCAGATGAGCGTGATGCGCTCGTCGCTGCTCGGTTCGCTGCTGCAGGTGCTGAAGTTCAACCTGGACCGCCGCGCCGAGCGCGTGCGCCTGTTCGAAGTGGGCCGCGTGTTCTTGCGCGACGCCTCCGTGCAGAATACCGACACCACTGTCGAAGGCTTCCACCAGCCCATGCGTGTGGCGGGCCTGGCCTGTGGCAGCACCGACATGCTCCAGTGGGGCCGCAAGGAACAGGCCATCGACTTCTACGACGTCAAGGGCGATGTCGAGGCGCTGCTGGCGCCGCTGCAGCCCAGCTTCGAGCCCGCCAGCCACCCGGCCATGCACCCGGGCCGCTGCGCGCGCGTGCTGCTGGACGGCCGCGCCATTGGTTTTGTGGGGGAACTGCACCCGCAGTGGCGCCAGTCGTGGGAGCTGCCCCAGGTGCCCGTGCTGTTCGAGCTGGAGCTCGACGCCGTGCTGCGCCGCGCGGTGCCGCGTTTCGCGCCCGTGCACAAGCACCAGGCCGTCGAGCGCGACCTGGCCGTGGTGGTGGCCGAGAAGGTCACGCACGCGGACATCATGGACGCCATCCACGCGGCTCTGCCGGCCACGCTGCTGCGCGGTGCCGTGCTGTTCGACGTGTACCGGCCCAAGGTGGCCAAGGACGGCAGCGTCACCGGTGGCCTGGCCCTGGGCGAGAAGAGCCTGGCCGTGCGCCTGACCCTGGGCGGCGAGGCCACGCTGACCGACGCCGAAATCGACGCTGCCGTGCAGTCCGTGCTGGCACGGCTGGCGGAGCAAACGGGCGCGAAGCTGCGCGTATGACTGCCATGCAGGATCGGAGCAATGACGTGATCGAATTTGCCGTAGAGAGCCTGGAAACCCCGGCCCTGACCAAGGCGCAGCTGGCGGATCTGCTGTTCGAGCACATCGGCCTGAACAAGCGAGAGTCCAAGGACATGATCGATGCATTTTTCGACCTGATCGCGAAAAGCCTGGTCGATGGCGAAGACGTCAAGCTCTCGGGTTTTGGAAATTTCCAGATCCGCACCAAGGCGCCGCGCCCCGGTCGCAACCCGCGCACGGGTGAGGCGATTCCGATCGGCGCGCGCCGCGTGGTGACGTTCCACGCCAGCAGCAAGCTCAAGGAGCAGATCCAGAACGGCACGGGGTCCTGAGAGCGACCGCTCGCCTGGCGTCCGGGCCGGTGTGGCTCAATTGCCGCATGCGGCTGGCGCTGCGTTCGCGCCTGCGGTACCCTCACAGGTTTTCCGCTGCATTGTTCCTGCCATAACCCATGGGTACGCTGCTTCCCTCCATCCCGGCCAAGCGCTATTTCACAATTGGTGAGGTCGCCGAGCTGTGCGGCGTCAAGCCCCATGTGCTGCGCTATTGGGAGCAAGAGTTCACCCAGTTGCGCCCCATGAAGCGGCGCGGCAACCGGCGCTATTACCAGCACCATGAAGTGCTCATGATCCGCCGCATCCGCGATCTGCTGTACGACCAGGGTTTCACGATCAGCGGTGCGCGCAACAAGCTGCAGGAAATCCTGCATGGCGTGCGCGAAGCGGGGGATGCCGATGCCTCCCCATCACTCTCCATCAGTGACACCGACGCCGTGGCAGGCGAGCTGCCGCAGACGCCGGTGCACAGCCTGGGCACCGTGAAGCAGGAATTGTTGGAAATTCGTGCGTTGCTCTCTTTGGATGCCTGAGATTCAGTATATAATTGCGGTCTTGTCGGTGTGTGGCGCAGCCTGGTAGCGCACTTGCATGGGGTGCAAGGGGTCGAAGGTTCGAATCCTTTCACACCGACCATTTTTTCGACATGTCCACGGGTTACAGTAGCGATGCTGTAACCCGTTTTCATTTTTGAGCCCCTGCTGCATGGGGCCAATCCACTCGGCCTGGGCCCTGCCGGTGGTGCAAGGTTTTGTTGGAGCTGACCATGGATAAGCATTACCTCACCCCCCTTTTCGCCCCCGAGACCATCGTCGTCTTTGCCGGTCGCCAGGAAGACGAAGCCAGCCTGACGCCCCACGCCAGAGCCGTCCATGAAGCCCTGCGGGCGCAGCGCTACACCGGCCGTCTGGTTTTTCTCGATATCCATACCACCGGCACCCTGGCCGACCTGGCACAGACGCGCGCCGATCTGGCGGTCATTGCATTGCCGCCCGACGATGTGGCGTCTGCCCTGGAAGTGGCCGGGCGCATGGCCTGCCGTGCCGTGCTGGTGATTTCAAGCGGGATCGGACCGGAACTGGCCGCCGATCTGAAGAAGATCGCTCAGCGCGAAGGGGTTCATCTGCTTGGCCCCAACTGCCTGGGCATCCAGCGCCCGGCGCTGCAGCTCAATGCGAGTGCCGCAGGTCCGCTGGCCCGACCGGGCTCGCTGGCACTGGTCTCGCAGTCGGGGGCGCTCACGGCGTCCATTCTGGACTGGGCACGCAACAATGCCGTGGGTTTTTCCTCCGTGGTGTCGCTCGGGCCCAATACAGCGGTGGACATTGCGCAGGTGCTGGATTTCCTCGCCAACGACCCGCAGACCCACAGCATCGTGGTGTACCTGGAAGGCATTTCGAGTGCGCGCACTTTCATGAGCGCGCTGCGCTCGGCCGCCAACGCCAAGCCGGTGGTCGTGCTCAAGGCAGGGCGCAAGCCTGCAGGCAACGAGGCGGCTCAAACGCACAGCGGCACCATCGTCGGCAGCGACGATGTGTTCGACGCCGCCCTGCGGCGCGCGGGCGCGGTGCGCGTGCGCTCCTTTGTGGCCTTGTTCTCGGCCGCCAAGTGCCTGGCATCCCGCTACCGCCCGGTGGGCCGCAGGCTGGCCATCGTGACCAATGGCGGGGGGCCGGGCGTGCTGGCGGCGGACTGGGTCAATGAAATTTTCCTGGATCTCGGCAAGCTCTCGCAGGAGTCGGTCAAAGCCCTCAAGCCGCAGCTGCCGCCATTGGCGTCGCTGGCGGACCTGATCGATTTGTCAGAGGACGCGTCTCCCGAGCATTACCGGCTGGCCGTCGAGGCCGCCTCCAAGGACCGCCAGATTGATGGCGTTCTGGCCATCCATTCACCCAAGTCGGGCGTGGATACCGCGGAGGTGGCGCGCGCGCTGGCCGAGGTCAAGCGCCAGATGACCAAGCCGCTGCTGGCGTGCTGGATGGGCGACGCCACGGTGGTTCCGGCGCGCGGCATTCTGCTGGAAGCGCAGATTCCGAGCTTTCGCACGCCCGAGGCAGCCGTCGGCGCCTTCGGCAACATCGCCTCGTTCCACCAGAACCAGCAGCTCCTTCAGCAGACGCCGCCGCCCCTGTCGGCGCTGGCCAAGCCTGATATTGAAGGTGCGCGCCTGGTCATCGAGAGCGTGCTCGCCGAGCGCCGCAAGGTGCTGACCGAGATGGAGTCCAAGACCCTGCTCGCGGCCTTCCACATTCCCGTCACCAAGACCATCCTCGCGCGCAGTGCCCATGAGGCCATGATGATTGCCACACAACTGGGCTTTCCGGTGGCGCTCAAGATCGACTCGCCGGACATCAGCCACAAGTCGGATGTGCAGGGCGTGGCGTTGAACATCATGGACGGCGCCAGTGCGCGCGACACCTACACCAACATGGTCGAGCGCGTGGCGCGCCTGCAGCCGGGTGCCCGCATCAACGGTGTAACCGTGCAGAACATGGCCGGCGCCCGGCGCGGCCGCGAGGTCTGCATCGGGCTGGTGACCGACGATCCGTTCGGCCCGGTGATTGCCTTCGGCGCTGGCGGCACGATGATCGAGCTGATCAACGACCGTGCGATGGAACTGCCGCCGCTGAACCAGTTTCTGGCACGGCGCCTCATCGAGCGTTCGCGGGTGGCCGAAACATTGGGTGAATGGCGCGGCGCCAGCGCCGTGAACATGGAGGCCCTGGAGCAGGTGCTGCTGCGCGTGTCGGAAATGGTCTGCGAGCTGCCCCAGCTGCGCGAAATGGACATCAACCCCCTGATCGTCGATGCGTCGGGGGCTGTGGCCGTCGATGCGCGCATCGTCATCGACCATGCCCCCCAGGCCACCAGCGGCAGCGCCAACCACTATGGCCACCTGGCCATCCTGCCGTACCCCGCTCGATTCGAGCAGGTCTGGCCCTTGCGCGGAGGTGGCGAATACACCGTGCGCCCGATCCGGCCGGACGATGCGCAGATGTTGCAGGCCCTGGTGCAGAGCCTGTCTCCGGAAAGCCGTTATTTCCGCTTCATTTCGTCGATGGCACAGCTGCCTCCGATGATGCTGGCGCGTTTCACGCTGATCGACTACGACCGCGAAATGGCGCTCGTGGCCGTCTTCAAGGAGCGCAAGGCGGGGCCCGATGGGGAGATCACCGAAACCGAGCGCATCGTCGGTGTGTCGCGCTACATCACCAACCCAGACCACACAAGTTGCGAGTTTGCGCTGGTGGTGGCCGACGATTTCGCCGGCAAGGGCCTGGGCTCCCGGTTGATGCTGAGCATCATGGATGTCGCCCGCGAGAAGGGCCTCTCCGACATCGAAGGGCTGGTGCTGGCGAACAACCCCGACATGCTCAAGCTGATGCGCAATCTGGGGTTCTCGATCAAGCCTTTTGCCGACGACCCCGAGTTCAAGATGGTGTCGCACACGCTGTAAAAAGCGTGCACGACACCGCCTTGCTGGCGTTCAGTGGGGCATCTGGATGGCTTTCCAGCCAGCGTGGTCGAAATGCTTTCCGTAGGCGTTGGCGGCCTGGGCCACCTTGACGACGCCCGAGGCGCGTTTCTTCTCGCCGTGCTTGCCCTGGGCCGCTTCGACGCCGGCCATGAGGTCGGCCACGATGATGTGGAGCTGGGCGTCAGCCTGGGGGTCGAGCTTGCAGTTCTCCACCATGTAGGTGACCTGCGCCGTCACGTCCTTGCCGAAGGCATCGTAGTCGGCGGCCGAGGCCTTGCCGGCATGGGCGGCGGGCAGGGTCTGCGTCACCGACGTCTGGATGCCCGACATGGCCTTGCGCAGCGCATCGTCGGTGCCCCACTTCTTGCCGGCGTTGAGTTCGAGCTTGTGCGGGGCGGACTTGCCGTGGTCGTGGGCGTCGCTGGCGGCCAGCACGGCCAGGGGGGACGACAGGGCAAGGGCGAGCATCAGGGCGATGGGTGATTTCATGGAAACTCCTTGAGGGTGGATGGAAACAGGGGCACCGCTGCTGCGGGGCCTTGTAGGTTTCAACGAACCGCCCCCGCAAATGTTCCATCTTTATTGCATCTTTCTCGGGCGCCATGCCTGCAGCGGCTTGCAGGATTGCCCCCTCAGTCGCGGTGCAACTGTTCTTCCTCCGTGGTTTCCTGGGCATAGCGGTTCAGCAGCAATTCCATCAGGCGCGTGCGCTGGCGTTCGTCCAGCAGGGCACGCTCTGCCAGCAGCTGCGTGATCACGCGTTGCTGCTGCGCCCCCTGCAGGCGCGCGATCGCGGCCTGCTCCGCGTCGATGGCGGCACGGTCGGGTGTGGTGGCGAAGATGTGCCGGACCAGGGCTTCCCGGTGCTGGCGGATGGCCTGCCAGTTGGCCGCCAGTTCCTGGAGGAATGCTGGCTCCAGCGCCTGCCAGCGTGTGCGCTGCTCGGTGTTCAGTTCGAGGTGGTCCTGCAGGTTCAGGGGTGCCGGGCTCGCCGGGTTTCCCGCCGGCTGGGGCTTCGACGGTGGCCAGAGCAGGGCGCCGACAATCCCCAGATTGAGCGACAGAGAGACGATCAGCAGGTAGCGGGTCCAATGGCGGCGGTTCATGGCATTCCTTTCGTCAGGCGGCACAGTTCGGCGGCGGCGCACAGCCCGCCCGGTGGCACCGGGTCGAATACGCGCACCATGGCTGCCGGCTGGGTGGCCGCGCCAGCGCCGCCGAGCAACAGACCGCCGAGCCAGACACCCGATGCCAGCGCCATGCTGGCTGCGAGGCCCGCCGGTACCCAGCCAGACCAGTCGCCCAGCCAGCGTCGGGTCGGTGGGCGCTGCGGCCGGGGCCGCAGGCGGCCTTCCAGGCGGGAGGCGAGGTCAAAGCCCAGCGTGGGCGACGGCAGAGCGCGCAGGGCGTGTTGCAGGGAGGCCAGTTCGCCAAGCCGGTGCTGGCACGCAGGGCAGCCCTGCAGGTGCTGCTGGAGCCGTGCGTGATCGCGCGGTGTGAGCATGTGGTCGGCGTAGGCGGAAAGTTCTTCGGTTCCGGGGCAAGTCATGGCATTTCCTCCTGTCAGCGCGGCATTTTTTCCAGCAGTCCGGTGCGTGCCCGGGCGATGCGTGATTTCACGGTGCCCAGGCTGATCTCCAGCACGGCCGCGATATCCTCATAGGACATTTCCTCGATCTCCCGCAGCAGCAGGATCTCCCGGTGCTCGGTGGGCAGGCGCGCCAGCGCCCGCTCCAGGCAGTGAAAGCGCTGCCGGGTTTCCAGGGCCGCATCGGGCGCGGGGGCCGGGTCGGGCAGGGTGGCCTCGTCGTCCTCCTCCAGCGCCACGAATTCAACCCGCTTGCCGCGCCGCAGCCAGTCAAAGGCCTGGTTGCGTGCGATGTGGAACAGCCAGGTCGTGAAACGTGCCTCGGGGCGCCAGCGTTCCAGCGCCTCATAGGCGTGGAGGAAAGTTTCCTGGGTCAGCTCCAGGGCGTCGTCCTGGGAGCGCGTGAGCCGCACCAGGAACCGGTAGATGCGGTCCTGGTAGCGCCCCACCAGCTCCGAGAACGCTGCGCGATCGCCCCGCTGTGCGTGGGCGATGCAGTCGTCGTCATCGAGATGGCGAAAGGATCTCATGGTGCTTGCCAGTGTCAACGAACGGGACGCGCAAAAGTTCCATATTTTTGCGCGCAGCAGGGGTCATGAGACTACTGTGTACAGGCCGCCTCGCCCATGTGTCCCGGCCGTGTGGGTCTAGCCCAGGTTACCAACAAGAATCTGGCGGGCGCGCTGGGCAGCGGCTGCCTCGGTCCGAACCACCTCGCGATTGGTCCGGGAAGGGGTATCCATGCTTGGCGGGGCGGATTCGTTCTTGAAATGGGGTGCTGCCATCCGGGCTTCGGCCCGTACTGCGACCCTGTCGCGATAGGGCGTGAAGCGTGCTTCGAAATCCAGGCCGTAGAGGTCACCCTGTGACGCGGCCGAGTGCCGGTCCATGGCATCCGGGCTGTGCGGGGGGGCGGCAAACGAAACCATTGGTGCCGCGATGGCGAGGGTCCAGATAAGGAAGCGGGGAGATCGCATGGTAATTTCCAAGAGTTGAAGGATGGGGACCGACGTAGGCCGGCCCTTGTCTGATTCAACGGTCGGCCACTGGAGTTGTTCCCACTATTTTTTTCTGCATGCGACCACCCGGACTGTTTTGTCTGTTGGGCGGGGGATCAGCCGATGGTCATCAGGCTGGCATTGCCGCCGGCCGCTGCCGTGTTCACGCTGAGCGAGCGTTCCAGCACCAGGCGCTCGAGCGGCACCTCCGTGCTGCCCGAGGGCAGGCCGGTCACGGTAACGATGGGGCCGGAGCGGGTGGCAATGGCGCGGCAGGCGGTGCGTAGTGCGTCACTGTCGCCATGGTGCAGCACGGCGTCGAGCCACACGCCGTCGGCCTGCCATTGCGCCACCAGCGCCACGCGCTCCTGCAGCGCGGCGGGCAGGCGCGCATGCAGGGCCTGGTGCTGCACAGGCCACAGGGCCTGGCCGCCCGTGGCCAGCACGCAGGCCAGCTGGGTCAGCAGATCGGCATCTTGCGTGGCCAGGCACAGCACGCGCTCGCGCGGGAGGATCTGGTAGCTGTTGTTCTCGCCCGTGGGGCCGGGCAGGGAGCGCAGCACCCCGCTGGGCGTGGTGGCGGCCAGGCGCTGGCAGGTCTGCTCAAGTGTCTTGTTCTGTTGGCTGCGGGCCCAGTCCTGCAGCACCTTCAGCGTGGCCTGCAGGGCACGGCGCTGCGTGTCGTCGCAGGGGCGCAGCGCATCGGCGGGTGCCAGCGTGCTGGCCAGCGCGCTTGCGGGATAGCGTGACAGCATGCGCAGCAGATACATCGGCCCGCCCGCCTTGGGGCCGGTGCCCGAGAGGCCTTCGCCGCCGAACGGCTGCACACCCACCACGGCGCCCACCATGTTGCGGTTGACGTAGATGTTGCCAGCGTGCGCCTGGTCCACCACCTGGGCGATGGTCTCGTCGATGCGCGTGTGCACGCCCAGCGTCAGGCCGTAACCAGTGGCGTTGATCTGCTGCAGCAGGCGCGGCAGGTCCTTGCGGGCGTAGCGCACGAAGTGCAGCACGGGGCCGAAGACTTCGCGCTCCAGCTCGGCAATGCTGCCGATCTCGATCAGCGTGGGAGGGACGTAGGTGCCCTGTGCCAGGTCCGGGGCGTTGCTGGCCATGGGCTGGAACACGCGGTGGCCCTTGGCGCGCAGGGCATCGATGTGGGCCAGGATGCCGGCACGTGCCTCGGCGTCGATGACGGGCCCCACGTCCACGCGCAAGGCATCGGGGTTGCCCATGCGCAACTCGCCCATGGCGCCTTGCAGCATGGCCACCACGCGGTCGGCGGCGTCTTCCTGCACGCACAGCACGCGCAACGCCGAGCAGCGTTGGCCCGCGCTGTCGAAGGCCGAGGCCACGGCATCGCCCACCACCTGTTCCACCAGGGCCGAGGAGTCCACGATCATGGCGTTCTGACCACCGGTCTCGGCGATCAGCGCCACGGGGTTGCCATGTGTGTCAAGCCGACCCGCAATGGAACGCTGCAGAATGCGCGCCACCTCGGTCGAGCCGGTGAACACCACGCCCATGGTGCGTTCGTCGGCCACCAGTCGGGCGCCTACGGTTTCGCCCTGGCCGGGCAGCAGCTGCACGGCGGCGCGTGGCACGCCGGCCTGCCATAGGGTGCGCACGGCCTGGGCCGCGATCAGCGGCGTTTGTTCGGCCGGTTTGGCCAGCACGGTGTTGCCGGCGGCCAGCGCCGCGGCTACCTGGCCCATGAAGATGGCCAGCGGGAAGTTCCAGGGGCTGATGCAGACCACAGGGCCCAGGGGCACATGGGTGGCGTTGGTGAAGCTGGCTTGGGCCTGTGCGGCGTAGTAGCGCAGGAAATCCACGGCCTCGCGCACTTCGGCGATGGCATTGGCGGCGGTCTTGCCCGCCTCGCGCATCAGCAGACCCAGGAGCTGGGGCATCTGCTCTTCCAGCAGGTCGGCGGCGCGCAGCAGGGCGGCGGCGCGCTCGACGGGCGCCGTTGCGGCCCATTGCGGCGCGGCCTGGTGGGCCCAGGTCAGTGCGTTGTCCACATCGGCCTCTGTGGCTTCCTGTACCTGGCCCACCACGTCGCGGTGGTCGGCGGGGTTGTGCACGGGCACGGTGGCCCCGGCGGCGGCGTCCTGCGCCAGCAGCGGGGCAGCGTGCCACGGCTGGCGCGCGCTGGCCTGCAGGGCGGTGGCCAGGTCGGTGAGCACCTGCTCGCTGGCCAGGTCCAGCCCGCGCGAGTTGGCTCGTTCGTCACCGTAGAGCTGGCCGGGCAGCGGGATGCGCAGGTGGGGCTGACCGGCACGGCCCTCGGCCTCGGCCGCCTTTTGCACCGTGGCCACGGGGTTGCACACGAGTTCCTCCAGCGCGATGGAGCCGTCGGCGATGCGGTTCACGAACGAGGTGTTGGCACCGTTCTCCAGCAGGCGGCGCACCAGGTAGGCCAGCAGCGTCTCGTGCGTGCCCACCGGGGCGTAGATGCGGCAGGGCCGGCCCAGCTTGCCGGCCGTGACGGCACCCACCACCTGTTCGTACAGCGGCTCCCCCATGCCGTGCAGGCATTGGAATTCATACTGGCCGGCGTAGTAGTTGTTACCGGCCAGGTGGTAGATGGCGGCCAGCGTCTGCGCGTTGTGCGTGGCGAACTGCGGGTAGATGGCTTCGGGCGCGCCCAGCAGCTTGCGCGCGCAGGCAAGGTAGGAAACATCGGTGTGCGCCTTGCGCGTGTAGACCGGGTAGTCGGCCAGGCCATCGACCTGGGCGCGCTTGATTTCGCTGTCCCAGTAGGCGCCCTTGACCAGGCGCACCATGAGGCGGCGGCGCGTCCGACGGGCCAGGTCGATGACGAAGTCGATCACGTAGGGACAGCGCTTCTGGTAGGCCTGGATCACGAAGCCGATGCCGTTCCAGCCCTGCAGGCTGGGCGCCTGGCACAGGCGTTCGAGCAGGTCGAGGGAGATTTCGAGGCGTTCGGTTTCCTCGGCGTCGATGTTCAGGCCGATGTCGTACTGGCGCGCCAGCTCGGTCAGGCGCAGCACCTGCGGGAACAGTTCATGGGTCACGCGGTCGTATTGCGCGCGGCTGTAGCGCGGGTGCAGGGCCGAGAGCTTGATGGAGATGCCCGGGCCTTCGTAGATGCCGCGTCCGTTCGAGGCCTTGCCGATGGCATGGATGGCCTGCTCGTAGGACGCGTAGTAGCGCGCCGCGTCCTCGCTGGTGAGCGCGGCCTCGCCGAGCATGTCGTAAGAGTAGCGGAAGCCCTCGGCCTCCATCTTGCGCGCGTTGGCCAGGGCCTCGCCAATGGTTTCGCCGGTGACGAACTGCTCGCCCATCATGCGCATGGCCATGTCCACGCCCTTGCGGATCAGCGGCTCGCCGCCCTTGCCGATCAGGCGGCCCAGGGAAGCGGAGAGGCTGCCTTCGTTGTGCGTGGTGACGAGCTTGCCCGTCAGCAGCAGGCCCCAGGTGGCGGCGTTGACGAACAGCGAGGGGCTCTTGCCCAGGTGTGGCTCCCACTGGCCGCTGCTGATCTTGTCGCGGATCAGCGCGTCGCGCGTGGCCGCGTCGGGAATGCGCAAAAGCGCTTCGGCCAGGCACATCAGCGCCACACCCTCCTGCGATGACAGCGCGAATTCCTGCAGCAGCCCCTGCACGATGCCGGCGCGGCCCGCTGAGGCCTTGCGCTGGCGCAGCGTGCCGGCGATGCGCAGGGCCAGGGCCTGGGCGGCGTCCTCCATCGGCTGCGGCAGGCGCGCCTGCTCCAGCAGCGGCGCCAGGGCCTCGGGTTCGGGCACGCGGCAGGCGGCGGTGATGGCCTTGCGCAGCGGGCTGTCGAGGGTCGGGCGCGGGGCGAAACCGGCGAAGGGCTGGGCAGCAGAGGCGGTGGAATTCATGGCAAGGCTCTCGGTGGGTGGAAGGGGGCACGGTTTCAGTGGGGTGCCCCGCAATGGCGAGATCATGCGTGCAAGAATGACGAATTAATATCTGAAAATTGGCAGTAAAGTAGAATAATTCGCTATCTATGACTGTATTCGGAACTGATCTGGACCGCATCGACCGCAAGATTCTGGCGATCCTGCAGGACGATGGGCGCATCGCCAACCTCAAGCTCGCCGAGAGCGTGGCCCTCTCGCCCACGGCCGTGCTGGCCCGTGTGCAGCGGCTCACGCGCGAGGGCTATATCCTGGGCTATGAGGCGCGTCTGAACCCCCTGAAGCTGGGTGCGGGCATGCTGGTGTTTGTCGAGGTGCTGCTCGACCGCACCACGCCCAACGTGTTTGACCAGTTCAAGGCGGCGGTGCAGGTGCGCCCCGAGATCATGGAATGCCACATGGTGGCGGGTGGCTTCGACTACCTGCTCAAAACCCGCACCGCCGACATGAATGCCTACCGAGAGTTTGCCGGTGCCGTGCTGTGGCAATTGCCCGGTGTGCGCGAGACCCGCACCTACGCCGTGATGGAAGAGGTGAAACACACCACGCGATTGCCGCTGTGAAGTCGTGCGCCGCGTCGGCATAATGGGTCGCAAACCATCCATCCAGCGAAGGAGAAGAACCATGCGCGCACTTCGTTACGCCACTGCCACCGTGCTGGCGTGCCTTTTCAGCCAGCCGGCCCTGGCCGCCTGCTATGTCGTCTATGGCCCCGATCAGGAGGTCATCTACCGCTCGGTGGAGCCACCCGTGGATCTTTCGCGCCCGCTGCACGAAACCCTGCCGCGCGTGGCACCGGGCGGCAAGCTGGTTTTTTCGCTTGATTCCCAGGGGTGTGAGCTGGAGATCAACAAGTTGCCCCAGCAGCCCCAGGCCCGTGCCCCGCAGCGCCCCGCGCAGGGCGTGCGCAACCCGGGCTGACCTGTCTTTTCGGGCAGCGGGCTCGGGGGGCGGGCGGGCCTGAGACAATCGGGGGATGAGCGAACCGACCGAACTTTCCCCCTCCTTTGAGCCCTCTGAACAATCCCAGGACGCCTTGCCCGAGGGGCAGTTGCTGGTGCAGTCCCTCGACCTCGATGCCCAGGGCGTGGCGCGCAAGCCCGATGGCAAGGTGGTTTTCATCGACGGCGCCCTGCCGTCCGAGGTGGTGACTGCCAACACCCACCGCAAAAAGAACAACTGGGAGCAGGCCAGTCTGGTGGCCATCCACCGCGAATCGTCGCAGCGCGTGCGCCCGGGTTGTCCGCATTTCGGCCTGCACGCAGGTGCGTGCGGAGGCTGCAAGATGCAGCACCTGCATGTGGGGGCCCAGGTGGCCGTGAAGCAGCGCGTGCTGGAGGACAACCTTTGGCACCTGGGCAAGGTCAAGGCCGAGATGCTGCTGCGTCCCATCGAAGGCCCTTCCTGGGGCTACCGCTACCGCGCGCGCCTCTCGGTGCGCCATGTCATCAAGAAGGGTACGGTGCTGGTGGGCTTTCATGAGCGCAAGAGCCGCTACGTGGCCGACATGGAAGTCTGCCCCGTGCTGCCGCCGCATGTCAGCGCCATGCTCATGCAGCTCCGCGCGCTGATCGCCTCGATGGAGGCCCGTGACACCTGCCCGCAGATCGAACTGGCCTGCGGCGACACCGTCACCGCGCTGGTGCTGCGCCACCTCGAACCCCTCAGTGCGGGCGACGTGGGCTTGCTGCGCGCCTTTGCTGCCGAGCAGGGTGTGCAGTGGTGGCTGCAGCCCAAGGGGCCGGATACCGTGCACCTGCTCGACGAAGGCGGTGAGCCGCTGGCCTATGCGCTGCCCGATTTCGGCATCACCATGCCGTTCAAACCGACCGATTTCACCCAGGTCAACCCGCACATCAACCGCGTGCTGGTCTCGCGCGCGCTGCGCCTGCTCGACGTGCAGGGCGATGAGCGCGTGATCGACTGGTTTTGCGGCCTGGGCAACTTCACACTGCCGCTGGCCACGCAGGCGCGCGAGGTGCTGGGCATCGAGGGCAGCGAGGCGCTGGTGGCGCGTTCCCGTCAGAATTACGCATTCAATCAGGCCTCCAGGCAGGATGGACAAGCGCTGGCAGCTACGCAATTTGTAGCGCGAAATCTTTTTGAGATGACCCCAGAGATGCTGGTGCAGGATGGCGTTGCCGACAAATGGCTGGTCGATCCGCCGCGCGAGGGGGCCTTTGCGCTGGCCAAGGCGCTGGCCGACATTGAACAGGCACGGCTCGGCGCGGAAGGGGCCTTGCCCCTGCCTGCCGGCGCAGAAGGCTGGACACCGCCCAAGCGCATCGTCTACGTGAGCTGCAACCCGGCCACGCTGGCGCGCGACGCGGGGCTGCTGGTGCATCTGGCGGGCTACCGCTGCACGGCGGCGGGCATGGTCAACATGTTCCCGCACACCGCGCATGTGGAGAGCATGGCGGTGTTCGAGCGGGACTGAAGGGAACGGGGCCGCAGCGCCCCGAGAATCAGGACTTCTTGCTCGCGGGCGTGCTGCGGGATTCGGTCTCGATGTTGTCGGAGGCCGCAGGCTTGGCCGGTGCGCTGATGACCGAGGGCGTGCCTTCGATCTTGTTGTCGCGCATGTACTGGTCCATGTCCTTCCAGCCCGTGAACACGGCCGCCTTGTTGGCCTTGGGGTTGAGCATGTAGCAGTCCTCCAGGCCGCGCAGGGCATGGCGGCAGGCGCCGCCGATGGCCTTGGCCTCTTCCTCGCGCTGGGCAATCCGGGGGTCGGGGCCCAGGCCCGGAATCGCGGAAATCTTGTCACAGCCCGCCAGCAGCGAGACCAGGGCAACGGCAAGGAGGATGCGGCGTGGCATGGCGGGTTCTTTCGGAAACATCTTCTTTCATTATCGGCACGCTGCCGACCCGATTGAGCGCTACCGGACGAAATGTGCAACAAAAAGGCTCCCGAAGGAGCCTTTTGCCTGTGGAGAAGCGCCGCTCAGTCGCGCTCGCCGCCCATGATGCCCAGCAGGGCCAGCAGGCTCTGGAACACGTTGAAGATGTCCAGGTACAGCGCCAGCGTGGCACTGATGTAGTTGGTTTCGCCACCGTCAAGGATCTGCTTGAGGTCGTACAGCATGTAGGCGCTGAAGATGCCGATGGCGGCCACCGAGATGGCCATCATGCCGACCGACGAGCCGACGAACACATTGATGATGGCGCCGACCATCAGCACCATGGCGCCCACGAACAGCCATTTGCCCATGCCCGAGAGGTCGCGCTTGATCACGCTGGCCAGGCTGGCCATGACGAAGAACACGCCTGCCGTGCCGGCAAAGGCCGTCATGATGAGTTCGGAGCCGTTCTTGAAGCCCAGCACCATGCCGATCATGCGCGAGAGCATCAGGCCCATGAAGAAGGTGAAGGCGAGCAGCACCGGTACACCGGCGGCCGAGCGCTTGGTCTTCTCGATCGCGTACATGAAGCCGAAGGCGCCGCCCAGGAAGACGATCAGGCCCACGCCGCCGCGCAGCGACTGGGTGATGCCCGTGGCCACGCCGATCCAGGCGCCCAGCACGGTGGGCAGCAGGCTCAGCGCCAGCAGCCAGTAGGTATTGCGCAGCACCTTGTGGCGCTGCTCCTGCGAAATGCCGTAGCCATAGTCCGCAGAGGGGAGGGTGGTGACCCGGTCGTTCATCGTTGCTCTCCTGAGTGACCTGCACAGCGCAGGTGGGAGCATTCTAGATGGGGATGCATACAGTGCTTGCAATACCTTGCCGCAATACCCCGCTTTTGCGCAAGGTTCTTTTGCCTTGCAGGCGGGTGACGCGCACCGGTGGCGGCGCTATGCTTGCCAGCTTACCCCTCCCCGGCCGCCTGGGCCGATCCATCTCCGGCCCACCAGGCCGCATGCACCATGAAAACCACCTCTGAACTCGAACTGGCCGATGTCAAGACGATCGCTGCCGCTGCCGAAGCCGAAGCCCTGAAACACCAGTGGGCCGTGACGATTGCCATTGTGGATGCCGGCGGACACCTGCTCTGGCTGCAGCGCCTGGATGGCGCCGCACCCGTGTCCGCACACATCGCCCCGGCCAAGGCCCGTACGGCGGCGCTGGGCCGGCGCGAGAGCAAGGTCTACGAGGACATCATCAACAATGGCCGCACCTCGTTCCTGAGCGCGCCCGAGATCGAAGGCCTGCTTGAAGGCGGCGTTCCCATCCTGCAGGGCGGTCAGTGCCTGGGCGCCGTGGGCGTGAGCGGCGTGAAGTCCACCGAGGATGCGCAGATCGCGAAGGCCGGCATCGCCGCGCTGGGCCTGTAAGCGGCCCATTTGCTTTCGAAATGATAGCTGCTGACGCTTTATGTATAAGCCTCTGAGCCACTTTTGATCAAAAAAAACCGGCCCTGGGCCGGTTTTTTTATCGGTGCGTGAAAAAAAGCCTGGCTACGCGGGGAACCCGTTGGCTGGCAAAAAACGACCCTTGCGGACGGTGGAACCCGTCCGGGAGTCGCCCCACGATGAACTCATTTGGTCAGGATCAGCTTGCCCAGCCGGGTGGCCTGCAGGCGGTAGAGGGCGCCGTTGTGGTGGATGGTGACGGCCTTCTGGCCTTGCAAAAGTGAATGGCTGTCCACGGAGGGCAGCCGGTCCTGGGCGCCTTGTGCCGCATCGGCGGGCTGGGCGCCGGCGGTGCTCAAGAGCGTGGAAAGGTGCAGGGTGGCTTGCATGGAAAAGATCCCGAACGGTACGATGCGTTAATGATAACGATTCTCAATAACTTATCCAGTCTTTTGGGATGTTTTTTTACTGCGGGTCGGTGACGAAACCGATCTTGCGCAGCCCGGCGCGCTGGGCTGCCGCCATGACCTGCGCCACGCGCTCGTAGCGCACTTCCTTGTCGCCGCGGATGTGCAGGTCGGGCTGCGGCTCCTTGATCGCCTCGGCCTGCAGGCGCGTGGCCAGTTCGGCGTCGGCGATGGCCTGGCCGTTCCAGTAGTAGCTGCCGTCGGCGGCCACGCTCAGGCGCAGGGTTTCGGGCTTGACCTGCTCGGGCTGGTTGGTGGCCCGGGGCAGATCGACATTGACCGAGTGCTTCATCACTGGCACGGTGATGATGAAGATGATGAGCAGCACCAGCATGACGTCGACCAGCGGCGTCATGTTGATCTCGTTCATCACCTCATCGGCTTCGTCCTGGGTTCCGAAGGCCATGGTCAGTTGCCTTTCTTGAGCGGACGCACGTTGCCGTTGTCACCGCTGGAGGTGACGCGCGCACCGGTCACGAAGTAGGCGTGCAGGTCGTGCGCGAAGCTGTTGAGGCGGATCAGGATGTGCTTGTTGCCACGCACCAGCGCGTTGTAGCCCAGCACGGCCGGAATGGCCACGGCCAGACCGAGGGCCGTCATGATGAGCGCCTCGCCAATGGGGCCGGCCACCTTGTCGATGGTGGACTGGCCCGAGGTGCCGATGGCCAGCAGTGCGTGGTAGATGCCCCAGACCGTGCCGAACAGGCCGATGAACGGCGCCGTGGAGCCCACCGATGCCAGGATGGCCAGGCCCGACTGCAGGCGGGCGGTGAATTCGTCGATGCAGTTGCGCAGGCAGCCGGTGACCCAGTCGCTCACATCCAGGCTGTCGTGCAACTGGGCCTTGGTGTTGCGGTGATGCTGCGTGGCTTCGCGCCCTTCGATGGCGAGCTGGCGGAACGGGTTGGACGGATCGGCGCCCAGGCGGATCAGGCCGTCGGCGAAGTCTTCGCTGTGCCAGAAGGTGTGCACGGCGCGGGCGTGCTTCTTGAATTTGACGATGTCCAGCGCCTTGATGAGGATGACGATCCACGACGCCAGCGACATGCCCAGCAGCAGCACGGCCACGGCGCGGGTGACGAAGTCGCCCTGAAGCCAGACGTTGGCAAGTCCGAATTGCGATTCCATGAAAACTCCTGAAGATTATTCGAGAACAAAATTGATGGGGACCAGGTACCACATGGCCTCGGGCACGCCATTGCGCTTGCCGGGCACGAACTTCCAGCGCAGGACCGTGTCCTGTGCCTGGCGATCCAGGCGGTCGAACCCGCTGGACTGGTTGATTTCGATTTTTTGCGGTAACCCGTCGGTGTTGATGAACACGCGCAGCACCACCTTGCCTTGCTCGCCCATGCGCTTGCTGATGGCCGGATAGGCCGGGGCCGGGTTCTGCAGGTAGGCGGCGTTGCTCGAAGGCAGCTCGATCTTGGGCGCGGCCGGCGCCGGTGGCGCTGCGGTGGGCGTCGCGGGGCCTGCAGCCGTGATCGGTGCGGGGGGCTCCGGGTCAGCCTTGGCGGGGCTGACCGTGAGGGCATTGGGCGACGGGGTGGTGTCGGCGATGGGCAGCGGCTCGGGGGCGGGGCGGGGCGCAGGTGCCTTGACCTGCGTGGGGCGCTGGGGCTTGGGGGCCGGTGCCGGGGGCGGCGGCGCGGCCTGGGTCACGGGGGCGGGCGGGCTGACGTATTCCGTCAGGAGCGTGGCGGGGACGATGATTTCCACGGCACGGCGCAGCAAACCCGTTTGCAGCGCCCACAAGGCCCCGACATGCAGCAGCACCACGCCAATGGCAATTAGGGCGTTGCGGCTCAGTCCCCGGGGTTGCGCGAAACGGTCGTAGGTTGACATAAAAATGATAGCTGCCAGCGCTTGATGGTATTGCGCTAGAGCCGTATTTGTTCAAAAAACTATGGGCGCAGGACCCACCCAGCGGAACCTGCCACGATCAGCAGACCTGCCAGCAGTGTCGTGACGTAGGCCATGGAGGGTTTGCCAGTCAATCTGGATGGGCCTGCAAGCAGGCAGTATTGTGCAGTGCGGTAAACGCTTGGCATAGCACAAAAGCGTTCATCACATCCCGGACCTGGCGCAAAAGCCCTGGAGGCAAGGCGCAGTGGCGCGGCAACAGGGTGCCGGGAGCGGTTGCCATGCCCGCAAAGGGGGCAGGGGTAATGGGCTGGCTCTGGAGGATGAAAGGGAAGTGCGATGCCATGGTGCGCTGCTGCAGTCCGATAAACCCCATTGTAAATGAGAATCTATATTATTTGCAATGGCTGTGGGCTCTTCGGGCGGCTGTGGTTCTCAGGTATCGGCCCACATGCGCAGGAGGTTGTGGTAGGTGCCGGTGAGGGCCACGGTCTGGGGCGAGTCGCCATGCTGTTCGCGCAGGCGCAGCAGGGCCATATCCATCTCGTAGAGCAGGCGGCGCTGCTCATCGCTGCGCACCATGCTCTCGATCCAGAAAAAGCAGGCCATGCGCTGGCCGCGTGTGACAGGGCGGACCTGGTGCACGCTGGTGCCGGGGTAGATCACGGCGTGGCCGGCGGGCAGCTTGATCTGCTGCTCGCCGAAGGTATCGGCGATGCAGAGTTCGCCGCCCTCGTATGCCTCGGGCTCGGACAGGAAGACAGTGCAGGAGATGTCGGTGCGCAGGCGTTCGTGCCGCCCGGGCATCTGGCGGATGGCGGCATCGACATGGTCACCATAGTGGTTGGCAGCGCCGCCGTAGCGGTTGATGCGCGGCGGGAACACCCGTTTGGGCAGGGTGGCGGTGAGGAACAGCGCGCTGCGCTCCAGTGCTGCCATCACCATGGCGGAGATGGCTTGCGCGGCCTCGCAGTCGCGCGGCAGCTGTTCGTTGTTCTTGGCCAGGCGGGCCTGTGGCCCTGCGCTGTCACTTCCATCGGCCCAGGGGGCGTTGGCCAGGAGTTGTCGAGCGGTGTGCAGGTCGGTGGGTGTGAGAAGCTGGGGCAGTGTGAGCAGCATGGCGGAATGCAAAAAGCCGCCCCGGGCGGGGCGGCAAACCTTGGAGGAACGGGAGCTGCCGGTCAGAACTTCATGCTGGCCGTGATCTGGAAGATGCGGCCTGCGCCGGGCACGTAGTGGCCGCTGTACACCGCATCGGCATAGAGCTTGTTGGTGACATTGCTCAGGTTGGCCTTGAGTGTGAAGTTGTCGCTCAGGCTGTATTCGGCCATCAGGTCGGCGGTCACGTAACCCGGCGCTTTCCAGCCGGGGTTGCGGTTGGGTGTCTGTGCGCTGCGGAAGTTCAGGCCACCGCCCACGCGCAACTGCGGCGTGAGCTGGTAGGTTGTCCAGATCGTGCCGCTGTGGCGCGGGGTGAGCGAGGGACGGCTGCCCTGACCTTCCGCACCCTCGGCGCCAATGTCGATCCTGGCGCTGGGCATCCACATATAGGAACCATAGACCTCCCACTTCGGTGTGAGGCGCCCCGTGATGTCGATTTCCGCTCCAGCGGCATGGCGCTTGCCCGAGAGCACGGCGATGTTCAGATCGGGGTCGACGTTGCGCTCATGCAGCTTGGTCGAATGGAACACGGCCAGGCGCGTGGTGAAGCGCTTGTCGCTGGAGTCGATCTTGGCGCCGATCTCGATGTTGCGGCTCGACTCGGGGGGCGTGTTCACCGTCTGCGGGCTGTACGAATACGTGTCACCCGACGTGTTGAACGAGGTGCCGTAGGAGAAATGGTACGACTGCAGCGGCGTCGGCTGGTACAGCGCGCCCAGGCGCTTGCTCCACACCGAGATCTTCTGGCGGTAGCTGGTGGTGGTGACGGGACCCGGTGCGTTGTTGGGAATGGCGAAGCTGTTGTAGCTGCCGTCCATGCTGTCGTAGCGCAGACCGCCCAGAATTTTCCAGTGCGGAGCCACCTGCACCAGGTCCTGGGCGTACACCCCCCAGCCCTTGGCGTCGAAATCGCTGGTGGTGCGTCGCACACGTCCGGCCTCATCCACGCTGGCGCCGTCGTTGGGTGTGCCCGCGGTGGTTGTCGGTTTGGTGATGTTGATACCGCCCTGGGCGGCGCTGAGCGCCCCGTAGACGCGCTTCTTTTCGTGGGAAAAATCGGCCCCCGTGAGCAGTTCGTGGCGCACGCCCAGGGCTTCAAACTTGCTGCTGAAGTCGCTTTGCAGGTGCACGGTGTCCATGTCCTGCATCTTCAGGTGGTTTCCGCGTGTCAGGCGGGTACCGGGGCCGAAGTTCGACAGGTTGGACGCCACGCCTCCGGGTTGCTGGGCCGCAGCGGCCAAGCGCACCGCTCCGGCACGCTGGTCGCGTTCGAAGCTGCCGGCTCGCAACTGGGTCTTGAGTTCGCTGTCGCCATCGAAGCGGTGCACATGCTGCAGCGTGGCCATGGTGGCACTGCCCGCGTTGTAGTCGCTGGCGGCGCCGTAGTAGGCCGTGGGGTCGAGCGGCAGCATGGTGGTGTCGCTGACGGCCGAAGTCGCGGTACGGCGGATCCAGGGCAGCCCGTAGTTCATGCCGTTGTTGTTGTCCAGGTGGTAGAGGCTCACCGCGAACTCGTCGCGCGTGCCGATGCCCCAGGCGTAGCTGCCGGCGATCCCTTTTTTCTCGATGCTGCTGCCGGCACCGTTGTTGTCGGCGGTGGTGCTCATGGCGTTGATGCGCAGAGCCGCGTTTTCACCGGTGTGGATGTTGAAGTCGCCGGTGATACGCCGGTGCTGGTGGTTGCCCAGCGTCAGGTCCACCTGGTGTGCGTCGATGAGCCGTGGCGCCTTGCTGACCTGGTTGACCGCGCCGCCGGTGGAGCCTCGCCCGAACAGCATGGACGCCGAGCCGCGCAGCAACTCCACGCGGTCGAGGTTGAAGGTGTCGCGGTCGTAGAAAGCTGGGTCGCGCATCCCGTCAATGAACATGTCGCCCGTGCTTTGCAGCGCAAAGCCGCGCAGGCGGATGTCTTCCTCGCCGCCTTCGGCCGCCAGAAAGGTGATGCCGGCGGTGTTCTTCAGGGCTTCCTTGACGGTGTCGAGGTTGCGGTCATCGATGAGCCGCTCGGTCACCACGGTCACCGATTGAGGGATATCGCGCAATTGCTGCCGGCCCTTGCCGATGGTGGTCTCGGTCGCGCGCACGCTGTCCTTGCCCTCGGGGGCCTCGGCCTGTTCCTTCACCGTGACGGTGGCCAGGGTTTTGTCCGCAGGTGTGCTGCCGGTCTGGGCCTGTACGCCGACAGAAGCTGCCAGCATCAAGGCGCCCAGCGGCAGGAGTCGTTTGTCGGATGGTGGGGTCTGCAGGGCTGTGCCGCTGCGGCGCTGAGCGCGTGAATGTGCCAATCGGGCCTCCGTCGGATGGTTCGTTGCAGTGGATGCCGTTCAAGGGCGTCCCGGTCAGGCGAGGGGCAGTGGCTGGCAATGGCATGGCTGTGCAATGTCTCGCACGGCAATATTAAATCAAATGATAGTCATTCCTATTCGTATTGATGTAATTTCGCAACAATCATGGAAAAACAGGCAAAAAAAAGGCCGGCGGAGCCGACCTTGGATGGGATGCCGTGCAGCGCGCTTATTTGACGTGCTTGCCGATCAGGCCGGCCATCTCGAACATCGAGACCTGGGGCTTGCCAAAGACGTCCTTGAGCTTGGCGTCGGCATTGATCATGCGCTTGTTCGCCGCGTCTTGCAGGTTGTTGGCCTTGATGTAGACCCACAGCTTGCTGATGATTTCAGTACGGGGCAGGGGAGCTGCTCCAACCACGGCAGCAAGGGCGGGGCTGGGTGTCAGGGCCTTCATGAAAGCTGCATTCGGGGTGCGCTTCTTGGCGGGGGCAGCGGTCTTGGCAGCAGCGGCTGTTTTTGCCGGAGCTTTTTTTGCAGTTGCCATGTTGGGTTTTCCTTTTTGGGAGTGGTCATTTCACCAGCGAAAACCTGCTTCTCCACTGGCACGGTGATGCTACTGGTAAAAAAACGGCTTTCCAAGCTGCGAATGCCTTTTTTTGCGTCTCCATGTTGCAGCGGCGCCATGGAATCCGTCATAAACGCGCGCCAGCACCATCTGGCGGCTGCAAGGAGCCCTTTCTCAGTGGCAGGCTTGCTGGTTGTTGACGATGCGCTTGAGCGCCTCAGGGCTGAGGATGCGCACGTGGCGCTGCTTGACCTCGACGATGCCGTCGTCCACAAATTTCGAGAACGTACGGCTCACGGTTTCGAGTTTCAGGCCAAGATAACTGCCGATTTCCTCGCGGGTCATGCGCAGCACCAGCTCAGACTGCGAGAAACCGCGCGCATGCAGGCGCTGCACCAAGTTCAGCAGGAAGGCCGCCAGACGCTCTTCGGCACGCATGCTGCCCAGCAGCAGCATGACGCCGTGTTCACGCACGATCTCACGGCTCATGATCTTGTGCACATGGTGCTGCAGCGCATTGACTTCGCGGGAAATGTCCTCGATGCGGTCAAAGGGCATCACGCACACCTCGGCGTCTTCCAGTGCCACGGCATCACAGGTGTGGTGGTCGTTCACGATGCCGTCGAGCCCGATGATCTCGCCCGCCATCTGAAAACCCGTGACCTGGTCGCGCCCATCCTCGGTGGCCACGCAGGTCTTGAAAAACCCCGTGCGGATGGCAAACAGCGACGTGAACTGTTCGCCATTGCGAAAGAGCGTGCTGCCGCGCTTGATTTTGCGGCGAATGGCCACCACGTTGTCGATGCGCTTGATCTGGTCGTCCGTCAGTCCGACGGGCATGCACAGCTCACGCAGGTTGCAGTTTGAACATGCCACCTTGATGGTCTGCTGCGTCATGTGTATAGGCACCTGACCGACTTCGGTCGGGAGATCCGAAGCGCTTTCGGTAGGGGCCGGAACGATGGGGATGCGAGGTGGGGCTGACATGGGTCAAATTATCACTCATTCTTCCCCTTTGCTCTAACGCCCTGTTCTCCTGCGGGGTGCTTGACTGGAATCAAGAGATGGGTCTGAAAAGTCGGGCACATTACCAAGCTTGTGAGGAGCCTACATGACAGTTGTAACCCCTGAATTGCTGACCCGGTTTGATGTATCGGGCCCCCGCTACACGTCCTACCCTACTGCAGACCGTTTTGTGGATGCCTTTGGGGAGGATGAGTACGTGCTGGCCCTGCAGCAGCGTCGGCAAAGTGCCGTGGGCAAGTCCCTGCCGCTGTCGATTTATGTTCACATTCCTTTTTGCGAATCGCTCTGCTACTACTGTGCCTGCAACAAGATCATCACCAAGCACCATGATCGGGCCGATGTCTATCTGCGCTACCTGAGCCGCGAGATTGATCTGCACACGGCCCATTGTGGTGTCGGGCAGACGGTCAGCCAGATCCACTTCGGTGGTGGAACGCCGACGTTTCTGTCCGACGATGGTCTGCGCGAGCTCATGGGCATGCTGCGCAGCAACTTCACGCTCGTGCCGGGGGGTGAGTACTCGATCGAGGTGGATCCTCGCACGGTAGACGCCAGCCGCCTGGCCCTGTTGCATGAGCTGGGGTTCAATCGGCTGAGTTTCGGTGTGCAGGATTTCGACCCCGAAGTCCAGAAGGCCGTGCACCGCATCCAGCCTGCGGAGCAGGTGTTTGCGCTGGTCGAGTCGGCCCGTTCCATCGGATTTGATTCGATCAACGTGGATCTGATCTACGGCCTGCCCAAGCAGACCCCCGATTCGTTCGACCGCACGCTGGCGCAGGTTGCGCAACTGCGCCCGGATCGCATTGCCCTCTATGCCTACGCCCATCTGCCGGACCGCTTCAAGCCCCAGCGGCGCATCATCTGGGCCGATCTGCCCATGGCGTCATCCAAGGTGGCGATGCTGTCGCGGTCGCTGGAGGCTTTCAGCTCCGCAGGCTATGTGTATGTGGGCATGGACCATTTCGCATTGCCCGAGGACGCGCTGGCCATTGCCAAGCGCCAGGGGCGCCTGCACCGCAACTTCCAGGGTTACAGCACGCAGCCCGACTGCGACCTGATTGGTCTCGGGGTCTCGGCCATTGGCCGGGTGGGGGCCACCTACAGCCAGAATGCCAAGACGCTCGACGACTATTACGACAGGCTCAATCAGGGGCGGTTGCCGGTGGTCCGTGGGCTGGCGCTGACGCGCGATGACCTGGTCCGGCGCGCAGTCATCATGGCGCTGATGTGCCAGGGCGAACTGTTGTTTGAACCCCTGGAGACCTCTTGGCTGATCGATTTCCGCAAATATTTCGCACCGGAGCTGGAGCAGTTGCAGGAAATGGAGCAGCAGGGTTTGGTGAAGCTCAGCGCTGAGGGGATCGAGGTCACGGCCATGGGATGGTATTTCGTGCGCGGCATTGCCATGGTGTTTGACAAGTATTTGCAGGCCGACAAGAACCGCGCGCGGTTTTCCCGCATCATCTAGCTTCCATGTTGGTATCCATGGCCTCCACCGCGTTGCTCATGGGGCTCGCGGGCGGGTCCCATTGCCTGGCCATGTGCGCAGGGCCCTGCGCGGTGGTGACAGGGCAGGGGCGCTCGCAGGAACACGTCGTGCAGTGGTTGCCCCGAGGCAGCCAGTTGCGCCGGCTTTTGGCATATCACCTGGGGCGTCTGCTCGGCTACGCCGCTGTGGGCGCGCTGGCCGCCATGGCCATGCAGAGCCTGGCGTGGCTGACGCAGCAAAGCATTGCGCTGCGCCCCCTCTGGACGTTTTTTCACGTAGCCATGCTGGCCTGGGGTGCCATGATGGTGCTGCAAGCCCGGCAGCCGGCATGGGTCGAGAACGCCGGACGATCGGTATGGGGCCGCGTACGCCCTCTGGTCGAGGCGCCCGGTGGTGTTTTCGCGACAGGCTTCCTGTGGGCATTGATGCCCTGCGGATTGCTGTATTCCGCCTTGCTGGTGGCTGCGCTGAGCGGCGGCATCTGGCAGGGGGCGCTCACCATGGCGCTGTTTGCTGTGGGCGGTGGGGTCTGGTTGCTGGCGGGGCCCTGGCTCTGGCAGCATCTGCGCCATCGCGTGAATGCCCTGCGTGCCAGTTGGGGGACGCGCCTGGCGGGTCTGCTGCTGTGTGGTGTCGCGGCCTGGGCGTTGTGGATGGATCTGGTCTATCGACCATCATTGATCTGCCAATAGCGATTTGTTGCACAAAAGCGCCATCGGGGTGGTGTTGGCCAAAGCGGTGCCCGATGGGCGACATAATGCACCGAGAAACCGCCTGCGGATGAAATACCGCGAGACTTCCCGCGATGGATGAAAACACTGACGTATTGATCGATATAAGCCAGTTGCGCATTGGCATGTATATCCAGCTCGACCTGAACTGGATGAGTCACCCTTTCCCGGTCAGCAGTTTTCGTATTGCCTCAGAGTCCCAGATTGAAATTTTGCGTGAGCTGGGTTTGACCCAGATCCGCTACCACCCCTCCAAAAGCGACCTGCCGCCGCCCGACTCGCAGCTGGACCCGGCTGCCTCCGATGAATCGGCAGAGGATGCGGCTCTAGCGCAAGCAGCTAGCCATGGTGCGTCGGAGCCTTCGGTGGCCCCCGAGAGTGATTCGCGGCGCGCCGCCCAGCAGCTCAAGCGCAAGCTGCTGGAGCAGCAGCGCCGCCTGGACGCGTGCGACCAGCGTTTCATGGCCATCACGCGGCAGTACCGCAAGCTCGCCGAAAGCGCGGAGGGCAGTCCGGCGATGGCCCGGGTGGAAAGCGAGGCACTCGTCACGGACAGTGTGCAGGAGCTGCTGGGCAACACCGAATCCGTGATCAGCCTCCTGTCCGACGGGGTGGGCGAGCGCAACGCGCTGCATCCCGTCAATGTCATGGTGCTGTGTCTGCTCATGGGCAAGGCACAAGGCCTGTCGCCCATGGCCATGCAGGACCTCGGCATGGCGGCGCTGCTGCACGACATTGGCAAGCTGCGCCTGCCTGCGGACCTCAGTAGCCCATTTCCGGGCATGACCCCCGCAGAAGAGACGCGCTACCGAAGCCATGTGGGCGAATCCGTCCGCCTGGGGCAGAGCATGGGATTGTCCAAAGGCGTCCTGCTGGCCATGGCTCAGCACCATGAAATGGCCGATGGCAGCGGATTTCCCCTCAAGCTCCGCGGCGAGGAGCTGTGTCTGGCCGGGCGCATTCTGTCGCTGGTCAACCATTACGAGCGCCTGTGCAATCCCGGGCGCAGCGCCCAGACGATGACGCCGCATGAGGCGCTTTCCGTCATGTTCGCTCAGCAGAAAAACCGTTTTGACGCAGTCGAACTGGGTATCTTCATCCGGATGATGGGGGTTTATCCGCCGGGTTCGGTCGTGCAACTGGTCAACGACCGCTTTGCCATGGTCGTGTCGGTCAATTCATCGCGCCCCTTGCGTCCCCGGGTGATCGTGCATGACCCACGGGTGCCCAAAGACGAAGCGCTGGTGCTGGACCTGGAAACCGTCCCCGAGCTGGGTATCCGGCGCAGTCTGCGGCCTTCCCAGCTTCCCAGGGAGGCACTGGAGTACCTGTCTCCGCGCAAGCGAATCTGTTACTTTTTTGAAAGGGCCGTCAATCCGGCCGCAGTCGAGGCGGGGTTGTGAACGTCAACGTCCGTTCGCAAGATGTTCTCTGGCAAGCCACCTTTGATGGGCTGCAGGAGGCCATCTGGCTTGTGGATGCGCGCACGCGCTCCATCCTGTTCGCCAATCTGAGTGCGGCCGCGCTGGTCGGCATGGCGCGCGAGGAGCTGACGGGCCTGCCCGTCCAGCGTCTGGCGGCAACGCCCCAGGACCAGTGCTTCTGGGCCGACAGCGAAGAGGCGATGGCCCTGGGTATCCATTCCATGACCAGCCTGCTGCGCGCTGACGGACAGCTCGTCCCGGTGGAGCGCCGGGTGGCACCGTTTTCGCTGGCAGCGAACGGGGCGGCGCTGTTGGTGACCATGATCGATTGCAGTGCCCGACAGGCCGCAGAACGCGGGTTGGAAACCTTGCTGGCCGAGCTGCGGGCCACGCTCGATTCGGCAGCCGATGGCATGCTGGTCTGCGGGCTCGATGGCGCGGTGCGTGCCTTCAATCAGCGTCTGGTACAGATCTGGGGCTTGCCCCAGGATCTGCTGCTGCAGCGCAACGATGCATCGGTGCATGCTTTCCTTGTGTCGCGCGTGGGCGATCCCCGGCTCTACAAGGCGCGGCTCGACGCCATTGCGGCCGATGTGCAGGGCAGCAGCCATGACGTGATCGAGCTGCATGACGGCCAGGTGATCGAACGGCGCAGCGTGCCTTTGTGGAACCATGCCAGCGTCACCGGACGGGTGTATTCGTTTCGCGATATCACCCAGGAGGTACAGGCCCAGGCGGCGCTGCGACTGGCGGCCCGGGTCTTCGATTCCAGCCCATACGCCATTTTCATTGCCGACCGCCAGAACCGGCTGGCACGCCTGAATCCGGCCTGCGAGCAGCTCTCGGGGCGCACCAGCCAGAGTCTGCAGGGCCAGGAGGTCACCGCATTCTTCGGCATGGGCGTGGCGCAGCCGTTCCTGGACTCTGTGCGGTCGGACTGGCAGCACAGTGGACTCTGGAATGGCGAACTGTGGCTTCCCCGCGAAGGGGAAAACGGGTGTGCGGTGCATCTCTCCTGGGTGGCCTTGCGAGGAGAAGATGGGGGCATTGAACAAAGCATCGGCTTTGTGAGGGACCTCACGCAACAGCATGCGGCGCAAAAGCGCATTGACGAACTGGCCTACAGCGATGTGCTGACCGGTCTGCCCAACCGCCTTTTGCTGTCGCAAAAGGTGGAATCAGCCATACGGTCGGCGAGCCCCGAAGGTGCCGGTTTTGCCATTCTCTTTCTCGATCTGGACCGGTTCAAGGTCATTAACGATTCGCTGGACCACCTCTTTGGCGACCGCGTTCTGCAGCTCGTGGCTTCGCGCCTGCAGACCTGTCTGCGCCAGACCGACATGCTGTGCCGCATCGGAGGCGATGAATTTGCCATGTACCTGCACGCGGGCGACGCCATGGGGGCCGAGCAGGTGGCGCGTCGCATGCTCGATGTGATGCGGCGCCCCTTCACGCTCGATGGCGTGGGCTTTTCCATCCAGTGCAGCATTGGCGTGGCACTGTATCCGCAGGACGGCCGTACGCTGGACGAGCTGATCAAGCAGGCCGACACGGCGATGTACCGGGTCAAGGAGCGCGGGCGCGGCAACTTCGGCTTTTATCAGCCGCAGATGAATGCCAACCTGCTTGAGCGCATGCAGCTGGAACATGCCATGCGACAGGCCCTGGGGCGCCAGCAGATGAGTGTGCACTACCAGCCGCAGGTGGACATGGCGTCGGGCCGCATCATTGGTGCCGAAGCCTTGCTGCGCTGGCAAGACGCAGAGCTTGGGGCCATTGCTCCGTCGGTTTTCATCCCGCTGGCCGAGGAGACCGGCTACATCATCACCCTGGGGGCCTGGGTGCTGGAACAGGCGGTGCAGGAGGCTGCGCGCTGGATGCAGGCCGGCACGCCGATCGTGGTGTCGGTGAACGTCTCGGCACTGGAGATGCGTCAGCCCGATTTTCTGGAGCGCCTGACGCGGTTGTTGCAGGAAAACAGCCTTCCTCCGGAACTGCTCGAACTGGAGCTGACCGAATCCATCCTGCTGCAGGATGCCCAGGAGGCTGCCCAGCGGTTGGGGCTGGTGGCGGCAATGGGGGTGGGGCTGGCAATTGACGACTTTGGCACGGGCTATTCGAGCCTGGCGTACCTCAAGAATCTGCCCATTCACAAGCTCAAGATCGATCAGTCCTTCGTGCGCGGATTGCCGGACCACGACGGTGACCGCGCCATTGTCAGCGCCATCGTGCATCTGGGGCGGGCACTGCACCTGTGCGTGGTGGCCGAAGGGGTGGAAACGCCGGCACAGCGCGCCGCCTTGCAGGAAATGCAGTGCGACCACTACCAGGGCTACCTGTGCGCGCCGGCCTTGCCTGCTGCGGACTTTGCCCTCTTGCTGGTGGAGGGCGCCCTGGCGCCCTTGACGGGGGCCGAAGGCCCCGGCCTCAGAGGCTGAAAGACTCTCAGCCCGCCGTGAAGCTCTTCCAGAACATGTAGGCGGCCAGGGCCATCAGCAGCGTGGCGAACACCTGCTTGAGCCTTGCCACAGGCAACTGGTGCGCCGCGCGTGCCCCCCAAGGAGCGGTGAAGACACTGCACAAGGCGATCACCCCGAGCGCCGGCAGCCACACATAACCCAGCGACGCCGGAGGCAATCCGGTGACCGACTGGCCGCTCAGCACATAGCCTGCGGCGTTGGCCAGGGCGATCGGAAAGCCCAGTGCCGCGCTTGTGGCCACGGCGTTGTGGATGGGCACGTTGCACCACACCATGAAGGGCACGCTGACGAAACCACCACCAGCCCCCACCAGCCCCGAGAGAAAGCCGATGGTGCCGCCTGCGGCCAGTTGCCCTGCCGTGCCCGGCAACTGGCGTGAGGGTGCCGGCTTTTTGTTGCGCAGCATCTGCCAGGCCGAGAAGCTGACAAACATGGCAAAAACGAAGGCCAGAACCGAGCCCTTGAGCAGCGCAAAGACGCCCAGGCTCGCGGCCATGCTGCCCAGCACGATGCCGGGGGCCAGACGCCGGGCGATGTCCCAGCGCACGGCGCCACGCTGGTGGTGCGCGCGCACGCTGGAGATCGAGGTGAAGACAATGGTGGCCATCGAGGTGGCAATGGCCATCTTGACGGCCAGCCCCGGTGCCACCTGCTGCTGGCCGAGAAAGTAGGTCAGGAAGGGCACCAGCACCATGCCTCCGCCAATGCCCAGCAACCCGGCCAGAAAGCCGGTGCACAGGCCCAGCAGGGCCAGTTCGGTGATCAGGAGTGGGTCGAGCATGGGGCTTGGCACAGAGGCAAGGCGCGTGCCTTGCGGAGGCTATGGGGTGCCGTGGCACCCGCACGAAAAAAGGGTGTCTGCGAATGCCACCGGACCGTCATCCTGAACCGGGGGTTCAGGTGGGCGAGGGCAGCCAGGCGTTGGGTTCATCTGACGTGAGATGATCACGCTCACCGGGCGATGTACCAAGCCCGGGCTCAATGAGCATTGGTTCAAGGAAATTAAATCCGGCAGCACCGCAGACAATGCCATTGTAGGCCTTATGGGCCCCTGCGTCTGTGGTTCAGATCAGGCGGCCGTCATTGCCCAGGGCTTCGTCGAGACGCCGCACCAAGGCCTGCAGGCGCTCGTCTTCACCGGTCAGGATGCCACTGTGATCGGTATCTGGCCCGAACTCCGTGCTGGCCGGTGTCGGGACCGCAGGCTGGGCGGCCGCAGCCAGCTCGGCGGCCTCGCGGTCGGCCAGTTCGAACGCCAGGTTCAGCGCGGCCAGCACGGCGATGCGTTCGCGGGCGCGCACCTTGCCGGCGTCGCGGATGCGCGTCATGGCCGTGTCCACCCGTTCGACCGCATCGAGCAGGCGCGCCTCGCGGCCTTCGGGGCAGCCCAGCAGATAGCTTTGCTGCATGATCTGCACCTCGAGCTGTTTCATGCGTCGTCTTTCGGTTCGGGCGTGGCGGGCAGGCGCTCGATCAGGGCGTCGATCCGGTGGCGGGCGGCCTGCAGGCGCGAGCGCAGGGAGTCGCGCTCCTGCGTGAGCGCCGCGACCTGTTCGGCCATCAGTTCGTTGGTGCGCTGCAGTTGCTCGTGGCGCACCAGCAGGCGCTCCACGCGCTCGGCGATCTGGTCGAGGGGAGACAAAGAGGCCATAGAGCCACAGATTGTAGGCAGTTGCATTGCAAAGCGCCGTAAAATCCTCGTTGTTGGTGCTCGCGGTGTGGTTCACATGCCGCAGTTCAACGGGAAGCAGGGAGGTCGCCGTCAGCCATGACGGCACCGAGCCTGCGCTGCCCCCGCAACGGTCAGCGGACGAATCACCCGATTCTCTCTTCAACACTCAGCCACTGGGCGCCTTGAACAAGCGCCTGGGAAGGCGTTGGAGGGCGTTCCGCCAGCCCGGATACCGGCCAACACGGTGGCCGTGCGCGCCTTGGATGGCGGGCACGGCCGTATCACCTATTTGCTGGCGGGGAAGCCGGCGCGGGTTGTTTGCTGACACTGATTTCCATGAAAAACCGTTCCCTTCGTGCGCGCCGAGCCGTGCCGCTGCGCCCTGTCGTTTTGGCAGCCCTTTCCCTTTTTGCCGCTGCTTCGGCCCGCTCGCAGGAGCCGATGCAACCCTTGCTGCTGGCGCAGAACGCCCGCATGCCGTCGCTGCAGGACATGGTGGTGACCGCCACCCGCACCGAGCAGCCCCTGGCCGACCTGGTGGCCGACGTCTCCATCGTCGACCGCGAAACCATCGAGGCCAGCGGCGCCACCGGCCTGGCCGATGTGCTGGCGCGCCTGCCCGGCGTGGAGATTTCGCGCAACGGCGGTGTGGGCAATGCCACCAGCCTGTTTGTGCGCGGCGCAGAGACGCGTTTCACCGCCGTTTACATCGACGGCGTGCGCGTGGACTCGCAATCCACTGGCGGCGCGCAGTGGGAGCAGATTCCGCTGGCGCAGATCGAGCGCATCGAAGTGCTGCGCGGCCCCGCTGCCGCGGTGTATGGCTCGGACGCCATTGGCGGCGTGGTCCAGCTGTTCACGCGCAAGGGCGAAGGCGCCGCCGCGCCCTACGTCGGCGTGGGCCTGGGCAGCCAGGGCACGCGCAAGCTGGAGGCGGGCATCAGCGGCGCCGCAGGGGCCGACAAGGCGCTGGACTATTCGCTGGGCCTGTCGCACGAGCGCAGCGACGGCTTTGACGCCAAGACCAGCGGCGCGCACAACCCCGACCGCGACGGCCACCGCAACACCGCAGGCCATGCGCGCCTGGGCTACCAGATCAACGCGCGCCACAAGCTGGATGCCACGTTGCTGGCCAGCCGCCTCAATGCCGGCTACGACAACTCGGGCTTCAAGCCCGCCAACCTGGTGGATGACCGCAGCCTGCAGCGCCTGCGCACTGCGGGGCTGCACTGGGCCGCGCAATGGACCGACGCCTACAGCACCCGTGTGTCCGTCACCGATTCGGCCAGCCGCTATGAAACCAACCCCTCGCCCTACCGCACCGAAACCGACCTGCGCGGCTACCTGTGGCAGAACGAATACCGCCTGGGCGCGCACCGCTTCAGCGCCGCGCTGGAGCGCCGCGAAGACCACCTGAACAATCCCGCCCTGGACGCCTGGAGCACCACGCTGGACCGCAGCCGCTCGCAGGACGCGCTGGCGCTGGGCTACGGCTACAACGCGGGCGGCCACACGGTGCAGCTCAATGTGCGGCATGACGACGACAGCGAATTCGGCGGCAAGGGCACCGGCAGCCTGGCCTATGGCTACGCCATCACGTCGCAATGGCGCGCCACGGCATCGGTGGGCACGGCCTTTCGCGCGCCCACGCTGTACCAGCGCTTCAGCGAGTACGGCGTGGCCACCCTGCGGCCCGAAACCAGCCACAACGCCGAACTGGGCCTGCGCTACGCCGAAGGCCGCAGCAGCTTCTCGGCCGTGGTCTACCGCAACCGCCTGAGCAACCTGATCCAGTTCGGTGCCGCGGGCACCTGCGCCTCCAGCTTCGGCTGCTACGCCAACGTGGCGCGTGCGCAGTACGAGGGCGTCACGTTCGCCGCCTCGCACCACTGGGCGGGCCTGCAGTGGCACGGCTCCATTGACCTGCAGAACCCGCGCAACCTCGACACCGGCAAGCAACTGCGGCGCCGCGCCAAGCACCACGCCAGCTTCGGCGCCGACACGCAGGTCGCCGGCTGGACGCTGGGCGCCGAGGTGCAGGCCTCGGGCCGGCGTTTCGAGAACGATGCCAACACCCAGGTGCTGGGCGGCTACACGCTCGTCAACCTCTACGCCAGCACCCGCCTGGCGCGCGACTACACGCTGCTGGCACGCATCGACAACCTGGGTGACAAGGCCTACGAACTGGCCCGCACCTATGCCACGCCAGGCCGAACGCTGTATGTCGGCCTGAAATGGGCACCTCAGTAAGCCCCGCCATGTCCACGCACGCATCCTGCCCCGCCTTGCTGGTGGCTGCCCCGGCCTCGGGCCAGGGCAAGACCACGGTGACGGCCGCGCTGGCGCGGCTGCATGTCCGTCAGGGCCGGCGTGTGCGCGTGTTCAAGTGCGGGCCGGACTTTCTCGACCCCCACTGGCACCAGCTTGCCAGCGGCGCACCGGTGCACTCGCTGGACCTGTGGATCAATGGCGCGCCCGACTGCGCCCGGCGCCTGCACGACGCCGCGTGTGAGGCGGATCTGATCCTCATCGAGGGCGTGATGGGCCTGTTCGACGGCGACCCGAGCGCCGCCGACCTGGCCCAGCGCTTCGGCGTTCCGGTGCTGGCTGTGGTCGATGCCTCGGCCATGGCGGGCACCTTTGGCGCGCTGGCCCATGGGCTGCGCGACTACCGGCCCGGCTTGCCCTGGGCCGGGGTGCTGGCCAACCGCGTGGGCAGCCCACGCCATGCCGGGATGTTGCAGGCCGGCCTGCGCGACCCGCAGGACTGGCTGGGTGCGCTGGCGCGCGTGTCATTGGGCGAAGGCGGCGCTGCATTGCTGCCCGAGCGCCACCTGGGCCTGGTGGCCGCGCATGAACTGGGTGATGCCCTGCTGCGCCTGGACGCCGCCGCTGACGCGCTGGCCGCCACACCGCTGGGGCAGATGAGCGCTTCCGACCTGCAACGCTGGGCCGTGGACTTTGCCGCGCCGGAGGCTTCGGAGGCCGTGCCGCCGCTGCTGGCCGGCCGCAGCGTGGCCGTGGCGCGCGATGCGGCCTTCAGCTTCATCTACGCCGCCAACCTGCAGACGCTGGAGCAGCTCGGCGCGCGCGTCAGCTTCTTCTCGCCGCTGGATGGCGACCGCTTGCCGCCCTGCGATGCCGTGTGGCTGCCTGGCGGCTACCCCGAGCTGCATGCCGCGCAGATTGCCGCCAACACCGGCCTGCGCGCTGACCTGCAACGCCACCTGGAGGCCGGCCTGCCGCTGTGGGCCGAGTGTGGCGGCATGGTGGCGCTGTGCGAAGCGGTGCAATTGCGCGATGGGGCGGTGCAGCCTTTGTGGGGCCTGCTGCCCGGCCAGGCCACGCTGCACCAACGCCTGGCCGCGCTGGGGCCGCAGCAGTTGCCTGTGGCGGGCGAGGTGCTGCGCGGCCACACGTTTCATTACTCCACGCTGGTCAGCGGTGCGCCGGTCATCGCGCGCAGCAGCCGCCCTGGCGAAGCCAGCGCGCCCGATGGGGGCGAGTCGCTGTACCGGCAGGGCAGCCTGCACGCCAGCTACTTCCATGCATGGTTCGCTTCCAGCCCCCGCGCCGTGGCGCACCTGCTGGGCGGGGAGGGCGCATGAACGCCCGCATTGCGCGCAGCGAACTCATCCTGGGCGGGCAGAAAAGCGGCAAGTCGCGCCGCGCCGAGCTGCTCGCGCGCGACTGGCTGGCGCGTTCGCCCTCGCACCGCGCGCTGCTCATGGCCACCGCCGAGCCCTGGGACGACGAAATGCGCGCGCGCATCGCCCGCCACCAGCGCGACCGTGCCGAGCGCGTGCCGGGCCTGGCCACGCTGGAAGAACCGCGTGACCTGGCCGGTGCCATCACCCGCCACAGCCAGCCGGGTACCCTGCTGGTGGTGGACTGCCTGACGCTGTGGCTCACGAACTGGACCATGCCCGCCGGGCAGGAGGCCATGGATTTTGAACAAAAAGAGGCTCTGGCGCACAACTGGCAAGCGCAAGCAGCTCTTTTTTTTATAGCACTTGAGCAGGCCCCCGGCCCCGTGGTTCTGGTGGGCAACGAAATCGGCCTGGGAGTGATTCCGCTGGGGCGCGAGGTGCGCGCCTTTGTCGATGCGCTGGGCCTGCTCAACCAGCAGGTAGCGCAGGCGTGCGAGCGCGTCACGCTGATGGCGGCCGGGTTGCCGCTCACATTGAAAGAGACTGGATGAAACCCACCCCCATCAAGCGCATTCTGATCGTGGTGGCGGTGCTGCTGGCGCTGCTGTTGCTCATGTTCGGCACCGCGCAGGCGCAGGGCGTGCAGCTTACCGACGACCGGGGCCGCGCCGTTGCGTTGGCGCGCACGCCGCAGCGCATCGTCAGCCTGCTGCCCTCGCTGGCCGAAACCGTGTGCGCGCTGGGTGAATGCCAGCGCCTCGTCGGCGTGGACCGCTACACCAACTGGCCCGAAAGCGTGCGCAAACTGCCCCAGGTGGGCGGTGGGCTGGACCCGAACATTGAAGCCGTCGTCGCGCTGCGGCCCGACGTGGTGCTCATGGCCACCTCCTCGCGCGCGGCGGCGCGGCTCGAAGCCCTGGGCATTGCCGTGGTGGCGTTGGAGCCCAAGACCCATGCCGACATGCAACGCGTGCTCGGCAAGGTGGGCCAGCTGCTGGGCGTGCAGGACGCGCAGCGCGTCTGGCGCGCCACCGACGCGGGCGTGCAGGCCGCTGCGCAGTCGCTGCCCCCGGCCGCACGCGGTGCGCGCGTGTATTTCGAGGTCAACCCCGGGCCGTATGGCGCCGGGCCGGGCTCCTTCATCGGCGAGACGCTGGCGCGCCTGGGCGCCCGCAACATCCTGCCCGCCACGCTGGGGCCGTTCCCCAAGCTCAACCCCGAATTCGTGGTGCGCGCCAACCCCGACCTCATCATGGTCGGCGCGCGCAGCGCCGAGGGCCTGGCCGCGCGCCCGGGCTGGGCGAGCATGCGCGCGCTGCGCGAGCAGCGCCTGTGCGTCTTCTCGCCCGAACAGTCCGACGTACTGATCCGCCCCGGCCCGCGCATGGCCGAGGCCGCGCGCCTCATGGCGGCCTGCCTGGCCGAAAAGACGGCCGGCCAGGGCGCGCGATCATGAAGGCTGCCGTGTCTTCACCACCGGTGCGGCAGGGGGCCTGCGGCCTCTGGCTGGCTGTGGGCCTGGCGCTGGCGGGCGTGGCGCTGGTGTTGCTGGGCACCGGCGTGGGCAGCATGGGGCTGGAGAACCTCTGGCCCGCGCTGATGGATGCGCAGGCCGACCCTGCGGCGCACGCCATGGCGCTGCAGATTGTGTGGGACATCCGCCTGCCGCGCACCATCGGTGCCTGGGCCGCCGGCGCGCTGCTGGGGCTGGCCGGCGCCGTGGCCCAGGGGCTGTTTCGCAACCCGCTGGCCGACCCGTACCTGCTGGGCAGCGCCTCGGGCGCCTCGCTGGGCGTGGCCACCGTGCTGGCGCTCATGGGCGGCGGCGCGGGCATGGTGGGCGGGGCCAGCGCGGCCATGGCCGTGTCGGTCTATTCCAGCCACTGGCTGGTGCGCCTGGGGCTCACGGGTGCGGCTTTCGTGGGCGCCGTGCTGGCGGTGCTGCTCACGCTGGCACTGGCGCGCGGCGTGCAGCACACGCTGCGCCTGCTGCTGGCGGGCGTGGTGGTGGGCGTGGTGCTGGGCGCATTCACTTCGCTGATTTTGCTGATGTCGCCCGACTCGCTGCAGGCCATGCAGGCCTTTCTGCTCGGCTCCACGGGCTTCGTGGGCTGGACGGCCTGCCTGCTCATGCTGGCCGTGTGGCTGCTGTGCCTGGCGGCGGCCTGGCTGCTGGCGCGCGTGCTCGACGGGCTGGCGCTGGGTGAATCCACGGCGCTGAGCCTGGGCCTGCGGCTCGCGCCGCTGCGCGCCGCGCTGGTGGTGGTGTTGGCGCTGGCCACCGGCACCGCCGTGGCGCAGACCGGGCTTATCGCTTTTGTCGGCCTGGCCGCGCCGCACCTGGTGCGCGCCATCGTCAGCGTGCGCCACGGCCGCCTGATGCTGCTGGCCAGCTTCATGGGCGCGGCCCTGCTGGCCGGCGCCGACCTGCTGGCGCGCGGCCTCATGGCGCCGCAGGAGCTGCCCGTGGGCGTGCTCACCGCTGTGCTTGGCGGCGGCTACCTGCTGTGGCTGATGCACCGGCGAACGGCGCCCGGGGGGCTGTTGTGACTGCTCCTGAAAACATAGCTGTCAGCGCTTGTTTCATAAGCGCTGGAATCGGAAAACACCCCATACTGCACAGTGTGACCCTGCCGCTCGCGGCGGGCCGCTGGACCAGCATCGTCGGCCCCAACGGCGCAGGCAAGTCCACGCTGCTCAAGGTGCTGGCGGGCCTTATGCCGGCCAGCAGCGGGCAGGTGCTGCTGCATGGGCGCGCGCTGCACGCCTGGCCCCGGCGCGAGCGTGCCTTGCAACTGTCCTGGCTCGGGCAGAACGAGGCCGCCGCCGACGACCTGACCGTGTACGACGTGGCCATGCTCGGCCGCCTGCCGCACCAGGGCTGGATGCAGCCCGCCAGCCCGCAGGACCACGCCGCCGTCGAGCAGGCGCTGCGCGCCACCCAGGCCTGGGAGTGGCGCGCGCGCGCGCTCGGCCAGCTCTCGGGCGGCGAGCGCCAGCGCGTGTTGCTGGCACGCGCGCTGGCCGTGCAGGCGGGCGTGCTGCTGATGGACGAGCCCCTGGCCAACCTCGACCCGCCGCACCAGGCCGACTGGCTGCTGCTGGTGCGCGAGCTCGTGGCGCACGGCCGCACCGTGGTCAGCGTGCTGCATGAGCTGTCGATGGCGCTGCAGGCCGACGACGTGGCCATCGTCGCCCAGGGGTGCCTGCGCCACCACGGCGCGGCCCGGGATGTGGCCACGCACCGCGCGCTGGAGCAGGTGTTCGACCAGCGCATCGCCATCCACGGCGTGGCGGGCCAGTGGCTGGCGCTGCCCCGGCTGGTGCCGCACGCCATCGAAGAAAAGGAATGAACATGGTTCTGGAAACAGGTTTTTCGCAGGTTGCGCAATTGCTGCTGCTGCCCGTGCTGGTGCTCGTGGGGCTGGCTTTTGTGTACGCACTCTGGGCCGGCGGCGCGACGCTGATGGAGGCCTGGCAGCGCTGGCGCAGCCCGCGCTATCGTTCGCTGCGCGTGGCGCCCGGGCTCTCGATCGAGGAGCTGGAGCTGCAATTGGTGCGCCAGGTGGAGCCGGTGCGCCTGCTCAGCCGCCTGTCGCCCATGCTGGGGCTGATCGCCACCATGATTCCGCTCGGCCCGGCGCTGCAGAACGTGGCGGCCGGCAATGGCCAGCAAGCGCTGGCGGTGTTCAGCGGCGCCTTCGCGGGTGTGGTGCTGGCGCTGGCGGCTGCATCGGTGGGGCTGGTGGTGTACTCGGTGCGCCGCCGCTGGCTGCTGGCCGAACTGCTCGCCGTGCGCAAGGAGCGTGGGGTGGCGCAATGAGTTTGCGCCACCTGAGCATCCTGGCCGAGGATGACGACGATCCCATGCTCTCGGCTATCAACCTGGTGGACGTGTTCCTCGTGCTCGTCGTCGCCCTGCTGACCGCCGTGGTGGTGCAGACGCAGGCCAGCGGCAACGACAGCGTCACCATCATCCGCAACGCGGGCCAGCCCGACATGGAAGTCGTCGTGCGCGAGCAGGGGCGCGAGGTGCGCTTCAAGGGCGCCGGTAGCGCCGCCCAGGGGCAGGGCGTGCGCGCGGGCGTGGCCTACCGGCTCGAAGACGGCAACATCGTCTACATCCCCGAAGGGGGGGGCGTGCCGGGCGCGGTGCGCAGCGGCGCCGGCGGCCCCGCCGAACCCACGCCATGACCCGAATCGTCCGGGCCCTGGCACTGGGGTGCCTGCTGGTGCTGGCCGCCCCATGGGCACAGGCCGCGCCGGGGCTGCTGTGGCTCACCTCGGACATCACCACCGCGCCGCGTACCGCCATGGTGCAGCGCCTCGCGGCGGATGCCGGCCTGGGCTTCGAGCACATCGACTACCCGCTGGGCGGCCCGGCAATGCTCGATGCGACGCAGGCCCAGAGGCTTCAGCAGGCCCTGGCCAGCGCCGCGCTGGTGTGGGTGGATGCGCCGCACGCCAGCGTCGAGGCCCGCCTGCGCCGCATGGCGGGGCCGCAGCTTGATGCGCGCGCCGCGCGCACGCCCGGTCGCGTGGTCTGGGTGCCGGCCGGCGCCCCGGCGGCCGATCTGGCGGCGCTTGATGCCTCGGCGCGCATGGTGGCCTACCTGCAGGCGGGCGGGCGGCGCAACCTGCGGCACGCCATGGCCCTGGCGCACGCCACCGTGGCCGGCGCGCCCCTGCCGGCCTTGCCTGCGCCCGAGATCCTGCCCGTGCGCGGCCTCTACCATCCCGAAGCTCCCGGCCTGCTACCGAACGCCATGGCGCTTGAGCGGTGGCGCGCAGGGCAGGGCGCCTTGCGCGGCCTGCCCGCCGTGGCCGTGCTGGTGCACCGCCACCATTTCGTCGACGGCAGCACGGCCTGGCTCGATGACTGGCTGCGCGTCTTCCAGCAGCAGGGCCTGTTCGCCTACGCCGCCTTTGGCCAGCAGGTCACGGCGCAGACGCTGGCCGAGGTGCTGGAGTTGCCCCCCGCCAGTGGCACCGGCCCGGGCCGCCTGCATGCGTCGGCCCTGGTGCTGCACCAGCTCGTGCCCCAGGCCGCCGCGCTGCAGCCGCTGCTGGCGCGCTGGGGCGTGCCGCTGCTGGGCACGCAGCCCTACCGCGCGGGCGATGCCGCCGCGTGGGAGGCGAGCGACACGGGGCTCTCGCTGTCCGACGTGCCGTTCTACCTGGCCCAGCCCGAGGCGTCCGGCGCCATCGACCCGATCCTGGTCGCCGCCCACGGCGCCGAGGGCAAGGACTTTCGGCTCATCGACCGCCAGGCCCAGGCCGTGGCCGCGAAGGCGCGGCGCCTGATCGCGCTGCAGACAAAGCCCGCCGCCGACAAGCGCCTGGTGGCCATGGTCTACAACTACCCGCCGGGCGGCACCAACTTCGGCGCCTCCTTCCTCAACGTGCCGCGCAGCCTGGAGCAGGTGTCGCACGGCCTGGCCCAGGCGGGTTACCGCACGCAGCAGGTGCCCGAGCAGGGCTGGATCGACGGCCTCAAGCCGCTGCTCGCCGCCTACTACCCCGGCGCCGATGTGCGTGCATTGCTGCAAAACGGCCAGGCCGCCGCGCTGCCGCTGGCGCGCTACGAGCAGCACCTGGCCACCTTGCCCAAAGCCGTGCGCGAGCGCATGAACGCGCACTGGGGCCCGCCCGAAAAGAGCCGCTACGTGGTCAATTGGCAGGGCGAAAAAGTGTTCGCCATCCCGCGCCTGCAGGTGGGCAAGCTCTCGGTATTGCCCCAGCCCCCGCGCGAAGAAACACTGCGCCTGGGCCAGAACCCGTTCATGCACAAATCCAAGGCGCCGCTGTCGCACCATTACCTGGCGGTGTACCTGTGGGCGCAGCTGGAGGCCGATGCGCTCATCCACTTCGGCACCCACGGCACGCAGGAATGGGCGGGCGGCAAGGCGCGTGCGCTCGATGTGTACGACGATGCCTTGCTGCCCCTGGGCGACCTGCCCGTGGTCTACCCCTACATCGTGGACAACCTGGGCGAGGCCCTCACGGCCAAGCGCCGGGGCCGCGCCGTGCTGGTGAGCCACCGCACGCCCGTGTTCGCCCCGGCGGGCTTCGAGGCGCGCATGGCCCACATGCACGAGGTGATGCACGAGTGGGAGACGGTGGACGAAGGCCCCACGCGCCGCGCGCTCGAAAAGCAGCTGGTGGCGCAGTTCGTGGAGTACCAGCTGCACCGCGACCTGGGCTGGAGCGCCGCGCGCATCGCTGCCGACTTCACGGGTTTCCTGGAACTCCTGCACCCCTACCTGGACCAGCTCGCGCAAAGCTCGCAGCCCAAGGGCCTGGCCGTGTTTGGCCGCGTACCCGCGCCCGAGCAGCGACGCGAGACCATCCTGCAGGCGCTGCGCAAGTCGCTGATCGAGGCGCTGGGCGAAGACATCGACGAAGCCTTTCTCATTCGGCACGACACCGTGCGGACCGCACGCCCCGCGCGCTGGCTGGAGCTGGCGCTGGTGGACGCCGAGGCCGCAAGCGTGCTGGACCTGCGCCCCGCGCTGCCCGCGCAGGCGGCATCCGACGTGGTGCGCGCCGAAGACCATGTGCCCAACCGCGCCGCGCGCCAACCCATAGCCACGCCCGCGCTGCTGCAATTGGCACTGCGCGCGCAGGCGCTGGAGCGCTTGCTGGCCACCGAGGGCGAGATGCCCGGCCTGCTGGCGGGGTTGGAGGGCCGCTACCTGCCCGCGGCCTACGGCGGCGACCCCATCCGCAACCCCGACAGCCTGCCCACGGGCCGCAACCTCACGGGGCTGGACCCGAGCCGCCTGCCCACGCGCCAGGCCTATGCCGTGGCGCAGACGCTGTTCAACGACTGGTTCAAGGACTACCAGGCGCGCCACGGCGGCCAGGCACCGCAGCGCATGGCGCTGTCGCTGTGGGCGGGCGAAACGCTGCGCCACCAGGGCATCATGGAAGCCCAGGCCCTCGTGGCGCTGGGCATGCGCCCGGTGTGGGACGACTCGGGCCGCCCGGTGCGTGTGGAGACCATCGCCGCTGACGAGCTGAAACGTCCGCGCGTCGATGTGCTCATGAGCATCACCGGCTCGTACCGCGACCAGTTCCCCGCGCTGATGGCGCTGCTCGACCGCGCGGTGGCCCAGGCCGCCACGGCCGAGCCCGGCAACGTGATTGCGCGCAACACCGAGCAGATCGGCCAGGAACTGCGCAAACAAGGCGTGCCCCGCGCACAGGCCGAGCAGCTGGCGCGCGTGCGCTCGTTCGGCAATGCGGTGGGCGACTACGGCACCGGCCTGTCGGACGCGGTGCAGAGCGATGGCCTGCAAACCAACGATGCGCGCCTGGGCCAGATGTTCCTGCAGCGCATGAGCCAGCCGTATCTGGAGGGCGAGCCCGTGACGGGCGTGGCGGGCGGAACGGCGGCGAAGGCGCTGGGCGCCATGGCATTGGCGGCTCATTTGCGCCGCACCGACGCCGCCATCCTGTCGCGCAGCTCTCACCTGTATGCCATGGTCAGCTCGGACGACCCGTTCCAGTACCTGGGCGGCCTGTCGGCGGCCGCCCGCGTGGCCGGGCGAGCGCAGGGGCTGGAGCTTCATGTGGCCCAGTTGCAGGACGCGGGCGAGCCCACCACCGAGACCGCGCAGCGCGCCATTGCGCTGGAGATGCAGTCGCGCTACCTGCACCCGGGCTGGCTGCAGGCGCAGAAGGCCGAGGGCTATTCGGGCACGCTGCAGGTGCTCAAGGCCGTGCAGTTCGCCTGGGGCTGGCAGGCCGTGGCGCCCGACACGGTGCGCAGCGACCACTGGCAAAGCTTCTACGACGTGCTGGTGCGCGACAAGCACCAGCTGGGCCTGCCCGAATGGCTCAAGGAACACCCGCAGGCCTATGCGCAGTCGCTGGAGCGCCTGGTGCAGGCCCAGCACCAGGGCTACTGGCAGACCGATGCCGACACGCAAAAGCAGCTCGCACAGCTGTACCAGGAACTCACGCGCGCCGCCCCGCTGGCGGCCGAACTGCCCAGCGTGCGCCGCTGGGTGGAGCAGGCCGCGCAGGGCGCCGCGCCCGCGTCCACCGGCCTGGCCGTGGCCACGCCGCAATCGCCACCGGCGGGGCTGCCCGCGCCGCCCCCCCAGGCCGCCGTGCAGCCCGCCGCACCCGCCGCGCCCACGCTGGGCGTGCTGCTGGAACGCCAGCCCGACCCCGCCGCCACCCCGCCCACGCCCGTGCAGCGCATGGCCGACATCGTGGCCCTGCTGGCCATGGCCCTGGTGGCGCTGGCCGGGGCTGCCTGGCAGGTGCGCCGGCCTTCTTCCCTGTCCGCGCAGCCCGGCCTTGCCGGGCTGTGATACCCCACCCATTCGAGAGAACACACCATGCAGATCGAAACCCCTCCCACCGAAAAACGCTACGAGAAGGCCGAGGGCGAACGCCGGGGCCTCGTCATCGTGAACACCGGCGACGGCAAGGGCAAGAGCACGGCCGCCTTCGGCCTGGCGCTGCGCGCGCACGGCCGGGGCAAGGCCGTGAAGATCTACCAGTTCATGAAGGTGCCCAGCGCGCGCTTTGGCGAGCACCGCCTGTTCGAGCAGATCGGCCTGCCCATCGAGGGCCTGGGCGACGGCTTCAGCTGGAAGAGCAAAGACCTGGAGCATTCCGCGCAACTGGCGCGCGACGGCTGGCAGAAAGCGCGTGCCGACATCCTGGGGGGCGAGCGCTTCCTGGTGGTGCTCGACGAAATCACTTACCCGCTGATCTACGGCTGGCTGCCGCTGCAGGACGTGCTCGACACCCTGGCCGCGCGCCCCAAGGACGTGCATGTGTGCCTCACGGGCCGGCGCTGCCCCGAGGAAATCATCGCCATTGCCGATACGGTGACCGAGATGAAGCTCGTCAAGCACGCTTTCCAAGCGGGCATTCCTGCGCAGCGCGGCATTGAGGACTGAATGCATTGGCACTGGCTGCACCCGCTCGTCGCCCGCCCCGGCGAGGGTGCTGCCTTCCTCGCTCTGGCGGCGCTGGTGGCGCTGGTGGTGGACCGCCTGTGGGGCGAGCCGCCCGCGCGCTGGCATCCGGTGGTGTGGATGGGCAGGGCGCTGGGCGCCTGCGGCCGCCGGGTCGCGCCGCAAGCGCCCACCGGTCGGGATTTGAAGCTATTTTGGCTTGGAGCGCTTTGCTGGTGTGCACTGGCAGCTATTGTTTTGGTAGTGGCTGCGCTGCTCCAGGCGGCAGTGTTGTATGTGTGGGGCGCGCCCACCGAGGTGTGCGAGGTGGTCGTCGATGTGCCGGGCATGGGCCTGGAGGGCGCATCTTCCGTGGTGGGTGTGCTGCGCCTGGTGCTGGCGGCGTTGCTGCTGGGCCTGCTGCTCAAGCCGCTGTTTGCATTCCGGTTGCTACTGCGCGAGGTGCGCGCGGTGGAAGATGCACTGGCCTGCTCGCTCGACGAAGGGCGTGCGCGCCTGGCCTGGCTGGTGAGCCGCGACGTCGCGCAGCTCAGTGCCGACGAGGTGCGCCAGAGCGCCATCGAATCGCTGGCCGAAAACCTCAACGACTCGGTGGTGGCGCCGCTGTTCTGGTTTGCCGTGGCGGGCCTGCCGGGCGCCGCGCTCTACCGCCTGGCCAACACCGCCGACGCCATGTGGGGCTACCGTGGCATGCGCGAAGGCCGCTACTGGGAGTGGGCAGGTAAGTGGGCCGCCCGGGCGGACGACGTGCTCTCGTGGCTGCCCGCGCGCATCACCGCACTGCTGCTGGCGTTGGCGGGCGGCGGCGTGCCGCTGCGCACCCTGGCGCGCGAGGCACGCCAGACCCCGTCGCCCAACAGCGGCTGGCCCATGGCGTCCATGGCGCTGGCGCTGGGTGTGCGGCTCACCAAACCGGGCGTGTACCAGTTGCATGCGCAGGGGCGGGCGCCCACGCCACGGGATGTGGGGTGGGCGCAAAAATTTGCTTCAAAAGTGGCTTGGACCCTTTCTGGTATTGCGGTGTCAGCTATTTTTATCGTAGCTATTCAAGGGGCCTGGAATGCCTGATGCCGCAGCCATGCCCTGCCACGGCGGCACCGACGGCCTCGGCGCGGCGCCGCATGACTTCTCGACCAACAGCAACGCCTGCGGCCCGTGCCCCATGGCCCTGGCTGCCGTGCAGCAGGCCGACGCCACGCGCTATCCCGACCCGGCCTACACCGCCTTGCGCGCGCAGCTGGCCGTGTTTCATGGCGTGGCGCCCGCACGCATCGTGCTGGCAGGCAGCGCCAGCGAGTTCATCCACCGCATCACGGCGCTGGCCGTGCGGCGCGGTGCAGGCGCCGTGGCGGTGCCTGCGCACGGCTATGGCGACTATGCCCAGGCCGCCCGCGCCTGGGGCCTGGCCTTCTGTCACGCACCCGGTACCGGTGCCGCGCTGCAATGGGCCTGCGAGCCCTCCAGTCCGCTGGGCCGGAGCGACACGGCGCTGGCCGCCTGGCTGCTGGACGGCAGTGGGCAGGACGCCCTGCGCGTGCTCGACTGCGCCTACCACCCCTTGCGCCTCGAAGGCCATGCGTCGCCGCCGGGGCGCCTGGGAAGCGTCTGGCAACTGTGGACCCCCAACAAGGCCCTGGGCCTGACGGGCGTGCGCGCCGCCTACGCCATCGCGCCGCAGGGCTGCGAGGCCGATGCGGCAGCCCTTGTTGCGCTGGCGCCGTCCTGGCCCGTGGGCGCGCACGGCGTGGCGCTGTTGCAGGCCTGGGTGCAGCCCCGCGTGCAGCACTGGCTGGCCGAATGCCTGGGTGTGCTGCGCGACTGGAAGGCGCGCCAGCTGGCGCTGTGCGCCGCGCTGGGCTGGGAGGTGCTGCCCGGCAGCCAGGCCAACTACTTCTGCGCGCGGCCCCCGGTGGCCGACCTGTCTGCGCTGCTGCACCGCCTGCGGGCGCAGGGCATCAAACTGCGCGACTGCGCCTCGTTCGGCCTTCCCGGCGTGGTGCGCCTGGGCGTGCTGGCGCCCGAGGCGCAAGAGGCCTTGCGGGCGGCGGTGCATGGCCCCGGGCGGTGACAATACGCCCCCTGTGTCGATGTGCGAGGCCCCCCATGACCTATAGCGTCAAGGAAATTTTTTATACCCTGCAAGGCGAAGGCCACCATGCCGGGCGCCCGGCCGTGTTTTGCCGGTTTGCCGGGTGCAACCTCTGGAGCGGGGTGGAAGAGGGCCGAGCCAGTGCGGTGTGCCAGTTCTGCGACACCGATTTTGTCGGCACCGACGGCGAAGGCGGTGGCAAGTTTGCCGACGCTGCCAGCCTGGCCGCGCGCATCCATGCGCTGTGGCCTGTCGGCTACCCCGCGCAAAAATACGTGGTGTGCACCGGCGGAGAACCGCTGCTGCAGCTCGACGCCCCGCTGATCGACGCCCTGCACGCCGCCGGTTTCACGGTGGCGATTGAAACCAATGGCACGCTGCCGGTTCCGCGTGGCGTGGACTGGGTCTGCGTCAGCCCCAAGATGGGCTCGGATCTGGTGGTGCGCCAGGGCAACGAGATCAAGGTCGTCATTCCGCAGCCCGGGCAGCCCCTGGACGAATACGCTGCGCTGGATTTTGAACACCATTTTGTACAGGCCATGGACGGGCCGTTGCAGGCCACCAATCTGCGCCTGGCCATTGACTATTGCAAAGCCCATCCCCTGTGGAACCTGTCGGTGCAGACCCACAAGCTGCTGCAGATTCCCTGAAGGCAACAACGGACCCACCCATGCTGACCATTACCCGAAAAATGGAGTTCGATGCCGGGCATCGCATTCCCGACCACAACAGCCAGTGCCGCAACCTGCACGGCCACCGCTACACGCTGCTCATCACCCTCACGGGCGACGTGGTGCAGAAAGACGGCGAATCCGACAACGGCATGATCATGGACTTCGGCGACATCAAGGCGCTGGCCAAGGCGCACCTGGTGGACCTGTGGGACCACGCTTTCATCGTCTATGAAAAAGACACCGCCGTGCGCGCCTTCCTGGACAGCATGCCGGGCCACAAGACGGTGGTCATCGACCGTGTTCCCACGGTGGAAAACCTGGCCCAGGCCGCCTTTGACATCCTGAAGAATGTGTACCACGACCGCTTCGGCCGCCACCTGTCGCTGGCCAAGGTGACGCTGTACGAAACGCCCAATTGCTGGGCGGAGGTGGACGGCTGATGGCGGCCGCATGCGTCATGGTGCTGGGCACCACCAGCGGCGCCGGCAAGAGCTGGCTCACCACCGCGCTGTGCCGCTACTACAGCAACCAGGGCCTGAAGGTGGCGCCGTTCAAGGCGCAGAACATGAGCAACAACGCGCGCGTGGTCGAAGGCATCGATGGCGCCTGGGGCGAGATCGGATCGGCGCAGTACTTCCAGGCCCTGGCCGCGCGCGCTGTGCCCGGGGTGCGCATGAACCCGCTCTTGCTCAAGCCCGAGGCCGACACGCACAGCCAGGTGGTGCTGCTGGGGCAGGTGAGCGAGCCGCTCACGGCGCTGCCCTGGCGCGGCCGCAGCGCCGTGGTGTGGCCGCAGATCGCCGCCGCGCTCGACCAATTGCGTGCCGAGAACGACGTGGTGGTCATCGAAGGTGCGGGTTCGCCCGCCGAGACCAACCTGCACGCCAGCGACATCGTGAACATGCGCGTGGCGCGCCATGCCCATGCGCGCTGCCTGCTCGTCACCGACATCGACCGGGGCGGCGCTTTTGCCCACCTCTACGGAACCTGGGCGCTGCTGCCCGAGGACGAGCGTGCGCTGATCCACGGTTTCGTGCTCAACAAGTTCCGGGGCGACGCTAGCCTGCTCGCGCCCGCGCCCCAGGACCTGCAGGAGCGCACCGGCGTGCCCACCGTGGCCACCATTCCCATGCAGTGGCACCACGGCCTGCCCGAAGAGGATGGCGTGTTTGACGACCGCAGCACCACCCCCGGCGCCGTGCACACCACCGTGGCCGTGGTGGCCTACCCGCGCATCAGCAACCTCGACGAATTCCAGCCGCTCAAGAACGTGCCCGGCCTGCGCCTGCAATGGGTGCGCAGCCCGGCCGACGTGGCGGGCCTGCGGCCTAGCGACTGGATCGTGCTGCCGGGGTCGAAAGCCACCGCCGCCGACCTGGCCTGGCTGCGCGCGCAGGGCCTGGACCAGTCCATCGCCGCGCACGCGGGCCGGGGTGGAACCGTGCTGGGCGTGTGCGGCGGTCTGCAGATGCTAGGCGAGGCACTGATCGACCCCGAGGGCATCGACGGCAACGGCCCCGGCCTGGGCCTGCTGCCGCTGGTCACCGTGTTCGAGCCCGCCAAGACCGTGCAGCGCACCAGCGCGGCCTTCGGGCCGCTCGCGGGCGCCTGGGCGCCGCTCTCGGGCGTGGCTGCCTGCGGCTACGAGATCCACCACGGCCAGACCGCCCAGCACCCGGCCATGGCCGCCAAGGGCGACGTGGCGCGCGAGGTCATGCCGGGCATCGCCTGGCAGAACCCGGCGGGCAACGTGCTGGGCGTGTACCTGCACGGTCTGTTCGAGGACACCGCCGTGCTGCACGCCCTGTTTGGCGCCCAGGCGCCCACGCTGGATGCCGTGTTTGACGGCCTGGCCGACGGCGTGGCCCGGCACTTTGCCCCGGGCGTGCTGGACGCGCTCATCGCGTAAGAAACACGCTGCCCACGGCTGCTATCATCCCCGCCCTCAGGTGCCCAATGCCATGATGGCAACGGGAGAATCGGGAAGGCGGTGCAAATCCGCCGCGTGCCCAACGCTGTAAGGATGATGCCGCGCACAAATGCCACTGGCTGCCCAGCCGGGAAGGTGTGCCAAGGCAGACGACTCCAAGCCAGAAGACCGGCCTGAGCCATTTTTGGCGCTGCAAGGCCGGGCAGCGCTGCCACTATTCACGCACAGGGGACTGCCATGAATACCAGCGCAGTGGCGCAAGCCACGCCCGGCGCGCACGCCTTCACGCAAGAAGCGCGCGACGCCATCTACCACGCCATCTTTTCACGCCGCGACGTGCGCGGGCAGTTTTTGCCCACGCCGGTGCCCGACGAGGTGCTGAGTCGCATCCTGACGGCCGCGCACTACGCACCCTCGGTGGGCTTCATGCAGCCCTGGAACTTCCTCGTGGTGCAGTCGCAGGAGACCAAGCGCCGCGTGCACGACGCCTTCGCCAAGGCCCATGCCGAAGCTGCCGACATGTTTGAGGGTGACAAGCGCGCGGTGTACCAAAAGCTCAAGCTCGAAGGCATCGTCGAGGCGCCCATCGGCATCTGCATCACCTGCGACCGCGAGCGCACCGGCCCGGTGGTGGTGGGGCGCACCCACATGAAAACCATGGACCTGTACAGCAGCGTCTGCGCCGTGCAGAACCTTTGGCTGGCCGCGCGCGCCGAAGGGCTGGGCGTGGGCTGGGTCAGCATCTTCCACCAGGCCGACCTGCAGGAGGCGCTGGGCATTCCCAAGGGCATTACCCCCATTGCCTACCTGTGCGTCGGCTATGTCAGCCACTTTCACGACAAGCCCGAGCTGGAAACTGCCGGTTGGCTGCCGCGCCTGCCCATGGAAGACCTCGTGTACTTCGAGCAATGGGGCCAGCGCGACGACCAGCAGCCGCTCATCGCGCATTTGCAGCGCGACCAGGCGGCGGCGCAGCGCACCCGCCAGACCCTCGCCACGGCATAAGCCCGTCGCGAAACCACGACCCCACGCGCAGGCCCGTCTGCGGGCCGCGCTGAATCCTTGCTGAAAGTTGAACACGCCATGACCGCCCACCTCCCCCTGATTGCCGACCTCGCCGACCCACAGCTCACCCAGGCCCTGCAGCACAAGCTGAACAACAAAACCAAGCCACTGGGCTCGCTCGGGCGCCTGGAAAACCTCGCGCTCACGCTGGGGCAGATCCAGGGCACCGAATCGCCCCGGCTGGAGCAGCCCCAGATGGTCGTCTTCGCGGGTGACCACGGCCTGGCCGCGCGCGGTGTCTCGGCCTTCCCGAGCGACGTGACCTGGCAGATGGTGGAGAACTTCCTCGCCGGCGGTGCCGCCGTCAGCGTGCTGGCGCGCCAGCACGGCCTGGCGCTCACCGTGGTGGACTGCGGCGTGGCCCGCGACATCGCCCCGCGCGAAGCCGCCCCCGGCCAGCCGCGCCTGCTGCTGCGCAAGGTGGCACCCGGCACGAATGACGCCAGCACCGGCCCGGCCATGAGCGCCGAACAGTGCGCTCAGGCCATCCACCACGGCATGGCGCTGGTGCGTGACCTGCCGGGCAACGTGCTGCTGCTGGGCGAAATGGGCATCGGCAACACCTCGGTGGCCTCGCTGCTGCTGGCGCGCCTGTGCGGCCTGCCGATTGCCGAGTGCACGGGCGCGGGCACCGGGCTGGACGCCGCAGGCATAGCGCGCAAGCGCGCCGTGCTGCAGCAGGCGCTGGACGCCAACGCCGGCGCCACCACGCCGCTCGAAGCCCTGGCCGCGCTGGGCGGCTACGAAGTCGCCACCATGGTCGGCGCCGTGCTGCAGGCAGCGCAAGAGCGCCGCGTGATTCTGGTGGACGGTTTCATCACCAGTGCCGCCGTGCTCGTCGCCAGCCGCCTGCAACCCCATGTGCTGCAACGCTGCGTGTTCGCCCACCGCTCGGGCGAGCGCGGCCACCAGCTCATGCTTGCGCAAATGCAGGCCGAGCCGCTGCTTCAACTCGACCTGCGCCTGGGCGAAGGCTCCGGCGCCGCGCTGGCCTGGCCGCTGCTGCAATCGGCCTGCGCCATCCTGCGCGAGATGGCCAGCTTTGAAGCGGCGGGCGTTTCGGAAAGCGCTGCGGTGTGATGTGTGTGCCAATCGGGTTCCTCCCACACCGCACTACGCCGATAACTCTTCCGGCAGCTTGCCTGCCGCTTGTAACGTCTGGCGACGCGGTGACGCAGATTCCATGTCGGCACGGACCACCACAGAGTCCACAACAGATGCCGGATATACGACTGCAGGTTTTTTACCCCTTGGTCCCCAATCGGTCAGGCTCTTGTTGTTGTGGGGGAATCCATATATGAATTTTTAGGCCCCGCTGCACAAGACTCGCGAGTACCTAAGCCCAAGGACTCAAGGCGCACCTTAGCCCGATGTGGCCAAGTTGGCCGACGGCGACGCCACCTGTGAGGCCGAGGGCGGGAAGGACGAACGCCACCAATTCTTGCCGGCCCCGAAATAGCCTGGACGCTACGAGCGAATAAGAGATTCCGACGAATAGTGCCAGCAAGCCAAGGCACGCCGCGAGTGTCGGCGGATGGACGAACACCAGAAAGCCCGCTCGCATGACGGCCGAGACAGCGCCCGCGAGGATACCGTTGCACGTAATGGCGTCGTAGCCCCAGATGCCAGAAACCGTAGTCAAACCGCCTGAAACGAGGACGACTAGTACATTCACCTTTTGTGCTGCATCTGAGGGCACGGCGCTCTACCTATGAACCTGCAATCGCGAGCAACTGCATTGCGGGGCCTAAGAGGGTGTAGAAGAAATAAATTATCATCTCATCGTACCAACTGCACAGAAGCAATGCGATGGCAAAGACAGGCCGACCACCCGTGATTCCTGCTGCA
>Ga0156178_111_pt1 | contig 99210 bp, 86 predicted proteins | sample RifCSPlowO2_12_FD_107831 | JGI IMG/M metagenome (GOLD analysis project Ga0156178, IMG submission 107831) | Burkholderiales bacterium RIFCSPLOWO2_12_FULL_65_40 | reverse complement strand
GGTGAAGATCGACCGGGGCTTCGTGCGCGACGTGCTGAGCGACCCCAACGACGCGGCCATCGTGCGCACCATCCTGGCGCTGGCGCAAAGCCTGGACCTGGACGTGGTGGCCGAAGGGGTGGAGACGGCGGGGCAGCTGGGGTTCTTGCGGCTGCACGGCTGCGAGCAGTTCCAGGGGTTTCTGTTCGGGCGGCCCGGCCCGGCAGCGGATGTGGAGGCCCTGGTCCATGGCGTGGTCTGAGCGCGGCAAGTCCTGCTCGCAGAGAAGGGCGCTGCCATGCTGATGGGCAAGTCCGTGGAGCAGCGCGTACCGTGGTTCAGCGGCCTGTTGCTGGTGGCTCTGCTGTCCTTTCTGGGGGCGCTTCTGGTGGTGGATGCGCTGCATGGTCAGCGTCTGGGCGAACGCAAGATCCAGCGCCAGGAAAAACTGGAGCACACCGCCGCCGCCTTGGCCGAGCAGACCACGCAGGGCGCCGTGGTGGGTGCCGTGGCGTTGATGGGCTTGACCGAGCCCCTGTTCAAGACTGTCGCGCAGGGGCTGCTGCCGGCGGATGCACCTGCGGTGCTGGCCGCACTGGAGGCCGTGCGGGGGCGGTTCGGGCTCGACGGTGTGTACGTGATCGCCGCCGATGGAACCATCGTCGCGCACGCTTCGCAAGGCAGCCATTCCACGGGCTCGAATGTGGCGTTTCGGCCGTATTTTCAGCAGGCACTGCAGGGCAGGGTGACCGTCTACGCTGCGGTCGGTTCGATGTCGCACGAGCGGGGCCTGTATGTGGCGGCGCCGCTGTATGCGGGAAGCACCCCTGAAACGGCCGTGCTGGGGGTGGTGCTGTCCAAGATGTCGTTTGCAGCCATTGATGCGCTGCTCGCACGCAGCGGCACGCCCATGCTGCTGCTGTCCCCGCAGGGGGTTGCCTTTGCGTCCACCCGCCCGGAATGGCAGTATGCCGTGGCCCCACCGCTGACGCAAAGTCGCATTGATGCCATTGCCGGGTTGCGACAGTTTGGCCGCCAGTTTGACAACGGGGTGGCTTCGGCCTTGCCGTTCTCTCCCGTTTCCGGCGAGGTGGTGGTCGATGGTGTGCAGCATGCCGTGGCGCGCCAGGAGATCGACTGGGGCGACCCCGGTGGCGCCTGGGCCCTGGTGATGCTGGACGACGTCTCGCAGGTCATGCCCTTGCCCGACCGCATGCGCGCAGGGGCTGTGGCGTTTGCCTTGCTGGCGCTGGTGGGCATTTTGCTGCTGGAACTGCTGCGCAACCGCGCGCGCATGGCGGCCACGCAGCAACGGCTGAGTGTGCTGGGCGTGGCTTTGCAGAACAGTCCCCTGTCGGTGGTGGTGACCGATGCCAAGGGCGAGATCGAGTGGGTCAACCGCGAATTTGAGCGCAACACCGGCTATCGCCTGGAGGAAGTGCGGGGCCGGAAGCCCTCGCTTCTGGCCAGCGGCAAGACGCCCATGCAGACCTTCAACGACATGTGGTCGACCGTGGTGGCCGGCCGATCATGGACGGGGCAGTTCGTCAACCGCCGCAAGGACGGCACCGAATACCACGAAGAAGCCACGCTCACGCCCGTGCTCAATGTGCGTGGGGCGTGCATTGGCATGGTGGGCCTGCACCAGGATGTGACGCAGCGCATGCAGGAGCAGGAGGATTTGCAGCGCAGCGAGCGCCGCCTCAAGGAGCTGCTGGAGCAGCAGAACGCCATTTTTGCCAATGCGCCGCCCGTGTTGCTGACCTGCGATGGCCTGATGCGCCAGTTCAATCCCGCCTTTGCCACGCTGGTCGGCGCAGAGGCCGCGCAGTTGCAGGACCAGCGTGTCAGCCAGCTTTTTGGCAGCCTGGAGCAGCATGCGGCCTTCTCAGCGCGGGTGGGGCCGCAACTGGCCCAGGGTTTGCCGGTGCGCGAGAACTGGACGGTGTACCGGCTCGACGGCCGGTCGTTCGAGGCACGCATGTCGGGCCGCAGCGTGCAGATCGGGGGCTGCGCCAATGCCGCCATCTGGATCATCGAGGATGTGACCGATTTGCGGCGTACCGAGATGGCTATGCAGCAGACCCGGGAACGCCTGGAATTGGCCCAGGAGGCGGGCAAGATAGGGGTTTTTGACGTGGACCTGGCTACCGGACGCAGTGTCTGGAGCCTGAAGCTGCAGGGTGCCCAGGGAATCACCGAGCGCGTGTTCGACGATTGGCGCGCCACCTGGGCCGCGCGCCTGTGGCTCGAAGACCGGGAAGGTGCCCTGGCTCGCATGGACGCGGCATTGGCCGGGGATGTCGAGCATTTTCACGATCTTTGGCGCGTGGTTCGCTCCGATGGCGGTGTGCGCTGGTACGAATGCTCGGCGCACATCATCCGCGCTGCGGACGGACGGGCCGAGCGCATGGTGGGCGTCAACGTCGACATCGATGCCCACAAGCGACTCGAAGAGCGGGTGGCCGCACAGGTGCAGTTTCAGCAGGTGCTGATCGACACCATCCCGATTCCGGTGTTCTACAAGGACGAGCGGGGCCGCTACCTGGGCATGAACGTCGCTTTCGAGCGGGTGTTTGACGTCAGCCGCGAAGACCTGCTGGGCAAGACAGTGCTGGAGATCGATTACCTTCCGGCCGAGAAGCGCCAGCAGTTTCAGGCCGATGCCGAGGCCGCCCTGCACAGCAGCGAGGCGGTGCACCGCGAGGTGGGCATGCCGTATGCCGATGGCCAGGTACATCACACGCTGTACTGGCTGCAGGGTTTCAAGCGGCCCGATGGCACACCCGGCGGCGTCATCGGCACCTTTGTGGACATCAGTGAACGCCAGCGGGCCGAGGAGGAACTGCGCCGTGCCAAGGAGCTTGCGGAGGAGGCGACGGCGCTCAAGTCCAATTTTCTGGCCAACATGAGCCATGAAATCCGCACACCGATGAACGCCATCATCGGCATGTCGCACCTGGCGCTCAAATCGGGCCTCACTCCCCGCCAGCACGATTACGTGAGCAAGATCCAGCAGGCCGGGCAGCACCTGATGGGCGTAATCAACGACATCCTGGATTTCTCCCGGGTCGAGGCCGGCAAGCTGCGGATCGACCCCCGCCCTTTCGTGCTCGATCAGGTGCTGGGCGGGGTGATCGATGTAGTCAACCACAAGGCCAGCGCGCAGGGGCTGGAGCTGATCTGCGACGTGGCCGCCGACGTTCCTCCCAACCTGGTGGGCGATGCCCTGCGCATCGGGCAGATTCTGATCAACTACGCCAACAACGCCATCAAGTTCACCGAGCAGGGCGACATCGGCATCGTGGTGCGTGTGCAGGAGCAGCAGGGCGACCGGGTGCTGCTGCGTTTCGAGGTGCGCGATACCGGCATCGGCCTTAGCGCGGATCAGATGGAGCGGCTGTTCCAGAGCTTCCAGCAGGCCGACACCTCCACCACGCGCCGCTATGGCGGCACGGGCCTGGGGCTCGCCATTTGCAAGAGCCTGGCCGAGCTCATGGGCGGCGAGGTGGGCGTGCGCAGCCAGCTGGGCCAGGGCTCGACCTTCTGGTTCACCGTGCCATTGCATCGGGGTGCGCCAGCGCGCGCGCTGCTGCCCGCGCCGGATCTGCGCGGCCTGCGGGTGCTGGTGGTGGACGACAACGCCCATGCAGCCATCGTGCTGGCGGAGATGCTGCAGTCGATGAGCTTCGATGTGCAGCAAGTGCACTCGGGTGCCGAGGCGCTGGCAGCCTTGCAGCAGGCGGCCGTGCAAGCGAAGCCGTTCGATCTGGTGGTGCTTGACTGGCAGATGCCCGGCATGGACGGGCTGGAGCTCGGGCGCCGCATTGGCGAACTCGACCTGCCGCAGTTGCCGCACCGCGTCATGGTGACGGCTTTTGGCCGCGAGGATGTTCTGCGTTCTGCACAACGCCAGGGGATCGAGGAGGTGCTCATCAAGCCGGTGAGCGCCTCTGTCATGTTCGACACGCTGATGCAGGTGCTTGGCGAGGGGCAGGGCGCCGATGCTGACCCGCGGATGGGTGCCGCGCAGGCTTGCCCGGCACTGCAGGGTGCGCGCGTGCTGCTGGTGGAAGACAACGAACTGAATCAGCAGGTGGCCCGCGAGCTGCTGCAGGAGGCCGGTGTACAGGTGGACGTGGCCGCCAATGGACAGGAGGGCGTGGACCTGGCCTGCCGCCACCCCTACGACCTGGTACTGATGGACATGCAGATGCCCGTCATGGATGGCCTGGAGGCCACGCGGCAGCTGCGCGCCGATCCCCGGCTGGCGGGACTGCCCATCGTGGCCATGACGGCCAATGCCCTGGATGCCGATCGCCAGCGCTGCCTGGATGCCGGCATGAACGACCATCTGGCCAAGCCCATTGCCCCCGCGCGGCTGTGGGAGGCGTTGCAACGATGGATTGCGCCGCAACCGGGCGGACAGGCGCTTGTGCAGGGCAGCGTCCGCGCCGCACCAGCATCGGCAACCGAGGCCGGAGATGCCGTCTTGCCAGTGCCCTCCGTGCCGGGTCTGGACAGGGTGCTGGGCTTGCGCAATGCCATGGGCCGTCCCGCGCTTTACATGGACACACTGCGGCGCTTTCTGGACAGCCAGGGGTGTGCCGCAACGCGCATGGCCCAGGCGTTGGCGCAGGGACATGCCGAACAGGCCCTGCGCGACGCCCACACGCTGCGCGGCCTGGCCGGAACCGTGGGTGCCGTGGCGCTGCAGGACTGCGCCGGGCGCCTGGAGGAGCGGCTGCGTGATTCTTCGCCCGACAGGGCGACCCTTCAGCCCTTGCTGGATGAACTGCGTGACCTGCTGGAGGCTCTGGTGCAGCCGCTGAACACCTGGTTCGGCCAGATCGGCACCCTGCAGGAGTTGCCCCCGCCCGAGGGCGCGGATGGGCGCGTGGACGCCCAGGCCCCCGGTGAGGATGCACGCGCGCTGGTGCAGACGCTGCACAGCCTGCTGCTGCGCGACGATCCGGCGGCGCGCAGCTTCGTGTCGGAGCATTTCCGGCCCTTGCACCAGGCGCTGGGGCCCGCGCTGCAAGGGGTGCAGGGCCATATCGACCAGTTTGATTTCGAGCCTGCGCTGGCCGCCCTGACCGGGTGGCTGGCGCAATTCCCGCAGGCGCCCGAACACCCACCCGGGCCTTGCCATTCAGGGAGCAGCCATGCAACGTGAAACCCTTCCCGATGTCCCCTCTGACTGGCGCAACCGCCAGACCCCCACCGTACTGGTGGTGGACGACACACCCGACAACCTGGCGCTGATGTCTGAACTGCTGGGCGAGCGCTACCGCGTCAAGGTGGCCAACAGCGGCGAGCGCGCGCTCAAGGCCGCGCAGTCCGACCCCGTGCCCGACCTCGTGCTGCTCGACATCATGATGCCCGGCATGGACGGCTACGAGGTCTGCCGCCAGCTCAAGGCCAGCGCCGCCACGCAGGGCATCCCGGTCATCTTTCTCACGGCGCGCGCCGACACCGAGGACGAGCGCAAGGGCTTTGAACTGGGCGCAGTGGACTACATCACCAAGCCCGTGAGCCCGCCCATCGTGCAGGCGCGCGTGCACACGCACCTGGCGCTCAAGGCCACGGCTGATTTCTTGCGCGACAAGAGCGCCTACCTGGAGCGCGAGGTGGCGCTGCGCACGCTGGAGGTGCAGGCCATCCAGGACGTGACCATCATGGCCATGGCCTCGCTGGCCGAAACGCGCGATGACGAGACCGGCAACCACATCCGGCGCACCCAGCTCTATGTGAAGGCGCTGGCCGAGCGGCTGCGCACCCACCCGCGTTTCGAGGCCGTGCTCAACAGCCACATGATCGAGCTTCTGTACAAGTCAGCGCCGCTGCACGATATCGGCAAGATCGGCGTGTCGGATGCCATCCTGCTCAAGGCCGGCAAGCTGACCGACAGCGAATTTGAAACCATCAAGCAGCACACCGTGCTCGGGCGCAAGGCCATCGAGGGCGCGGAGCGCCGCCTGGGCATGCGCGTGCGTTTCCTGAACGTGGCCAAAGACATGGCCTGCAGCCACCATGAGCGCTGGGACGGCGCGGGTTACCCCATGGGTCTGGCGGGTGACGCGATTCCCGTGCCGGCACGGCTCATGGCCGTCGCCGATGTGTACGACGCCGTTATCAGCCACCGTGTGTACAAGACCGCCGGCACGCACGAGCAGGCCTGTGGTTCGATCGTGAAGGGGCGGGGCACGCAGTTCGACCCCGATGTCGTCGATGCCTTCATCGACATTGCCGACGACTTTCGCAGCATTGCGCTGAACTACCCCGATTGACTCCTTTTCCAAATCATTCGTGTCTAGGCGCGAAGCCGCAGGCAGTGCTGTAGCACGACAAGGCGAAGCAACAACGACACGGGTGATTTAGAAATGGAATGAAGCGCCGGGCGCCGCCCGGCACGGCGCATCAGACAGGCGCGTCTTCGGAGGTGCCGTCGGTGTCGCTCGCTGCGTCGTCGGCCGGCAGGTCAGCGGCCGGTTCCTCGGCCGCCTGGCGCAGCGCTGCCTTGTCGCCCGCACCGGCAAATTTGCTGTACTTGCCCAGAATCTGCACCAGCTGGCCGTAGATGCGCGGCGTGCCCGCCAGGCATTCCTTCTGCTCCAGGAAGTCGGATTCGCCCGTGAAGTTGCCGATCAGGCCACCGGCCTCGGTCACCAGCAGCGAGCCGGCGGCCACGTCCCAGATGGACAGGCCGGTCTCGAAGAAGCCGTCGGTGTAGCCCGCAGCCACGTAGGCCAGGTCGAGCGCGGCGGCGCCGGGGCGGCGCAGGCCGGCGGTGCGCTGCATCACGTCGCCCATCATCGCCAGGTAATTCTTGAAGTTGTCGCCCGGACGGAACGGGAAGCCCGTGGAGACCAGACACTCCTTGAGCTGGGTGCGCTTGCTCACGCGGATGCGGCGCTCGTTCAGGTAGGCGCCCCGGCCCTTGGTGGATGTGAACAGGTCGTTGCGCGAGGGGTCGTAGATCACGGCTTGCTCGATCTTGCCGCGCACGGCCAGCGCGATGCTGACGCAGTACACGGGGAAGCCGTGAATGAAGTTGGTGGTGCCGTCCAGCGGGTCGATGATCCAGACGAACTCTGAATCCTTGGCGCCGTGCTGGCTGCCCGATTCCTCGGCCAGGATGCCGTGGCCGGGGTAGGCCGTGAGCAGTGTCTCGATGATGACCTTCTCGCTCGCGTGATCGACCTCGGTGACGAAGTCGTTGATCTGCTTTTGCGAGATGCGCACCGATTCCACGTCGAGCGCCGCGCGGTTGATGATGGCGCCGGCGGCGCGGGCGGCCTTGATGGCCACGTTGAGCATGGGGTGCAGGTTGGTCGACATAGATTGTGCAGGTGTGCGCATCACGGCTTGTGGCGTGGCACGCGGGCCAGGAACAGGAAAGTCGCGGCCGGGCGATGCTGGCGGCGACAATAAGCACCGGATTTTACCCGCCTCGCCCACCCAACGCATTACCGGCCCCGTCGCACGCGCCCATGAAGACCCGTTTCATCCTCATCCAGACCAGCCACGCCGGCAATGTAGGCGCCTGCGCCCGCGCCATGAAGACCATGGGCTTCGACGACCTGGTGCTCGTGAAACCACGCTGGGCCAACGTGCTGCGGCGCGAGGAAACCATCCAGCGCGCCAGCGGCGCGCTCGACGTGCTGGCCAACGCGCGCATCGTGGAAACGCTCGATGAAGCCCTCGACGGCATCAGCCATCTGTGCGCCACGGCCATGACGCCGCGCGACTTCGGGCCGCCCACGCGCGCGCCGCGGGAGCATTTCGAAATGCTATTGAAAAGAGAGCGTGTTGCGCTTGAATCTATTGCCCCAGAGGCCCAAAACGCTTCAGAATCCGTGTCCCTGGCGGGCGAAGCAGGCATGGGTTTTCTGTTCGGCTCCGAGCGCTTCGGCATGGCCAACGAGGACGTGTACCGCTGCCATGTGGCGCTTTCCATCCCCACCAACCCGCAGTTCGGTTCGCTCAACCTGGGCGCGGCCATCCAGGTCATTGCGTACGAGTGGCGCCAGGCACTGGGGGGCTTTGGCGTGCAGGAGGCCACGCCGGGGCGCCAGCTCGCCGATGCCGGTCAGGTGGCCGGCATGCTGGCGCACTGGGAGCAGGCGCTGACCACCATCGGCTTTCTCGACCCGGCCGCGCCCAAGAAGCTCATGCCGCGCCTCAACCAGCTCTTCAACCGCGCGCAACTGGGCGCCGAGGAAATCCACATCCTGCGCGGTGTCGCCAAATCCATGATCGAGGCCGCGCAGCCAAAGCGATAGACTGTGCGGCCCATCAACGCATAACTACAACAGATGTTTGCCCGCCTGCGCTCCGACATCCAGTGTATCCTCGACCGCGACCCCGCGGCCCGCAGCACCTGGGAGGTCATCACCTGCTACCCCGGGCTGCACGCCATCTGGCTACACCGCCCTGCGCACTGGTGCTGGACGCACGGCTTCAAGTGGCTGGGGCGCTTCATTTCGCACTGCGCGCGCTGGCTCACCGGCATCGAGATCCACCCCGGCGCCAAGGTCGGCGAGCGTGTGTTTTTCGACCACGCCATGGGTGTGGTGGTGGGTGAGACGGCCGAGATCGGCGATGGCTGCACCATCTACCAGGGTGTCACGCTCGGCGGCACCTCGCTCTACAAGGGCACCAAGCGCCATCCCACACTCGGCAAGGACGTGGTGGTGAGCGCCGGGGCCAAGGTGCTCGGCGGTTTCGAGGTGGGCGACGGGGCCAAGATCGGCAGCAACGCCGTGGTCATCAAGCCCGTGCCGGCGGGCGCCACGGCCGTCGGCATTCCGGCGCGCATCATCCCGTCCAAAGAGGGACAGAGCGCCGACGTGACCGAGCCGCATGCGCCCAAATTCTCGGCCTATGGCATCACCCAGGAAGACGATCCGCTGTCGCAGGCCATGCGCGGCCTGATCGACAACGCCTCGTCGCAGGAGCACCAGATCGCGCTGCTCTGGCAGGCCATCGAGAAGCTGTCCGAGTGCGTCAAGACGGGCGACTGCGTGCCTGACGATGCGGCGCTCAAGGAGCAGTTCGAGGCGGGCAAGCTCAACGACTTGGTGGGTAAGTAGTTTTTGCTATAAAAATAATAGCTTGCAGCGTCCGGTGGTTGGGCGCTGGAGCCTTGTCAGGCCTTGGATGACCGGATCGCGCTCTTGGGCCGGAAGGCCTTGCATACGGCGTCGTGCGTTTCCAGGTAGGGGCCCCCGATGAGGTCGATGCAATAGGGCACGGCGGCGAAGATACCGGGCACGAGTTGCTCGCCGTCGTCGCCCTTGAGTCCTTCGAGCGTTTCCGCGATGGCCTTGGGCTGGCCGGGCAGGTTGATGATGAGGCACTGGTCGCGCACCACGGCCACCTGGCGCGAGAGGATGGCTGTGGGCACGAAGTGCTGGCTGATTCGGCGCATCTGCTCGCCAAAGCCCGGCATCTCCTTGTGCGCCACCGCCAGAGTGGCCTCGGGCGTCACGTCGCGCAGGGCCGGGCCGGTGCCGCCGGTGGTCAGCACCAGGCTGCAGCCATCGTTGACCAATGCGATCAGCGTGGCGCTGATGGTGTCCTGCTCGTCGGGGATCAGGCGTGGCTCGAACGTGACGGGGTTCTTCAGCGCGCAAGTGAGCCAGTCCTGCAGCGCGGGCAAGCCCTTGTCTTCATAGACGCCGCTGCTGGCACGGTCGCTGATGGAGACGATGCCGATCTTCACCGGATCGTGTGTCGATCGCTCAGTCATCGCCGTCCTCCGTGCCATCCTGGGCGTCCTCCTCCTCGGCCGCAATGCCGGAGATCTGTGCGCGCACCAGCGCGAACAGCTCGCGGTAGGCGCGGCTCTTGCGGGGCGCCTGGCCTTGAGATTGCGCCACGGTCGCTTCGTGCGCGGTCGGTGCATCCTTGCGTGCCTGGCGGATCAGGGCGCGCAGTTGCTGGATGTCGGTGTCGGGGTAGAGGTCGATCCATTCGGCCTGGGCGCCGTCTTGCGCGATCAGGCGGTCGCGCCATTGCTCGGCCTGGTGCAGTGCGAGCTTCTCTTTGGCGGAGCCGCTGCGCTGTTCATCCAGCGCGTCGCGCACGGCCTGCACCACTGCGGGTTCGAGCTTGCGCATGAGCTTGCCGACGTACTGCATCTGGCGGCGCTTGCCCTCGAAGTTGGTGATGCGTCGCGCCTCGGCCAGGGCATCGGCGAGCTTGTCGGGCAGGCCCAGGCGGTTGAACAGGTCGGTGCGCAGGGTCAGCAGTTCCTTGCCCAGATCCTGCAGCTCGTCGCTTTCGCGCTTGAGTTCGGTGCGGCTGGCATCCTGGGTGCCTTTGAGTTCGGCCTTGAGCTGCAGGTCCAGTTCGCTGCCTTCGGCAACAAACTGGCCTTTCACGAAGTAGCCTTTTTTGGGTTTGCGTGACATGGTGGAATCCGGGGGAGAGAGGGGCGGCCTGCGCGGCGGCGGTGCGCGCCGGGCGGAGGCGACTAGCGGCAAGTATCATAGCCGTCGCCATGAACCATACGCATTCCTCCGCCGACACGGGCTTCAGCTATTCGCGCCCGTTTTTTGAACAACTCGTGGACCAGGCGCTGGCACACGCGAAAAAGCTCGGCGCCACCGATGCCGGCGCCGAGGCCTCCGAGGGCTGTGGCCTGTCTGTGGGCGTGCGCAAGGGCGAGCTGGAAACCGTGGAGCGCAACCGCGACAAGTCGCTCGGCGTGACGGTCTACATCGGCCACCGGCGCGGCAATGCCAGCACGTCCGACTTCTCTGGCGCCGCCATCGAGCGCACCGTGCAGGCCGCCTACGACATTGCCCGGTTTACTGCCGAAGACCCGGTGGCCGGCCTGCCCGATGCCGATGACATCGCACCGCCCGCGAGCCACCGCGACCTCGATCTTTTTCACCCATGGGAGCTCACCAGCGAAGAGGCCGCACGGATAGCCCTTGAATGCGAGGCCGCGGCCTTTGCCACCGGCAAGCGCATCACCAACAGCGAGGGTGCGGCGGTATCGGCGCAGCAAAGCCATTTTTTCAGTGCGCACACGCGGGGCTTTCGGGGCGGCTACGCCACCTCGCGCCACAGCCTCTCGGTGGCCCCCATCGCCTCGTTGCCCGGCCGCAATGGCGAGATGCAGCGTGACGCCTGGTACAGCTCGCAGCGCAGCGCGACCGAGCTGTCCTCGCCCGCTGCCGTGGGGCGCTATGCCGCGCAGCGCGCGCTCTCGCGCCTTGGCAGTCGCAAAATTGCCACCACCGAATGCCCGGTGTTGTTCGAGTCGTCCCTGGCGGCTGGCCTGCTGGGCGCCTATGTGCAGGCCACGAGTGGTGGTGCGCTGTACCGCAAGAGCAGCTTTCTGCTCGACTCGCTGGGCAAGCCGGTGTTTCCCAAGCACATCGACATCCTTGAAGACCCCTTCATTTCGCGCGGCAAGGGCAGTTCGCCGTTCGACGAGGAAGGCGTGCGCGTGCAGTCCCGCAAGGTGGTGGATGCCGGGCGCGTGGAGGGCTACTTCCTCAGCAGCTATTCGGCGCGCAAGCTCGGCATGAAGACCACCGGCAATGCGGGGGGCTCGCACAACCTGGTGCTGACCTCGCGCCGCACCCGCAAGGGCGACGACCTCGACGCGATGCTGCAAAAACTCGGCACCGGCCTGTTCGTCATCGAGCTCATGGGCCAGGGTGTGAACTACGTGACCGGTGACTACTCGCGCGGCGCCAGCGGTTTCTGGGTGGAGAACGGCCAGATCGCCTTCCCGGTGCACGAGATCACCATCGCCGGTAACCTCAAGACCATGCTCAAGGGCATCGAGGCCGTGGGCGCCGACGCCTATGCCTACGGCGCCAAGACCGTCGGCTCGGTGCTCGTCAATCGCATGAAGGTTGCGGGTAGCTAAGCGGAATCAGGCCCTTCTGAAAAGGAGGGGCCTGAAATGAAAAAAGCCGTTGCGATTGCAACGGCTTTTTTTGTTTTGGTGCCCAGGAGAGGACTCGAACCTCCACGGAGTTACCCGCTAGTACCTGAAACTAGTGCGTCTACCAATTCCGCCACCTGGGCTTTCAGGAAAGATTGAATTGTATAGCAAGAAATGACCCCTGCAGAACAGATAAGCCATTTTTGCCAACAAAAAAGCCGCTTTGTGCAGCGGCTTTTCGTTAAACTTGGTGCCCAGGAGAGGACTCGAACCTCCACGATGTTACTCGCTAGTACCTGAAACTAGTGCGTCTACCAATTCCGCCACCTGGGCATTTCAGGAAAGTCTAAGATTGTACAACAAAAAAATGAACCCCAGCACGACCGCCTCGCATTCTTCAGATGAAATTGAAGGCAGCGTGCAGGGGCACCGCGACGGCCATGGGTACGTCATCCGCGACGACGGCCAGACCGATATTTTTCTGCCACCCAACGAAATGCGCGCCGTGCTGCACAAGGACCGTGTGCGCGCCCGCATCGTGCGGCAGGACCGCCGGGGCCGGCCCGAGGGCCGCGTCGTCGAGATCATCGAACGCCCACCGCAGCCCATCATCGGCCGCCTGTTGCAGGAGAGCGGGGTCTGGATCGTGGCCCCCGAAGACAAGCGCTACGGCCAGGATATTTTGATCCCCGGCGGCGCGCTGGCGCTGGCCAAGCCGGGCCAGGTGGTCGTGGTTGAACTCACCGAGCCGCCGGCGCTGTTCGGCCAGCCCGTGGGTCGCATCACCGAAGTGCTTGGTGAAGTGGACGACCCGGGCATGGAGATCGAAATTGCCGTGCGCAAGTACGGTGTGCCGCATGAGTTTTCCGAGGACTGCCTGGCCGAGGCCGGCGCCTTGCCCGACAAGGTGCGCGCGCAAGACAAGAAGCAGCGCATCGACCTGACCGATGTGCCGCTGGTCACCATCGACGGCGAGGACGCTCGCGACTTCGACGATGCCGTGTACTGCGAGCCTGCCAAGGTGGGGCGCAGCAAGGGCTGGCGCCTGCTGGTGGCCATCGCCGACGTGAGCCACTATGTACAGACGGGCAGCGCCATCGACATCGATGCCTACGACCGGGCCACCAGCGTGTACTTCCCGCGCCGCGTCATCCCCATGCTGCCCGAGAAGCTCAGCAACGGACTGTGCTCGCTTAACCCCGAGGTCGAGCGCCTGTGCATGGTCTGCGACATGCTCGTCACGGCCAAGGGCGAGGTGCATGCCTACCAGTTCTACCCGGCGGTGATGTTCAGTCACGCGCGCTTCACCTACACCGAGGTGGCCGCCATTCTGGCCAACACGCGCGGCCCCGAGGCCGCCAAGCGCAAGGAGCGCGTGCCCGACCTGCTGAATCTGCACGACGTGTACCGCGCGCTGCTGCTGGCACGGCGCGAGCGCGGCGCGGTCGATTTCGAGACCACCGAAACACAGATCGTCTGCGACGAAAATGGCCGCATCGAGAAGATCGTGCCGCGCACGCGCAACGACGCGCACAAGCTGATCGAGGAGGCCATGCTGGCGGCCAACGTCTGCAGCGCCGATTTCATTGCGCAGGGCAAGCAGCACGGGCTGTACCGTGTGCACGAGGGCCCCACGCCTGAAAAGCAGGACATCCTGCGCAACTATCTCAAGGCCATGGCGGTGGGCCTGTCGATCAGCGACAACCCGCAGCCGTCCGAGTTTCAGGCCATCGCCGAGGCCACCAAGGACCGCCCGGATGCGCAGCAGATCCACACCATGTTGCTGCGCTCGATGCAGCAGGCGATCTACACGCCCATCAACAGCGGGCACTTCGGCTTGGCGTTCGAGGCCTACACGCACTTCACCAGCCCCATCCGGCGCTACCCCGACCTGCTGGTGCACCGCGTCATCAAGGCCATTCTGGGCAACACCAAGTACCGCCTGCCCCTGCTGCCCACGCCGGGCGAGGCGCACGCCAAACTGAGCAAGCGCCTGGCCAGCCGCGTGGCCCCGCCGGGCAAGGAGCCGCGCAAGAAGGAGACGGGCGTCGCCTTGGCCGAAACCCAGTCCTGGGAGGCGGCCGGCCTGCACTGCAGCGCCAACGAGCGCCGTGCCGATGAGGCCAGCCGCGACGTCGAGGCCTGGCTCAAGTGCAAGTACATGCGTGAGCACCTGGGCGAGGAATACGGAGGCGTAGTGTCTTCGGCCACGAGCTTCGGCATCTTTGTCACGCTCGACGCCATGTATGTCGAGGGCCTCGTGCACATCACCGAATTGGGCGGTGAGTACTTCAAGTTCGATGAGGCACGCCAGGAACTGCGCGGCGAGCGCAGCGGCATCCGTTATGCGATCGGCTCGCGGGTGCGCGTGCAGGTCAGCCGCGTGGACCTGGATGGGCGCCGCATCGATTTCCGCCTGGTGACCGAGGGTGAGGAACTGGGCGCGGCGCGGCCTGCCCGCGACAAGGGTGGTGCGCGCACGGCCCCCGGCGGCGCAACGGCGGCCCCGGGCAAGCGTCGCGCGGCACCCGAAGACGATGCGCCTCGCCGCAGCACGGCGCGCGAACCCGTCGGTGGCCGTACAGGAACTGGAAAGTCCACCCAGAAAGCGGCGCTGCTCACCAAGGCGCAGTCTGGAGACAAGTCCGCCAAGGGCAAAGGGCGTTCTTCCAGGCGTTCCTGATGTGCTTCTGAATCCATAGCGCACGGCGCTTGATGCAAGGGCGTCGGGCGCTGTTTTTATGTGTTTTCAGCGGTTGCCAGGGGCTACCGGCTGTGCCAGGCTTTGCAGAAATCCCGCGTACCGGTGTGCGACGTCTCCGGGGGCCTCCATCATCGGCAGATGCCCCAGGTCCGGCAGCACCGAGATGTGTGCCTGGGGCAGATGGGTGCGCAGCACTTCTGCGCCTGTGGCATCAAATACGTGGTCCCGGTCACCCCAGAGCACCAGCGTCGGCGCCTGGAGCGCGCCGACGCGCTCTTGCAGCAGGTAGCGGTCCTTCAGTTGCGCCTGCCACAAGCGCATGTTCGAGGGGGCGTTGCGCAGGGCTTCGGCCTGCGCGGCATGCACGATGGGGTAGGGCAGAAACGGGCGTTTTTCAAACACCAGTTCCATCATGGCCTCGAAAGACGCTGCGTCGTGCGCGACCAGCGGGGCCTGGCCTTGATCGATCAGGCGGTCCATGGCGCTGGGTCTGGCTGACCGAATGCCGTGTGGCGCACCCACGAAGGCCACGCTGGCCACGCGTTCGGGGTGCTGCAGGGCCAGCAGCGCCGCCAGCGTGCCCCCCATAGAACTGCCAGCCAGGTGCACGCGCGCCAGGCCCAGTGCATCGAGCAGGGCCCGCAGGCGTTCGGTCTGTGCGGCGTAGTCGTAGGCTTCGCCCTCGTGCCGGCTGCTCTCGCCAAAGCCGGGCAGGTCGGGGGCCAGGATGCGGTGCTGGCCGGTCAGCGAACGCGCGAAGTCCGTCCAGTGGTCCTTCTCTGCAAAAATGCCGTGCAGCAGCACGATGGGCGTCTCGCCCTGGCCGCCCTCCAGGTAGTGGATGTCATGCCCTGCGACCCGGATCGTTTTTTCTTCCAGGCCCGAAAGTGCGCGGTTCATCTGTAGCAGCGGCTCCTTGAACAGGCCCGGCAAGGCATGGTAGGCGCCTGCGGTGCAGGCCAGCAGCAGGGAGCAGAGGGCGAGAAGAGTGCGTGTCAAAGAAGTCTCCATCAAGGGTATCGGGGGTGGCGGTGGTGCCCGGCGGCGCCGTGTCCGGTGTGCTGGAGGGTATGGGCAGGCGCGCCGAAATGCTTGTATGTTTGGGCTATGTCCGCGACGAACACGTTGACCCTGGGCGCCAACCGTGCCCTGTATGTGGGAGAGCTTCCGGCTACCGGCTGGCACCGCCATGCCGCGCCTGTGCTGCTGCTGGGGCTGTCGGGGCGCTTCGCGGTGCACCTGGCGCACGGGCGCACGGAAACCTGCCACAGCGCACTCATCGACACGGGTGTCTGGCATCTGTTCGATCCGTGCGGTGAGCGCGTGGCATTGGTGTACCTGGAGCCCGATTGCGCCGAGGCCCGCAGTCTGCGACCGCACTTGCAGCGGTTGGGGGGCGTGGTTTTCGACCCCGCCGTGCGGACCGGCGCACGCAGCGCCATGGAGGCCCGCCTGCGCAGCTTTGACCTGCAGGCCCTGCTGCATTGGCGCTTCGAGGCGGCCGCCGAACTGGATGCGCGCGTGCTGTGCAGTCTGCAGCACCTGCGCATGGCGCGCGATGGCGCCTTGATGCGCGGGCAGGTGGCGCAGGCTGCTCATCTTTCCGCCTCGCGGTTCAACCACCTGTTCCGCGAGGAGATGGGCGTGAGTTTTCGCAGCTACCGCGTGTGGTCGCAGGTGCGGGCCGCCATGGCGGGGCTGGCCACGCAAACGCGGCTGACCGATGCAGCGCTGCACGGTGCGTTCAGCGATTCAGCGCATTTCAGCCGCACCTTCCGCCAGACGTTTGGCATGACACCATCGAGTGTGCTCAAGCCGCTGCGCGAGGTCACACTGGTCTGACCAAGCCCCGTGCCAGGGCGCCGGCGGTCAACACCTGCCCGGTGGGCCAGGCCTCGGCGGCCCGGCCATGGGTGTACACGGCTTCGATGGCCGCGCGCAGGGGATCCGCGCCGGCGGCCCAGCGTGCCCCGATCAGGCCGGCGAGCACATCGCCTGTGCCGGCTGTGGCCAGCCGCGCATTGCCTGTGGGGTTGATGGTGGGCGGTTGGCCGGGCGCGGCGATCACGCTGCCCGACCCCTTGAGCACCACCACGCAGCCGAACCGGGTTGACAGTTGTTCGGCGGCCACCAGACGGTGCGCCTGCACCGCGCCGGTATCCCTGCCCAGCAGCCTGGCCGCCTCCAGCGGGTGCGGAGTCAGCACGGTGGCCTGGCTCTGGTGTGCACGGGCCGCCAGGGCCTGCTGGAGCGCCGCATCGGCAGCCACGGCGTTGAGCGCATCGGCATCGAGCACCAGGCGCGGCGCCTGCGCCAGCACCCGGGGCAGCACGGCGCGCACGGCCTCGCCGCCGCCGCAGCCGCACACCACGGTGAGCTGTGCCATGGGCAGCACATCGACATGGCGGAACATCAGTTCGGGTTGCAGCACATCGAGTTCCAGCGCGCTGCCCCCCAGCAGAGAAACCAGCACGCGCCCCGCACCGCCGTGCAGGGCCGCGCTGGCGGCCAGCAGTGCGGCCCCGGTCATGCCCATGCCGCGCGCCTGCAGGCCTTCGCCGCCGATGACGGCCACGTCGCCATAGCTGCCCTTGTGGCTGGAGTGCGCGCGTACCCGTGACTCCGGCGGGCCTGACAGCCATGCGCCGGGAGGCTCGCTGGAGGTGTCGCATTCCAGACCGTCGAGCCAGACGGTGCCGGCTGCATCGCGCCCGGTGCCGGTGAATAGTCCGGGCTTGAGCGTGAGCAGGGCCAGGGTGTGGCGCTCGGCCCTGTAGCCGGCATCGGAGCGAGGAGCAAAACCAGGCGCGTACTGGCCGGTGTCGCCCTGCAGCCCCGTGGGCAGGTCCACCGCCAGCAGCGTGGCCGGGCTGCAACGCAACTGCGCCAGGAGCGTGGTCAGGCGGCCCTGGGGTGCGGGACGGGTGTCGCCGGGCGCCAGGCCGATACCCAGCAAGGCATCGATGCACAGGTCGTTCGGCCCCAGCCCGGAGGGCGCTTCATGGGAGAACTGCACGCCTGCGTCCTGGGCGCGCTGCCAGGAGCGCAGGGCGTCTGCTGGCGCGCTTTCGGGTACGCCCAGCCAGGTCACGACCACGGGCAGGCCCTGCTGGTGCAGGTGCATCGCGGCCTCCAGCCCATCGCCGCCGTTGTTGCCCGGGCCGCAGGCGATCCAGATGGTGCGCGCGTGGGGTGCCAGCGCGCGTGCCAGCCGGGCCACGGCCAGCCCGGCGCGCTGCATCAGCGTGTGCGCGGGCAGAAGGGCGGCGGCGGTCTGCTCGAGGCGGCGCGTGGCGGCAGTGTCGTGGAGCGGGTGCGGCTGGTCTGGGTAGATGCGGTGCATGACGGCAGGCGGCTGGGCCCCAGGCGGGGCGATGGGCCATTGTGCGCGAGTGTAGTGATCAGAAACGCTGTGCGCACAGTCCTTCGAGGTCGATGTCCGGGGTCTTGCCGGCGATCTGGTCGGCCAGTGCGCGCGCACTGCCGCAGGCCAGGGACCAGCCGCTGGCGCCATGGCCGAGGTTGAGCCACAGGCCCGGCACGGTGGTGGCGCCGACTGCAGGCGGTCCGTCGGGCAGCATGGGGCGGGCGCCGCGCCAGACCTGCAGGCCGCTGGAGTGCGTGACGCCGCCGGGGAAGCATTCACCGAGCACCCGGTACAGCGTGTTCAGCGTCTGCGGATGGGCCTGTGCCGTGCCGCGGCCCAGCTCGGCTCCGCCCGAGACGCGCACGCGCTGGCCCAGGCGGGCGATGGTGGTCTGTGTCTGCACGTCCACCACCACGCCCTGGGGGGCGTGCAGTTCTTCGCGCAGGGGGGCGCTGACCGAGCTGCCATGCAGCGCTACCAAGGGCAGGCGCTGGCCCATTGGCTGCAGCAGGGCTGCGCTTTGCACACCTGCGCACAGCACCACGGCGTCGAAGGGGCGGGACTCGGGTTCGCCATCCAGCTGCACGCCGACCGGGTGGCTGGCCAGCCGGGCGACGCGGGTGCCGAAATGGAATTGCGCGCCGTGCTGCTGCGCGGCCTGGCGCAGCAGCAGCGCGAACTGGCGGCAGTTGCCGGACAGCCCGTCGGGCAGGTGCAGGGCGCCGGTCAGCGCGAGAGAGGGTGACAGCCCCGGCTCGATGCGGCGGGCCGTGTCGGCGTCCACCTCATGGATGGTGCTGCCCGCGTCGCGCAGGGCCTTGAGCGCGGGTGTCAGCGCCTCGGCATCGTGGGGTGTGCGCAGCAGGAGCAGGGTGCCTGCGCTGTGCTCGAAGTGCAGATCGAGTGATTCGGTCAGGTGCTGCAGACGAGCATGGCTGTAACGTGCCAGCCTTTCCAGAGCCCTCAGGGGGGGCAGGGGTTCGCCGCTCTTGGCGCAAGCGCGCGCGGCACGGCGCCAGCGCCGCAGCCAGGACAGCTCGGACAGCGTGAGCGCGCTGCCCAGGCGCAAGGGCGCCTGACTGCCGAAGTAGCTGGGCATCTGCATGGTGCCGGGGGCCGACCAGGGAGAGAGTACTCCGGGGGCCAGCAGGCCGCCGGTGGCAAAGCTGGCTTCCTCGGCGGCGGCGCTGCGCTGTTCGAATACGGTGACGGCGTGGCCGTCCTGCGCCAATTCATACGCGGTGGTGACGCCGACAATGCCGGCGCCCACGATGGCTATCTTCATGAATTCAGAGAGTTTTTGGCATCTAGCGCAATGTGGATAAGCGCTAGCAGCTATTGTTTTTGTAGTGTTTCTTCGATCCGCAGGCCGATATTGAGCACGGCATCATCGTGCAGTGCAGCATGCCACACCATCAGCCCGACCGGCAGTTCCCCTGCGCCGTGGCAGGGCAAAGACAGCGCGCAGCCATCGAGCATGTTGACGATGCTCGTGTTGCGCAGCAGCAGGCCGTTGACGCGGAAGAATTCGGCGTCGCGTGCGGCGTCCTGTGCGGCATCGCGACCGTCGGCGGGCGCGACGCTGGCAAGAGTGGGTGCCACGATGGGTACGGTGGGCGAGAGCAGGGCGTCATACCCGTCGATGGCAGCCTCGACGCTGGCGATCCAGCGCTGGCGCGCTTGCAGCAGATCGATGTATTCATAGGCCGCCATGGCTGCGCCGCGCTCGATGCGGGTGCGCACGCGCGGGTCGTAGCGCCGGGCATCGCGGGCCAGCAGGGGGCGATGCCAGGCGTAGCTTTCGGCCGCCGAGAAGCCGCCGGTGGCCTGGATGCCGGCCAGGGCGGCCACCTGGGGCAGGTCGATGGTGTCGATGCGGGCACCGGCCTGGCGCAGCGCCGCCAGTGTGCGCTCGAAAGCGCTTGCCACCGCCGGCTCCAGGCCGTCGAGGAAGGTGCGTGTGGGCACGGCCAGGCGCCAGGCCGACAGCGGTGCCGGGCTGCGGGTGACACGGCGCGCGGCCAGGATCTCATGCGTGAGCACCGCGTCGCGCACGGTGCGCGTGAGCGCGCAGGCGGTGTCGAGCGTGGTCGACAGCGGCACGGCCCCCGTGGTGGGCACCAGGCGTGCGGTGTTCTTGAAGCCCACGATGCCGCACAGGGCCGCCGGGATGCGGATCGAGCCACCGGTATCCGAGCCCAAGCCGATGAAGGCCGCGCCCGTGGCCACTGAAACAGCGGCGCCCGATGACGACCCGCCGGGCACACGCGCCGGGCCGCTCAGGGCGCCAAAGCGTCCGTCCCAGGCAGCGGGCGTGCCGTGGTGCGGGTTGGTGCCCACGCCGGAAAACGCGAACTCGACCATGTTCGTGCGGCCCACGATGGCCGCGCCGGCTGCCCGCAGCCGCGCCACGGCAGGGCTGTCGCACGGGGCGGGCGGGGCGTCGGCCAGCACCAGCGAACCGGCCGGCGTGGGCTGTCCCTGGATATCGAAAAGGTCCTTCACCGAAACGGCCAGGCCGGCCAGTGGCAGCTGTTCCAGGCCGGGCCGCGCGGCGCAGGCCAGGGCTTCGTCGAACAAGGTGCGGGAGAAAACCTGGGCGCAGGCCGCAGAGCGGGCGGCGGCCAGCGCCCTGCCCATCTCGGCAGGGGAGCTGGTCTGGCCGGCCTGCAGCATGCGCCGCGTGGTGTCAAGGTCTTTGGGCATGCTTGTGCTAGAATCTTTGGGTTTTGCCGGGTGTAAGAACCGGGCAAGACAAATCGCAAACCAGTCCCATCAAGGTGTTGCGGCCCGGAAGGCCGCAAATGTCGGGCTGGATTTTAGACCCAACCTTTGGAGAATTCTCATGTCCGTCACCATGCGCGAAATGCTGGAAGCCGGTGTCCACTTCGGCCACCAGACCCGCTTCTGGAACCCCAAGATGGCCCCGTACATCTTCGGTCACCGCAACAAGATCCACATCATCAATCTGGAAAAGTCGCTGCCGCTGCTCCAGAGCGCCACCAAGTTCGCCACGCAACTGTCGGCCAACCGCGGCACCATCCTGATTGTCGGCACCAAGCGCCAGGCCCGTGACACCGTCGCCGCCGAAGCCGCCCGTGCAGGCGTGCCCTTCGTGAACCAGCGCTGGCTGGGCGGCATGCTGACGAACTTCAAGACCGTGAAGACCTCGATCAAGCGCCTCAAGGACATGAAGGCCCAGCAGGAAGCTGGCCTGGAGTCCCTGAGCAAGAAAGAACAGCTGATGTTCACCCGCGAGATCGAAAAGCTCGAGAAGGACATCGGCGGCATTCAGGACATGAACGCCCTGCCCGACGCCATTTTCGTGGTTGATGTGGGCTTCCACAAGATCGCCATCGCCGAAGCCAAGAAGCTGGGCATTCCGCTGATCGGTGTGGTCGATACCAACCACTCGCCCGAAGGCATTGACTACGTCATCCCCGGCAACGACGACTCGGCCAAGGCCGTGGACCTGTATGTGCGCGCCATGGCTGACGCCATCATCGAAGGCCGCAACAACGCCGTGACCGAAGTGGTCAAGGCCGCTGCCGGTGAAGGCGCTGACGAGTTCGTGGAAGTGGAAGAGTCCGCTGCCTGAAGTCCCGGGCCCGCGCGATGCGTCGCGGAGAAAAAGAGGGGCTTGATGGGCCCCCTTTTTTTATCTAGAAACGATTGAACTGAATACGGAGAAACAAGAATGGCTGCAATTACCGCAAGCATGGTTGCCGAACTGCGTGGCAAGACCGATGCCCCCATGATGGAGTGCAAGAAGGCTCTGACCGAGGCCGATGGCGATATGGCCAAGGCTGAAGAGTTGCTGCGCGTCAAGCTCGGCACCAAAGCGGGCAAGGCTGCATCGCGCATCACCGCCGAAGGCGTGGTCGCCAGCTTCATCAACGGCACCAACGGCGCGCTGGTCGAAGTGAACAGCGAAACCGACTTCGTCAGCAAGAACGATAGCTTCATCGCACTGGCCAAGGCTGCGGCTGAACTGGTGGCCAAGCACAACCCTGCCGACATCGCTGCCCTGGGCGCGCTGCCCTACAGCCAGGACAGCTTTGGTCCCACGCTGGAAGATGTGCGCAAGGGTCTGATCGGCAAGATTGGCGAGAACATGTCGTTCCGCCGCTTCAAGTACTTCGGTGGCAGCAACAAGCTGGCCTCCTACCTTCACGGCACGCGCATCGGTGTGGTGGTGGAGTTCGACGGCGACGAGGCCGCAGCCAAGGACGTGGCCATGCACATCGCCGCGATGAAGCCCGTGGCCCTGACCAGCGCGGAAGTGCCCGCCGAACTGATCGAAAAAGAGCGCTCGGTGGCTGCTGCCAAGGCGGCTGAAGATGCAGCCAAGGCAACGGCCGAAGGCAAGCCCGTACAGTCCGACGAAATCGTTGCCAAGCGCATCGAAGGCGGCGTGCAGAAGTACCTGAAGGAAGTCTCGCTGTTCAACCAGGCTTTCGTGAAGAACGACAAGCAGACCGTCGAGCAGATGCTCAAGGCCGCTGGCACCACGGTCAAGGGCTTCACGCTCTTCGTCGTGGGCGAAGGCATCGAGAAGAAGGTGGACGACTTCGCTGCCGAGGTGGCTGCCCAGGTGGCTGCTGCCAAGGCTGCCGCCTGATTTCCTTTCCTGCCTGCTCGCCGCGTACCATTCATCCCACTTACGGAGATCTCCCATGACCATCGCCACGCCAGCCTACAAGCGCATCCTGCTCAAGCTGTCGGGTGAGGCGCTCATGGGCGACGACGCCTTCGGCATCAACCGCGCGACCATCGTGCGCATGGTGCAGGAGGTGGCCGAGGTCACCCGCATGGGGGTCGAGGTGGCGGTGGTGATCGGTGGCGGAAACATCTTCCGCGGTGTCGCGGGCGGTGCCGAGGGCATGGACCGCGCCACTGCGGACTACATGGGCATGCTGGCCACCGTGATGAACGCGCTGGCCCTGGCCGACGCCATGGACAAGCAGGGCCTGACAGCGCGCGTGATGTCGGCCATCTCGATCGAGCAGGTGGTCGAGCCCTATGTGCGTCCCAAGGCCTTGCAGTACCTTGAAGAGGGCAAGGTGGTGGTGTTTGCCGCCGGGACCGGCAACCCGTTCTTCACCACCGATACTGCGGCTGCTCTGCGCGGTGCCGAGATCGGTGCCGAACTGGTGCTCAAGGCCACCAAGGTCGATGGCGTCTATACGGCGGATCCGCACAAGGATCCTTCGGCCACGCGATATACCCAGCTCAGTTTCGACGAGGCCATGGTTCGCAATCTGGGCATCATGGATGCCACGGCATTTGCCCTGTGTCGTGACCAGAAGCTGCCCGTGAAGGTGTTTTCCATCTTCAAGCCCGGTGCGCTCAAGCGCGTGGTAATGGGCGAAGACGAAGGCACCCTGGTTTACGCTTGATGGTGGGTGGCGGCAGGGCGCTGCAACCCGACTCCAGAGGAAACAACATGACTGCCGATATCAAGAAAAACATGGAAGGCAAGATGGACCAGTCCATCGTGGCCTTCAAGAACAACCTGCAGAAAATCCGCACCGGTCGTGCCAATCCAGCCTTGCTGGACACCGTGCATGTGGAATATTACGGTTCGATGGTGCCGCTGAGCCAGGTGGCCAACGTGGCGCTGCTGGATTCGCGCACCATCAGCGTGCAGCCCTGGGAAAAGGGCATGGGCGCCAAGATCGAAAAAGCCATCCGCGAGAGCGACCTGGGTCTGAACCCGGCCTCCATGGGGGACCTGATCCGTGTGCCCATGCCGCCCATGAGCGAGGAGCGCCGCAAGGAAATGACCAAACTCGCCCGCAATGAAGGCGAGTCGGCCAAGATCGCCGTGCGCAACCTGCGCCGCGACGCCAATGAGGCGGTCAAGAAACTGGTCAAGGACAAGCTGGCCTCCGAGGACGATCAGAAGCGCGCCGAAGCCGACATCCAGAAGGTGACCGACCGGCACATTGCCGAGATCGATGCGCTGGTGACCGCCAAGGAACAGGAAATCATGGCGGTTTGAACCCCGCTGTGACTGCTCACTTTATGGCCCAGAACCCGGCGCCCCCGCGCCATATCGCCATCGTCATGGATGGCAATGGCCGCTGGGCCAAGCGCCGTTTTCTGCCGCGCCTGGCGGGCCACAAGCAGGGCGTCGATGTCCTGCGCCGTTGCGTGCAGGCCTGCGCCCAGCGCAGTGTCGGTGTGCTGACCGTTTTTGCTTTCTCTTCAGAGAACTGGAACCGCCCGCAGGACGAGGTGTCTGGCCTCATGGAACTGCTGGCCAAGGCGCTGACGCGCGAGGTACCGCAACTGTTGCGCGATGGCGTGCAGCTGCACTTCGTGGGCGAGCGCGCCGGGCTGTCGGACAAGGTACGCGAGGGGCTGGCCCAGGCCGAGTCGGCCACGGCGCACAACACGCGCCTGATACTCAACGTGTGCTTCAACTACGGTGGCCGCTGGGACGTGGCGCAGGCCGCAGCCCGGCTCGCCGAGCGCGGCGAGCCCATCACCGAAACCAGTCTCAATGCCGCCATGGCACTGGCCCATGTGCCCGATCCGGACCTGCTGATCCGCACCGGCGGTGAGATGCGCCTGAGCAATTTCCTGCTCTGGCAGGCCGCGTATGCCGAGCTGTACTTCAGCGACAAGCTCTGGCCTGATTTCGACGACACGGCCCTGGACGAAGCCCTTGCGGCTTTTCATGGGCGTGAACGCCGCTTCGGCAAGACTTCGGAACAAATCCTGACCGAGCCTCCCGCACAGGCACACGCCTGAGTGCCGGTCTGAAAGGGTCTTCATGCTGAAACAGCGCATCATCACTGCCCTGGTCCTGCTGGCCATCCTGCTGCCGGCCCTGTTCTATCCATCGCCCGAGCCCTTCACCGCCGTGGTGCTGGTGCTCATGGCGGGCGCCGCATGGGAATGGGGGCGTCTCAATGGCGCGGGGGCTGTCGGTTCCGTGGTTGTGGGCGCCGTGTGCGTAGCGTTGTGCGCCGCCTCCTGGATGTTCGGGCTGCCGACCCGTACGCTGACCCCTCTGTGGGTGGCCGCAGGCGCGTTCTGGGTGTTCGGCAGCGCCTGGCTGTTGCACGCGGGCGTGGCCGGCTGGCCGCGCATTCCCGCAGCACTGCGCCTGGTGGTGGGTGTGCTTGCGCTGTGGCTGGCCTGGCTGGCGGTGGTGCAGGCGCATGCCGTGGGCATCAATTTCCTGCTGTCGGTGATGACGCTGGTCTGGATGGCGGACATCGCGGCCTACTTCGCGGGCCGGACGTTCGGCCTGCGTTTTACCAAGAACAAGCTGGCCCCCTCGATCAGTCCCGGCAAGAGCTGGGAAGGTGTGTGGGGTGGTGTGGCCGGGGTGCTGCTGCTGGCGCTGTGCTGGGTGGCAGCCGATGCGCGCTTTCAGGCACCGGTGGCCAGTTTCTATACCCGTCTGGCGAGCCAGGGCTGGTGGCTTTTGCTGCTGGGGGTTTTGTTCATGGCGGCCATGAGCGTGGTGGGGGATCTCATTGAATCGCTCATCAAGCGCAGCGCGGGCGTGAAGGACAGCAGCAATCTTTTGCCTGGCCATGGCGGGGTGCTCGATCGGGTCGATGCACTTCTGCCCACCCTGCCGCTGGCCATGATGCTCTCTACACTGGTAACGACATGAAGCAACGGATCACGGTGCTCGGCTCCACGGGGTCGATTGGCACCAGCACGCTGGACGTGGTGGCACGCCACCCGGAGCGATTCGAGGTGTTTGCTCTCAGCGCGGCCACGCAGGTGGAGCTGATGCTGGAGCAGTGCGCGCGCTTTCGTCCGCGTTACGCCGCCATGGCCAGCGCACCTCACGCCCGGTTGCTAGCCGAAAAAATAGAGAAAAATGACCTTCAAACCCAGGTCCTGCAAGCGCCAGAAGCTATTGAAACAATAGCGTCTCACCCAGATGTGGACGCCGTCATGGCGGCCATCGTCGGCGCAGCCGGGCTGGCACCGTGTCTGGCGGCAGCGCGCGCGGGCAAGCGCCTGTTGCTGGCCAACAAGGAGGCGCTGGTGGTCGGTGGCGAGGTGTTCCTGCGCGCCGTGCGCGAGGGCGGCGCCACGCTGCTGCCGATCGACAGCGAGCACTCGGCCATCTTCCAGTCCCTGCCCGAAGATCCAGCCACGTGGCATCGGCGCGTGGACAAGATCATCCTCACCGCATCGGGAGGCCCGTTCCGCCAGCGTGATCCGAGTCTGCTTTGCGAGGTCACGCCCGAGCAGGCCTGCGCCCATCCCAACTGGGTCATGGGTCGCAAGATTTCGGTCGATTCGGCCACGATGATGAACAAGGCACTGGAGGTGATCGAGGCGCGTTACCTGTTCGGCCTGGCGCCGCGCCAGATCGACGTGGTCATCCATCCGCAGAGCGTCATCCACTCCATGGTGCAGTACCGCGACACCTCGGTGGTTGCCCAACTGGGTACACCCGACATGCGCGTGCCGATCGCCTACGGGCTGGCCTGGCCCGAACGCGTGGCGTCGGGCGCTGCCACGCTCGACTTTCATGCCCTGGGCGCCATGACCTTCGAGGCCATTGATGACCACGGCCATCCCGAGCGCTTTCCCGGGCTGCGCCTGGCCTGGGAGGCGCTGGAATCACCGGCAGGCACCACGGCCGTTCTCAATGCCGCCAACGAAGTGGCCGTGGCGGCCTTTCTGGAGCGACGCATCCGGTTTGACCAGATCCATGTGCTGAACCTGGAAACTTTGTCTGCGGTGACGCCCTCCAACCCCGATTCGCTCGGGGATCTGCTGGCACTGGATGCGACGGCGCGCACAACAGCGCAGCGCATCGCGGCCCGACTGGCCCCCTGAGCGCCGACCGATTTCACGGGAGCTTGAATGCTGACCATTGTTGCCTTTCTCGTTGCATTGGGATTGCTGATTGCGGTGCATGAGTACGGCCACTACCGTGTGGCGGTCGCCTGTGGGGTGAAGGTGTTGCGTTTTTCGGTGGGCTTTGGCAAGCCCCTGCTGCGCTGGCAGCCCCAAGGCTCTCCCACCGAATTTGTGCTGGGGGCGTTCCCGCTGGGCGGCTATGTGCGCATGCTCGACGAGCGTGAGGCTCCCGTGGCGCCCGAGGAGCGGCATCTGGCCTTCAACACCCAGCGGCTGCGTTCGCGTGCCCTCATCGTGGCGGCAGGGCCGGTGGCCAATCTGGCGCTGGCGATGCTGCTGTATGCGGCGGTCAACTGGATGGGGGTGCAGGAGCCCATGGCCTATCTGGCCCGACCGGTGCCCGGTTCGGTGGCCGAGACCGCAGGGCTGCGCGGCGGAGAACTGGTTCACAACGCCGCCATGGGGGATGAGGCTTTGAACCCCGTGCGATCGTTCGAGGATCTGCGCTGGCTGCTCACGCGAGGTGCGCTGGAAGGCACGTCCGTGCAGTTGGAGGTCGAGCCATCCCCTGGAGCCCTGCGGCGCACGGTGGTGCTGGCGTTCGAGGCGCTTGACACCCGTGAGGCCGATGCACGTCTGATGCACCACATCGGCATCGTCGGGCCGTGGACGCGTCCGCTCATGGGCGAGGTGATGCCCGGTGGCGCTGCCGACCGGGCCGGATTGCGTGAAGGGGACGAGGTGCTGCGCATCGGCACGACCGAGGTGGTGGACGGGCAGCAACTGCGCTCGCTGATCCGCGCGTCGGTGCGCGATGGGCAGGCGGTATCGCAGCCCTGGCGCATTGCCCGGGGCGGGCAGACCCTGACGATCGATGTTCAGCCCGAAGTGCAGCAGGACCAGGGCGAAGCAGTGGGGCGCATCGGTGCCTATGTGGGTGCCCGGCCCCAGTTCACCACCGTGCAGTATGGGCCGCTGGAGGGCTTGTGGAGTGGTGTGACCCGCACCTGGCAGGTGTCGGTGCTGACACTCAAGATGATGGGCCGCATGGTCATTGGGGAGGCCTCCCTGAAGAATCTCAGCGGGCCGCTGACGATTGCCGACTATGCCGGACGCTCCGCCAGCCTGGGCCTGACCCATTACCTCACTTTTCTGGCGCTGATCAGTGTCAGCCTGGGTGTGCTGAACCTGCTGCCGCTTCCCGTCCTCGACGGTGGGCACCTGATGTATTATCTTTGGGAGGGCGTGACGGGCAAGGGCGTTTCGGACGTCTGGATGGAGCGTCTTCAGCGCGGTGGCATCGCTGTGCTGTTCCTGATGATGTCCATCGCCTTGTTCAACGATATCTCCCGGCTATTTGGCTAACCTTATGACCGCCATGCTTGCGCAATGGTGGCACCGGCTTCATTCATGAAAAAACATCTCAATCGCTTCGGTGCGCGCACCGCGACGGCCGTTGCAGCCATGGTTTTTGCTGCCCAGGCGGCCTGGGCGCTCGAACCGTTCAAGGTGCAGGACATTCGCGTCGAGGGCCTGCAGCGGGTCGAACCCGGCACGGTGTTCGCGTCCATGCCCCTGCGTGTCGGCGATGACTACAACGACGACAAAGGCGCTGCCGCCATTCGGGCGTTGTTTGGTCTGGGCCTGTTCAAGGATGTGCGCCTGGAAGCGGTGGGCGGCGTTCTGGTGGTGGTCGTGGAAGAGCGACCCACCATCGCCGATGTCGATTTCGTGGGTTCGAAGGAGTTCGACAAAGACCTGCTCAAGAAGACCATGCGCGATATTGGTCTGACCGATGGCCGACCCTACGACAAGGCGCTGACCGATCGCGCCGAGCAGGAGCTCAAGCGCCAGTACATCAACAAGAGCTTCTACGGCGCCGAGGTGGTGACCACGGTGACGCCCATCGAGCGCAACCGCGTCAACCTCACCTTCTCGGTGGTCGAGGGCGAAACCGCGCGCATCAAGGATATCCGCATCGTCGGCAACAAGGCCTTCAGCGAGTCCACGCTCAAAGGGTTGTTCGATCAGGACACCGGTGGCTGGCTGAGCTGGTACACCAAATCGGACCGTTACGCGCGCACCAAGCTCAATGCCGACCTCGAAACCCTGCGCTCGTACTACCTGCAGCGCGGCTATCTGGAATTCCGGGTCGATTCGACCCAGGTCGCCATCTCTCCCGACAAGCAGGATATTTCCATCACGGTCAATGTGACCGAGGGGGAGCGTTTCGTGGTCTCCAGCGTCAAGCTGGAGGGCAACTTCCTGGAGCGCGAAGACGAGTTCAAGTCGCTGGTCACGATCCGCCCTGGCGAGCCCTACAACGCCGACCAGGTGGCCGAAACCACCAAGGCCTTTGCCGACCATTTCGGCAATTTCGGCTTTGCCTTCGCCCGCATCGAGGCCGTGCCCGAGGTGGACCGAGAAAACAATCGCGTAGCCCTGGTGCTGCAGGTCGATCCGGTGCGCCGTGCCTACGTGCGCCGCATCAGCGTGACCGGCAACAACCGCACGCGTGACGAGGTGGTACGGCGCGAGTTCCGCCAGTACGAGGCTTCGTGGTACGACGGCGAGAAAATTCGCCTCTCGCGGGACCGGGTGGACCGCCTGGGTTATTTCACCGAAGTCAACATTGAAACCCAGGAAGTGCCTGGGGCGCCCGATCAGGTCGATCTGGTGATCAATGTGGCCGAGAAGCCTACGGGTTCCCTGCAATTGGGCGCAGGTTTTTCCAGCGCAGAAAAGCTCTCTTTTTCTTTTGCCGTGAAGCAGGAGAATGTTTTTGGTTCGGGCAATTACCTGGGGGTGGATGTCAATACCAGCAAGTTCAAGCGCACCCTGGTTTTCAGCACCACCAATCCGTATTTCACACCGGATGGCATCTCGCGCACGCTCGACCTGTACTACCGCACCGACAAGCCCTACGAAGACCAGGGCGGCAATTACGAGCTCATCACCACGGGTGGGGGCGTGCGCTTTGGCGTGCCGTTCACGGAAATCGATACGGTGTTCTTCGGTGGCGCGCTGGAGCAGACGCGCATCAAGGCCGGTACCAACATTCCCGCAGCCTATCTGGCCTATGCCGATCGCTACGGTGCCACCAGTACGTCCGTACCGCTCACCATCGGCTGGTCGCGCGATAGCCGCGACAGCGCGCTGGCACCCAATGTGGGCCGCTTGCAGCGGCTCAATACGGAATGGTCCGTGGCCGGTGACGCGCGCTACGTGCGTGCCAATTACCAGTATCAGCAGTACGTTCCACTCAACAAGAAATTCACCCTGGCCTTTAACGGTGAAGTGGGGCTGGGCAAGGGTATGGGAGGGCGGCCCTTCCCGGTGTTCAAGAACTTCTACTCGGGCGGTCTGGGATCGGTGCGCGGTTTCGACCAGGGCACCCTGGGTCCGCGGGACGTCACTGGTGCCTCCTTGGGCGGGCCGAAGAAGTTGACCTTCAATGCCGAGCTGATAGCACCGTTCCCGGGTGCGGGCAATGACCGCACGCTGCGTGTCTTTACTTTCTTGGATGTGGGCAATGTGTATGGTGATGGCGAGAAAATGCGCCTGAGCGATATGCGTGCGTCAGTGGGGGTGGGTTTGAGCTGGATATCCCCCCTCGGTCCCCTGCGTTTGGCCTTTGCCAACCCGGTACGCAAGTACGCGGGCGATAGAATCCAGAAACTGCAATTCCAGATTGGAACCTCCTTCTAATGAAAACCCTTTCCCGTCACATCGCCATTGCCCTTGCTCTCGGTTCCCTGGGTGCCGTACTGCCGGCGCAGGCAGAAGAGTTCAAGGCCGGCTTCATCCATACCGACCGCGTCTTCCGCGAGGCCAGCACCGCCAAGGCGGCACAAGCCAAGCTGGAGCAGGAGTTCTCGCGCCGCGACAAGGAACTCAACGATCTGGGCAACACGCTGAAGACGGCCACCGAGAAGTTCGAGCGCGATGCGCCCACGCTGTCGGAAAGCCAGCGTGCCACGCGCCAGCGCCAGCTGGTGGATCAGGACCGTGAATTCCAGCGCAAGCGCCGCGAATTCCAGGAAGACCTGAATGCCCGCAAGAACGAAGAACTGAGCCAGATGGGCGACCGCATCAACAAGGTCGTCAAGCAGCTGGCCGAGCAGGAAAAGTACGACATCATCGTGGACCAGGCCGTCTACATCAATCCCAAGCACGATGTCACCGACAAGGTGATCAAGGCGCTGAATGCAGCACCTGCCAAGTAAGTTCGCCTGGTTCAGGGAGGTGGGCGTGTGAGCTTGCGTCTGTCCCAGTTCATCGAGGCACTGGGCGGTACGCTGGAAGGAAGCCCCGATCTGCGGATCGACCGGCTGGCCCCCCTGGAGGCCGCCGGTCCGCAGGATCTGAGTTTTCTCAGCAATCCGCGCTACCAGCAGCAACTGGCCGCCTCCCGGGCGGCCTGTGTCATTGTGGCGCCTGCCCTGCGAGAGGCCGCACTGGCACGGGGTGCCTGCATCGTGGCCGACGATCCCTATGTCTATTTCGCCCTGGCCACCCAGCTATGGAAGCGCGTACACGGGGATCCGGTGGCCCCGGGGGCCCACCCGAGCGCGGTTGTCCATCCCGATGCCGTGGTGGACCCGACGGCCACCATCGGCCCGCTGTGCGTGGTCGAGCGCGGTGCGCGCATCGGCGCGGGTACCTGGCTCAAGTCTCGCGTGACTGTGGGAGAGGACTGCCAGATCGGCGCGCGCTGCATCGTGCATTCGGGTGCCGTGATCGGGGCCGACGGCTTTGGTTTCGCACCGCAGAAGGGGCAATGGGTCAAGATCGAGCAGCTGGGTGCCGTGCGCATCGGTGACGATGTGGAGATTGGCGCCAACACCTGCATCGATCGCGGCGCCCTGGACGACACCGTGATCGAGGACGGCGTCAAGCTCGACAACCTGGTCCAGATCGGCCACAACGTGCATGTCGGTCGCCACTCGGCGATGGCCGGCTGCGTCGGCGTGGCCGGCAGCGCCACCATTGGCGCGCACTGCACGGTGGGTGGTGGCGGGATCGTGCTCGGGCACCTCACGCTGGCCGACCATGTCCATGTGTCGGCGGCCACCACGGTCACCCGCTCGCTCACCCGACCCGGTCAGTACACAGGGATGTTCCCTATCGACGACAATGCGCGCTGGGAAAAAAACGCAGCCACCGTCAAGCAGCTGCACAGCCTGCGAGAACGCATCAAGGCCCTTGAAGGCCTTCTTCAGAACAACAAGATTGAACGCCCATGATGGATATTCACGCAATTCTCAAGCAACTGCCCCACCGCTATCCTTTCCTGCTGGTGGACAAGGTGCTTGAACTCGAGCGCAACCAGCGCATCCGGGCGATCAAGAACGTCACGTTCAACGAACCCTATTTCATGGGGCACTTTCCCGGCCGGCCTGTGATGCCCGGCGTGCTGATCCTGGAGGCCCTGGCCCAGGCGGCAGGCCTGCTGGCGTTCGACGCCATGGGCCAGGTGCCCGATGAAAACAACATCTACTACTTCGTAGGCATCGACGGCGCACGCTTCAAGCGCCCCGTGGAGCCAGGTGACCAGTTGATCCTCGACATCACCATCGACCGTGTGCGCGGTGGTATCTGGAAGTTCAAGGGCGTGGGCCGCGTGGGCGACGAGGTGGCCTGCGAGGCCGAACTCATGTGCACCATGCGCGCCGTGGGTTGAAGCAAGGAGCGCGGTTCGCCGTGAGCAGCATCCACCCCACCGCCATCGTCGATGCGCAGGCGCGCATCGACCCTTCTGCCACCATCGGCCCCTATTCCGTCATCGGCCCGCATGTCACCATCGGCGCGGGCACCACAGTGGGGCCGCATTGCGTGATTGACGGGCACACCACCATCGGGCGCGACAACCGCATCTTCCAGTTCGCCTCGCTGGGCGCGCAGCCGCAGGACAAGAAGTACGCAGGCGAAGCCACCGAGCTGCGCATCGGTGACCGCAACACCATCCGCGAGTTCTGCACCTTCAATACCGGCACCGCGCAGGACCGGGGCGTGACCACCATCGGCGACGACAACTGGATCATGGCCTACGTGCACATTGCGCACGACTGCCGCGTGGGTCACAAGACCACCATGGCCAACAACACCACGCTGGCGGGCCATGTCGAGGTGGGCGACTGGGCCACCGTCGGCGGCCTCACCGGTGTATTGCAGCGCATGCGCATCGGCGCGCACACCATGGTGGGCTTCTCCAGCCATGTGGGCAAGGATATTCCGCCCTACATGGTGGTGGACGGCAATCCGCTGGCCGTGCGCGGTGTCAATCTCGTGGGCCTGCGCCGGAGGGATTTTTCCGACCAGCGCATCAGCGCCATCCGCGAGATGCACAAGCTCCTTTACCGCCAGGGGCTGACGCTGGAGCAGGCGCGCGCGGCCATCCTGCAACTGCCCGCAACGTACCCCGAGGCGGCGCAGGACGTGGCGCTGATGGACGCCTTCCTCGCCAGTTCCGTCGCGGGCATCGCCCGCTGAAGGACGCGGGCATGATTCAATCCCCCCGCGTCGCCATGGTGGCGGGCGAGACCTCGGGCGATCTGCTGGCAGGTCTGCTGCTGGATGGCCTGCGCGACCTGTGGCCGGATCTTGTCAGCCAGGGCATCGGCGGGCCGCAGATGGCTAGGCGCGGCTTTGACGCCTGGTGGCCCAGCGACAAGCTCGCCGTGCATGGCTACAGCTTCGAACTGATGCGCCGCCTGGCCGAGATCATCGGCATCCGCAAGCGGCTGCGTGCGCGCCTGCTGCAAGACAAGCCCGGCGTCTTCATCGGCGTCGATGCGCCCGACTTCAACCTCGGTCTGGAAACCGACCTGCGCGCCGCAGGCATCAAGACCGTGCATTTCGTCTGCCCGTCCATTTGGGCCTGGCGCCCCGACCGTGTGGAGAAGATCCGCCGCGCCGCCGACCATGTGCTGTGCATCTTCCCGTTTGAGCCGGAACTGCTGGCGCACCACGGCATCGCCGCCACCTACGTGGGGCATCCGCTGGCTGGCGTGATCCCTATGGTGCCCGACCGCGCGGCGGCCCGCGCTCAGCTGGGGCTTGAGGAGGGCCATGCGGTGCTGGCCATCCTGCCGGGCAGCCGCTCGGCCGAGGTGCAGTACATCACGCCCAAGTTTTTTGAGGCTGCAGCGCTTATCCACCGGGCGCACCCAGCTATCAAAATGGTAGTGCCTGCAGTGCCGGCGCTGCGCGAGCGCATCGAGCGCGTGGCGCGCGCATGTGGCCTGGGCGACGTGCTGCGCATCGTCACCGGCCAGTCGCACGCGGTGCTGGCGGCGTGCGACGTGACGCTGATCGCCAGCGGCACGGCCACGCTGGAGGCGGCGCTGTTCAAGCGCCCCATGGTCATTGGCTACCACATGCATCCGCTGAGCTGGCGCTTGATGCGCCGCAAGCAGCTCCAACCCTGGGTGGGGCTGCCCAACATCCTGAGCGGCGATTTTGTCGTGCCCGAACTCATCCAGGACGCTGCCACGCCCCGGGCACTGGCGGACGCCGTGCTGCAGTGGTTCGACGCACCGCCCGAGCGCATCAACGCGCTGCAACAGCGTTTCACCACGTTGCACCGCAGCCTGCTGCGCGATACCCCCCGACTGGCCGCCGATGCGATCCGCCAAACCCTCCAGGCCTGAACAGGCCAGCCTGCCCTGGCACCCGCCGCAGGGACTTGTGGCCGGGGTGGATGAGGCTGGCCGCGGCCCGCTGGCCGGCCCGGTGGTGGCTGCCGCCGTGATCCTGGACGATCTCCGCCCGATTGCCGGCCTGGCTGATTCCAAGAAACTCACGGCCGCGCGGCGCGAGGCGCTGTTCGACGAAATCCGCGCCAAGGCGCTGTGCTGCAGCATCGCCGAGGCCAGCGTGGAGGAGATCGACCGGCTCAACATCCTGCAGGCCACGCTGCTGGCCATGCGCCGGGCGGTGCAGGGCCTGCGCCTCAAGCCCACGCTGGTGCTGGTGGATGGCAACCGCCTGCCCGTGCTCGACGTGCCCGCCGAGGCCATCGTCAAGGGCGACGCCCTGGTGGCCGCCATTTCGGCCGCCTCCATTCTGGCCAAGGTGCACCGCGACCGCTGGTGCGCCCAGGTGCACGAGCAATTCCCGCAATACGGTTTTGCCGGGCACAAGGGCTATGGCACGGCGGCGCACCTGGTGGCGCTGAGCCAGCATGGTGCCTGCCCGCTGCACCGCCGTTCGTTCGCGCCCGTGGCGCAGCATCTGCGGCCCGGGGAAGGAGCGCAGCCATGACGGCACCCTCGGTGACCCATATCCAGTCGCGCGACAATGGCTTCTTGAAGGACCTGCGCCGCCTGGCGCAGGACAGCACGGCCTACCGCAAGCAGGGCCGGGTGTGGCTGGAGGGCGACCATCTCTGCCGCGCCGCGCTGGCGCGGGGTGTGCGGCCTGCCATCGCAGTGTTTTCAGAGTCTTTTTGGCCTACGGCGCCCGCAGATTGGGCGCAAGCAGCTCCTAAAATTGTAGTGCTTGCCGATGCACTGTTTGCCGACATCAGCAGCCTGGAGTCGCCCGCGCACATGGGCTATGTGCTCGATCTGCCCGCTTCCGGCGCCGTGCGGCCTGGCGTGGCCAGCGTGGTGCTCGACCGGGTGCAGGACGCGGGCAACGTGGGCTCCATCCTGCGCAGCGCTTCGGCCTTTGGTTTCCGCCAGGTGCTGGCGCTCAAGGGCAGTGCGGCCCTGTGGTCGCCCAAGGTGCTGCGCGCCGGCATGGGCGCGCACTTCGGGCTGGATCTGGTCGAGGGGCTGAGCGTCGAGGATCTGGCGCCGCTGGAAGTACCGCTGCTGGTCACCCATGTTCACGAGGGTGATTTTTTGCACCACGCCGAGTTGCCCTGGCCCTGCGCCTGGGTGCTGGGCCACGAGGGGCAGGGCGTCTCGCCGGCGCTGGAGGTGCGTGCCAGCCGGCGCATCCGCATCGCGCAGCCGGGCGGCGAAGAGTCGCTCAACGTGGCGGCTGCCGCCGCCATCTGCCTGCACGCCAGCGGCGCCGGGCGCTGATTCGCGGTCTTCCCGGCGGGCAATACCCGTTCGCGTTACTGTGCTGCAGTGCACCAACCGTCAGCAAACGGTGGGTGTCTGCGAGTACAATCAGGGGCTTTTCTCGCAACAGCGTCGCCCGACCGCACCCAAAGCAACAACCCATCAGAGAGCAGCCACTGGCACTCGCACGCGAGTGGCCTGCAGGCGCCGGGCGACCGTAACCATCCGGAGAACCCAGTGCTTTTGTCTCTTCAGGGAACCTTCCCGCCCGCCATCCTGGCGCTCGCAGACGGCACGGTCTTTATCGGCAATTCGATCGGTGCCACCGGCACCACCGTCGGCGAAGTGGTGTTCAACACCTCGATGTCCGGCTACCAGGAAATCCTCACCGACCCCAGCTACTGCCAGCAGCTCGTGACGCTCACGTACCCGCACATCGGCAACTATGGCGTCAACACCGAGGACATCGAAGCCGACAAGGTCCATGCTGCGGGCCTGATCATCAAGGATCTGCCGCTTCTGGCCAGCAACTTCCGCTGCACCGAAACCCTGTCGCAGTATCTCGTGCGCGAGCGCACGGTGGCGATCGCCAACATCGACACGCGCAAGCTCACGCGCCTGCTGCGCACCCAGGGCGCGCAGAACGGCGCCATCATCGGCCTGGCCGTCGGCCAGGCCGTGACGCAGGCGCTGATCGACCAGGCCATCGCCGCCGCCAAAGCTGCGCCGTCCATGACCGGGCTCGACCTGGCCAAGGTGGTCACGACCCAGGCTGCCTACGAGTGGACGCAGACCGAGTGGCAACTCGGCAAGGGCTATGGCACGCTCGAAGTCCCGCGTTTCCATGTGGTGGCCTACGACTTCGGTGTGAAGAAGAACATCCTGCGCATGCTGGCCGAGCGCGGCTGCCGCGTCACCGTGGTGCCCGCGCAGACGCCGGCCGCCGACGTGCTGGCCATGAACCCCGACGGTGTGTTCCTGTCCAACGGCCCTGGCGACCCGCAGCCCTGCGACTATGCCATCGCCGCCACGCGCACCATCGTGGATAGCGGAATTCCGACCTTCGGCATCTGCCTGGGCCACCAGATCATGGCCCTGGCTTCCGGTGCACGCACCTTCAAGATGACGCACAGCCACCACGGCGCCAACCACCCCGTGAAGGACCTGGACACCGGCCGCGTGAGCATCACCAGCCAGAACCACGGCTTCGCGGTGGACCTCGACTCGCTGCCCGCCAGCCTGCGTGCCACGCATGTCAGCCTGTTCGACGGCACGCTGCAGGGCCTGGTGCGCACCGACAAGCCGGCGTTCTGCTTCCAGGGTCACCCTGAAGCCTCGCCCGGCCCGCACGACATCGCCTACCTGTTCGACCGCTTCACCGACGCCATGCGCGTGGCGCAGGCCCAATAAACCCCAGGGACCGGCGCCATGAAACTCTTCAGCTTTCCGGCCGCATCGCTTGAAAAGGCGATCCACAAGCGCGTGCTCACCCTGCCATCGCCGCACAAGGAGTGGTTCACCGAGCGCTGGCAGCAAAAGCCCTACAAGAAGGCCTTCATCGAGAACAAGGCCATGCCTCTGGTCACACTGGTGGCCAAGGGCAAGACCTGGGACGATTCCATCTTCGCAGAAGCCATGCAGGAGTGGGACGTGACGTTCTACGACGCCGAAGCCGAAGTGCTGCGGCCCCTCATCCAGGGCGATGGCCTGCTGCAGCTCATGCAGAAGAACCTGCCCGCCGAGCGCGCCCAGGCCCTGCTGGACAAGCTGAATACCCGACGGCCCGCCGCCAGTGCCGCCGCCACACCTTCCGCGGACGCCGGACCCGCGACCGACTGATAGACACACCATGCCAAAACGCACAGACATCAAAAGCATCCTCATCATCGGCGCCGGCCCGATCATCATCGGCCAGGCCTGCGAGTTCGATTACTCGGGCGTGCAGGCCTGCAAGGCCCTGCGCGAGGAGGGCTACAAGGTCATCCTGATCAACAGCAACCCCGCGACGATCATGACCGACCCGGCCACCGCCGACGTCACCTACATCGAGCCCATCACCTGGCAGACGGTCGAGAAGATCATCGCCAAGGAGCGCCCCGACGCCATCCTGCCCACCATGGGCGGCCAGACCGCGCTGAACTGCGCGCTGGACCTGTGGCGCAACGGCGTGCTGCACAAGTACAAGGTAGAGCTGATCGGCGCCACGCCCGAAGCCATCGACAAGGCCGAGGACCGCCTCAAGTTCAAGGACGCGATGACCCGCATCGGCCTGGGTTCGGCGCGTTCCGGCATCGCCCACAGCATGGACGAAGCCTGGGCCGTGCAGAAGACCGTGGGTTTCCCCACCGTCATCCGCCCCAGTTTCACGCTGGGCGGCACGGGCGGCGGCATTGCCTACAACCCGGAAGAGTTCGAGACCATCTGCAAGCGCGGACTCGAAGCCTCGCCCACCAACGAACTGCTGATCGAGGAGTCACTGCTCGGCTGGAAGGAATACGAGATGGAAGTGGTTCGCGACAAGGCGGACAACTGCATCATCATCTGCTCCATCGAAAACCTGGACCCCATGGGCGTGCACACGGGTGACTCGATCACCGTGGCCCCGGCGCAAACGCTGACCGACAAGGAATACCAGATCATGCGCAACGCCTCGCTCGCGGTGCTGCGCGAGATCGGCGTGGACACGGGCGGCTCCAACGTGCAGTTCTCGGTCAACCCGAAGGACGGCCGCATGATCGTCATCGAGATGAACCCGCGCGTGTCGCGCTCCTCGGCGCTGGCCTCCAAGGCCACGGGCTTTCCCATCGCCAAGGTGGCTGCCAAGCTGGCCGTGGGCTACACGCTCGACGAGCTGCGCAACGAGATCACGGGCGGCGTCACGCCCGCCTCGTTCGAGCCTTCCATCGACTACGTGGTCACCAAGATTCCACGTTTTGCATTCGAAAAATTCCCCACGGCCGATTCGCGCCTGACCACGCAGATGAAGAGCGTGGGCGAGGTGATGGCCATGGGCCGCACCTTCCAGGAATCGTTCCAGAAAGCCCTGCGCGGCTTGGAAGTCGGCGTGGACGGCATGAACGAGAAAACCCAGGACCGCGAGGTGCTGGAGAAGGAACTGGGCGAGCCTGGCCCCGAGCGCATCTGGTACGTGGGCGATGCCTTCGCCATGGGATTGAGCGTGGACGAGGTGTTTGAACTCACCAAGATCGACCGCTGGTTCCTGGTGCAGATCGAGGAGATCGTGAAGATCGAACTCGACCTGGACAAGCTCGCCGCCGAGAAGGGCGAAGGCGCTCTGGCTGCTCTGGACGCCGATACGGTGCGCGCGCTCAAGAAGAAGGGCTTCTCCGACCGCCGTCTGGCCAAGCTGCTCAAGACAACCGAGAAGGCCGTGCGCGACCAGCGCCGCGCGCTCAACGTGCGCCCGGTCTACAAGCGCGTGGACACCTGCGCCGCCGAGTTCGCCACCAACACCGCCTATATGTATTCGACCTACGAGGACGAGTGCGAGGCCGCGCCTACCGACAAGAAGAAGATTATGGTGCTCGGCGGCGGCCCCAACCGCATCGGCCAGGGCATCGAGTTCGACTACTGCTGCGTGCATGCCGCGCTCGCCATGCGCGAGGACGGCTACGAGACCATCATGGTCAACTGCAACCCCGAAACCGTGTCCACCGACTACGACACCTCCGACCGCCTTTACTTCGAGCCCGTCACGCTCGAAGACGTGCTGGAAATTGTGGACAAGGAGAAGCCCACCGGCGTCATCGTGCAGTACGGCGGCCAGACGCCTTTGAAGCTGGCGCTGGGCCTGGAGGCCGCGGGCGTGCCGATCATCGGCACCAGCCCGGACATGATCGACGCGGCCGAAGACCGCGAACGCTTCCAGAAGCTGCTGGGCGACCTGGGCCTGCGCCAGCCGCCCAACGCCACCGCACGCACCGAACCCGAGGCGCTGGAGAAAGCTGCCGCGCTGGGCTACCCCCTGGTGGTGCGCCCGAGCTACGTGCTGGGCGGCCGCGCCATGGAAATCGTGCACGAGCAGCGCGACCTGGAGCGCTACATGCGCGAAGCCGTCAAGGTGAGCAATGACTCGCCTGTGCTTCTCGACCGCTTCCTCTCCAACGCCATCGAGTGCGACGTGGACTGCGTGCGCGATTCTGCAGGCGTGACCTTCATCGGCGGCGTGATGGAGCACATCGAACAGGCGGGCGTGCACTCGGGCGACTCTGCCTGCTCGCTGCCGCCGTACTACCTCTCGAAGGCTACGGTGGATGAAATCAAGCGCCAGACCGCCGCCATGGCCCAGGGGCTGAACGTGGTGGGCCTGATGAACGTGCAGTTCGCCATCCAGGAAGTCGATGGCCAGGATGTGATTTACGTGCTGGAAGTGAACCCGCGCGCCTCGCGCACGGTGCCCTTCGTCAGCAAGGCCACCGGCATCCAACTGGCCAAGGTGGCCGCGCGCTGCATGGCCGGCCAGACGCTGGCCAGCCAGGGTATCACCAAGGAGGTGACGCCGCCGTACTTCAGCGTGAAGGAGGCGGTGTTCCCGTTCGTCAAGTTCCCGGGCGTGGACACCATCCTGGGTCCCGAGATGAAGTCCACCGGCGAAGTCATGGGCGTGGGCAAGACCTTTGGCGAGGCCTTCGTCAAGAGCCAGCTTGGCGCTGGCACCAAACTGCCGACCTCGGGCAAAGTGTTCCTGACGGTGAAGAACGCCGACAAGGCGCGCGCTGTGGACATTGCGCGCCAGCTGGTGCAGCTGGGCTTTGAGCTGGTGGCCACCAAGGGCACGGCCGCCGCCATCGACGCGGCCGGCGTGCCGGTCAAGGTGGTGAACAAGGTCACCGAAGGCCGCCCGCACATCGTGGACATGATCAAGAACGACGAGATCGTCATGGTCATCAACACGGTGGAAGAGCGCCGCAACGCCATCGCTGATTCGCGCGCGATCCGCACCAGCTCGCTGCTGGCGCGTGTGACCACCTTCACCACCATCTTTGGCGCCGAGGCGGCCGTGGAAGGCATGCAGCACATGGACCAGCTCGACGTCATTTCCGTGCAGGAAATGCATGCCCAGTTGCTGGCCTGATCCGGCCGTAATCGCGGCATAATCTCGCTTCGAACCAACACCGCCGCGCGGCAACGTGCGGCGGTTTGCTTTTGGGCGTTGCCCCAAGCCCCCGGGGCCTGTGGAACGCTGGAACCGGCCGCGCCCGATGTGCGGCCCGCAACACCCATGGAGACTGACCGAATGGCCACCATTCCGATTACCAAGCGCGGCGCTGAAAAGCTCAAGGCCGAGCTGCACCGCCTCAAGACCGTGGATCGCCCCGCGGTGATCGCTGCCATCGCCGAGGCCCGCGCCCAGGGCGATCTGAGCGAAAACGCCGAGTACGACGCCGCCAAGGACCGCCAGGGTTTCATCGAAGGCCGCATCCAGGAGGTCGAGGGCAAACTCTCGGCGGCGCAGGTCATCGATCCGTCGGCGGTGGACGCAGGCGGCAAGGTGGTCTTCGGCGCCACCGTGGAGCTGGAAGATGAGGCCACGGGCGATGCCGTCACCTACCAGATCGTGGGCGAGGACGAGGCCGACCTGAAGCTGGGCCTGATCAACGTGTCCAGCCCCATTGCGCGCGCCCTGATCGGCAAGGAAGAGGGCGACACGGCCGAGGTGCAGGCGCCGGGCGGCGTGCGCCGCTACGAGATCGTTGGCGTCAGCTACGTCTGAGGACCCCTGCGCATGGCCGCCCGTTTTCCTGCCATCCTGGCTGCCCTCTGGTGGGGGAGTCTGGGGGCCATCGGCTTCATGGCCGTGCCGCTGCTGTTTGCGCACCTGCCCACGCCCGCCATGGCGGGCAACATGGCCGCCAAGCTGTTCGCTGCGCAGACCTGGCTGTCGGTGGCATGCTGCATGTTGCTGCTGCTGGTTTCAAGGCCAAAAGGGGATGTAACTCTTTATCCATGGGCGCGAGCAGCTACACTTTTCATAGTGGGTGGGCTGCTGCTGGCGCTGCTGGTGCAGTTCGGCGTGTCGCCGCGCATCGTGGCGCGCCAGGACCTGAAGTTCTGGCATGGCGTGGGTACCCTGATGTATTCGCTGCAGTGGGTCTGCGCCCTGATCACGCTGTGGCACACGCTGCGCGGCCCGGCGGCACAGCCGCCAGCGCCAGCGGCCTGAGGCGGTTTATTCGCGCCAATGCTCGGCCACCCAGGTGGCGGGCTGGATGAAGCGAAAACGCCGGTTGCGCCGGCCCGCCAGGGCGTCGGGCGGATTGCACTCCCCGTGGAAGATCACCACGCGCGCACCGGGCGGCACAAACGGCGCCTTCCAGTAGTTGGTGGGCCAGGCGGGAATGCCGTGGTACTTGAAGCTCGGGCACCACTCGGCGGGCCAGTACTGCAGTTTGCCCTGCTTGTGCAGGAAGTCCGACAGGTAGGCCTGCTCGTTGCGGAACTGCCGGCGGATCTCGTCGAAATGGCCTCGGAAGTACTCCAGCACATCCGGGTGGGCTCCCAGCTCGAAACGGTACACCGACGAGTTGCCGGTGATGCGCCAGGGCCGCTTGTAGTCGTGGATGATGAGGAATTCGCCCGGCTGGGTGAAGAAATCATCCAGGCTGCCGGTGACGACCACGTCCACATCAAGGAACAGCGCCGTGCCACGCAGGCCATGCAGGTCGGCACTGAAGGTGGCCAGCTTGGTCCAGCCGCGCTCGGGGATGCCCGGGGGCAGGTCCAGCGGCGGGATGGGGAGGCACTGCACCTCGGAGCGGATGCCGGTGCTGTCGTCGGTCAGGCAGACGAAATGAAAGTCACCGCTGAGATGGCGGCGCACCATGGCGTAGAGGCGGTTGACATACTCGGGGCCGTATTTCGTGCCCCATTTCATGCAGATCACATGGCGCTGGCGCGCCGTGCTGGCGGATGTCATCGCTTCAATCGGCCTGGCGCTTTTTTACCGAGGTCGGCTTGCGCTTCTTGGCACGCTTGATCTGGCCGCCCGGCGTCAGGCGCTGGTTGCCCAGCACGCGCAAGGTCTTGATTTCGGGGCGCTGGCCGCCGCGCTTGCTGTACTTGAGCACCTTCACGTCCTTGGGTCCGGGCATGCGGTTCTCATCGACAGTGCGTTCTTTTTCCGGTTGCGGGCGCCACAGCACCAGCAGCTTGCCGATGTGCTGGACGGGCGCTGCGTTCAGTTCGGCGGCCAGTTCCTGGTACATCAGCTCGCGTGCAGCGCGGTCGTCGCCGAACACGCGAATCTTGATGAGGCCATGGGCGTTCAGGGCAGCGTCGATTTCCTTGCGCACGCCGGCGGTCAGGCCATCGCCACCGACGAGCACGACGGGATCGAGATGGTGGGCGGCGGCGCGGTATTCGCGGCGCTCGGCGGGGGTGAGTTCAATTTGGGGCATGGGCCGTATTATCGAGGCAGGATGAAAGAAGCATGAAAGTCAAAACGCAAAGCAAGAAGGTCAACAAGGCATGGTTGAACGACCATGTGAACGACACCTACGTCAAACTGGCCCAGAAAGAGGGCTTTCGGGCTCGGGCGGCCTACAAGCTCAAGGAGATCGATGAGCAGTTCGGCCTGATCCGTCCGGGGTCCACGGTGGTGGATCTGGGCAGCGCCCCGGGCGCCTGGAGCCAGTATGTGCGCCGCCGCCTCTCGCCCACCGGAGCCGCCGCAGGCGCGCTCAACGGCACCATCATCGGGCTTGATTTGCTGCCCATGGAGCCGATCGAGGGCGTGGTGTTCCTGCAGGGGGACTTCCGCGAGCCCGAGGTGCTGGAACAACTGGAAGGTGCGCTGCAGGGCCGGCCCGTCGATGTGGTGGTCTCGGACATGGCGCCCAACCTGTCGGGCATTGCGTCGTCGGATGCGGCGCGCATCACGCACCTGGTGGAGCTGGCGGTGGACTTTGCCCGTGCCCACCTGCGCCCCGAAGGTGCGCTGGTCGTCAAGCTGTTCCATGGCGGGGGCTATACCGAGCTGGTGCAGCTCTTTCGCGATACCTTTCATACGGTCAAGCCGGTCAAGCCCAAAGCATCGCGTGACAAATCGTCTGAAACCTTTCTGGTGGGCATCGGTCTGAAAAAAGGGGTTTGATGGCGGCGCGGTTTTGAGCCTGCGCAGTGGAACCGAATAAAACCGCGATCCTCCCAGGGGTGCCAGGGGGTATTGCAAACCCTGTCTGGGTTGAAACGCCTAAAATCAGTCCCATTTAGTACGTGAAATCATTTCGCCACCCTCACTGGAGCTCCGCTTGAATAATCAGTGGTTTTCAAAAGTTGCCGTATGGCTGGTCATCGCCATGGTGCTGTTCACCGTGTTCAAACAGTTTGACACGCGTGCGGTCGGAGCTGCGGGCCACCTAGGCTATTCGGAATTCCTGGAGGAGGTGCGCAACAACCGCATCAAGAGCGCCACCATTCAGGAAGGGCAGGGCGGCACCGAGATCGTGGCAGTCACCCAGGACGACCGCCGCATCCGCACTACGGCCACCTATCTCGATCGGGGCCTTGTGGGCGATCTGATCAACAACAACGTCAAATTCGACGTCAAGCCGCGCGAAGAAGGCTCCCTGCTCATGACCCTGTTGGTCAGCTGGGGCCCCATGCTGCTCTTGATCGGCGTATGGGTGTACTTCATGCGCCAGATGCAGGGCGGCGGCAAGGGCGGCGCCTTCAGCTTCGGCAAGAGCAAGGCGCGCATGCTCGACGAGAACAACAACACGGTCACCTTCGCCGATGTGGCAGGCTGCGACGAGGCCAAGGAAGAGGTCAAGGAAGTCGTGGACTTCCTGAAAGACCCCTCGAAATTCCAGAAGCTTGGCGGCCGCATTCCGCGCGGCCTGCTGCTGGTCGGCCCTCCGGGCACCGGTAAGACGCTGCTAGCCAAGTCCATTGCGGGTGAGGCCAAGGTACCGTTCTTCAGCATTTCGGGCTCGGACTTCGTGGAAATGTTCGTTGGCGTGGGCGCGGCCCGTGTGCGCGACATGTTTGAGAACGCCAAGAAGAATGCTCCCTGCATCATCTTCATCGACGAAATCGACGCCGTGGGCCGCCAGCGTGGTGCCGGCCTGGGTGGCGGTAACGATGAGCGCGAGCAGACGCTCAACCAGATGCTGGTCGAGATGGATGGTTTCGAGACCAACCTGGGCGTGATCGTGGTGGCCGCCACCAACCGCCCCGACATTCTGGATGCAGCGCTGTTGCGTCCTGGCCGCTTCGACCGTCAGGTGTATGTCACGCTGCCCGATATCCGGGGCCGCGAGCAGATCCTGAACGTGCACATGCGCAAGATCCCCGTGGGTCAGGACGTGGCGCCCGCCATCATCGCGCGGGGCACGCCCGGCATGTCTGGCGCTGACCTGGCCAACCTGTGCAACGAGGCGGCCCTGATGGCTGCGCGCCGCAATGCACGCACCGTCGAGATGCAGGACTTCGAGAAGGCCAAGGACAAGATCATCATGGGCCCCGAGCGCAAGAGCATGGTCATGCCGGAGGAAGAGCGCCGCAACACGGCCTACCATGAGGCCGGCCATGCGCTCATCGGCAAGCTGCTGCCCAAGTGCGACCCGGTGCACAAGGTCACCATCATCCCGCGTGGCCGCGCGCTGGGCGTGACCATGAGCCTGCCCGAGCGGGATCGCTACTCCTTCGACAAGGAGTACATGCTGAATCAGATCGCCATGCTGTTTGGTGGCCGCATTGCCGAAGAAGTGTTCATGCACCAGATGACCACCGGAGCGAGCAACGACTTCGAGCGCGCCACGCACATTGCGCGCGACATGGTCATGCGCTACGGCATGACCGAGGCGCTGGGCCCGATGGTCTATGCCGAGAACGAGGGCGAGGTGTTCCTGGGCCGCTCGGTCACCAAGACCACCAACATCAGCGAAGAGACCATGCAGAAGGTCGATGCCGAAGTGCGTCGCATCATTGATGAACAATATGCCCTCGCGCGTGGTCTGATCGAGGAAAACCAGGACAAGATGCACGCCATGGCCAAGGCCATGCTGGAATGGGAAACCATCGACAGCGAGCAGCTCGACGACATCATGGCGGGCAAGCCGCCGCGTCCACCGAAAGACTGGACGCCCCGCACGCCCTCCTCGGGTGGTGACGGCCCCAGCGGCGGCACACCGGCCGTGACCACGGAGCCAGCACCCACCGCCGCCTGAGGGGCGGTCGCATCTACCAGAACGGGGCCTGCTGTGCCCCGTTTTTACATTCCTGTCCTCGCTCTCGCATGATCTGGCAAACCGCTCGTTTCGCGATGGATCTCTCGCGCCCCCGGATCATGGGCATCGTGAATGCCACCCCCGATTCTTTTTCGGATGGAGGTCTCCATGCAACGGCCACCGCCGCACTGCGCCACTGCGAGCAACTGCTGCTTGATGGTGCCGACATGCTGGATATCGGAGGCGAGTCCACCCGTCCGGGGAGCCCCGCCGTGCCATTGGACGAGGAGCTGGCGCGTGTGTTGCCCGTGGTGCGTGAAGCTGTCCGCCTGGGCGTTCCGGTTTCGGTGGACACCTACAAGCCCGAGGTCATGCGGCAGGTGCTGGACCTCGGTGCAGACATCATCAACGACATCTGGGCGCTGCGGCAGCCCGGTGCGGCCGACGTGGTGGCCGCGCATCCGTCCTGCGGCGTGTGTCTGATGCACATGCACCGCAACCCGCAGACCATGCAGGTGGCACCCATGGACGGCGACGGCGTACCGCAAGTGCTCTCTTTTCTGGAGCATTCAGCGCTTCATCTGCGGGCGCTTGGAGTCGAAAAGAGTCGCATTGTGCTGGACTATGGCATTGGTTTCGGCAAGAGCGTGGCGCAGAATTTTGCATTGCTGGCCCGCCAGAGCGAACTGCTGGCGCTGGGCTATCCGCTGCTGGCCGGCTGGTCGCGCAAATCCTCGCTGGGCGCCGTGACGGGGCTGGACGTGAGCGAGCGGCTCCAGCCCAGCGTGGCGGCTGCGCTGCTGGCCGTGGAGCGCGGTGCACGCGTGGTGCGGGTGCACGACGTGCGCGAGACAGCACAGGCGCTGGCCGTCTGGCAGGCCATGCACCAGCAGGACCGCAGCGATCGCAACACCCATAACAACGAGGAGAACCCCGCATGACGCGCAAGTACTTTGGCACCGATGGCATTCGCGGCACCGTGGGCCAGTCCCCGATCACGCCCGATTTCGTGCTGCGCCTGGCCCACGCCGTGGGGCGCGTGCTGCGCCAGACCGAGGAGCGCCCGCTGGTGCTGATCGGCAAGGACACGCGTATCTCGGGCTACATGCTGGAGAGCGCGCTGGAGTCGGGTTTCAACTCCGCCGGGGTCGATGTACTGCTGCTCGGGCCCCTGCCCACGCCGGGCGTGGCCTACCTTACGCGCGCGCAGCGCGCCAGCCTGGGCGTGGTGATATCGGCCAGCCACAATGCCTTTGCAGACAACGGCATCAAATTCTTCAGCGCCCAGGGCACCAAGTTGCCCGATGCCTGGGAGCTGGCCGTCGAGGCGGCGCTGGATGAGCCCCCGGTCTGGGTCGAGTCGGCCGCGCTGGGCAAGACGCGGCGGCTGGATGATGCAGCGGGGCGGTACATCGAGTTCTGCAAGAGCACTTTTCCCCAGGATCTGACCCTCAAGGGCCTGAAGATCGTGGTGGATGCGGCGCACGGTGCTGCGTATCACATTGCACCCAAGGTCTTCCATGAGCTGGGGGCCGAAGTCATCGCCATCGGCTGCTCGCCCGACGGGCTGAACATCAACCATGAAGTGGGTGCCACGCACCCCGACGCCCTGGTGCGCTCCGTGCGCGCCAACCATGCCGACTACGGTATTGCCCTGGATGGAGATGCCGACCGGCTGCAGATGGTGGACGCCGCCGGGCGCCTGTACAACGGTGACGAGTTGCTGTACCTCATGGTGCGTGACCGCATGGCGCGCGATGAGCATGTGCCCGGTGTCGTGGGTACGCTCATGACCAACATGGCCATCGAGCTGGCACTGAAGGAGCGCGGCGTCAAGCTGGTGCGCGCCAAGGTGGGTGACCGCTACGTGCTTGAAGAACTGGCGCGCCACCACTGGGTGCTGGGTGGCGAGGGCTCGGGCCATCTGCTGGTGCTCGACAAGCACACCACGGGGGATGGCCTGGTCAGCGCCTTGCAGGTCTTGCAAACCTGCGTGCGCAATGGGCAGACCCTGGCGCAGATGCTGGAAGGCGTGACGCTCTTCCCGCAGGTGCTGCTGAACGTGCGCCTCCAACCCGGCCAGGATTGGCGTGCCAATGACCGGCTGGCCCGGGAAACGCAGGCGGTCGAGGCCGAGCTGGGCGAAACCGGGCGGGCGTTGATCCGCGCCAGTGGCACCGAACCCCTGTTGCGCGTGATGGTTGAAGCGCGCGACCCGGCACAGGCCAGCGCCGCTGCAGAACGCCTGGCCGATGCGGCCCGGCAAGGTTGATGCTATAGAAAATATAGCTTTTCACGCTTGCTGCATGGTCTTAAATGGCATTTTTTGTTGTTAATCAATGCTGTGAAAGCGCGATGTCTTTTCGTCAAATCCTGAATCCAAAAAACGGAGATGGACCCATGAATACGATCTGGTTCAAGGGGGTGCTTGCCGTGCTGGCAATGGCCGGAGCGCTGTTTTCCATGCCCGCCCAGGCGGGCAAGACGCTTGATGGCATCCGGTCGCGGGGGCAGGTGGTGTGCGGTGTGCATACCGGCCTGGCGGGCTTTTCTGCGCCCGATGCCGGTGGCCGGTGGATGGGGCTGGATGTGGACATCTGCCGTGCCATTGCCTCCGCCGTTGTGGGAGATCCGGCCAAGGTCACCTATGTGCCCCTGACAGCACAGCAGCGCTTTACCGCACTGCAGTCTGGCGAGATCGACGTGCTTTCGCGCAACACGACCTTCACGCTGTCGCGCGATGCGTCCATGGGCTTGCTGCTGACGGCCGTGACCTACTTCGACGGCCAGGGCTTCATCGTGCCCGCCCGGAGCAGCATCCGGACGACCCGGCAGCTCAAGGGGCAGAAGGTGTGCGTGCAATCGGGCACCACCTCCGAGCGGAATCTGTCGGACTATTCCAGAGCCCGTGGCCTGGGGATCCAGCCCGTGCTGTTCGAGAAAGAAGATGCGGCGACGGCGGCCTATTTCGGAGGGCGCTGCAGTGCCTATACGTCCGATGCCTCGGGGCTGGCATCCATCCGCAGCCGGCAGTCCACCAAACCGACCGATCACATCATCTTGTCTGAACTGATCTCCAAGGAGCCGCTCGGGCCGCTGGTGCGCCGGGGGGACGATGAGTGGTATGCCATTGTCAAATGGGTGATCCACGGTTTGATCGAGGCCGAGGAGTACGGCATCACCCAGGCCAAGGTGGAGCAGATGAAGAGCAGCAATCACGATCCCGTGGTGCAGCGGATCCTGGGCGGTACCGAGGACACCGGGAAGATGCTGGGGCTGGACAGGGAATGGATGGTCCGCGCACTCAAGGCCACCGGCCATTACGGCGAAATCTTCGAGCGCAATGTCGGTCCCAAATCTCCGCTGGCCCTGCCGCGCGGGCTCAATAGGCAATGGACCGAGGGCGGACTGATGTACGCCTACCCAGTGCGCTGATGGCGGATTGTCCGCATTTTGTGCGGTGGATCAACGCAGGAAAGCGGTGAATGCGTTGGCCGGGTTGGGGCGCTGGCCTGCGGACATCCCGCTTTGCTGGGCCTTGCGGCAGGCCTGAAGGTAGATCTGGAGCTGGTCTGCTGCCTGAGGGTGCCCGCAGTAGAAGCCCTGGGCCTGGTCGCAGCCCTGGTCGCGCAGAAAGTCAAACTGGCCGCGCGTCTCCACCCCTTCCGCGATGGTCTGCATGCCCAGGGCCTGCGCCATGCGAATGATGGCGCTGACGATGGCGCGGTCGTTGGCGTCTTCGTCCAGGTCGCGCACGAAAGACTGGTCGATCTTGAGCTTGCCGATCGGAAAGCGCTTGAGCTGGCTTAGCGAAGAGTAGCCCGTGCCGAAGTCGTCAATCGAGAGTTGCACCCCGAGCGCGTGCAACTGGTCCATGGTGTCGATGGCCATGCGCGGGTCATCCATGGCCACGCCCTCGGTCAGCTCCAGTTCGAGCGAGCCGGGGGAAAGGCACGCATCGGCCAGGATGCGCGAAATCAGCTCCGGAAGCCGGGGCTGGCGAAACTGCACGGCCGACAGGTTGACCGACATGGTCGGCAGTGTCAGCCCCTGGGTATGCCAGCTTTTGAGTTGGGCCAGCGCGGTGCGCAACACCCACTCACCAATGGGCAGGATCTGTCCGCAATCCTCCGCGATGGGTATGAACTCGGCAGGTGAGACCATTCCCAGTTCGGGATGCTCCCAGCGCAGCAGGGCCTCCACTCCCAGCACCTGCTGGGTGGCAATACACACCTGCGGCTGGTAGTGCAGGCTGAACTGTTCGCGCTCCAGTGCGCGGCGCAGTGCGTTTTCCAGTTGCAGTGCCCGCACCGAGTGGGCCTGCATCTCCGGTGTGAAGAAGCGGAAGGTGTTGCGTCCGCCCTGCTTGGCGCGGTACATGGCGACGTCGGCCGACTGACTCAGGGAGTCGAAGTCGGTACCGTCGTCCGGATACACCGCAATGCCCATGGACGGCGCCATGGTGAGTTCGTGGTGATCGATTTGGTAGGGCTGGCGCGAGGCTTCCAGCAACTTGCCCGCCACGCGCGCAGCGCCCTTGGCATTGGCGCCTGGCAGCAACAGGATGAATTCGTCGCCCCCCAGTCTGCAGACGGTGTCCTTTTCGCGCACCACGGCGCGCAGGCGCCTGGCAATCTGCACCAGTAGTGCGTCTCCCACGCGGTGACCGAGAGAATCGTTCACATGCTTGAAGTGGTCGAGGTCCAGGAAGATCACGGAGATCGGTGTCTGCTCCTGGCGCGCCACCTCGATGGCCTGGGTGCTGCGCTCGGCCAGCAGGGTGCGATTGGGCAGGCCTGTGAGGGGATCGTAGTGCGCCAGCCAGTAGATGCGTTCCTGATCGAGCTTGCGGTCGTCGATCTCGCGGTGGAGGTTGGCCACCGTTTCACTCAGTTGCTGGGTGCGCTCGGCCACCAGCCACTCCAGCTCGGCATGGACCTTGATCAGTTCGGTCTGGGCCTGCTTGCGTTCGGTGATGTCCATGCAGATCCAGATGGATCCCAGCGAAAGGTTGGACGGATCAATGGCCTTGCTTCGCACATCGCATACGACCGGGGTACCGTCCTTGCGGCGCAGTGGCAGCTCTCCCTCGAAGGCCAGTCCCTGGGCCAGTGGCTCGTAGCACCGTGTGCCCACGTCTTCCCAGACGGCCTCGCTGGGAAGCCAGCGTCTGGAAGAGCTGCCCTCCAGCTCTCCGGGCGCGTAACCCAGCATCAGCTCGAAGTGCCGGTTGCACCGTGTCAGGTGCCGGTTGCGCAGGTAGACGATGCCGACCATGGCATTGTCCAGAAGAATCTGTTTTTCCCAGATGGCGGCGTCCAGCTGGACCTGGGCATTCTTCTGCTCATTGATGTCGTCGATGAGCCAGATGGAACCTTCCGATGTGTCCTTGGGGTTGATCAGACTGCCCGTCAGGCGCCCCCAGAACATGGAGCCGTCTCGACGGCGCATGATGCGTTCGACCCGGAAGGTTTCCCCGGCGGAAACCACCGGATAGGCCGCACGCCCGAGCTCCCGAAACGCAGCGGTGTCGGGGTAGAAGCTCTCGCTGCGCTGGCCACACAGATCCTCCGGAGCTTCGTAGCCGAAGATCTGGGCATAGCGCAGGTTGCAGCGCACCACCCGCTGCTGGCGAATGAAGGCAATGCCCGCCCCGGCGTTGTCCAGCAGGGTCTGCTGTTCACGCAAGGTGCGCTCAAGGGCGGAATCGGGCGGGAGTTCGGACGGACGTAAGCCGGGACTGTCGTGCAACAAGGACATTTCACCGAGGATGACGGGGCGGGAGCATCCCCGACCCCGTCTGTAAATTGTGTTCAATTGTATCGGGATTCGCCGCCAAGGGTGGTGAGGGATGAAAAGGGGGTGCCAAGGGTCTGCCCATCGGGTGCCGACCTCTGCGGTGGCCGAGGTGTCATCGACTGGCCATGGGACTGACATGGTGTCGTCATCGGGGCACACCACACTTGCCCGCAGAAAGCCAGGGCTTGCGCCCTGTCCGGAGACGTCGCCATTCCTGCGGCAGCGGTAGATAGACCCAAGGAGTTCCCATGAATGATGTGCCCAGTTCCACAATCCCCCTGTCGCCGGTTGCCTGGCACCAGGGGTCGCTTCACGGCCAGGACCGCTCGGGCGGAACGGTCATCGCTGCGCCCGGGCGTGCCGGCGTGGAAGTGGCTTGGGCGCGCCATCTGGATGAAGTCCGCGAGGCGCAGCGACTGAGATATGACGTGTTCGCCAAAGAGATGGGAGCGCGGTTGAAGTCACCCATTGCGGAGCATGACATCGACATTTTTGATGATTTCTGCGAGCACTTGCTGGTGCGCGACAGTCAGACCCGGGAAGTCATTGGTACTTACCGCGTTCTGACGCCGACGCAGGCCAGGCGAATCGGCAGCACCTACAGTGATACCGAGTTCGATCTGACCCGGCTGCGCAGTTTGCGCTCCCGCATGGTGGAGCTGGGGCGCAGCTGCGTGCATGCCCAGCATCGGCATGGTGGCGTGATTCTGGCGCTCTGGGGCGCGCTGGCCGATTTCATGGTGCGAAACCAGCTCGATACCATGGTGGGGTGCGCCAGTATTCCCATGGTCCGCAACGGTGTGGTCTGTGGCGATGCCGCGGCAAGCATCTGGCGGCAATTGCGGCAGACCCATCTGGCGGCCATTGAATACCAGGTGATGCCCCGTCTGCCCTTGCCGGTGGAACGACTGGATGACTCGCTGGATATTGAACCGCCCGCGCTCATCAAAGGGTATCTGCGTCTGGGTGCGCGAGTTCTGGGTGCTCCGGCCTGGGATCCGGATTTCAACTCGGCCGATTTGCCCATGATGATGCGCATTGGCGATCTTCCAGCGCGGTACCGTAAGCATTTTCTGGGGGCCTGACGAACGCCCCGTGCTTGACATGACAGGTCACAGCAATGTAAAGATGGGTGTCATCAAACTGTCACCTCGTCCCTGAATACTTCGTGGGTCATTCTTTCGCAATTCAACGTGCCCATGTCACCTTTTTCCACTGAAAACAACGTGACCTTGCCGCACGACCCTGTGGCCTCGGAGACCCAGGGGACAGAACTGAAGGGCGATCTGCGGGCTGCGGTGGAATCGGATCCGTCGGTGGGCTCCGTTGTCAGCCCCCCGCCTTCGCACGAGCCACCGCCAACGCTTTTTCTCGACCGCGATCACAGCATTCTGGCCTTCAACGAACGGGTTTTCGACTGGGTAGGACGCAAGGATGTCCCTTTGCTGGAGCGGCTGCGCTTCCTCAGCATCGTGTCGTCGAATCTGGACGAGTTTTTTGAGGTGCGTGCCGAGCCCCACATCACGGCGGCCAGCAACGGAGAGACCAAGGGGCCTTACACCGTGGCCTCCTTCGAGGCGCTGGCAACCAAAGCCCATGACCTGGTGGAGCGGCAGTACGCCTTGTACAACGAGGCATTGATCCCGGCGCTGGCCAAAAAAGGGATCCATATCGTTTCGCACGGGGATCGCACGCCGGCGCAGCGGCGCTGGGTGCACGACTATTTCGTCCGGGAAGTCCGGCCGTTGCTGGTGCCCGTGGGGCTGGATCCCGCGCATCCCTTCCCCCAGGTGGCCAACAAGTCGCTCAATTTCATTGTGCGCCTCAAGGGGCGGGATGCCTTTGGGCGAGAGAATGAAATCGCCATTGTGCGTGTGCCCCGTCTGCTGCCCCGTTTCATGCGCATGCCGTCCAGCGTCGCGCCGAAAAGCATGCAGTTTGTCAGTGTGTCCAGCGTCATCCGTGCGCACCTGGACGATCTCTTTCCGGGTCGAGAGGTCACGCAATTTTCTCAATTCAGGGTGACGCGGCACTCCGATCTGGCCGTGGATGAAGAGGATGCCCGCAATCTGCGTATGGTGCTCCGGCAGGGGCTGCAGCAGCGCAATTTCGGTCAGGCGGTGCGCCTGGAGGTGTCTGCGGGCTGCTCTGATTACCTGTCGGACTTTTTGCTGCGGCAGTTCGATCTGCCCGCCGCCGCGCTTTACCGGGTGCATGGGCCTGTGAATCTGGTTCGCTTGTCCCAACTGGTGGACCTTGTGGCCGACCCGTCGCTGCTTTTCCCGCCGTGGCGCCCGACCAAACCGCAGCTGCTGCAGCAAGGGGCATCCATTCTGGAGCAACTGCGCCAGCGCGATGTGGTGATGCACCAGCCCTTCGAGAGTTTCGATGGCGTGCTGGCTTTCCTGCGCGAGGCGGTCCATGATCCTCAGGTGGTGGCGATCAAGCAGACCATCTACCGCACCGGCTCTGATCATCAGATGCTGGACTTGCTGCGCGAAGCAGTCCGCCGGGGCAAGGAAGTCATGGCGGTGGTGGAACTGAAGGCGCGATTCGACGAAGAAGCCAATATCAATTGGGCCGAAGCTCTGGAGTCGGTGGGTGCGCAGGTGGTGTTTGGCGTGGTCGGCCTGAAGACCCACGCGAAGATGCTGCTGGTGACGCGTCGTGAAGGTCGGCAACTGGTTCGCTATGGGCATTTGTCCACGGGCAACTACAACCCGGGTACCGCAAGGCTGTACACGGATCTGAGCTATCTGACCGCCGACGCGGACACCACGGCGGATATGGACAATGTGTTCAATCATCTGGCGAGCCAGAACCGCCTGCCGCGCATGCGGCGCTTGCAGGTGGCGCCTTTTCACCTGCATCGGCGGACCCTGGAAAAGATCGAGCAGGTCGGACTGGCTGCCCAACGGGGAGAGGGTGGCCGCATCGTTGCCAAGATGAATGCATTGACCGACGAAGCCATTGCGCATGCATTGGTGCTGGCGGGTCAGCGCGGGGCGCGTATCGACCTCATCGTCCGTGGTGCCTGCATCCTGCCCGCGCAGGTTCCGGGCATGACGGACAACATCCGGGTGCGGTCGATCATTGGCCGTTTTCTGGAGCACTCCAGGGTTTTTTACTTCCGCTGCGGTGCTGAAGAAGATCTCTACCTGTCCAGTGCGGACTGGATGAACCGCAACATGATGCGCAGGGTCGAGATTTCCTGGCCCATCACCGACCCGGAACTGCGTCAGCACATCATCGACGAGTGTCTCGTGGCCTACCTGCACGATGATCGGGATGCGTGGGAGCTCCAGCCGGGAGGAGCGTATGTCCATGCCGGAAAGCCCGTCACCGGGACGGGTGCGCAAAATGCACTCATGGGCCGGTATGCACCTTCAGGCCAGAAAGGCTGAACGATGGATCTGATCCTGTGGCGCCATGCGGAAGCGGAAGAAGGCGAGGAGGATCTGCACCGCCCGCTGACTGCACGCGGCGAGAAGCAGGCGGCACGCATGGCCGCCTGGCTGGACCGGAATCTGCCCGAGGGGCTGCGGGTGCTGTCGAGTCCTGCCCGCCGTGCGGAGCAGACGGCGCGCGCGCTGGGGCGCAAATACAAGCTACGCGCAGAACTCCTGCCGGATGGAACGCCGCAGGAACTTCTGGAACTGGTTCAGTGGCCGCATGCCAGAGGCGCCGTGCTGGTGGTGGGGCACCAGCCGGTACTGGGGCAGACGGTGGCCCAGTTGCTGGAAATGAAACCCGGGGTGTGTGCGCTGCGCAAAGGCGCCGTCTGGTGGCTGCGTCAGCGCCAGCGCATGGAGGTTTGCGAGACCATCCTGCTGGCGGTGCAGTCCCCCGAATTTCTGTGACGGACTGGCGCGCAGGCCACGCGCCAAACCGCAGGCCGATGGCTATTTTTCAGACTTGGGCCGACCGGTCTTGATGGCGGGCACCGCCTGCAAGGCTGCGCGCAGCGCGGTATCGGACATATTCACCAAGGCCTTCAGGCCCGCACGCAGGATTTCGCTTTTCTTTGCAGGATGAGAGAGCTGCGCTGCACGCAGTTTCAGTGCCTCGATGGCGACGTACTCATCCTTGGGGAAAGTGAAGCTGTCCCGAACCAGCTTGGGCTTCTTGGCCTTGGGCTCTTTCTCGGGCGTCGGCGCAGTCACCACCACTGCCTTGGCGGCAGGTGCACGCTGTCGCGCGGCCGGCGATGGGTTCGCTGGCTTGCGCGAGGTGGCACGGGCAGGCCGGGATGCAGCGGGCGTTTCCGCCGCCGTGACAGGGTGGGTCTTTTTGGTCGTGCTGGTCATACGAAACTACCTAAAAAAGGTATAAACAGTATATATCGTTGTTTCTCAGCGTCAAGGCAGATCCGTCTGCAGATCCCAGGGGGTGCGTTGCCAAGCCAGCATTTCTTCACGGAGCAGGTGGGCCGATTGCGGGTATGCGGTGGCCCAGCCCGCGCGTGTGACGAGCTGAAATTGGCGGCCGCGCAGCGAAAGCACCAGGCCTTCCATGTCCGGATCGCGGCGGGCATGGCACAGCGCCACGGCCAGTCGCAGGCACATCAGTTGCATTGCAAAGGTCGGATCATTCAGATCCGTTTCAATTTTGCGGACCTTGCCCCGGTGGCCCAGCACCAGCGAGCCCAGCCGGTGCAGCTCGTGCTGGGCGAAGCCTGCAACGTCGGTATTTTCCAGAATGTAGGCCCCGTGCCGGTGGTAATCGCTGTGGGAAATGCGACAGCCGATCTCATGCAGCTGGGCTGCCCAGTTCAATTTGCGCAGGGCCGTCCCCGCTTGGGCCGGAGACACCTGCCCGAATAGCGCGCACGCGATCCGTGCCACGCGCTCGGCATGGATGCTGTCTGCGGCAAAGCTCTGCACCAGGCCCTGCACGGTGGTGGTGCGAAGGTCGGTTTCAGGTTGTTCCCGATCCAGAAGGTCGTACAGGGCTCCCTGGCGCAGTGCGCCCTGGGCCACCCGCATCTCATGGATGTCGAGCAGATCGAAAACGGCGCGCAGGACACTCAGACCGCCACCGATCACGGCGCGGCGATCTTCCTTGAGCCCCTCCAGCCGGATCTTGTCGGCACTTTGGGCCCGCAGCAGCCGCTCACGCAGCCAATCCAGGCTGGCACGTGAAATGACCCCCTCGGGTTGACCTGCTGCGGCCAGGATGTCGCCGACGGCGCCAACGGTACCTGATGATCCGTAGGCTACCTCCCAGGCATCGCGACGGTACGTCCCCAGGGCCTCGTCCAGAACGGCCTTGGCAGCAATCTCTGCCGCTGCAAACGACTGGCTGGTAAACAGCCCTTCGGCAAAATAGCGGCTCGACCAGGCCACGCTGCCGACGCGGAAGGAGGCGACAGCATGGGGGGTGAACTGTTCACCCAGGATCAGTTCGGTGGAGCGCCCGCCAATGTCCACCACCAGTCGGCGCTCATTCGACTGTGGCAACAACCGGGCAACGCCCTGGTAGATCAGTCGCGCTTCCTCCAGCCCGGAAACGACGTCGATGTGGTGGCCCAGCACTTCGCTGCCACGCTGAAGAAACTCTTCGCGGTTGCGTGCCTCACGCAGGGTCTGGGTGGCCACGGCGCGGACCTGGGCACGGGGAAAGTCTGCCAGCCGTTCGGCAAAACGGGCAAGGCAGTCCCAGCCGCGCTGCATGGCCTCGTGACTCAGGTTGTGTTCACGGTCCAGGCCATTGCCCTGGCGCACGGTTTCCTTGAGGTATTCGACACGCTGGATGTGGCCGTGCGCGTAGCGGCCGATTTCAAGGCGAAAGCTGTTGGAGCCTAGATCTACCGCAGCGAGAAGGGTGCCGTTTTGCATCGAATGGTCTGTAAATGGGGCCTAACCTTGCAGTGTGCACCAACAATTTGACGATTGCATGATGCCAGGCGAATTGGCAGCGCCATGAAATCATCATGCAAACGTCACGAGAGTGTCATGGGCGCTGGGGATAGTGCATGGGTTACTCATTTTGATTGGAGAAACCTGTGAAATTTGCATTGTCTGTAACGTTGATTGGCGCTGCCCTGCTGGCAGGTTGTGCTTCCGGCCCGACTGTTCCTGCTGGCATGCAGCCAGGCAAGTTTGTCTCTTACGAGTGCGAGGGCGGCAAGCGCCTGCAGGCGCGCCTTGCCGCCGATGGCAGCACCGTTCGCATCCGCCACGAGGGCGGCTATGAACTCGATCACAAGGGAGCGGGTGTGTACGAGGGCGAGGGCTGGCAGCTGAAAACCCAGGGTGCCGTGGAGCTGCACCACAAAGGCAAAGTGGCTGCGCGCAATTGCCGTGCCGTCTGATCGTACTGTCACATAGCAGTCACATTAAAGACATAAAGTCCAAACCATTCTTTCTTTTGTAGAGGAAAAATTACATGAAATCACTCGACATCAAGGCGCTGGTCGCCACCACGGCCCTTGCACTTTCCGGGGCTTCCGTGTTTGCGCAAGTGGTCAAGGTGGATGGTTCGAGCACCGTCTATCCCGTGACTGAAGCGGTGGCTGAAGAGTTTCAGAAGGCCAACAAAGGTACCAAGGTGACGGTGGGTGTGTCTGGCACAGGCGGTGGTTTCAAGAAGTTCTGCCGCAATGAAACCGATGTTGCCAATGCGTCGCGCCCGATTTCCAAGTCCGAGATGGATGCCTGCCGCGCTGCGGGCGTCGAATACTATGAACTGCCGGTAGCCTTTGATGCGTTGACGGTGGTGATCAACCCGAAGAACGCCTGGCTCAAGCAGGCCACTGTGGCCGAGTTGAAGAAAATGTGGGAACCCGCAGCCCAGGGCAAGGTGATGCGCTGGAACCAGATCAATCCGACCTGGCCCGACCAGCCCATCAAGCTGTTTGGCGCCGGTTCCGACTCGGGAACGTTTGACTACTTTACTGAAGCCATCGTCGGAAAGTCCAAGTCCAGCCGCGGTGACTTCACCGCTTCGGAAGACGACAACGTGCTGGTGCAGGGCGTGGCCGGCGATGTGAATGCCATCGGCTACTTTGGCTATGCCTACTATGCCGAGAACACCAACAAGCTCAAGGCCCTTCCGATTGTCGAGAAGGACGGAAAGCCCGCCGTGGGTCCGAGCGAAAAGACGGTTCTCGATGGCACTTACCAGCCTTTGGCCCGCCCTATCTTCATCTACGTGAATGCCAAGTCGCTGGCCAAGCCTGAAGTGAAGAAATTCGTGGAATTCTTCATGAAGGAAGGCGCCCAGCTGGCCAAGGAAGTGAAGTACGTTCCTCTGCCCGCCGATGCCTACAAGACGGCGCTCGAGCACATTGCCAAGGGCAAGAAGGGCACGGTTTTTGGCGGCAAGAACGAAGTCGGCATCACCATTTCTGAACTTCTCAAGCGCGAAGCCTCCCTGTAATCCATGGCCCTTGGGCCGCATCCGCCCTGCACAGCCGCCAATAACTGGGTGTGCAGGGTTTTTTGCTGAAACTCAAGATGTCCGCCCATTCCTAAAATGACAGCGTCCACCACTACTGCGGATCGCATGATGTCGAATCCCCCCCTCACCGGCGAAGCCAGGCTGGCCCAGCTGGCCAAGTCCAAGGCTGCCCGAAAACGCAAGGACAAGATGATCGAAGGCATCTTGCTGCTTGCAGCCTGTGTCTCGGTCTTCACGACCCTGGCGATCGTCTACATCCTGCTCAAAGAATCGCTGGTGTTTTTCTCGCATGTGCCGGTCTGGCAGTTCCTGACCGACTCGCAGTGGACGCCGCTGTTTGACGATGCGCATTTCGGGATCAGCGTCCTGCTGGCGGGCACGATCTCCAGTTCTGCCGTGGCGCTGCTAATTGCGATTCCGCTGGGTACCATCATTGCGATCTACCTGTCGGAGTTTGCCGGGCACAAGTCCCGTGAAGTGCTCAAGCCGCTGCTGGAACTGCTGTCGGGGGTTCCCACCATCATTTATGGCTTTTTCGCCTTGCTGGTGGTCACGCCGCTGATTCAGAAAATCTACCCCGATCTGCCCACCTTCAATATTCTGTCTGCAGGTATTGTGATGGGCATCATGATCATTCCTTATGTGTCTTCCTTGTCGGAAGATGCCATGCGCTCCGTTCCCATGAGCTTGCGTGAAGGGGCCTATGCCCTGGGTTCCACGCGGTTCCAGACGGCCACCCGCGTCGTGGTGCCGGCTGCCTTTTCAGGCATTGCATCGGCCTATATTCTTGGAATTTCCCGCGCTGTGGGAGAAACCATGATTCTGGCTGTTGCCGCCGGCATGCAACCCAACCTGACGCTCAACCCGCTCGAACCTGCAGCCACCGTGACTTCGTTCATCGTGCAGGTGGCCTTGGGTGACCTGCCGCACGGCAGTATTGGCTACCAGACCATTTTCGCCGCGGGTCTGACCCTGATGCTCATGACCCTGTCATTCAATCTGCTCGGCTATTGGCTGCGTCGCAAATACCGTGAGGCCTACTGATGATCAACAACGAAAAAAACCAGAAGCTGCGCGCCATCATTCGTTCCCACAAGCGCTGGGACATCATTTTTGGTGTGGTCGGTCTGCTTGCGATGTCGGTCGGTATCCTGACGCTGGCGGCCCTGTTTCTCCAGATGGTGATTGACGGTTTTCCCAGGTTGACGGCCGACTTCTTTACCAATTTTCCCTCACGGCGCGCAGGCCAGTCGGGCATCCTGTCGGCCTGGGTCGGTTCGCTGCTGGTCATGCTGGTGACGGCGATGTTTGCGATCCCCGTCGGGGTTGCCAGTGCGATCTATCTTGAGGAGTACGCCCGCAAGAACTGGTTCACCGACATCATCGAGATCAACATCACCAACCTGGCTGGTGTGCCGTCGATCGTGTATGGACTGCTGGCATTGGGCCTGTTTGTCTATACCTTCGGCTTCGGCCAGAGCATTCTGTCGGCGGGACTGACGCTGGGGCTGCTGATCCTCCCGATTGTCATTGTTTCAACTAGGGAGGCCTTGCGCGCCATTCCGCAAATGGTGCGGGAAGGCGCATATGCCTGCGGTGCCACCAAATGGCAGGTTTGCAGCGACCACCTGATTCCCTATGGCATGCCTGGCATCCTCACGGGCATCATCATTGGCCTGTCGCGCGCCATTGGCGAAACGGCGCCCATCATCACCATCGGCGCGCTGACCTTCATCGCCTTCCTGCCGCCTGTGCCCTTCACCGGTGAAGCAACGGCCGGCATGTTCGACTGGCTGTTCTCGCCGTTCACGGTGATGCCCATCCAGATCTTCAACTGGACTTCACGCCCCGATCCTGCCTTTCATGCCAATGCCGCTGCCGCCAGCCTGGTGCTGGTTGTGCTCACGCTGAGCATGAATGCTGTGGCCATCTGGTTGCGCTACCGTCTTCGCAAGAACCTCAAGTGGTAAGTCTTACTGCAGTCACCACGCATCACACCATGGCACCCATCACACACAATCCGCCGCCGACGCCCAAACTGAAGGCGCAGTCGAAAAATCTGGACTTTTACTATGGCGACTTCAAGGCGCTCAAGTCCATCAACATGCCGATTTACGAGAACAAGGTCACGGCCTTGATCGGGCCCAGCGGCTGCGGCAAGTCCACGTACCTGCGCTGCTTCAACCGGATGCACGACCTGTATCCTGGCCACCGTTATGGCGGCTCCATCGAGTTGCTGCCTGACCAGATCGATCTGCTGCACCCTTCGGTGGACCCTATCGAAGTGCGGATGCGACTGTCCATGGTGTTTCAGAAACCCAATCCGTTTCCCAAGTCCATTTTCGAGAACGTGGCCTACGGACTGCGGGTGCGGGGCGAAAAATCCAAAACCTACCTTGAAGACAAGGTCGAAGCCGCGCTCAAGGGCGCTGCCATCTGGAATGAAGTGAAAGACCGCCTCGACGAGGTCGCCGTGAATCTCTCCGGCGGGCAGCAGCAGCGCCTGTGCATTGCGCGGTCGCTGGCGACCGACCCGGAAATCATTCTCTTTGATGAACCCACCTCGGCACTCGATCCGATTGCCACGGGCGCCATTGAAGAACTGATTGCGGAAATCAAGAACAAGGTGACCATCCTCATCGTGACCCACAACATGCAGCAGGCCGCTCGGTGCAGCGACTACACCGCCTACATGTATCTGGGCGAGCTGATGGAGTTTGGTGAAACTGAAGAAATATTCTTCAAGCCCAAGCGCAAGGAAACCGAGGATTACATTACCGGCCGTTTCGGCTGAGGAGCATTCAGTGGCAGACAAACACCTTTCCTCGCAGTTTGACAGCGAACTCAACGATGTTTCCACCCGCGTGATGGAGATGGGCGGGCTGGTCGAATCCCAAATCCGCCAGGCCGTCTATGCGCTGTCGCAGTTCAGCATCGAGGCGGCCGATCAGGTGTCCCTGATCGAGAACCGCGTCAATGCCATGGAGGTCGAAATCGACCATGAGCTGTCGACCATCATCGCGCGTCGCCAGCCCACGGCGCGCGACCTGCGCTTGCTGCTGGCCTTTTCCAAGGCCACGGCCAACCTTGAGCGCATGGGCGACGAAGCCAACCGCATGGCGCGCATGGTGCGCTCCATCATCGAGGGCGGCACGCCGCGATCACTGCCATCACACGAGCTGCGCGTAGCGGCGGACCTGGCTTCGGGCCAGTTGCGCAAGGCACTGGATGCCTTCGCTCGCCTGGACACCAAGATGGCGGTGGCGATCCTGAAAGAGGACAACCTGATCGACAAGGAGTTTGACGGCTTTGTGCGCAAGCTCATCACCTACATGATGGAAGACCCGCGCACCATTTCTCCGAGCCTTGATCTGCTGTTCCTGGCAAAAGCCATTGAGCGCATCGGCGACCACTCCAAGAACATCGCCGAACTCATCATCTATCTGGTCAAGGGCATGGATGTGCGGCACACCTCCGTGGATGACATTGAAACGGCTTTGCAATAGGGCCCTGGCATCGACATGAGAAAACTACCCCGTGTCCTGATTGTTGAGGATGAGTCGGCGATTGCCGAACTGATCGCCGTGAACTTGCGTCACAACGGCTTCCAGCCGATCTGGGCAGAGGATGGCGAATCGGCACAGCGCGAGCTCGATGCCGTCTTGCCCGACGTGATTCTGCTGGACTGGATGTTGCCCGGCCAGAGCGGTCTGCAACTTGCACGCAAGTGGCGGGCTGACAGCCGAACCAAGCCTGTGCCCATTCTGATGCTGACCGCGCGCGGCGATGAACCCGACAAGATCGCCGGTCTGGATGCCGGTGCGGACGACTACATCACCAAGCCTTTTTCCACGCAGGAATTGCTGGCGCGCATCCGCGCCGTGCTGCGCCGCCGGGCGCCCGAGCAGGTGACCGACAGCGTGACCATCTGCGATCTGGCCCTGGATGCGGCCACCCACCGGGTGTCCTTCCAGGGGCAGCCCCTGAAAATCGGGCCCACCGAATTCAAGCTGCTGCATTTTTTCATGAAGCACCCCGAGCGCGTTCACAGCCGGTCCCAGTTGCTGGACAAGGTCTGGGGGGATCATGTGTTCATCGAAGAGCGCACGGTGGATGTGCACGTCAAACGTTTGCGTGAGGCGCTGGGAGGAGCGGGCATCATGGTGGAAACGGTGCGTGGCGCGGGTTATCGGCTCACGGCACAGCCACAGGTGCCATTGCGGGCCTGATCCGCATCGATGGCACGCTAGCGCATGGTTCTGCGTTTTTTCTTTTTCCTGCTCTGGCAATTGGCTGGCGGCAGCCTGGGATGGTGGCAAGGCGGCCCCTGGGGTGCTGCGCTCGGGTCGGCCATTGCGGCATGGCTCTGGTTTGTGCAGGACATGTTGCGCGGCCTGCGCATGCTCCGCTGGCTCCGCGTGGGAGACATGGCCAAGGCCCCGCCGATGATGGGCATGTGGGGCGAGGCAGTTGACCGCACCCGTCGGCTGGTGAGGAAGCAGCAGGACCTGGCCGATGAAAGCGACAACCGGTTGCAGGAAATCCTGGCAGCGTTGCAGGCATCGCCCAGTGGCGTGGTGCTGCTCGACGCACAGGGGCGTATTGAATGGTGCAATGAGACGGCTGCTGCGCAGTTCGGATTCGACGGGCAGCGCGATGCGATGCAATCGATCCGCAATCTGGTCCGTGACCCGGAGTTCAGCGCCTACTACGCCGCGCAAGACTTCTCTTCGGATGTGGTACTGGAGGGGCGCTCCAGCACGCCTTCGCGGCCCGTGCGTATTTCGGTGCAGTTGCATCCTTACGGCGATGGCCGCAGTCTCTTGCTCTCGCGGGACGTGACGGCGTTGGAGCAGGCCGAGGCGATGCGGCGGGATTTTGTGGCCAATGTGTCGCATGAGATTCGCACGCCCCTGACGGTTCTGATGGGTTTTGTCGAAACCCTGCAGACCTTGCCGCTCAATGCCGAGGAACGCGCCCGATACCTGGACATGATGGCGCAGCAGGCTGCGCGGATGCAGAGCGTGGTGCAGGACTTGCTCACCCTCTCGCGTCTGGAAGGCAGCCCGCTGCCCGGCACGGGCGAATGGACGCCCATTCAGACGCTGTTGCAGCGCTGCGAGGAGGAAGGACGCGCATTGTCGGCCCTGCTCACACGCAACCAGTCGCGCCAGCACGAATGGGAGTTTCCGGCGCCTGCCGAACTGGCCGCGGCGGGGGAGATGGGGGGCGCCTTGACGGAGCTGCAAAGCGCACTGTCCAACCTGATCAGCAACGCGGTGCGTTACACCCCGGCGGGAGGGCGCATTGTGGTGAAGTGGCAGACCTCATCGGAGGGCGATGGCGTTTTCTCGGTATCGGATACCGGTCCGGGCATTGCCCCGGAACACATTCCCCGTCTGACCGAGCGCTTTTACCGGGTGGACCGCAGCCGCTCCCGCGAGACGGGCGGCACGGGGCTGGGGCTGGCCATCGTCAAACATGTACTGCAGCGCCATGGCGCCGCGCTGGAAATCGAGAGCGTGCTGGGCAAAGGCTCGACGTTCCGCGTGCGTTTTCCAGCGAGCCGTTTGCGAAGGTCGGCGGCGGGAACGCAGCTCAGCGCTGGCGCTGCGCGGCTTTGAGGGATCGCGCCAGCATCCAGGCAAAGACTGCGGCGGTCACGCCCAGTGCAGCAGAACTGGCGGCCCAGAACGGCGTGGGAGATCGCAGGGGGGCGAGGGGGCCGAGGCCGTGGTAGGCCATCCAGTAACCGCCGCCCAGACCCAGGCCCCAGAGCATGCAGCCATACACCACCAGGGGCGCCAGGGTGATGCGGTAGCAGCGCAACAGAAAGATGCAGAGAATCTGCACCGCGTCGACCAGATGGTAGGCGGCGACCCATGCCAGCAGGCCAGCGGTGAGCAGCACCACTTCAGTCTGCTGGGAGTACACGCTGGCAATCCGCGATTTTGCTATAAATAAAATAGCTGCTAGCGCAATACTGGCAAAGGAAGAGACCCAAAAACCCGTTAAAACCGCTTGCCGTGCGCGCATTTCGTTGCCGGCGCCACGCCAGTAGCTCACGCGGGCGCTGGTGGCAATGGCGAAAGACAGCGGCACCATGTAGAGCACGGCCGCGATGTTTGCGGCAATCTGGTGGCCCGCTGCGGCCAGGGTGCCTTGGCGGGCGATGAAAAGAGCCATCAGCGTGAACGAGGTGACCTCCACGGTGATGGCCAGCGCGGCCGGGACGCCCAGTCGTGCAAAGCGGCCCATCTGCTTCCAGTCGGGCCGTTCCATGCGGTGCCAGAAGTGCAGAGGGGCATAAATGTCCTGCGTGCGCAGCAGCCACAGCGCCAGGCCGCACTGGGTGTAGTTCACCACCAGCGTGGCCCAGGCGCAGCCCACCACCCCCATGGCGGGCAGGCCAGCTCCGCCAAAGGTGAACCATACCGACAGTGGAATCTTGACGAACAAGCCCGCGACCTGGAGCCAGGTCACCAGTTGCGGGCGGCCCAGCGCCTGATTGAGGGTGCTGTACATGCGGAACAGCAAGGCGGGCGGCAGCGCCAGTGCGAGCACGCCAAGGTACTGGTTCACCATGGCCCGCAAATCCGCAGGAACGTCCGTCCACTCCAGAACGGCATTCGGGCACGACAGGGCCGCCATGCCCAGCAGCGATGTGAACGCACACAGGTAGAGGGCTTGGCGGAAGGAGCGTCCAATGCCGGCCCAGTCCTGGCTGCCACGCTGTTCTGCCCAGACCGGCAAGAGCGCCTGCAGCACTCCCATGAGGGCGACGTATACGCTGATGAAGATGGCAGAACCCACGGACAGCGCGGCCAGCGATGCTTCGGCATGGCGCCCGGCCACGATGGTGTCCGTCACGCCGTACGCCATGACGGCCAGTTGTCCCGCCAGAACGGTGAGTGCGTGGCGCGTGATGGTGGATTGTTCCGACATTCAGGGTGCGTTGTGGCGGTACAGCGCCAGGGTGTCGGTTTTTTCCGTCGGGCGTCCCTGCACGGTATGCAGGCTCCATGGGGTCAGATCGGGTGCCGGCTCTTTCGCGTGCCGCTCGGTTTCGCTTGGCGGTGCCACCAGCAGCCATGGGCACAGGGGAGGGTCAGACAGCGGCAGAAGGCGCAGGGAACCATGGTAGTGCAGGGCTGCCACCTGCCCGCGGCTCAGCCCGTGCATGTGCATGCAGGTGGGGTTGCCTGCAGCAGCCACGATGGCGCCCACCTGGGGGGCGTCGCTGCGAGCGTAGTTCAACATCGGGAGCCAGAGTGTCATCAGCAGCAGCCAGCTCAGCGTGGCCCCCGAAGCGGGCAAGACCAGACTTTTCCAGATGGCCTTGCGGTGTCGCCCTGCACGCCACCCGACCAGTGCGCACCAGGCCGCACTGGCCAGCAGGGCGATGGTCAGTGCGAGGCCGGAAAACTCGGGCTCGAAGCCGCGCGCCAGCTTGGCCACGTTGGCGGCGGGTTTGGCGGGAAAGCCGGTCTGGGTGGAGATCCAGATCACCCAGATGGCGATGGCAGAAATCGAGAAGAACAGCAGTGTGAACCAGTCGATCAGGGCCGACATGCTGCGGCGCAACGTGGGCAGCGCAAATGCCGCCAGCGCCGCCAGGGCAGGAAGACCCAGCAGCAAGGCCCGATCCGAGGGCAGCGTACCCAGGGCGGCGACCACCGAAACCAGCACAAACCACAAGGGCAGCACCAGATGGCGATGCACGTGACGGTTCAGGATTTGTCTGCGCCAACGCCATACCGTCCACAGGGCCAGGGGCCAGGCGGGCCAGGTGAACCACACCAGCAGGCGAGCCAGGCTGGCCCACTCCTTGCCGTTCTCCTGTGGCCAGGCCAGGCGCCATCGCCAGAGATCGAGTTGCCAGGCCAGGGCAGCGGCCACCAGTGTGAGCAGCGCCACCTTCAGGGCAAAGGCGCGTGCACGCCGCCGGGCGTCCGTGTCTTCTGTGGGGCACCACAGGCACAGCGTGGCTCCGCCCAGGCCGTAGAGCAGCGCAAGTGCAGGCGCCCCACTGAGGACCAGCCCGACGAGTCCTGCGAGCAAGGCCAGCAAGGGTATCGCCTTGCGGTGTGGGGATGCCGCCAGGGCATAAAACACCAGGGTGGTGCAGCACAACTGGGTCAGATACGACGTGGTTTCATGGGTGGGCTGTGCCAGCCCCAGGCAGGCCATCAGTGCGAGGAGCCCCCCATCGGCCATGGCCCGTGCATAGTCCGCGGGTTGCGCCTCCCCTCCAAAGGCAAAGGCCACGGGCTGCGCGCCCGGGCTGCGTGCCAGGTGGGAAATGCCATGCCAGGTGAGCAGCAGGGTGAGCACCAGCAGCAGGGCAAACGGAAACCGGACGGCGAGTTCCGCAGACAGGAGGGGGGACGCAATCTGTATGGCCCATGCACCCAGCCAGTAAGGCAGAAGGCCATCTGTTTCCGGCGGCATGCCGCCGAGCAGCGGCGAGAGCCAGGGGGTGTGGCCCTGGGCCAGTTCCAGCATATAGCCAAACGCCGTCATATCGGCGCCGCGCCAGGGATCTCGTCCGACAAAGCCTGGAACAATGTAGGCGACGCACAGCAGCCACAACGCCCAGCGGGGCAGGGGGCGTACAGCACTCTGGGGAACGATGGCGGGTGTAGGCTGGTTCACGCGGCAGCAGAAATGGTGGGGAGCTGGACGTCGAGATTAACGCCAGATGGCCCCTGACCAGCGTCGGAGATGTGGCCAGGGGCTCTCTGGGTTGAACACAAACAAAAAGGCAGCACGGTCGCCCGGGCTGCCTTGTCGCGGAAAGACGCTGGCTTACTTGGCAGCGGTCTTGCCGAAGCGGTTGCGGAAGCGCTCCACGCGGCCACCCATGTTGTCCACCGACTTTTGCGTGCCGGTGTAGAAGGGGTGCGATTCGCTGGTGGTGTCCAGCTTGAACAGCGGCAGTTCGCGGCCGTCTTCCATCTTGATCATTTCCTTGGCGTTCACGCACGAACGCGTGACGAACTTGAAGCCGTTGGACATGTCCTGGAAGCAAACTTCGCGGTAGTTGGGGTGAATGCCTTCTTTCATGGCGAATCCTTCTGGTGTGTATCAACTGCGGCAGCCACTGCAGCACCTATTTGCCACAGCACTTTTCGCGAAAAGCCCTAGATTATCGCACGAACGGGGCCATCAGCCACCACGGCGCATCATGTCGAAGAATTCGACGTTGCTCTTGGTGGCTTTCATGTTCTTGATCATGAGTTCCATGGACTCGATTTCGTCCATGTTGTACATGAACTGGCGCAGGATGCGGGTCTTCTGCAGGATCTCGGGTGCCAGCAGCAGTTCCTCGCGGCGTGTGCCGCTCTTGTTGAGTTCGATGGCGGGGAACACGCGCTTTTCGTACAGGCGGCGGTTCAGGTGGATTTCGCAGTTGCCAGTGCCCTTGAATTCTTCAAAGATTACTTCGTCCATGCGGCTGCCGGTATCGACCAGCGCCGTGGCGATGATGGTGAGCGAGCCGCCTTCTTCCACCTTGCGCGCCGCGCCAAAGAACCGCTTGGGGCGTTGCAGCGCTGCTGCGTCCACTCCGCCCGACAGCACCTTGCCGCTGGACGGCACGACGTTGTTGTAGGCGCGGGCCAGGCGGGTGATGGAATCCAGCAGGATCACCACGTCCTTCTTCAATTCGACCAGACGCTTGGCGCGCTCGATCACCATCTCGGCCACATGTACGTGGCGCGCGGCTGGCTCATCAAAGGTCGAGGCAATGATTTCGCCCTTGACGGTGCGCTGCATTTCCGTCACTTCTTCAGGGCGTTCGTCCACCAGCAGCACCATCAGGTGCACGTCGGGGTTGTTGGCCGTGATGGCGTGGGCGATGTGCTGCATCATCACCGTCTTGCCGCTCTTGGGGGGCGCAACGATCAGCGCGCGCTGGCCACGGCCGATGGGAGCAATGATGTCGATGATGCGGCCGGTGATGTTCTCTTCGCTCTTGATGTCACGCTCAAGCCGCATGTGTTCCTTGGGGAACAGCGGCGTGAGGTTCTCGAACATCACCTTGTGCTTGTTCTGCTCCGGCGGGCCGCCGTTGACGGAGTCGAGCTTGTTCAGTGCGAAGTAACGTTCACCGTCTTTCGGTGTACGGACTTCACCTTCGATCATGTCGCCGGTGTGCAGGTTGAAACGACGCACCTGGCTGGGACTGATGTAGATATCGTCCGTGCTGGCGGTGAAGCTCGTGTCGGGGCTGCGCAGGAAGCCGAAACCGTCGGGCAGAATTTCCAGCACGCCGTCGGCAATGATTTGTTCCCCGGTCTTCGCACGCTTCTTGATGATCGCAAACATCAGTTCCTGCTTGCGCATGCGGCCGGTGTTTTCGATTTCGAGTTCTTCGGCTTGCTTGAGGACTTCAGACACGTGAAGTGCCTTGAGTTCGTTGAGGTGCATGGAGTAACTCCTGGGCGGAGCGGGTATGAATCTGGGGGATGCAGTGACTGCCGATCAGACTGCTGTTTGCAGCCTTGGCTTGCCTGGGGATCTCAGGCTGGCAACATGCGGGTTGGCCAGCGATCCGGCTGAATTATGACAGGAAAAAAGGGGTTGGCGCGTTGCCCCGGCCCAGGGGTTGCCAACGAGGTTTCGCCTCAGTACCCACCGGGGGCGCCTGACCGGCTCCGCCAAACGTACGGAGCAGGGTCGTTGGGCACTGTCCGGCGATTCTCAGGCCAGTTGCTGGTCGATGAAAGCGGTCAGTTGCGCCTTGCTCATGGCGCCGACCTTGGTGGCCGCGAGCTGTCCATCCTTGAAGAGCATCAGCGTCGGAATGCCGCGGATACCGAACTTGGCGGGAACCTCGCGGTTTTCATCCACATTCATCTTGGCGATCTGCAGCTTGCCTTGGTAGGTGCCGGCCACTTCGTCGAGAATGGGGGCAATCATCTTGCAGGGGCCGCACCATTCGGCCCAGTAATCCACCAGCACAGGCGTGCTCGATTTCAGTACGTCGGCCTCAAAACTGGCGTCAGAAAGATGTTTGATGAGTTCGCTTGCCATGCGCTTTCCTTACTTGTGTTGTGCGTGTACGTATAAAGTCCAATCATTGTGACAGAAACAGGCCTGCCCCTGACGGGGGCAAGGCTGTGCAGTGCTATGGCTGTCATAGCAAAAATCGATGAGTCAGGGCACTATTGGCGTATGCAGCCAGCGGCCGGTCTTCTGACTTTTTCTGAATAACACGCCCTGATGGGCATGGATCCGATACCAATGAATCATTCGATGCTTTCGCAGCAGACATGGCCTTGCGAGGTTGCCGTGGTGGGGGGCGGGCCTGCAGGGCTGATGGCTGCCGAGGAACTGGCCCGTGCGGGCGTGGCCGTGCATCTGTTCGATGCCATGCCCTCGGTGGGGCGAAAGTTTCTGCTGGCAGGCAAAGGAGGCCTCAACCTGACGCACTCCGAGCCGCTGGATGTGTTCGCTCATCGCTTCGGCAGGCACGAGCCCCAGTTGCAGCCCCTGCTGCAGGAGTTTGGCCCGGACCAGATCCGCGAATGGGCGCGGGCGCTGGGTGTCGATACATTCGTCGGTACGTCGGGCAGGGTCTTTCCTGCCGACATGAAAGCGGCTCCCTTGCTGCGTGCCTGGCTGCAGCGTCTGCGCGGCATGGGAGTGCGCTTGCACATGCGCCACCGCTGGTGCGGGTGGGACGATGCGGGCGATCTCCTGTTTCATGCGCCTTCCGGGAACGTGAAGGTGACGGCGACGGCCGTGGTACTGGCCCTCGGAGGGGCCAGTTGGGCGCGTCTGGGCTCCGATGGCGCCTGGGTGCCATTGCTGAAGGGCCGTGGCATCGGGGTTGCTCCCCTGCGTCCGTCCAATTGCGGCTTTGATGTTCCGGCGCGAAAGGCTTTGGCGGGCGAGACGCGGCGAGAGTTTCTGCAAGAGATCCTGGGGCATCCCCCGGCGTTGCAGACTGGCTGGACGCCCCATTTTGTCGAGCGCCACGCCGGACAGCCCTTCAAATCTGTCGCCATTTCCTTCACTGCCAGTGATGGGCGCAGTTTCCAACGCAAGGGGGAGTTCGTGGCCACGGCGACAGGAGTCGAGGGCAGCCTCGTCTATGCCGTTTCAGCGTTGTTGCGTGACGAAATCGAGGCCCATGGCAGTGCCACATTTTTCCTCGACCTTTTGCCTGACCACTCGCCCGAGCATGTTCTGGTGCAGGTGCGTCATCCGCGCGGCTCCCGCTCGCTGTCCAGCCACCTCAAGAGCCGATTGGGAATCGATGGGGTCAAGATGGGAATTCTTCACGAACAACTGAGCAAGGAACAGATGGCGGACCCGGTGGTGCTGGCCCATGCCATCAAGGCGGTTCCTGTCACGGTGGTGGGCACCAGGCCCCTGGACGAAGCCATCAGCACCGCAGGCGGCGTCGATTTCGAGGGGCTGGATGCGCACTTGATGCTTCGGGCGCAACCCGGCGTTTTTTGTGCCGGGGAAATGCTGGATTGGGAGGCCCCGACTGGCGGCTATCTGCTGACGGCATGTCTGTCGACTGGCGTGCGTGCGGGCAGGGGGGCTGCACAGTGGGTGCTCTCACGCCGCAGGCCTGGCCCCTGAGACGTGGGGCGGGTTCTCCTGTCAGCGCCGCCGCAGTGGGGGAATGGCAATTGCATTGCTGCATTTCAGGGAGAGATGCTCTAAACTGAATCGTATGTGCACCATCGTTCTACTGCGCCCATGAACTCCTCGTCGACGGTGGTTTTTGCCGATCTCTCGGGCAGTACGCCGCTGTATGAGACGCTTGGCAATCAGCGTGCGACCGAAACGGTCATGCGGCTGACGCAGTGGATGGGTGACGTCATGCTGGCCCATGGGGGGCGTGTCGTGAAGAAGCTCGGCGACGGTGTGTTGGGCGTGTTTGGCAGTGCCACCCAGGGCGTTGGTGCAGCCACCGAACTGCAACGCAGCCACCAGATTCATCTACAGCGCTGGCCCGCGGTGGCCCGTATGGAAATGCACGTCGGCGTGGCCACGGGGGAAGTCCTGGAGGTGGACGGAGATGTGTACGGCGATGCCGTCAACGTTGCTTCGCGCCTGTGCGAGCGCGCTGGTCCGGGGGAGATCTGGACAACCGATGTCGCGGCGCTGGGTGCGGGCGTTGTGCCCGCTGTGCAGTTTCGCAAGCTGGGCGTGTTTGAACTGCGAGGGAAATCCGAGCCGCAGACCATCTACCAGGCCGAATGGCGCGATAACGACAGCCCCGAGATGCTCACCATGCAGGCGGGGTTGCACAGCGCGATTGCCCCGCTGGATTCCTTTTTCGGCACCATCCAGCTGTCATGGCAAGGGGAAAGCCTGAGCTATTCATCGGCCGATGTTCCGGTGCACCTGGGCCGATCCAGTTCAGCGCAACTGTGCATCACCGATCCGCGTGTCTCGCGCATGCATGCCCGTATCGATTGGCACAACGGCGCCTTTACGTTGACGGATGTCAGCAGCTTTGGCACCTGGGTTTATTACGAAGGGGGTGATGCGGTGGTGGCGTTGCGGCGCGACGCCTGCCGGCTCTATGGAACCGGCCAGATTGCGCTGGGCATGCCTTTCGAAGCGGGGGCTCCCTCGGTCGATTTCCGTGTCGCTGGCAGCAGCATGCGCCTGGGCTGAGTGTTTCCTACGCACAGGCCGCGTCTGCCGAAACAGTTGCGCTCGCCATCCATGATCCACAGGGAGGACTGCCATGTTTGAACGTCTTCGGAGTGTGTTCACGCGGGGGGCAACGTCTGCCGCAGACCGCAGCATTGCGACCGCCACGCAGCTTTCGCAGTGGGCGAAGGGACAAGGCTGGTCGTTCGCTTTCCAGGGTGAGCCGGCACAGTTCCATCTCGGGGGCGTGGCGGTGGGACAGCCTTGGCGCATGGAGAGCGGCGCGCCAGCGCGGGATTACATCCATGGCACGGAACTGCGTGCGCGCGCGGACCTGCGTGTGGCACCTGAAGTGGCGCTGATGGTGATCAGCCGGTCGCTCAAGGAGGAGCTGGAGGGGCGTGTCTACGGCGCCATTACCGACACCATGCAGACGGCCGTGGACGACAGCCTGCCACAGGAAATGCGCTGGCTGGCCATTTATGAAGAGCTGCGCTGGCCGGAGCTGCCCACCTCGTTCTCGCGCCTGTTCGCGGTGGTGGGTGACCGAACCGATGATGCCCAGCGCTGGGTGAATGCGGCCGTGGTCTCGCACCTGTTGATGGAGCGGGTACCGGCGGAACGCGTGCAGGCTCCGCTGCTGCTGATGCTGGGCGATGGCAAGGTGGCGCTGCGCATGCAGACGACCGCACGCCACCTGCCCGATCTCCAGTATGCGACGGCTCTGCTGACCACGGCGGCTGCCGTGGCTGCACAGAACCTGCCGCTGTGCGGCGATTCGCAACCCGATACGCTGCCCCCGGGCTGAGAACGCCCGGCCTGAGGCCGGGCATTGCCTCAGTGGGCCTTCGGAGGTGCGTACTTGCCCAATTCCATCTTGGCGATGGCGTTGCGGTGCACTTCGTCCGGGCCGTCGGCAAAGCGCAGGGTGCGTGCCTGGGCATAGGTGAATGCGAGCGGGAAATCGTCGCTCACGCCGCCACCGCCATGGGCCTGAATGGCCCAGTCGATCACCTGGCAAGCCATGTTGGGGGCGACGACCTTGATCATCGCGATCTCGGACTTGGCGACCTTGTTGCCCGCCACGTCCATCATCCAGGCCGCCTTGAGCGTGAGCAGGCGGGCCATGTCGATCTTGCAGCGTGCTTCGGCGATGCGCTCCTGCGTCACGCCCTGCTGTGCCACCGTCTTGCCAAAGGCCACGCGTGCCATGGAACGCTTGCACATGAGTTCCAGTGCGCGCTCAGCCAGGCCGATCAGGCGCATGCAGTGGTGGATGCGTCCGGGGCCCAGGCGCCCCTGGGCGATCTCGAAGCCGCGGCCTTCACCCAGCAAGATGTTGGAGGCCGGCACGCGCACGTTCTCGAACAGCACTTCGGCGTGGCCGTGCGGCGCGTCGTCGTAGCCGAACACATTGAGTGCACGCACGATTTTCACGCCAGGGGTGTTGGCGGGCACCAGGATCATGCTTTGCTGTGAATGGCGCGGTGCGTCCGGGTTGGTCTTGCCCATGGTGATGAACACCGAGCAGCGCGGGTCCATGGCACCCGATGTCCACCACTTGCGGCCATTGATCACGTAGTCGTCGCCGTCACGCTCGATGCGAGTGGCGATGTTGGTGGCGTCGCTCGATGCCACGTCGGGTTCGGTCATGGCGAAGGCCGATCGGATCTTGCCTTCGAGCAGCGGCTTGAGCCAGCGGGCCTTGTTTTCCGCATCGCCGTAGCGGGCGATGGTCTCCATGTTGCCGGTGTCGGGCGCGGAGCAGTTGAACACTTCGCTCGACCACAGCACACGGCCCATGATTTCGGCCAGGGGGGCGTATTCCTGGTTGGTCAGGCCCGCGCCGTGGTAACCCGAGGCCTCGGCAGTGTCCACCGGCAGGAACAGGTTCCAGAGCCCGGCGGACTGGGCCTTGAGCTTGAGGTTCTCGATGGTCTGCAGCGGAGTCCAGCGTTTGCCGGCCTCCGTGTTGGCGGCCAGTTCGGCGGCGTACGCAGCCTCGGCCGGGTAGATGTGGTCGTCCATGAACTTCAGCAGTCTGGTCTGCAGTTCCTTGGTTTTGGGCGAGTAGTCAAAGTCCATGGGGTTCTCCGTTGGTAATCGTGTCAGTCATTCATGACGCTGCGTGTCATCCGGGTGCCTCGCACTGGCGCAGCCCAGGCCAGTGGCCGCCGCGCAAGGGCCGCCCCGCCGCGTTGGCGGCGTCCCCCTTCCCGGCGATAGCCGAGAGAAGGGGGAAGGCGCACAGCGCCACAGGGGGTTGTTCATTTCTCAGCCGCGCTGGGCAAAGGACCAGGCCAGCTGGGCCAGGGGGCGGGCGCCTTCGCCCGAGGCTTTGGCCTGGGCGCTCGAAGCGGTGCCCATCTCGACGCGCTTGGCGATGCCCTGCAGAATGGCCGCGAGGCGGAACAGGTTGTAGGCCAGGTAGAAGTTCCAGTCGGCGGACAGCTCCTCGGGCGTGGCCAGGCCGGTGCGCTCGCAGTACATGCGGATGTATTCCTGCTCGGAGGGAATGCCCAGCGCGGGCAGGTCCAGGCCGCCAATGCCACGGAACTGGCCGGGCTGGATGTGCCAGGCCATGCAGTGGTAGCTGAAGTCGGCCAGCGGATGGCCCAACGTGGACAGCTCCCAGTCAAGCACGGCGATGACGCGTGGCTCGGTGGGGTGGAACATCAGGTTGTCCAGGCGGAAATCGCCATGCACGATGGACACACGGTTCTCGTCGCGCGCGCTGGCGGGCATGTGGGCGGGTAGCCAGGCCATGAGCTTGTCCATCTCCTCAATGGGCTGGGTGATGGAGGCTACATACTGTTTGCTCCAGCGGCCGATCTGGCGCTCGAAGTAGTTGCCGGGCTTGCCGTAGCTGGCCAGTCCGCGTTCGGCGAACTTCACGGTGTGCAGCGCGGCAATGACGCGGTTGCTTTCGTTGTAGATGGCCTTGCGTTCTTCGGGCGTCATGCCGGGCAGCGACTGGTCCCACAGCACGCGGCCCTGCATGAACTCCATGACGTAGAAGGCCCGGCCGATCACCGACTCGTCCTCGCACAGCACGTACATGCGCGGCACGGGCACATCGGTGCCCTGCAGGCCGCTCATCACGGCAAACTCGCGCTCGATGGCGTGGGCCGAAGGCAGCAGCTTGGCCACCGGGCCGGGCTTGGCGCGCATCACATAGCTCTGGCCGGGTGTGATGAGCTTGTAGGTGGGGTTGGATTGCCCGCCCTTGAACATTTCGACGCTCAAGGGGCCCGCAAAGCCTTCCAGGTTTTTCTCCAGCCAGGCGCTCAGGGCTGCAGTGTCGAAGGCGTGCTGCCCGGAGACGGCACGGGTGCCGATGAAGTGGTCGAAATTGCTCATGGGTCGGTGGTCAGTTGTCGGTTTCGGTGATGTCCATCAGGGCGTCGCGGTCGCGCACGACCAAGCCACCCGGCTCGATGCGGATGATGTCTTCACGCTCCATGGCCTTGAGTTCCTGGTTGACGCGCTGGCGCGAGGCGCCCAGCAACTGCGCCAGTTCTTCCTGGGCCAGTTGCAGGCCGATGCGCATTTCGTCGCCATGCGACAGGCTGGGAATGCCGTAGCTGCGCACCAGGTGCAGCAACTGCTTGGCCAGCCGTGCGCGCAGCGGCAGGGTGTTGAGGTCTTCCACCAGGCCGTAGAGTTGGCGGATGCGCCGGGCATGCAAGCGCAGCATGGCTTCGTACAGCTCGACGTGTGCGGCAAGAATCTTCTTGAAGTCGGCCTTGGCCACGCACAGGATGGTGGTGTCGCCATGGGCATAGGCATCGTGCGTGCGCCGGTCGCCGTCGAAGATCGCCACATCGCCGAACCAGATGCCCGGCTCCACGTAGGTCAGCGTGATCTGCTTGCCCGAGATCGAGGTCGAACTCACACGCACCGCGCCCTTGGCGCAGGCGATCCACTCCTCGGGCGGATCGCCGCGGGCGGCAATCAGGCCGCCATCCTTGAAGCGTTTGACGTAGGCGCATCGCAATATGTCGTGCCGGAGCGAGGGTGAGAGAGAAGAAAACCAGCGACCGGAATTGATCGCTTCACGTTCTTCGATGGTAAGAATCGGGTCGTCCATGGTCTGTCTTTTGGGTGACTGAGTACGCGTCCATTGTCGCGTGAGGGACCCGCCGCCGGCATGGGGGTTGTCACCTGCGTGTCTTGGCGCGCAGGGCGTTGCAGCGCGCCGGCGCGCTCAAGCCCCGGCAGGGGCCGGAAATTTTGAGTGAAATTGGGTTGTAGCGCCCGTCGGCATTGCGCTAACAGCTATTTATTCGATAGCTCGTTCCGCCCTGTCGTCAGCGGTATTGCGGCGCGCGCTTTTCCAGGAAGGCGGCGATGCCTTCGCCCGCGTTGGCATCGTGCAGGTTGCGCACGAAGTGCTGGCGCTCCAGGTCGAGGTGCGCGTGCAGCGTGTGCTGGGGGGCTTCGTCCAGCAGTTCCTTGATGCTGGCCAGGGCATTGGGTGCGCGCTCGTTCAGCGTCTGGGCCAGTTCCAGTGCTGCGGCCAGCGCACCGCCGGGCTCGGCCAGGCGGTTGAGCAGCCCGAGCGCGTGCAGGCGCTCGGCGGGCACCGCATCGCCGCACATCAGCAGCTCGGCGGCAAAAGCGCGGGGCAGGGCGTGGGCCAGGCTCCAGCTGGCGCCGCCGTCGGGCGAAAGGCCGACCCGGCTGTACGACATGGCGAACCGCGCACTGCGCGAGGCCACGATGAGGTCGCAGGCCAGTGCCAGCGCAAAGCCCGCGCCGGCGGCTGTGCCCTCCACGGCGGCGATCACCGGCTTGGGGTAGGCACGGATGGTCTCGATCCAGTTGTGCAGCGCGGCGATGCTCTCCTCCTGCACCGCCATCGCGTGGGCCCGGTTGGCCTGCAAACGCTGCAGATTGCCGCCGGCGCTGAACATGCCGTCGGCGCCGGTGACGACCACGCTGCGCACCTCGGGGCTGCGTTCGGCGACGTTCAGCGCCTCGGTGCCTGCCGCATAGATGGCCGGGTCCAGCGCATTGCGCAGGTCGGGGTTGCTGATGGTCAGAACCAGGGTCTGGCCGTGGCTGTGGCTGCGGAGTTCGGCGGGCATGGTGGTGGGGTGTGGGTGAAAAAGGGCAGGCTCACTCTTCCTCGTGCTGCAGGCTCAGGCCGATGGCACCGCGCCGGCGCAGCCAGGGGCTGGGGCGGTAGCGCGTGTCGCCATAGACGGTCTGCATGTTGAACAGCACTTCCAGGATGTTGGTCGGACCCCAGCGGTCGCCCATGGCCAGGGGGCCGAGCGGGTAGCCCAGGCCCAGGGTCACGGCCGCTTCCAGGTCGCGCGGGGTGCAGATGCGTTGCTGGCAGATGTCGCTGGCGATGTTCACGATGGTGGCCACCACGCGCTGCGTGACGAAACCGCCGCTGTCGCGGATCACGCTCACGGCCTTGCCATCGCGCGCCATCAGCGCGTGCGCGGCGTCGCGGATGTCGATGCGTGTCACCGGGTTGGTGGCCAGCACGCGGCGGCGCGTGGCGCTTTCCTCGACGAGCATGTCAATGCCGATGGTGCGCGCCGGGTCCAGGCGCTCGACCACGGCCACGGTGGTGATGTCAAAGCCCAGCGGTGCCACCAGAATGATGGCGTTGGCTGAAGGAGCGGCGCCGGTCTCGATGTCGGCGCCCAGGCTCTTGAGCATCTGGTAGATCTCGGGCCGGCGCGCCGCCCGGGGCGACACCCAGACGGGCGGGATGCTGTCCACCACCGGCACGGGCGTTTCGTCGGGGACTTGCGCCACGTTGTCGACATAGCGGTAGAAGCCTTCGCCCGTCTTGCGGCCCAGCAGGCCGCCGGCCATGCGCTGGGCGGCGATGACGCTGGGACGGTAGCGTGGCTCCTCATGGTACTGGTGGTAGATCGATTCCATCACCGGGTGCGATACATCGATGCCGGTGAGGTCCAGCAGCTCGAAGGGGCCTAGCTTGAAGCCGACCTGGTCGCGCAGGATGCGGTCCACCGTGGCGAAGTCGGCGACGCCCTCGCCGACGACGCGCAGCGCCTCGGTGGTGTAACCCCGGCCTGCGTGGTTGACGATGAAGCCCGGTGTGTCCTGCGCCAGCACCGGGGTGTGGCCCATCTGGCGCACCAGTTCGGCCAGGGCGGTGCACAGCGCGGGCTCGGTGCGCAGGCCGGGCACGACCTCCACCACCTTCATCACCGGCACCGGGTTGAAGAAATGCAGGCCCGCAAAACGCTCGGGCCGCTGCAGGGCCGCGCCGATGGCCGTGACCGAGAGGGACGACGTGTTGGTAGCCAGCGCCGCGTCGGGCCGCAGCAGGCCTTCCAGTTCGCGCAGCAGCGCCTGCTTGGCGTCCAGGCGCTCGACGATGGCCTCCACGACCAGGTCGCAGCCTGCCAGCGCCGTCAGCGCGTCCACCGCCTGCAGCCTCCCGGCAAAGGTCGCCGCTTGTTCTGCGTCAAGGCGGTTCTTGTCCACCATGCGCTGCCATTGCTGGGCGATGCCCTGACATGCCGCGTTCGCCGTCCCGGGCTGGGCATCGAACAGCCGCACCTGGCTGCCGGCATGAACCATCATCTGTGCAATGCCACGCCCCATGGCGCCAGCGCCCACTACACCGACCAGCGGAAATTGAATTTTCATAGCAAGATTATGGCTGCTGCCTTGTCGATAGGCGCTCTCGATGGGTTTTATGCAAGAATCAGACGCTGAATCGAGAATAAATGTGAATTTTCGTAACGCACTGATCGCTGTCTGTCTGGGGTCCTCCGCATGGGGGGCGGCTGCGCTTTCCCTCGGCAATGCACGGGGTGCGGTGGTGCTGGGGCGGTCGGTCGATCTGGCGTTTGACATCCACACCGACCCTGGCCAGACGCTCGAAAGCGCCTGCATCACGGCAAAAATGCGTTCGGGCGACTACCCGGTGGCCGATGGGCGCGTACGGGTCACGCCGCTGCCCATGGTGCCAGGGCGTACCCCGGCGGTGCGGGTCCAATCGTCCGTGCCGGCGGTCGAGCCCGTGCTCACGGTGGAGTTGCAGGCCGGTTGCACCGGAAAAATCGCACGCACCTACACCTTTCTGGCGGATCTGCCCGAAACCGTGGCTTCCAGTGCCCGTCCCATCGCGATTCCCCTGGCTGGGGGGGCAGAAGCCGCAGGCCCTGCTCCCCAGGGTGCGCCCGCTGCGGGTTCGCCGCCTGCCGGGCGTCGCACTGCTGCCACCGTGTCGTTGGCCCAGGACACTGCAGCAGCGCCTGTGCCCAGGGCACGCGCTGCGGCCGCGCCCGTGGCTGCGGCCCCTGCCGCGCCGCGCCCCCGGCCCGTGGCGCCCGTGGCCCGCAAAACGAAGCGCCCCGCCGAGATGGCCCCTGCGCCCGCCGCGCCCCGGTCGCGCCTGGTGATGGAGCCCCTCGAAAACTGGCTGGAAAGCCCTTCGACCCTGCGCCTGAGCACCGAACTGAACCTGCCCGAAACGCCCGCCACGCCAGAGCAGCGCGAACAGGCGCAGGCGCAATGGAAGGCGCTGAGCATGCACCCCGAAGAACTCCTGAAGGAGGGCGCGCGCACGGCAGCGTTGAACGGCGAGCTGGCGCAGTTGCGCACCCAGGCCGCGCAAGACCGTGCCACGGCATTGCAACTGCTTGAACGCCTGGAAAAAGAAAAGTCTGAACGCTATTCAGGCACCATCGTGTACCTGCTTCTGGCCATGCTGGTGGTGATGGCCGCCCTGGCCGCATGGATCGCCACGCGCCTGCGCGCCGTATCGCTCCAGGCCCAGGACGCCTGGGCTGCAGCCGTGGCCCAGCAGCCGCCCCGCTCCGAGATGCCAGGGGAGTCAACCCAGGACTCGGGGCTGGCTGCCTTGCAGGCCCTGCCATCGGCACCCGCCAGCCTGGCGCCATCGCCTGTGCTGCCCGAACCTCCGCAGCCCGCACCGCGGGCCCCCGAGGCGCCCGCCTTGGACATCGAGCTGGTGGCGCCGATCGGGGGGGTGTCCGTCTCCTACGCCGAACCAGCTGCCGTGGTGGCACAGCCCGCATTGCTGATCAACCCCGAGGAGCTGTTCGACCTGCAGCAGCAGGCTGAATTTTTCGTTTCGGTGGGGGAGCATGACCAGGCCATTGGCGTGCTGAAAAAATACATTGCCACCAACGAGACCACGGCCCCCGCGGCCTATCTGGAGTTGCTGCGCCTGTACCGCTCACTGAGCCGTGTGGACGATTTCAACCAGCTGCGGGCGCAGTTCCATCGCCATTTCAATGCGCTGGTGCCCGAGTTTGCGAGCTTCAACCGCCCTGGCCGGCCCCTGCTGTGGTACCCCGAGGTGCTGGCGCAGATTGAGGCCATCTGGAGCCACGAATCGGTGTTGCCGCTGCTCGACGGCCTGCTGTTCCGCCATGCCGACGCGGCCCCCGAGCGCTTTGACCTGGCTGCCTATGACGATCTCCTGCTGCTCAATGCCATTGCCCGGACCACGCCACCCTCGGCCCGTGGCGCCCCGCCGCCGCGCGAACGCACCACGCCGTTCGGCGGTGTGGTGGATGCGCCGGCGGTGCCGGCTGCCGCAACACCGGCATCCGGAGCCCCGGCAGTCAACCTGCTGGACAATGGCGACAGTCTGTTGGAATACGATTCGAGCTGGCTGCTGGACGAGCACCTGAAACCGTCGCAGCCCGGCCCGGACACCGCTGTGCCAGAGGAAACGCCGCCGGTGGCGAGGGCGGGCACGCTGATCGACTTTGACCTCAGCGACCCCTTCGCCAGCCAGCCCGTGCCCTTGCCGCCCCTGACGCAGAGCGACTTGCCCCCGGTGCCCGCTTCCAGTGCGCTGGCGCCCGGTCAGCCCATCGGGTTTGGCGCCAGCAACGACCGTTTTGAGGCGCGCTTCGATCTGGAGCCGCGCAAGCCCGAGTAAGCCTGCGCAAGCCGGGGCGGTGATCTGCACCGGCGGGGTTTTGCTATATAAAATATAGCTACTGGCGCTTATCAGATAAGCGTCAAAGCCATATTCTTGCTTATTTCCCCATGGCCTGCATCAACCCGTCCGCTGCCGCCTCGGGGTCGGGGGCATTCACCAGTGCGCGCACCACGGCGATGGACCCCACGCCCGTGGCCAGGATCTCCGGGAACTGCTCCAGCGCAATGCCGCCAATGGCCACCAGCGGGTAGGCGCGCATCAACCGCACATAGGCGGCCAGCCGGGCCACGCCCTGTGGGGCGGTGGCCATGCGCTTGAGCGTGGTGGGGAAGACCGCGCCCAGGGCGATGTAGCTCGGCCCCACGGCGTCGGCGCGCAGCATCTCGGCGTAGCCGTGCGTGCTCACGCCCAGGCGCAGGCCGCTGGCGCGCAGCTCCTGCAGCTCGGGCGCGGTAAGTGCGTCCAGGTCTTCCTGGCCCAGGTGCACGCCGTAGGCGCCGGCCGCGATGGCCTCGCGCCAGTGGTCGTTGATGAACAGCAGCGCATCGGTGCCCTGCACGGCTTCGACGGCCGCGCGCACCTCGCGCGCCACGGCGGCCGCGTCGTCGGACTTGAAGCGCAGCTGCACCGTGGGCACGCCCGCGCGGGCCATGCGGCCCACCCAGGCGGCGTCGGGCAGCACGGCGTACAGGCCCAGTTTTTGCGGGCAGGGCGCGAACGCTTGCGCGCGCGGCAGAGGCTGCAGGCCAAAATCGCGCGGGTCGTCGGGCCAGTGGCGGGCATCAAAGCCACCGGTGCGCGCGGTCTGCGCCTGCCAGGCGCGGGCCAGGGTCTGCGCGTCGTGGGCGATGAAGCCCAATGTGCTGCAGGCGCGCAGCGCGGCCTGGAACACCGGGTCGGTCTCGCTGCTGGCCGGCACGGGCTGCGCCTCGAAGCTGGCGAAGGTGGCGCCGTGCTGGCGCAGGATCTCGCCCACCAGGGCGTCGGTGTCCTGCATGGCCATCAGGCGTGGTGCCAGAAGGGGGTGCCCAGCACCGGGGTGCTGGGCTGCGCGGCCTGCTGGGGCTGCATGGCGCCGGCGTGGCGCGCGGTGCGGCCGGCCTGCACGGCGTCGGCGAAGGCGCCGGCCATGGCCACGGGGTCCTGCGCCAGGGCCACGGCGGTGTTGAGCAGCACGCCGTCAAAGCCCCATTCCATCACCTGGCAGGCGTGCGAGGGCAGGCCCAGGCCCGCGTCCACGAGCAGGGGCACATCGAGGCGCTCGCGCAGCACCTGCAGGGCATAGGGGTTCACCGGGCCGCGTCCGGTGCCGATGGGGGCCGCCCAGGGCATCACGGCCTGGCAGCCCACGTCCACGAGGCGCTGGCACACCACCAGGTCTTCGGTGCAGTAGGGAAGCACGTAGAAGCCGGCGCGCACCAGCTGCTCGGCGGCGGCCACGGTGCTGAACGTATCGGGCTGCAGGGTGTAGTCGTCGCCGATCACCTCCAGCTTGATCCAGGGCGTGTTGAACACCTCGCGCGCCATCTGCGCGGTGGTGATGGCTTCCTGCACGCTGTGGCAGCCGGCGGTGTTGGGCAGCACGGGCACGTCGAGGCTGCGCAGCAGCTCCCAGAAGCCATGGCCGTTTTCGGCGGGGTTGGCGCCCTGGCGGCGCAGCGAGGCCGTGACCATGGCAGGCCTGGCGCGTTGCACGGCGGCCTTGAGCACGGTGGGCGAGGGGTAGCGCGCGGTGCCCAGCAGCAGGCGGCTTGCAAACTTCTGGCCGTAGAGGACCAGGGCGTCGTCGTTGGTGGTGTTCATGGTCATGGCTTTCAGCCCCCGGTGACGGGGGAGATGACTTCCACCCGGTCGCCTGCCTGCAGCGGGTGGCTCGGGTGTTCGGTTGCAGGGACAAAAACGGTGTTCACGGCCACCGCGTAGGGTGGCCGGGCCTGCATGGCCGCCAGCGCGTCGGCCACGGTGGCGCCTTCGGGCAACTCGAAGGGCTTCAGGTTGATGAGAACGTTCATGGGCGTGCAGGGCTCAGAGCAGTTGCAGCGACAGGTCGAAGCGACCGGCCAGGTCCGAGCCGCCCGTGCCCAGCACCTCCAGCGCCACGTCGAGCATCGCGGGCGCCACCATGTAGCCGTGGCGGTACATGCCGTTGATCTCGAGCTGGCGCGGCGCCGTCTGGCGGATGGCGGGCAGGTTGTCGGGCAGGGTGGGGCGGCATTGCGAGGCCACCTCGATGATGCGCGCCTCGGCGAAGCCCGGATGCACGGCGTAGGCCGCGCTCAGCAGCTCCAGCGCGGAGCGCACGCTCGGGGGCGACAGGTCTTCGGACTCGATCTCGGTGGCGCCGATGATGAACACATGGTCTTGCTTGGGCGCAATGTAGATCGGGTAGCGCGGGTGCACCAGGCGCGTGGGGCGCTGCAGCGTGACGTCGGGCGCATGGATGCGCGCCACCTCCCCGCGCACGCCGCGCAGGCCGGGCCACTGCTTGCGCGCGCCCAGGCCCCGGCAGTCGAGCAGCCAGCCGGCGTGGTCGGCGGGGAAATCGGCCGGGTCCTTGGGGCTGTTCCAGTGCGTCTGCACGCCCAGGCGCTCCATCTCCTGGGCCAGCGCGGCCAGCAGCTGGCGGTTGTCGAGCTGGCCTTCGCCGGGCAGGTACATGCCCTGCGCGAAACGCTGCGCCAGCGCGGGCTCCACCTGCGCCATGCTGGCGCTGTCGAGCACCTGCATGGCGGGCAACTCGGTCACCACGGTGCGGGTCTTGTCGAGCTGCTGGCGCAGGCGTGCGGCCTCCTGGGCGTCCTGGCGGTGCCAGACGATGAGCGTGCCCTCCTGCTGGAAGTACACCGGCGCGCTCAACTGGCCCAGCAATTCGGGCCAGCGTGTGAGCGAGTGGCGGCCCATGCGCACCACACCGTGTTCGGTGATGGCCGACTCGGCCAGCGGCGCGATCATGCCGCCGGCCACGCGGGCGGCCGAGTGCTCGGCCAGAGGGCCGCCGTTGTCGTAGATGCTGACGGCATGGCCCTGACGGGCCAGCGCCACGGCCAGCAGCCGGCCCATGAGACCGGCGCCCAGAATGGTGAAGGAGGTGGTTTGGAGGGTCATCGTTGTCCGTCTGTGAAGCTACAGGGGACAAAACGGGCAGGTGCCTGCACTGGGAAACTCCCCACGCCAGCATGACCTGGATCGGGTAACGGGGCGTGGTGCCCCAGGGTGTTTCTCAGTCCGCGCCATGCTGGCGGGACACCCCTGTTTCGTCCTGGGCGGATTACAGCACATCCCGATGGCCCTGGCCTTGACATGGCGCAGGGGCGACCCCAGAGCCGCGCTGCCGGAGCAGTGCCGCATCCCGCATAATTTTTGCCATGACGCAAACCAAACCTTCCACCCCGCAGGCGCCGCGCTACGCCCGCGTGCTCTCCATCGCCGGGTCCGACAGCGGCGGCGGCGCTGGCATCCAGGCCGACCTCAAGACCTTCAGCGCCCTGGGCTGCTACGGCATGACGGCCATCACCGCCCTGACGGCGCAGAACACCCTGGGCGTGCGCGCCATCCATGGGGTGCCGCCCGACATGCTGCAGGCCCAGATCGACGCCGTGGTGGAAGATATCGGCGTCGATGCCGTGAAGATCGGGATGCTGCATGCCCCCGAGGTGGTGCAGGTGGTGGCCGACGCCATCCGGCGCCACCGCCTGCCGCACGTGGTGCTCGACCCGGTGATGGTGGCCACCAGCGGCGACCGCCTCACCACCGAGCAGACTGTGCAGGAGCTGGTGCGCGAACTGTTCCCGCTGGCCGAGGTCGTCACGCCCAACCTCGACGAGGCGGCGCTGCTGCTGGGCCGTCCCATTGGGGGCGCGGAGGCGCTGGACGATGCCGCACGCGATTTGCTGGCGCTGGGCGCGCGCGCCGTGCTGCTCAAAGGCGGGCACCTGCCGGGTGACGAGGTGGTGGATGTGCTGGCGCAGCCCGATGGCAGCCTGGTACACCTGCGCTCGCCACGCATCGCGACGCACAACGGCCACGGCACGGGATGCACACTCTCGTCCGCCATCGCCGCGCACCTGGCGCTGGGCCTGCCGCTGGCAGACGCCGTGGCCCGGGCGCGTGCCTACATCCTGGGCGCCATCCAGGCGGGTGCCGCCGTGCGCACCGGCCACGGCCATGGACCGCTGAACCACGGCTTTGCGCCCGTGGCGCAGCAGATTCTGCAGGGCGTGGCGTAAGCCTGCAGTACCGGTGTACCGCCCGCTCCGGCCGGCGACGGCAAGCCGGGGCAGCGGTTTACGGGCGGGTTGGGGTGCGGGGGGCCGGGGCAGCGTCGGCCGGAATGCGCGTCGAACGAATGGTCTCGCCCGTTACCGGGTGCATGTAAGCCTCGACCACGGTGCCTTGCGCATCGACGGCGTAAAATTCGTGGCAGTTGCCCTTGGATACCTTGTATTTGACCAGCACGTACCGCGAGGCCCCGAACAGATCGCGGGCCTTGGCCTCGGACAACCATTGCGAGCGAGGGGCGTCGGTGCAAAACACCTTTTCCTGGGGCGTGCTGGCCCAGGCCGATGGGCCTGTCCCCAGGCTCAGAACGAAGAGGACTGCCGGCAGAAGTCGGGTTGGTGGAGTTTGTGCGGGGGTGCGGTGGGTCATGGCGCTCCACTGTAGGCGTGCCGAATTAATCCGAAATTAACCCGGGTTGGGCCTTTGGGGCCCAACGCATCGGGTCCACCGGGCGTCCTATCGGTTGGTCGGCCGTGTGGCCCAGGCCAGTGCAAAGCTCAGCGCCAGCGTGGGCAGGGCCGAGCCCAGCGCCGGGGCCACCTTGGGCAGCAGGTGGTAGAAGGCCACGCCCGCCAGCCAGATGGCAATCGGCGCGGCATGCGCCTTGCCAGCCTGCTGCAGCAGCGCACCGGCATCAGCGCCAAAGGCCAGGCGCCCCAGAATCACGCCGAACAATGGTACGAACACCGAGCTGAGCAGCAGGAGAAACGGCTCCAGGCTGTGCATGGGCAGCACCAGGGCCAGCAGCGTGCAGGCCAGGGCCACGACCATCCCCCACTGGCGCACGCTCCAGCGCGGCAGCAGGCTGTGGCTGGAGACGGCGCCCGAGTACGCGTCGCCATAGGCGTTGTCCACCTCGTCGATGAGAATCAGCGACAGCGCAATCAGGCCGCCCTGCGCCAGCAGTAGCGCGGTCACCAGGTCTTTGCTCGGCAGCGTCAGGGCGATGAGCACACCCAGCGCATAGCACCACATGTTGGCCAGCGCGTAGCCTGTCCAGGCGCCGCGCAGCGCGGCGCCGCCGTGGCGGCCGTGGCGTGCGTAGTCGGCCACCAGCGGCAGCCACGAAATCGGCATGGCGATCACCAGGTCCAGCGCGGGCATCACGCCCATGCCGCCCGCGCCTTTGCGCTGCCAGAGCTGTTCCAGCCCCTGCGTTTGCGCCAGCCCCAGGAACTGCCACGACAGCCACAGCAAGGACAGCACCACCAGCGGCAGCGCCACGCGCGCGATGATGCGGCGCACCAGCTGCACCATGGAGCCGCTGATGAGTAGTAGCACCACGCCGCCCCACAGCAGCGTGGCGAGCACCGGCCAGTGCGCGCCCGCCATGCCTCCGGCCTGCCGGCCGATGGCCACGCTGGCGTCGCGCATCACCACCAGCTCGAACGTGCCCCAGCCGATGAGCTGCACGATGTTGAGCACGATGGGCAGGCGCGCGAAGGTGCGGCCGTACACCGCATGCATCAGCCCCGCGCTGGCCAGCCCGCTGTCGCAGCCAATTTTTGCCACCCAGCCGAGCAGCCCCGCGCCGAGGAGGGAGCCCGCCACGATGGCGAGCATCGCCTCCTGTGTGCCCAGCGCGGGCATGAGGTAGGCGCCGACCTGCATCACCAGCAGGCCCACGCCCAAGCTGAACCACAGCGAGGCGTGGTCGTGCCAGCGGAAGACGCGCTGGTCGGCGGCGATGGGTGTCAGCGCCTCGTTGGCGGATGGGGTGCGGGTGCTCATGTGGGCTCCTTGGCAATGCGGCGCAAGGAAGAGTCCGGCCTCGCGCTGCGGGGGCGTGGCATGGCGGACGGGCTTCCCTGCGCGAGGATGATCTCAATCAGGTTCAAAGGGACTCTCTCAGCCACCGGCTCCGGTGCGGACCCTGGCGACACCCCTAGCGGCCGTGCCGCCCGGTGATGGGCGGCACGGCGCGATTGTAGGTGTTTGCCTGCCGGACCGCAGTCTTTGGGGTCTGGCTTGCAGTTTGTGCTAAAAAATGGTCTGAGCGCTCATGGATAAAGCGCAAGAAGCTATCAAAAGCGCAGCGATTGGGCGTTCGCCGTCCTCAGTGCATGAGCTCTTCCACCGGCACGGGACGGCCAAACAGGTAGCCCTGGCAGGTGTGGCAGCCGTTGCGGGCCAGGTGCTCGCGCTGCTCCTGCGTTTCCACGCCCTCGGCGATCACGTTCAGCCCCAGGCTGTCGGCCAGCGTGACGATGGTGCGCACGATGGCCGTGGCACGCGGGTCGGTGACGAGGTTGTGCACGAAGCTCTGGTCGATCTTGAGCTGGCTCAAGGGCAACTGGCGAAGGTAGGCCAGCGACGAATAGCCGGTGCCGAAGTCGTCGAGCGAGAAGCCCACGCCATGGGCTTTCAGGGCGCTCATCTTGGTGATGGCGTCCTCGGGGTCGTCCAGCAGCAGGCTTTCGGTGAGCTCCAGCTTGAGGCGGTGCGCGGGCGCGCCGGTCTGCTGCAGCGCCTGCAGCACCTGCTCCACGAAGTTCTTCTGGTGCAACTGCCGGCCGCTGACGTTGACCGCCAGCGTGAGCTGCTCGCGCCCAGGCTCCTTGGCCCAGCGCGCGAGCTGTTCGCAGGCCGTGCGCAGCACCCACTGGCCCAAGGGCAGGATCAGCCCGCTGTCTTCGGCCAGCGGAATGAACTCGGCGGGCGAAACCATGCCGCGCCGGGGGTGCAGCCAGCGCACCAGGGCCTCGGCCCCCACGATCTGGCCGTGGCCATCGACCTGCGCCTGGTAGTACAGCAGCAACTGGCCCTCCTGCAGGCCGGTGCGCAGATCCTGTTCCAGGGCCAGGCGGTTGACCACGGCGTCGTGCATCTCGGGGTCGAAGAAGCGCAGGGTGTTGCGCCCCGACTCCTTGGCCTGGTACATGGCCAGGTCGGCGTGCTTCATCAGGTCCTCGGGCCGCACAGCGTCGTTGGCGAACAGCACCACGCCGACGCTGCACGAACTCTTGACCTCCTGGTCGGCCAGCGCCACGGGGGCGGCCAGGGCCTGCAGCATTTTTTCCGCAATTTCCTCGGCCTGACGGGCTGCCTTGGGGGCCTGCGTGCTCAGGTCTTCGAGCACCACCACGAACTCGTCACCACCGAGGCGTGCCACGGTATCGCCTTCGCGCACGGTGCCGACCAGGCGCCGCCCCATTTCCTGCAGCAGCAGGTCGCCCTGGTCGTGGCCCAGGCTGTCATTGACGAGCTTGAAGTTGTCCAGGTCGATGAACATCAGCGCGCCCTGGCGTTGCGTGCGCTGGCTGGTCAGCAGGGCCTGCTGCAGGCGGTCGAGCAGCAGACGGCGGTTGGGCAGACGCGTCAGCGGGTCGTAAAACGCCAGGTGCCGGATTTCCTCCTCGGCGGCCTTGCGCTGGGTGATGTCGGTGAGGGTGCTCACATAGTGCGTGACCTCGCCCGCCTCGGTCTTGACGGCGGTGATCGTCAGCCATTCCGGGAAGATCGAGCCGTCCTTGCGTCGGTTCCAGATTTCGCCCGACCAGGCGCCCAGACTGGCAATGGCCGAGCGCATGGCGGCGTAGAACTCGGGGCCATGGTGGCCGGACCGCATCAGCGACGGGGTCTGTCCGATGGCTTCCTTGGCGCTGAAGCCGGTGATGGCCGTGAACGAGCGGTTCACGTTGAGGATTTTTCCGCGCGTGTCGGTGACGAAAATGCCCTCTTGCGACTCGAAGGCGATGGCCGCGATGCGCAGCTTTTCCTGTGCGGCCTGAAGCTCGCGGTGGTAGCCCCTGAACAGGCGCCGCGACCAGCGCGAGAAGCCGAACGAACCGGCCAGGCCCAGGGCCAGCGCACCCGCCAGCATCAGTGCCAGTTCCATGCGCTTCTGGGTGCTGCCCTGTTCGTGCGCCTGCGTTTCGGCACGCAGCGTGGACTGCAGCTCGTCGTTGAACATGGTGGTCACCAGCACCCAGCCCCAGGGGGCGTAGTTGGTGATCAGGGCGGTCTTGCGGCCCGGTGGGTCGCCGGCACGCGCGCCCGGGCGGGGCCAATCGTATTCAACGAAGCCGCCGCCCGTCTGCGCGACGGCGCGGAGCTTTTCCAGGGCGCGCTGCTCCAGCGGCGCCATCTGCGCGGGCAGCAGTCCTTCCAGGGCCGCATTGCTCGGGCTGAGCACGGAGCGTCCGTCGCGGTCGATCACGCCGACCGACCCGGTTGCGCCAAAGCGCAGCGCGCGCAGGCGTTGCCGGGCCTCCTGCTGCTGCCGGTTTTCCCATTCATACAGGTAGTCGCCCGTGCCGATGAGCCAGTCGTAAGGCGCGAAGTGGCGCACATAGGCGACCTTGTCGGCCATGGTCTTCGGTGCGTCCGGGCGGTACCAGCGGTAGCGGAAGAACCCCTGGCCCTGGGGCACGTAGGCGGCATTGATGAGCCCGCGCATGATGTAGGCGCCCGTGTCATCCCGGTTGTCGATGCCCGCGCGCCCCTCGTACTGCGGCGCGGTGGGCAGCAGCACAAAGCGGCCCTGCATGCTGTCGATGAAGATGTAGCCCCGGCCGTCGAAGAAGCGCACCGGGCGCAGCGCCTCGACGATCAGCTTCTGCACCTGCGCCGGGCTGCGGTGGGGCGACTCACGCGCATGGATGGCCTGGGCGATCTGCAGGGCCGAATCGACCTGCTCAACGAGGCTGCTGCGCAGCATGTCCTCGGTGCGGGAGCGCGTGAAATCGAGGTAATCCACCGCTGAATTCATTTCGGCGGTGAGGCGCTCCTTCTGTTGGCGCGTCAGAACCTGCTCGATGCGTTCGAACGAGTTGCGCTGCTCCCGTTCGTTCTGCCAAGAGGTGAAGCCCGCCATGGCCAGCGTGACGATCAGCACCAGACTCAGCGTGCCGATCAGATGCAACCGCGGCAGGGTGGTTTCATTCGCGGAAAGGTGCATCACGAATGTATCAAATTGTTATTCATCTGCAATTTTACCCGGCACAGAAGGTGCAAAAAATCTGCATCAATGCACGCCAAACCTGCGTCATGCGCTATGGTTTTTGAGGTTTGTGGGGCCCAGGTCAGCCCCGGAGCCTTCAGAAGGTCTGTTGCACGCCCAGGCGCTGCTGCAGCAGGGCGCTGCTGGTCGTGTACTCCAGCGGCAGCTTGTGCCCCGCCAGCCATTCCGCCGCGCCGAAGGCGGCCAGCGTCGCTTCGTGGAAGCCGCTCAGGATGAGCTTGCGCTTGCCGGGGTAGGTGATGGCGTCGCCCACGGCGTGGATGCCGGGCACGCTGGTGGCGAAGGTGGCGGTGTCCACCACGAGCTGCTTGCGCTCCAGCGCCAGACCCCATTCGGTGATGGGGCCGAGGCGCGGCACCAGGCCCAGGCGCACGAGCAGCAGGTCCAGCGGCAGGCGCAGCTGCGTTCCTTCGGGTGTGGTCAGCTCCAGGGCGGTCAGGCGCCCTTGCTCTTCGACGATGCCGCCGGCCACGCCGATGGCGACCTCGATGCGGCCGGCCGTGCGCAGGGCCTGCAACTCTTCCAGCAGGGCGGGCGGGGCGTCGAACACGTCGCGGCGGTGCTGCAGGGTGGTGTGGGCAGGGCGCAGGGCTTCGGGGGCGGTGGCGCAGGCAATGGCCTGTTGCACGGCGGGTTCGTCGCCGCCATGCACCACCACGCGCTGGCCGGCGAGGTGGGTGCCTTCGTCCAGGCGGTAACGCAGTTGGTTGCCCTCATGGGCCTCCAGGCCGGGGAGCTTGAGAGTGCGCGGCACGAAGGCCCCCACGCCGGTGGCGATGAACACGGCGCGTGCCTGCAGCCGCGTGCCCTGCGCGGTGCCGACGAGGAATCCGCCTTCGGGCAACGCCTGTACGGTGTCCACCTGCTGGCCGAGGTGGAGCGTGGGGGCGAAGGGCTGGATTTGCGCCCGCAGGCGCTGCACCAGTTCGTGCCCGGTGCAGGCCTGGACGGCGGGGATGTCGTAGATGGGTTTGTCGCCGTACAGCTCGGCGCACTGGCCGCCGGGGTGGGGCAGGGCGTCGATGACGTGGGCGCGCAGGCCGTGCAGGCCGAGCTGGAACACCTGGAAAAGGCCGACAGGCCCTGCGCCGATGACGATGGCGTCAACGGTGGTGGGGGCCGGGAGTGGGGTGGCGGTGTTCAAGCGGTGGGGCGCGGGAGTAACGGCGCCTCGGGCGCGATCAGCGCTGCAGGTCCCGGACCTTGCCCGGCTGGCCGTTCCACTCGTCGGCGTCGGGCAGGGCGGCCTTGCGCTTGGTGATCGGCTTCCAGCCGGGGGCGTTGGTCAGATCGGCGTTGATCTTGATGAAAGCCAGCTCGGTGGGGGGCAAGTCTTCTTCGGCAAAGATGGCGTTGGCCGGGCACTCAGGCACGCAGACGGCGCAGTCGATGCACTCGTCCGGGTTGATGACCAGCATGTTCGGGCCTTCGACGAAGCAGTCGACGGGACACACGTCCACACAATCGGTGTATTTGCACTTGATGCAGTTTTCGGAAACGACGTGGGTCATGGCAGTGTTTTGTGGGAATCAGGGAACACCCTTGATTTTACGGGGTGTGGCAGGGCTAGCGGGATGCAGCCCTGCCAATCCAATGGAAAAGCGTGACGAGGGTCAATTCACCAGCACCGCGCCGGCCGTGGCGTGGCTTGCGGTGTCCACCAGAATCAGCGAACCGAGCACGCGCGCCTGGCCAAACGGTGCTGCGGGCAGGGGTTCCTGCAGCAGCAATTCGATGTGGCCGATGGCGTTGGGGTCGAGCTGGCTGGCGTCTTCCTCGGCCAGGGTGTTGATGTCGAGCTTGTGCACCACGCGCTTGACCTTGGCCTTGACCCAGCGGTGACCGTGCAGCGCCCAGTACACGCGGCCTGCCACCAGGGGTTCGTTGTCCATCCAGGCCACGGTGGCGCTGATGTCGCGGCGGCCCGGCCAGGCAGGCACGAGGGCGGGGGTGTCGAAGTCGTCCTCGGCGGCGGCAGCTTCGGTGGGGGCGGCCATGATCCAGTCGCCGCGCGAGACGTCCACCTCGCGGTCGAGCACGATGCCCGCGCTCTGGCCTGCGTCCACGCCCATGGGGCGGCGTGCATGGTCGAGCACCTGGGCCACGCTGGCGCGCTGGCCGCTGGGGAAAATCTGCACGGGGGCGCCCGGCTGCACGTTGCCTGCGGCCACACGGCCCCAGAACACGCGGCGGCCCTGCGAGGTGTCGGACGAAGACGAGAACTTTTCCACCCACTGCACCGGGAAGGCCAGCGGCAGGCCCGTGTCGGCCGGGGTGTTGGGCAGCAGTTCGAGGATCTGCAGCAGGCTCGGGCCTTCGTAGCCGCACCAGCCGGGTTGGGCATCCACCACGTTCCAGCCCTTGAGGGCGGAGACGGGCACGGTGGCGGCCACCTGGATGCCGGCGTCCTGCGCGAAGCGCGCCAGCGCGGCGCCGATGTGCGCGAAGGCGGTTTGCGGGTCTTCCACGGCGTCGAGCTTGTTCACGGCAAACACCAGCGAATGCACGCGCAGCAGGTGCGCCAGCAGGCTGTGGCGGCGCGTTTGCGGCAGCAAGGCGAGCTGGGCGTTCTTCCAGTCGAGCTTGGTGGCGTCCACCAGCACCACGGCGGCGTCGGCGCTGCTGGCAGCCGTGACCATGTTGCGCGTGTACTGCTCGTGGCCCGGCGCGTCGCCAATGATGAACTTGCGCTCTTCGGTGGCGAAGTAGCGGTAGGCGACGTCGATGGTGATGCCCTGCTCGCGCTCGGCCGAGAGGCCGTCGGTCAGCAGCGCCAGGTCGGTCTCGCCCTGGCGCTGCACCCCTGCCAGGTGGTCTTGCAGCACAGCCTTGCTGTCCACCAGCAGGCGGCCGATCAGCGTGCTCTTGCCGTCGTCCACGCTGCCGCAGGTAATGAACTTCAGTGCAGAGATATGGTCATTTGTGCCGTTTACGCTTGCTGGTATTGCGCTGGCAGCTATCGAATTCATAGTGGTCATCAGAAGTACCCGTCTTTCTTGCGCTTTTCCATCGATGCGTCGGAGGTCTTGTCGTCCATGCGCGTGGCGCCGCGCTCGCTCACGTCGGCGGCCAGGGTCTCGATCACGATGTCGGCGGCCGTGGCGGCGGGGCTCTCCACGGGGCAGGTGCAGGTGATGTCGCCCACGGTGCGGAAGCGCACGTCGCGCGTTTCCACCACCTCGCCCTCGCGCGGCGGGGTGAGTTCGGTCACGGGCACGAGCAGGCCCTTGCGCTCGACCACCTGGCGTTGGTGGGTGTAGTACAGCGAGGGCAGGGCAATCTGCTCGCGGTCGATGTACTGCCACACGTCCAGCTCGGTCCAGTTGCTGATGGGGAACACGCGGAAGTGCTCGCCGGGCTGCAGGCGGGTGTTGAACAGCGTCCACAGCTCGGGGCGCTGGGCCTTGGGTTGCCATTGACCGAAGCTGTCGCGGTGGCTGAAGATGCGCTCCTTGGCGCGGGCTTTTTCCTCGTCGCGGCGGGCGCCACCGATCAGCGCGTCGAAGCGGAATTCTTCGATGGCCTCCAGGAGCGTGACCGACTGGTGCACGTTGCGGCTCTCGCCCGGGTGCGCCAGGCGCACGGTGCCGCGCGCCATCGAATCCTCGACACTGCGCACGATCAGTTCGGCGCCCAGTTCCTTGGCGCGGAAATCGCGGAAGTCGGTCACCTCGGGGAAGTTGTGGCCCGTGTCGATCATGAGCAGCGGGTAGGGAATGCGGCCCGCGCCAAAGGCCTTCTCGGCGCACTTGAGCATGACGAGCGAATCCTTGCCGCCCGAGAACAACAGGGTGGGGCGCTCGAAGGCGGCGGCCACTTCGCGCAGGATGAAGATGGTTTCTTCTTCCAGCGCGTCGAGGTGGCGGTTGCTGAGGTGGCTCAGCGTGGAGGTATCAATGCGGGCGTTCATGCGACGGCTTCCTTGTTCTGTTTGACATGCAGGCCGCATTCTTTTGCGGCCTCATCCTGGCTTCGGCCGGTCACTGCGTGACCTTCACGCCGCCTGCGGCGGCATGAGCCTGCGCCGAAGCTTCGGATGCAGCGGCTTGCGCCGCCGGTGCTGCCGCACCGGAATGCGACTTGACGTGCAAGCCGCATTCTTTGGCATCCTCGCTTTCCCACCACCATCTGCCAGAGCGGAAATCCTCGCCCAGCGTCACGGCGCGGGTGCAGGGCGCGCAGCCGATGCTGGGGAAGAACTGGTCGTGCAGCGGGTTGTAGTCCACGCCATTCTGGGCGATGTAGTGCCACACGTCGCCCCAGGTCCAGTTGGCCAGCGGGTTGAACTTGCTCAATCCTTTGGTGGCGACTTCGCTGGTGTCGATGAGTGGCACCTCGGCGCGGGCATTCGACTGTTCGCGGCGCAGGCCGGTGATCCAGCCCTTCTTGCCGGCCAGCGCGCGCGCCAGCGGTTCCATCTTGCGCACCTGGCAGCAGGCCTTGCGCAGCTCGATGCTGCGGTACATCGCGTCCTGGCCGTGGTCGCGGATGAAGTGAATCACGGCTTCGTGCTGCGGGCGGTACACCTGCACGGGTGCGCGCGAGTGGGCCTCGGTGCGTTCCAGCAGTGCCAGGGTCTCGGTGTGCAGCGCGCCGGTCTCCAGCACGAACACGGGGATGTCGAGCGCCAGCGCGTTGATGAGGTGGGTGATGACCACGTCCTCGGCGCCCAGGCTGGAGGCCTGCGTCACCTCGCCCAGCGCGGCAGCCTGGCGCAGCAGGGCCTGTGTCTCGGTCAGCTTGGCGGTGAAGTCGCTGCTGGCACGCGCGTTGAGTTCGGTGGCTTTGGCAGGCGCGCCGCGCCCGCCCAGAAGTGAGCTGGCGCCGGTCATGCGGCCCTCGCGAAGTGGGGTTGCGGGTGCAGCACGTCGCCCTGGTAGAAGGCACTGAACCGGTCGAACTGGCGCTGTGCGTCGGCCAGGTCCACGCCCTCGCGCAGCACGGCCACGTCGAAGCCGCAGCGCGCCATCTGCACAAGCTGGTCGATCAGCACGTCGCCGGTGGCGCGGATTTCGCCTGCAAACTTCAGGCGCTGGCGCAGCAGGCGCGCCTGGCTGAAGGCGCGGCCGTCGCTGAACTTGGGGAAGTGCAGGTCGATGCGTGCCACGCCCGCGAGGTCCAGGGTCAGCGGGTCGGCATCGTTTGGCAAATCAATGATTTTTTGCCCTTCAACGCTTGTCTGGTGGGCGCTATTAGCTATGATTTTCATAGTATTTCTCGGGGCTCAGGCGGAAATGGCGGTGGAGGGCAGGCGCACGGCGTTGGCGGCGGCCTTGAAGGGGTCGATGCCCACGCGGCGCACGGTGTCGATGAAGTGCTCGTACTTCGGGCCTTGCGAGTGGTCGGGCAACTGCTGGCGCAGGGCGCGGTAGGTGGTGAGCAGGGCTTCGATCACGCCCGGTACCTCGGCGGCGCTGAACGAGGGGCCGATGATCTTGCCAGGCGCTGCCGGGCCCGACAGGTGCGAGCCATCGGCACCGCCCAGCGTGATCTGGTACCACTCCTTGCCGTCCTTGTCCACGCCCAGGATGCCGATGTGGCCGCTGTGGTGGTGGCCGCAGCTGTTGATGCAGCCGCTGATGTGCAGGTCGATCTCGCCCAGGTCGAACAGCTCGTCCAGGTCCTGGTAGCGCTCGGTGATGGCTTCGGCGATGGGCAGCGAGCGGGCGTTGGCCAGCGAGCAGAAGTCGCCGCCGGGGCAGGCGATCATGTCGGTCAGCAGGCCGATGTTGGGCTTGGCCAGGCCCAGCGCGCGCGCGGCCTTGTACAGCGCGGGCAGCTGGTCGCGGCGCACCCAGGGCAGCACCAGGTTCTGCTCGTGCGTCACGCGCAGCTCGCCGGCCGAGAAGCGGTCGGCCAGCTCGGCGGCGGCGTCCATCTGGTCGGCAGTGGCGTCGCCGGGGGCGTAGCCCAGGCGCTTGAACGACAGCACCACGGCGCGCAGTTGCGGCTGGCGGTGCGGCAGCACGTTGCGGTGCATCCAGCGGCCAAATTCCGAGTCTTCGTCCGAGGCGGTGCGCAGCAGGGCCAGGGTCTCGGCCTCGGCGTCCGAGGGGCGCAGATCAAGGGCCGGCTCCTGGAAGGAGGCGGTCACGCGGTCGAGTTCGGCCTGGGTGATGGTGTGCGGGCCGCCTTCCACCTCGACGATCTGGCGGAACTCTTCGTCGACCTGGTCGATGTAGGCCTGGCCTTCGGCCTTCACCAGAATCTTGATGCGCGCCTTCCAGGAGTTGTCGCGGCGGCCGTAGCGGTTGTAGACGCGGATCACGGCCTCCAGGTAGTTCATGAGCTGGTTCCAGGGCAGGAACTCGCGCAGCACCGGGCTGATGGTGGGGGTGCGGCCCATGCCGCCGCCCACGCGCACCTTGAAGCCGAGCTCGCCCGCGTCGTTCTTCACGAGCTGCAGGCCCACGTCGTACCACCCCAGCGCGGCGCGGTCTTCGCGTGCGCCGTTGATCGAGATCTTGAACTTGCGCGGCAGAAAGGCGAACTCGGGGTGCAGCGTGCTCCACTGGCGCAGGATTTCGCAGAACGGGCGCGGGTCGGCGATCTCGTCCTCGGCAATGCCGGCCAGCGCGTCGCTGTTGATGTTGCGGATGCAGTTGCCGCTGGTCTGGATGCCGTGCAGGTTCACGGTGGCCAGCAGGTCCATCACGTCGGCGGCCTTGGACAGCGGAATCCAGTTGAACTGCACGTTGGTGCGCGTGGTGAAGTGGCCGTAGCCGTACTTCAGCTTCGTGCCGATGCGGCGGCCGTCGTGCAGCGGGATGTCGCCCAGCTTCTCTTGCGTGGCCTGGGCCTCGGCCAGCAGGGCCGCGTCGGGCTGGTCGTACTCGCGCGCCACGCGCGCCAGCACGCGCAGCTGCTGGCTGGAGAGCTCGCCATAGGGCACGGCCACGCGCAGCATGGGCGCGTAGCGTTGCACATACCAGCCGTTTTGCAGGCGCAGGGGCTTGAACTCGTCTTCGCCGAGCTTGCCTGCCTGCCAGCGTTCGAGCTGGTCGCGGAACTGCTGGGCGCGCAACTGGATGAACTGGTGGTCGAAATCGGTGTATTGGTACATGGTGGGAAGGTCTCTTTGCCGAGACTTAAATCAAAACCAGTTTGGCGCCCGCCCAGGCGAGCAGTACGGAAAGCGCCGAGCGGATCAGACGCTCGGGGGTGCGGGAGATCAGGCGCGAGCCCAGCCAGATGCCGGGCAGCGAGCCCACCAGCAACTGGGCCAGCAGTGGCCAGTCCACCGAGCCCAGCGAGGCGTGGCCGAGGCCCGCCACCAGCGTCAGCGGCACGGCGTAGGCGATGTCGGCGGCGATGATACGCGGCAGCGGCAGGTGCGGAAACACCAGCAGCAGCACCGTGACGCCGATGGCGCCCGCGCCCACCGAGGTGAAGGTGACCAGGGTGCCGATGACCGCGCCCAGCAGCACCGGCAGGCTCCAGTGGCGCGGATCGGTGGCGTTGGCGGCATTGGCGCGGCGCGCGGCCAGTTCGATGGCCTGGCGCTGGGGCGAGAAGGCCAGCACCTTGTAGAGCATGGCAGCGGCCGTGAGCAGCAGGGCGGCGCCCAGCGTGCTCGTCATGAGGTGCTGCACGCGCTCGGTGGCCGGTCCCATGCGGTGCAGCAGCCACAGCGAGCCGAGTGCCGCCGGAATGCTGCCGGCGCACAGCAGGCCCACCACGCGCCAGGGCACCAGGCGCTGGCGCGCCATGCTCACGGTGCCGCCGAGCTTGGTGAAGGCGGCGAACAGCAGGTCGGTGCCGATGGCCAGGTGGGGTTTCACGCCGAAGAAGAAGATGAGCACGGGCGTCATCAGCGAGCCGCCGCCTACGCCCGTCAGGCCGACGATCAGGCCGACAGCGAAACCCGCAAAAATGAACGCGAAATCATGCATGGCTGCGAATGTAGGCGGCCAGCATATAAAAACAAACGATTGTTTCGTGCTTCCCTTATGCGAATAAGCTTATGCGCAAGCATTGGCGCGGGTTGGGCGGGGTTGGATACGGTTTCGTGCTTTGTTCTCTCGCGGCCCAGGCCAGCGGCCACCGCGCAAGGGCCGCCAAGCTGCGGATGCTGCGCTTCGCTTGCGTGCGCGGGTGGCGTCCCCCTTCCGCATCGCGCAGCGATGCCAGAGAAGCAACCGTCTTGAAAGTCAAGCGCGATGCAGGGCTGGATTCCAGGGGGTGCCGTGTTTAGCGATCGCGTTGAGCATG
>Ga0156178_106_pt1 | contig 101807 bp, 82 predicted proteins | sample RifCSPlowO2_12_FD_107831 | JGI IMG/M metagenome (GOLD analysis project Ga0156178, IMG submission 107831) | Burkholderiales bacterium RIFCSPLOWO2_12_FULL_65_40 | reverse complement strand
CTGCCTGCCAGGAGTGGTAGTTCAGTTGGTTAGAATACCGGCCTGTCACGCCGGGGGTCGCGGGTTCGAGTCCCGTCCACTCCGCCAGATTTCAAAGCCATCAATCGCAAGATTGATGGCTTTTTTGTTTTCTATGCCGCTTGTCAGACAAGCTGGCGTTTTAGCGGCAGCCTATGAAGGTGTGTGGGATGTCCGAAACAGGGGGCTCGCGAGTCGTACACAGTCAAAAGCGATGTGTAAAAATGATCGCATCGGGCCGCCTGCCACCTTGTTGTGGTGCGGACATAAAAAGAGGAACCACATGATGGCTCAGCGATGGAGGGTACACCCGCAGCATTTGCCGGGGCTGCGCGGCGCTTTGCCGGTGCTGGTGGTGATGTCCCTGGGGGTGTTGCTGGCCTGGGTTTACTTCTCTTATGCAGCATTGCCCCAGATCACGGGCTATCTGACGTTGCACATGGTGCTGGAAACGCTGTCGATCGCGGTTTCCGTCCTGGTCTTTGCCGTCGGCTGGAAGGCGCACAGCCTGAACCCCCAGCGCAATGTTTTCATTCTGGCCTGTGGCTTTCTCGGTGTCGGAATCCTGGACTTCTCGCACATGCTGTCCTACGCGGGCATGCCGGAATACATCACGGCCAATTCCGTGGAAAAGGGGATCAATTTCTGGCTGCCAGCACGCTATCTGGGCGCCTTGAGCCTGTTGCTTGCGCTGTTGCTGCCCTGGAGCGCTGCCGTCGCGGGTTCTGTACCAAGCGGGTACCGTTATCCGGCGCTTGGTGCCGTGCTTCTGATCGTTGCGGGGGTACATGCGCTCGTGCTGTTTTATCCGCAGGTGCTTCCGGCCACCTATGTCTCGCCGGGCGGGCTGACCACCTTCAAGATCGTTGCCGAATACGGCGTGATGGGACTGCTCTTGTCGGTCGTGGTGCTGTTGCTGCGCCGCCTGGAGCAGCCTGCGGCATTCAATGTGGCGCACCTGTTTGCAGCCGTCTGGATCATGGGATTGAGCGAGTTTTTCTTCACGCTCTACGTTTCGGCCAACGACTACTTCAACCTGTTGGGGCATGTGTACAAGGTGGTGGCCTATGTCTACCTCTATCGTGCGATCTTCGTCGGAACCATCGAGGCGCCCTACCGGGCGCTGGGCCAGTCGGAAAAAGACTTGCGCGCGGTACTCGATGCCGTGCCCGATCTCATGTTCGAGGTGACCCAGGAAGGGCGCTACGTCCGTGTGTATTCGCAGCAGCCGGAACTGTTGACCACCGCCAGTGAAGAGGCTCTTGGGCGCAGCATCCACCAGACACTCCCGCCCACGGCCGCTGCCGTGGCGCAGTCCGCACTCACGGATGCTGCCGCACATGGTTACTCCCGTGGCGGCCAGTATTCCCTGGACCTTCCCGATGGCACGCACTGGTTTGAGCTTTCCGTGGCACGCAAGACGGTGGCAGAGGGCAGTGAGGCTCGCTTCGTCGTGCTTTCGCGCGACATCACCCAGCGCATGGAGATGCTCGAAACCCTGCGCAAACTGCTGCACGCGGTGGAGCAGACTCCCAATTCGATCTTCATCACCGATCTGCAGGCGTGCATCGAATATGTGAACCCGGCCTTCACGGCCACCACGGGGTATCGGCTGGAGGATGTCCGGGGCCGCAATCCCAAGATGCTCAGCGCCGGCAAGACCCCCCGGTCCACCTACCAGGAGTTGTGGTCAAGCCTGATGGAGGGCAAGTCCTGGAAGGGCGAATTTCTGAACCGGCGCAAGGATGGCCGCGAGTACCACGAAGCTGCGCTGATCTCGCCACTGCACGATGAACATGGCCAGACGACCCATTACCTGTCCATCCAGGAAGACATCACCGATCGCAAGCGTGACGAGGAGCGCATCCGCAAGCTGGTCAATTTCGACATTCTCACCGGCCTGCCCAACCGCACCCTGTTTGCCTCGCGCTTCAGCCAGGCCTTGGCGCTCACCCAGCGCAGCGGCCAGCAGCTGGCGCTGATGTACCTGGATCTGGACCATTTCAAGAACGTCAACGATTCGCTGGGTCACCAGGTGGGCGATGACCTTCTGGTGGAACTGGCGCACCGGCTCCAGTCGATCCTGCGCGAGGAGGACACCGTGTGCCGTCAGGGCGGCGATGAGTTCATCGTCGTGCTGCCGCTGACCGACGGCCAGCAAGCGGCCCATGTGGCCGAGCAGATCCTGGCCGAGGTGCGCCGGGTGTGCCACATCGGTCCGCATGAGCTGGTGGTCACAGGGTCGGTCGGCATCGCGCTGTACCCCGAGGACGGCGGCGATTTCGAGACACTGGCCCAGCGGGCCGATGCGGCCATGTTCCGCGCCAAGGACATGGGGCGCGATCACTACAGTTTCTTCTCGGCAGACATGCAGGCCCAGTCGTCGCGCTTGCTGCGCATCGAGAATGCCTTGCGCAGTGCCATTGTGTTGAACCAGCTTGCACTGCACTACCAGCCGCAGATCCGCTTGAGCGATCGCAAGCTGGTGGGGTTGGAGGCGCTGCTGCGCTGGAGCCATCCGGAGTTGGGTGCCGTCGGCCCTGGCGAGTTCATACCGGTAGCGGAGAGCAGCGGCCAGATTCTGGGGATAGGCCAATGGGTGCTGCGCAACGCCCTCGCGCAGATGCGCCGCTGGCGGGACGCCGGCCATGACGACATCACGGTGGCGGTCAACCTCTCCATGGTGCAGTTTCGCCATCCGGGGCTGGTGGACATGGTGCGTGAAGCCATTGCGGAAAGTGGCGTTCCGGCTTCGGCGCTGGAGCTTGAATTGACAGAGAGCATTGCCATGGATGCCCCGGAGCGGGTGATTGCCGTCGTGCAGCAACTCTGCGACCTGGGGGTGCAACTGTCTATTGACGACTTTGGTACGGGCTATTCATCGTTCAGCTACATCCAGCGTCTGCGCGTGCACAAGCTCAAGATCGACCAGTCGTTCGTGCGCCCTATCGACAGCGACCACGGCAATGGCCTGCACATCGTGCACGCCATCGTGGGCCTGGCGCGGAGTCTGGGATTGGAGTCCATTGCCGAAGGCGTGGAAACGCAGGTGCAGGCGCAGGCTCTGACCAGCATTGGCTGTGATACCGCCCAGGGCTACCACTTCAGCCGTCCCGTGCCAGCCGACCAGATCACACCCATGCTGGGGGTGTCTGCTGCGGTGCTTCCATGAAAAATGCCCCGGAACCGTCGGTTCCGGGGCATACACAAGAGGCGCAGATATCTGTATTGTTTTTACCTTCGGCGCTTTATCCGTAAGTGCAAGTGGCTATAAAAACAATAGCAAATGTCGATCTTTAGCGAGGAGCCAGACGGATGGCACCATCAAGGCGGATCACCTCTCCGTTGAGCATATCGTTCTCGAAGATGTGCTGCACCAGCTTGGCGTAATCCTGCGGAGTCCCCAGGCGGCTGGGGAAGGGCACACCGGCCGCCAGGGCATCCTGCACCTCCTGGGGCATGCCGAACAGCATGGGGGTGCCGAAAATGCCAGGGGCAATGGTCATGTTGCGGATGCCGTTGCGTGCCAGATCGCGCGCGATGGGCAGCGTCATGCCCACCACGCCGCCCTTGGAGGCGCTGTAGGCGGCTTGGCCAATCTGGCCGTCGTAGGCGGCCACGCTGGCGGTGGAGATCATCGCGCCGCGCTCGCCGGTGGCTTCGGGGTCGTTCTTGCACATGGCTTCGGCGGCCAGGCGGATCATGTTGAAGGTGCCGATCAGGTTGACCGTGATGGTCTTGCTGAAGACCGACAGCGCATGCGCACCGTTCTTGCCCACGGTCTTTTCTGCCGGGGCGATACCGGCGCAGTTCACCAGGCCCATGAGCTTGCCCATGGAAACCGCCTGGGCCACCACCGCCTGGCCGTCGGCTTCGCTGCTGACGTCGCATTTCACGAAGGCTCCGCCGATGTCTTTGGCCACGGCTTCGCCCTTTTCAGCCTGCATGTCGGCAATGACGACCTTGCCACCTTGAGCGGCCAGCATGCGTGCCGTGCCTTCGCCCAGACCGGACGCTCCGCCGGTCACGATGAATACCTTGCCTTTGATTTCCATGTTTGTCTCCAGTGAATGACGTTGACGTTAACGTCAATTATCACCGATGTGATTCACCAAGAAAAATGCCCGGTGCAGACCGGGCATGAGAGAGAAGTGCAGGAGTGGCTTACTTGAAACCCACGCGGTCCAGCATCTGCTGGACCTTCGTCACATTGGCCCCTACGGCACTGATGGGAATGGTTTCGCTCTTGAACGGGGCGTTGCCCGTCATGGCCTTGAGCGCGGGGTTGTCTGCATTCACGCCCTTGACGGTGGGCCACTCGTTGTTGCCGTTGGCGAAGTAGTTTTGTGCTTCGGCGCTGGCCAGATATTCGAGGAAGCGGACGGCGTTGGCCGGGTTCTTGGCGTGGCGGGCCACGGCACCGCCAGCGATATTCATGTGGGTGCCCCAGGATTGCTGGTTGGGGAACACCACCCCCACCTTGTTGACGACGGCCATGTCTTCGGGCTTGGTCGAGCGCATCATGCGTGCTAGGTAGTAGCTGTTGGTGACGGCGATGTCGCATTCGCCGGATGCAACGGCCTTGATCTGATCGGTATCACCGCCCTTGGGTGAGCGCGCGAGGTTGTCCACCACGCCCTTGAGCCAGGCTTCGGCCTTTTCCTCACCCATGTGCTCGGTGATCGCGCCGAACAGGCTCAGGTTGTAGGGGTGCGATCCCGATCGGATGCACAGCTTGCCCTTGTTCTTCGGATCACCCAGCTCCTCGTAGGTGTCCACATCGTCTTTCTGTACCTTGATCTTGTTGTACACAATGACTCGGGCACGTGTTGAAAGGCCAAACCACGAAATGCCGCCATTGGACGAGGCAGCGCTGCGCAGGTGGGCAGGAATGGCCTCATTCAGCACCTTGGACTGAATGGGCTGGAACAAGCCGTCGGTTTCGCCTTTGTACAGACGGGCGGCATCCACCAGCAGAATCACATCGGCCGGCGAGGCAGACCCCTCGGCCTTGAGGCGGGCCAGAATGCCGGCATCGTCTGCATCTACGCGGTTGATCTTGATCCCCGTGGCCTTGGTGAAACCGGTGTACAGCGCTTCGTCGGTCGAGTAATGCCGTGCCGAATAAAGATTGACCACCTGCTCCTGGGCCAGGGCGAACCCTGTGGATGTGGACAAAATGCAGCAGGATAGCAGGGTCTTGATCAGCGTCGACATGGAATCCATCTTTCCGGGAATGAGTATGCGCAGATGATAAGGCAAACACGAACCATTCGCAATATTGAAAAATGCGACGGTTTGACGTAGCGCAAGCTTGCCGACGCCATGCAGACAGATTGATGACCGGAAGAGCAAAAAAAAAGCCCGGTGGGGTACCGGGCTTTGAAAGGATCCAAGAAACGGGGGTTTCGAGAGGATCCAAGGAGACAACTGGAGAGCCCTAGAAAACGGGCCGTTGGCGCGTATTCTAAGGGTAATCCCTTGTCCTGGTCTAGAGCATGAACTCCAGACCGGAATTTTTAGCGCTTGCGGGGCGTGGCCGACTTGGCAGCGTCAGCGGCAGAGGCAGCCACAGCGTTGAAGTTGGCTTCGGCAGCGTCGGTGGCCTGCTTGACAGCTTTCTGAACGGATTCGAAAGCGTTGTTGGCGGCCGAAACGGCGCTCTTCATGACGGCCACAGCGGTTTCCGAACCTGCAGGAGCGTTCTTGGCAGCGGAGTCGACCAGATTCGTGAAGGTCTTCTGGGCTTCAGAGGTCTTGGCTTCCACGGCCTTGGTGAATTCGCTGCCGGTACCCGAAGCGATGTCGAACAGGTGGCGGCTGTACGAAGCGGTCTTTTCAGCCAGGGGCTGCAGCAGGCCGGCTTGCAGAGCCATCAGCTCTTGGACGTCCTTCACGCTCAGCACGGCTTGCGTATGGTTGGCTGCTTCGTTCAGTGCGGCGCGCGAGGCGGTCACATTGAGTTCGACGAGCTTTTCAACACCTTCAAAAGCCTTGCTGGTCAGGCCAAAAAGGGTTTCGATGTTGGCTTTGTGAGCGGCCAGGATCTGTTCGGTGGTCAGCGACATGTCATATCTCCTAAAAAAGTGGGTACCTGAATGCATCAGGGGTACAGACATCTGCGCTGACCATGTCTTCGAAAGTCATGTTGCAGTGCAGCATGTGGCCGATTCTACGGGGTTGATTTCGAAATGCAAGGTTTTTTGTTGCAATGCAGCATTTCGAGAGGGTTCTTTACAAATTGTTGCCTCCCTCTGGGTGTTGATGGGTGCAGTTAACAAAGGTGACTGGAGAGGCTGTGGATGGTGGGCAGGCGCAGGCAAAATGTTCAGCCATGCATACTGCCGTCACCTCCTCACGTCCTGCTCCCCAGTCACGCAGTGCCTATCGTGCCTATCGTTCCATCAGCACACGCTGGATGGACAACGATGTTTATGGGCATGTGAACAACGTTGTTTACTACAGCTGGTTCGATACGGCCGTGAATGCCCATCTGATAGAGCAGGGGGCGCTGGATATCCACGCAGGGGACACCATCGGCCTGGTGATCGAAACACAGTGCAATTATTTTGCCCCGCTGGCTTTTCCGCAAACGGTGGAAGCCGGCATCCGTGTGGCGCGCATCGGGTCGTCGAGCGTGCGTTACGAAGTGGGGCTGTTCGCTGCCGGAGAGGCGCTTTCTGCGGCGGCAGGGCATTTTGTGCACGTCTACGTCGACCGGGCCACGCGCCGCCCGGTGTCCGTCCCGGCATCTTTGCGCACGGTGCTGGAAGCCTTGCTGGTCCACCCGTAAGGCAACCGCCGATAGACAGGCGGCGCAGACCGTGTGGCCCGCCGCACGGCAGAAGATGCCGCTGAATCGGGCCTCATGCGCTGGCCTTCCGCAAGAACGGGCCACTGTGACAAAACCCGTGGCGTCCGCCTGGGCGTCACGGATCCGGCAACTTCCTAAACGGGTTTGCTGACAGCAGGGTTTCGGTCTTCTGTGCCCAGGGTGGCATGGCGTTCAAGCGTGACAACCTCGCCTACACTTTAGAACTGCGTTCGGTGGGCCACAGGAAGTTGGGGCTTCCTGGCCGCGCCTGAACTCGCTTTGGGATCGTCGGGTGGATTTCAGCTCGGCGCATCTTGGCGCGGCTGGTGTGGGTTGCCATGAACGCATGGCCTGAAGTTCCAAAACAATGATAGGGAGACAAACCCATGAAACCATTTCGCTGGCTGACTATGGCGCTGCTCGGGTCGCTGCCCGGGCTCGCCATGGCCGCAGATATTGATGGCAGTGCCTTGCCGTTGTGGTGGGGCATCCCCTTCGCCGGCATCTTGCTGTCGATTGCCGTCATGCCATTGCTGGCCCCCATTTTCTGGCACCACCACTTCGGCAAGGTGGCTGCGGCCTGGGGCTTGCTCTTTCTCGCACCTTTTGCCGTTGCGTTCGGCCCGGGCATGGCGGTAGTGAGCCTGGTGCATGCCTTGCTGGCGGAATACCTGCCCTTCGTGATCTTGCTGACGGCCCTGTTCACCGTGGCGGGCGGCATTTACATCCGGGGCAATCTCCATGGCAGTCCGGCGCTGAACACCACCATTTTGGCGATTGGTGCCGTGCTGGCGAGTTTCATGGGGACCACCGGAGCGTCGATGCTGCTGATCCGCCCGCTGATCCGGGCCAATGACAACCGGATCCACAAGGCGCATGTGGTGATCTTCTTCATTTTCATCGTTTCGAATGCGGGCGGTTCATTGACGCCTCTGGGGGATCCGCCCCTGTTTCTCGGCTTTCTCAAAGGGGTCGATTTCTTCTGGACCGTGAGGCATATCTTTCCGGAGACATTGTTCCTGCTGGGCGTTCTGCTGGCTTTGTTTTATGTACTGGATTCGTGGTTCTACCGCCACCGCGAGGAGGTGCTGCCGCGTGACCCGACCCCGGACACGCGGGCCATCGGTTTTGATGGGAAGTTCAACTTCGCCCTGCTGGGCGTGGTGGTGGCCCTGGTATTGCTGAGCGGTTTCTGGAAATCATCGGTGGTTTTCAACATCGCCGGCACCGATGTGGGCTTGCCGGGCATCATTCGCGATGTGGGGCTGATCATCGTGACTGGCGTTTCCCTGTGGCTCACACCCAAGGCTGTGCACGACAGCAACCAGTTCGGCTGGGCGCCCATGCAAGAGGTGGCCAAGCTGTTTGCAGGCATCTTCCTGACCATCATCCCCGTCATCGCCATGCTCAAGGCGGGCGTCAACGGCCCCTTTGGTGCCATTGTCAGCGCCGTGACCCGGCCCGACGGCTCACCCGATCCGGCCATGTATTTCTGGGCCACCGGCATTCTTTCCTCCTTCCTTGACAACGCCCCGACCTACCTGGTGTTCTTCAATACGGCGGGAGGTGACCCCGCCACGCTGATGACCACCATGGCCCCCACCTTGGCCGCTATCTCGGCGGGGGCCGTGTTCATGGGCGCCAATACCTATATCGGCAATGCGCCCAACCTTATGGTCAAGGCCATTGCCGAAGACCGGGGAGTGAAGATGCCCAGCTTTTTTGGCTACATGCTGTGGTCGTTCGGTATCCTGGTGCCGCTCTTTGTGCTGATCACCTTCATCTGGTTCCGCTGATTGTGGGCGCCCTGTCATGCAAAAACCCTCCATCCTTGTTGCACGGGCCGTTTTCCCGGAGGTCCTGGACAAGCTGGCGCAGCATTTCACGGTCGAATCCAATACCGAAGACCGGGATTGGGCCGGCGATGAGCTGGTTCAGCGCCTGAAGGACAAGGCCGGAGCGTTGACCACCGGCGGGCAGCGTATTGATGCGCCGCTGCTGGCGGCCTGCCCGCAACTGCGTATCGTGGCCAACATGGCGGTGGGTTACAACAATTTCGACCTGGACGCGATGACTGCGGCTGGTGTGCAGGGCACCAACACCCCCGATGTGCTGACCGAAACCACGGCCGACTTCGGTTTTGCGTTGCTCATGGCAACAGCCCGCCGAATCACGGAAAGCGAGCATTTCCTGCGCGCAGGCCTTTGGACCCAGTGGCGCTACGACATGTTTGCAGGCGCCGAGGTGCACGGCAGCCGCCTGGGCATCATCGGCATGGGCCGCATCGGGCAGGGCATTGCCCGCCGTGGCGCCCATGGCTTTGGCATGGAGGTGGTCTATCACAACCGCTCCCGCCTGGCGCCCCAGCTGGAGGTCGAATGCAAAGCCCGTTACGTAACCAAGGAGGAGTTGCTGCGCACGGCAGACCACGTGGTTCTGGTGCTGCCCTACACGGCGGAGTCGCACCACACCATTGGCGCGCCGGAACTGGCCCTGATGAAGCCCACGGCCACGCTGATCAACATCGCACGGGGCGGCATCGTGGACGACACCGCGCTGGCCCTCGCCCTGCGCGAGCGCCGCATCGCGGCAGCTGGGCTGGATGTGTTCGAGGGTGAGCCGCAGGTGCATCCGGGCTTGCTGGAATTGCCCAATGTGGTGCTCACGCCGCACATCGCCAGTGCCACCGTGGGCACGCGCTTGGCAATGGCCCATCTGGCAGCGGACAACCTGATTGCCTTCTTCGATGGGTGCGGACCGCTGACGCCAGTGAACCGGCCTCGGTCAGAGTAAGGGCGCTGTCTTCGAGCGGGAAGTATCATTTTTGCGCCCGATGGCCGGGCGCTTTGAGCTGTCAATTTCCCGTCGATGGCCCGTTTGCTCAGAGCTGATAAAACGACTTGATCAGCCCCCAGGCCTCTTGTGGTTCATCGGTGTAGTGAAACAGGTGGAGGTCATCGGACGAAATGGTGCCTTCTTCGACCAGAAAGTCGAAATCGATCAGGCGCTTCCAGAAGCGCGTGCCAAACAGGACGATCGGGACCGGCTTGGTCTTGCCCGTCTGTACCAGTGTGAGTACTTCGAACAGTTCGTCGAGGGTGCCGAAGCCGCCGGGAAAGGCCACCAGCGCCTTGGCGCGCATCATGAAATGCATCTTGCGCAGCGCAAAGTAGTGGAACTTGTAGCTTAGCGAGGGAGTGATGAAGCGGTTGCCTCCCTGCTCATGCGGCAGGGCAATGTTCAGGCCCACGTTGGGGGCGCCGGCATCATGGGCGCCCCGGTTGGCTGCTTCCATGATGCCAGGGCCGCCACCAGTGCATACGTAGAGGCGATTGACGGGATCTTGCTGCTTGCTGTGCTCGGCAACCAGTCGTGTGAACTGGCGTGCCAGATCGTAGTAGCGTGCATTGCGCACGGCGCGTTCGGCCAGTGCGATGCGTGAAGCGTCCCCGTGGGCCTGTGCGTCGGCCAGCTGCTGTGCAGCGAGTTCGGGTTCGACAAAGCGTGCACTGCCATAAACGACGATGGTGTTCTCGATGCCCTGGTGGGTTTGGCCGAGATCGGGTTTGAGCATCTCGAGCTGAAAGCGGATGCCCCGTGTCTCGCGCCGGAAGAGAAATTCCGGGTCGGCAAACGCCATGCGGTTGGAGTCGGCCAGCAGCAGGTTGCCTTTGTTGGCGTGGGTGTGCAGCTCTTCCCAGGCGTCGGCCAGGTGGCGTTCATTGAGTTGGGTGTTGGCTTCCATGTGGTTTCCAGTGGGCGCGATCAGGTCTGCGCCGGGGATTCAGGGTAGATCGGGTGTCGGGTTGACTGGGCATATCGATCGTGCGCATTCTAGGGGGCACCCGTGGTCCCTTGCGCATCGTTCAGAAGGACATTCGCGCTATGAATAGTCTAGTGCCGCGGATGCCGAGGGGCGCCAGGTTGTCAGGTGCGGCCCGACACCAGCAAGGCCACCGATTGCAATCCCAGAACCGTCATCAGCAGCGAACCGAAGAGGTGCAGGGCGACTGTGCCCGTGGCGAGCAGGTAGCGCTGCTGCAGCAGCATGGTGATGACCTCGGCCGAGAAGCTGGAGAACGTGGTGAGAGCACCCAGAAAACCCGTGATGAGTGCCAGACGCCATACCGGGTCGATGTGCGGTGATGCCTGAAAGACCGCCACGCACACGCCGATGAGGTAGCCGCCCACCAGGTTGGCGGCCAGCGTGCCCCAGGGCAGCAAGCTGCCGGGCGTACTGAGCCACAGCCCCAGGCGCCAGCGGGCGAGGGCGCCGAGGCTGGCGCCGATGCAGATGGACAGGAGATTCAGCATGCCGCTATTGTCCATGCGCGCTTCGGGTGCGTCACGGGTCGTGTTGTGTGGTTCGGCTCTGCTGAACAGATATTGGATAAAAATAGACCATTTGCGCAATCTCTATAAGCGCAAACAGCTACTAAATCAATAGCAAACGATGACCACCATGCAAACCCCTCGGCCCGCCCGCTGGCAGTTCTGGATCGACCGGGGCGGCACCTTCACCGATGTGGTGGGCAAGCGGTCCGATGGCCAGCTCGTCACGCACAAGCTGCTGTCGGACAACCCCGAGCAGTACCGCGACGCGGCGGTCGCCGGCATCCGCCACCTGCTGGGGCTGGCGCCGGGCGCGCCGGTCACGCCCGAGCTGGTCGAGTGCGTGAAGATGGGTACCACCGTGGCCACCAACGCGCTGCTGGAGCGCAAGGGCGAGCCCACGCTGCTCGTGACCACGCAGGGCTTCCGCGATGCGCTGCGCATCGCCTACCAGAACCGCCCGCGCATCTTCGACCGCCACATCGAGCTGCCCGAGCTGCTCTACAGCCGCGTGATCGAGGCGCAGGAGCGCATCGGCGCGCATGGCGACGTGATCGAGCCGCTCGATGAAGAGCACCTGAAGGAGCGCCTCTGGGGCGCCTACGACACCGGCCTGCGCAGCGTGGCCATCGTCTTCATGCACGGCTACCGCTACACCCAGCACGAGCAGGCGGCGGCCCGGCTGGCACGCCAGGCGGGCTTCACGCAGGTCAGCACCTCGCACCAGACCAGCCCCATGATGAAGTTCGTCGGCCGGGGCGACACCACCGTGGTCGATGCCTACCTCTCGCCCATCCTGCGCAGCTACGTCGAGCAGGTGGCGGCCGAGATGCCGGGCGTCACGCTGTTCTTCATGCAGTCCTCGGGCGGCCTCACCGATGCGAGGGTGTTCCAGGGCAAGGACGCCATTCTTTCCGGCCCGGCGGGCGGCATCGTGGGCATGGCCCGGACAGCAGAGCTGGCCGGGCACGCGCGCGTGATCGGCTTCGACATGGGCGGCACCAGCACCGACGTGAGCCACTACGCGGGCGCGTTCGAGCGCGAGTTCGAGACCCAGGTGGCCGGCGTGCGCATGCGTGCGCCCATGATGAGCATCCACACCGTGGCGGCGGGCGGCGGCTCCATCCTCGGATTCGACGGTGCGCGCTTTCGCGTCGGCCCCGAGAGCGCGGGCGCCAACCCTGGCCCGGCCAGCTACCGGCGCGGCGGCCCGCTGGCCGTGACCGATGCCAATGTGATGGTGGGCAAGATCCAGCCCGCGCACTTCCCGCGCGTGTTCGGCCATGCTGCCAACGAGCCGCTTGACGGCGCCGTGGTGGCGCAGCGCTTCGGTGCGCTGGCCGCTCAGACCGGTCGCTCGGCCGAGGACGTGGCCCACGGCTTCATCCAGATCGCCGTGCAGCAGATGGCCAATGCCATCAAGAAGATCAGCGTGGCGCGCGGCTACGACGTCACGCGCTACACCCTGCAGTGCTTTGGCGGCGCGGGCGGCCAGCATGCCTGCCTGGTGGCCGACGCGCTGGGCATGCCGCAGGTGCTGGTGCACCCGCTGGCGGGCGTGCTCTCGGCCTACGGCATGGGCCTGGCCGACCAGAGCCTGATCCGCGAGCAGGCGGTGGAATGCCGCCTTGCGCCCGAGGCCCTGGGCGCCGTGCAGGCCGCGCTCGACGGGCTGGCCGAGGCCGCGCGCACCGACCTGGCGCGCCAGCAGGCGAGCGCGGGCACCGTGGCGGTGCGCCGGCGCGTGCATGTGCGCTACGAAGGCTCGGACGCGGCACTGGTGGTCGATGCCCCCGACGCGCTGCTGCAGGATGCGGCGGCGGGCGTGGCCGTGCTGGTGGCCGGCTTCGAGGCCGCCTACCGTCAGCGCTATGCCTTTCTCATGCAGGGCAAGGGACTGGTGGTGGAGGCCGTGTCGGTCGAGGCCGTGGTCGCGGGCGATGCGCCCGGCGAGCCGCGCCATGCCCTGCACCCGGTGCGCGACGTGCCACGGCAGGGCACCGTGCGCATGTACACCGCCGGCCTGGACGGCGCGGCCGCTTGGCACGAGGCGGCCCTGGTGGTGCGCGAGGACCTGCGCCCGGGCGATGTGATCGCCGGGCCGGCCATCATCGCCGAGAAGAACGCCACGACCATCGTCGAGCCCGGCTGGGAGGCGCGCCTCACGGCGCTGGACCACCTGTTGCTGGAGCGCCGCGCGCCGCGCGCCGTGCGCCACGCGGCGGGCACTACGGTGGACCCGGTGCTGCTGGAGGTGTTCAACAACCTGTTCATGAACATCGCCGAGCAGATGGGGCTGCAACTGCAGAACACGGCCTACTCGGTGAACATCAAGGAGCGGCTCGACTTCTCGTGCGCGCTGTTCGACGCCGAAGGCCACCTCATCGCCAACGCGCCGCACATGCCGGTGCACCTGGGCAGCATGGGCGAGAGCATCCAGACCGTGATCCGCCAGGCAGAAGCGGACTTGCAATCCGGCGCGGGCACCATGCGCCCGGGCGATGTGTACGTGCTCAACGACCCCTACCACGGTGGCACGCACCTGCCCGACATCACCGTCATCACGCCGGTCTACGTGGACGGCGCGGACCGGCCCACCTTCTACGTCGGCAGCCGGGGCCACCATGCCGACGTGGGCGGGACCACGCCGGGCTCGATGCCGCCGTTCTCCACGCGCATCGAGGAAGAGGGCGTGCAGATCCAGAACTTCAAGCTGGTGGACGCCGGCGTGCTGCGCGAGGCCGAGATCCTGGCGCTGCTGTCCAGCGGTGAATACCCCTCGCGCAACCCGCAGCAGAACCTGGCCGACCTGAAGGCCCAGATCGCCGCGAACGAGAAGGGCGTGCAGGAGCTGCACCGCATGGTGCAGCAGTTCGGCCTGGGTGTGGTGCAAGCCTACATGGGCCATGTGCAGGACAACGCCGAGGAGTCGGTGCGCCGCGCCATCACGCGCCTGGCAGCCCGCCTGCAGGACGGCCGTTTCACGCTGCCGCTGGACAATGGCGCGCAGATCCAGGTGGCGGTGCGCATCGACGCCGCCAGCCGCAGCGCCGAGATCGACTTCACCGGCACCTCGCCGCAGCAGACGAACAATTTCAACGCCCCCACGGCGGTGTGCATGGCGGCGGTGCTGTATGTGTTCCGCTGCCTGGTGGACGACGACATCCCACTCAACGCGGGCTGCCTCAAGCCGCTCAAGGTGATCATCCCGCCGGGCTCCATGCTCAACCCCCACCCGCCGGCCTCGGTGGTGGCGGGCAATGTGGAAACCTCCACCTGCATCACCAACGCGCTGCTCGGCGCGCTGGGCGTGATGGCCGGTGGCCAGCCGACGATGAACAACTTCACCTTCGGCAACGAGCGCCACCAGTACTACGAAACCATCTCCGGCGGCAGCGGCGCGGGCGGTGTTTTCGACGATGCCGGCGCGCTGGTGGGCGGCTTCGCGGGCACGAGCGTGGTGCAGACGCACATGACCAATTCACGCCTTACCGACCCCGAGGTGCTGGAGTTCCGCTTCCCGGTGCGGCTGGAGAGCTACGCCATTCGCCAAGGATCGGGCGGCGCGGGGCGCTGGCGCGGGGGCGACGGCGGCGTGCGGCGGGTGCGCTTTCTGGAGCCCATGACGGCCAGCATTCTCTCCAACGGCCGGGTCCACGGTGCCTTCGGCATGGCAGGCGGCCAGGCAGGACAGTTGGGCCTGAACCGGGTGGTGCGCGCCGATGGCGGCGTGGAAATGCTCGGCCACATCGGTCAGGTGCAGATGCAGCCGGGCGATGTGTTCGAGATTCACACGCCCGGGGGTGGCGGGTTTGGAGTGGTCTGAACGCGGGCCCGGTATTTGAACCTAGAAACGGCTACAGGGACTTCCCACGTAGTCAATAGTTTTCTCAAAATTTCTGCTCCACCTTAACGCTTGCCTTGGCACCTGAAACAAGGGACAGACTGCTCATCTACAGCCGGGCTTGTTGCACCTCGTGTCATTGGGTGCGGCCCCAGATACGAACCGCTCAGCAGGGCTCAATTCAGTTGTCGTGACTTTGGGTCACAGCGTTTTTACCGAGCTTGCCTGCTGCCGGTCTGACCTGTTCATGGCATCTTTGGCTACACGTCTGGCTGGCAGGGAACCTTCAAATTCTCAAGCTGCTGGCGATCAGATTGCAGGCCTGGGCATGCGTACGTGCTTGGTGCTGACATGGCACGCATCGAAGTTCTCCCCGCGGGTCATGATGGCCCAAAGGATGCGGGCATTCTTGTTGGCCAGGGCAACGACCGCCTTGTACCAGTTGCTGCGCTGGCGCAAGCTCTGCGCCCATTGACCAATGGGGTTGTTCGTGCATTGCTTGCCCGTGAGCACCACCGCCTTGGCGCCCTGAATCAGCAAGGTACGCAAGTAGATGTCGCCCCGTTTGGTAATCCCGCCCAGACGTGCCACGCCACCGCTGGAGTTTTGTTTGGGCACCAGCCCCAGCCAGGCGCCCAGTTGCGCCCCATTCTTGAATTGATTGAAGTCACCAACGGTGGCAATCAGTGCCGATGCCGTCACAGGCCCCACGCCCATCAGCTGGGCGGCACGCTGCACCCGCTCGTCGCTTTGATGGTGTGCAGCAATACGCTCATCGCACCAGCGCATGTGTTCGTCCAGTTCCTGCCAGTGCTGCTGCGCTCTTTGCAGCACCAAGCGCGCCAGACTGGCGATCTCATTGCTGGCATCTTCCAACAGTTCTTGCAGCTGGCTACGTAATACATCCGGACTTTGCGGCACGACAATACCGAATTCGGCCAGCAGGCCGCGAATGCGGTTGATCAGTGCAGTGCGCTCCTCCTTGATGCCTTCGCGCAGGCGATGCACGCTGAGCATGCCTTGCTGCTCTACTGTCTTGGGGGTGACGAAGTGCATGTGGGCACGCGAGGCAGCTTCGCACACGGCTGCCGCGTCGTTGGCGTCGTTCTTGCCGCTGTTGCCCTGGATGCGATAGGGGGCAACGAACTGCGCCGGGATCATGCGGGCATCAAAGCCCAGCGCTTGCAGCTTGTGGCACCAGTGGTGTGCACCCGAGCAGGCCTCCATCGCAATCAGACAACCTGCGGGCAATTGGACGCACCAGGTTATGAATTTTTCCCGCCTGAGGGCCCGTGCCACCACCACTGTGCCGTGCTCATCGACCGCGTGAACCTGGATGACATTCTTTGCCAGGTCAACACCAACTCGGATAATCTTGCGCATGGGACTTCTCCTTCCAACATGGGTTTGAGCTTGACTGTCACATCTTCCAAGCTGGGTACTTTGATACCGTTACCCGGAAGTGGGAAGTCCCTTCTTATTCAGTTGACCGCTTTGTAACCTTTGCCAAGCCGCATGAAATCAATCGTTGATGGCTCCGATGGTGTTCACCCGATGGGTGAGAGCGCTATGCATCCGCCAGCACCGCGCTCGGGGCGCCATGCGGCGTTGCTCCTCCTTGCGGGCAGGAGCCCGCGGCGTCGTCGCGTCTTGCCTGGCATCCCGATCACGGTACCGGCGGGCGCATCCAACCGCCGTTTCTAGGTTGGATGAAATTGGCCTTCAGCGCTTGATGGGTAAGCGCTGATAGCTATTATTTCAGGAGTGCTTGTCGAATGGCTGCGGCGTGCTTCCCGGCTCGGCATGGCCCACATGGGGTGGCACGTTCTGGCCCATCCTGCGGGCCCGGAACAGTGCAGCGCGCATCAGGAAGATGTTGGTGACCGGCACCGTGACGGCCACGAACAGCGCAATCAGCAGCGGGTGTGCCGCGATGCCCTGGCCTTGCAGCGAGAAGTACAGCAGTGTGCCGTGCATGATGCACCAGCAGCCCATGGTGGCGATGATGGAGGGCGCATGCACGCGCTCGAAATAGGTGTCCAGGCGCAGCAGGCCCAGCGAACCCACCAGCGCAATGGCTGAGCCCAGCAACACCAGCGCGGCGACGGCGACTTCCGCCCACAGGGCCAGGGGTTGCATGTTCATTCGATCACCTCGCCGCGCAGCAGGAACTTGGCCATGGCCGTGGACCCGACAAAGCCGAACAGGGCCACCAGCAAGGCGGCCTCGAAATAGTGGCTGCTGCCGTACTGGATGCCCAGCACCAGCATCAGCAGCATGCCGTTGAGGTACATGCAGTCGAGCGCCAGCACCCTGTCTTGCGCAGATGGGCCTTTGAGCAGTCGCACCAGCGTGAGGAGCATGGCCAGTGCCAGCATGGCCAGTGCGGTGGGCAGCGCCCAGGCGAGGATGGGAGTCATTCGAAAATCTCCATCAGCGGGCGCTCATAGCGCTCCTTGACATGGGTTGCAATGGTTTGCGGATCGTCCACTTCCAGCACATGCAGCAACAGCATCGATCGATCCAGCGAAATCTCGGCCCAGGCCGTTCCCGGGGTGATGCAGACAATCATGGCCAGCACCGCCAGAGCGTTGGGGTCGCGCAGCTCCAGGGGGATGTGCACAAAACCTGAAGCATGGTGCCGCCGCGATGGAAAGACCAGAAAGAGCACCACTGCGAGGTTGGATGCGATCGTGTCCGCCACCACCCGCAGGCCCAGACGCAGCACCATGCCAGGCCGCCGTATGCGCACTGGCAGGGGGCGCAGCCCCCCCGTCAGCAGCGGAACGAGTACGGCCAGCACGGTGGCCAGGATCAGGTGTCCGGCACTGACAGATCGGCTGAGCAGCAACCACAGCAAGAACAGTGCGACCGACAGCAAGGGCGAGGGCAGCAGGCGCTTCATGGCGCCTCCTTTGGGGGGCTGGCGAGGGGCATGGTGGACGGGTTCGGTAGGGGGATGGCCGACATCACGGCATGCACGTAGCGAGCGGGGGCATGCAGTGCCTGGGCCGTCGCCTGGGTGAAGTGCATCACTGGGCCGGCTTGGACGGTCAGTGCCACGCAGCTTGCCAGCAGAAGGGCAATGGGCGCACCCTCCAGCACCTTCAGGGGAGGCGTGGCACGGCCATGGCTGGCCCAGAAGTGGCGTATGCCGCTGCGCGTGAGCGCGATCAGCGCGAGCAAGCCGGTGCCGATCATCAGCGCCAGCAGTGTCCAGCCCAGGGGGCTGGGCGGCAGACCTTCGGATTGGCCCAGCCCCAACGGGTTGAGTAGTGCCGTCAGCATGGCGACCTTGCCGACAAAGCCCGACAGCGGTGGCAAGCCGGCGATCACGAGGGTGCAGAGCATGAACGCCAGACCCAGAAAGGCGGCTGCGGCGGGTATCACGCGGCCGATCAGTACTTCTTCGTCATCGTCGAGGTTCAGCCCTTGGGTGGGAATCAACTCGGAGTCGAGGAACGGGGCCTCGTCATCCTGTTCGTAGGCGGCCAGGTTGGTGCCATCGTTGCGCCACCGGTCCACCAGGTCGGCCAGCAGGAACAGGGCGCTGACCGCCAGCGTGGAGCTGGGCAGGTAGTACAGCAGGCTGGCGGTCAGCAGGCTTTGCCCAAAGCCTGCTGCTGACAGCAGCGTGCCCGATGACAGGATGGCCGCAAACCCCGCCAGGTGGGTAAGCCGCTGCGAGCCCAGCATGCCGATGGCGCCGAACACCATGGTGGCCATGCCGCAACTGATCAGCCACAGGGCGCCGAACTGTGCAGAGTCGCCGGCCTCGTCCCCAAACAGCAGGGTCCAGAGCCGCAGCAGGGTATAGACACCCACCTTGGTCATGAGCGCAAAGAGGGCACCCACGGGCGCTGTGGCTGCGCTGTAGGCCGGCACCAGCCAGAAATTGAGGGGCCAGGCTGCCGCCTTGATGAGAAAGGCGGTGGCCAGGATGGCCGCCGCCGAGTGCAGCAGCCCCCGGTCGGCGGCTGCCACCTCGGGAATGCTCCGCGCCAGGTCGGCCATGTTCAGCGTGCCGGTGATTCCGTACAGCATGGACACCCCTACTAGGAAAAGTGAGGACGCAGCGAGGTTGATGGCGATGTAGTGCAGACCCGTCTGTACCCGCTGGCGGCCCGAGCCATGCAGCAGCAGGCCGTAGGAGGCGGCCAGCATGATCTCGAAAAACACGAACAGGTTGAACAGGTCGGCCGTCAGGAAGGCCCCCGCCAGGCCCATCAGCTGGAACTGGAACAGCGGGTGGAAGTGCACCCCGGCGCGGTGCCAGCGCGCCGCTGCAAAAATGATCGATGCCATGGCCACACCGCTGGTCAGCACCAGCATCATGGCGGAAAGCCGGTCGAGCGCCAGCACGATACCGAAGGGAGCAGGCCAGTTGCCGGGCAGATAGACGCCCAGCGTGGCAGGCGTGACGCCTTGATCCGTCCAGGCCAGCAGCAGCATGGCAATGGCCAGCCCCAGAAAGGTGGACAGCAGGTTGAGTGAGACCTTCAGGCGCTGCTGCTCTTCGCGCAGCAGCAGCATCAGGGCGGCGGTCAGCAGCGGCAATGCGATGGGGGCCAGCATCAGGTGCGGCATGAGCTGCGCGGTGAGCGCTTCGATGGGGTTCATGGCATTTCCTGCACGTCGCGGGAATGGCTGCCGTCCACATGGTCGGTGCCTGAAATACCGCGTGACGCCAGCAGCACGACCAGGAACAGTGCCGTCATGGCAAAACCGATGACGATGGCCGTGAGCACCAGGGCCTGGGGCATGGGGTCGGCATAGTGCAGCAGGTCTTGTGGAACGCCGGGCTGGAGCACGGGTTCCTTGTCGATGGCCAGGCCCAGGCGGCCCATGCTGAAGATGAAGAGGTTCACCGCATACGACAGCAGCGATAGCCCCATGATGACCTGGAAGGTGCGCGGACGCAGCAACAGCCACACCCCCGAACCCGTGAGGACGCCAATGGCCAGGCTCAGAACGATTTCCATCAACGGTCTCCTTGGGATGTGCTGACCGGGGCAGCAGCCGCTTCGCCTGCCAGCCGGGCGTGATAGCGGTGGCCCCGCACCGACTGGTGGGCGATGGCGGTGAGGATGAGCAGCGTGGAGCCGACCACGAGGGTGAACACCCCGATATCAAAGAACATGGCGCTGGCGATGTGCACGTCTCCGACCACGGGCCAATGCAGGTGGGCTGTATGGCTGGTCAGGAAGGGGTAGCCCCAGGCCAAGGCGCCCAGGCCGGTGGCCAGCGCAAACAGCAGCCCCATGGCGATCCAGCGGCGTGGGTTGAGTGGCAGGTGGGCCTCGACCCAGTGGGTGCCGGAGATGATGTATTGCAGCAGCAGTGCCACCGACATCACCAGTCCGGCCACAAAACCGCCGCCCGGTTCGTTGTGGCCGCGCAGGAACATGTGGGCCGACACCATGGCCGCAAACGGCAGCAGCAGTCGCACCAGCACGGCGGGCACCATCAGGTAGCCGACCGCCGTGTCCGTGGCGTTGCGGGGGTTGACCAGGTCGGTGTGCAGGTCCGCCGGCAGGTTGCGCTGCTGCTCTGGCAGGTCCATCGCCTCGCGGGCCGGGCGAAAGCGCCGCAGCAATGCATACACGGTGATCCCCACGATGCCCAGCACCACAATTTCACCGAAGGTGTCAAACCCCCGGAAGTCCACCAGCATCACGTTGACCACGTTGGTGCCACCCCCTTCGCTCAATGCGCGTTCAAGGAAAAAGGTCGAGGTACTCTCCGGGAAAGGTCGGCTCATCATGGCCAGCGCCAGCCCGGCCATGCCGGCACCGGCCATGATGGACAGTCCCATGTCGCGCATCCGGCGCAGGCGGGTGCTGCGCTGCTCGGCCATGGTGGGAATGCGCAGGTTTTCATCGCGCTTGGGCAGCCAGCGCAGGCCCAGCAAGATGAGCACCGTGGTGACGAGTTCCACCACGATTTGCGTGAGGGCGAGGTCGGGGGCCGAGAACCACAGGAAGGTGATGCAGGTGGCCAGGCCGGAGCCGCCCAGCAGGGTCAGTGCCGCCAGGCGGTGGTATTTGGCTTGCCAGGCGGCCGCGACGGCGCACAGTCCGCCCAGGAGCCACAGCAGGGCAAAAGCGGGCGACAGCGGCAAGGTGCCGCGGTCGCCGCGCTGCAGGCCGTTGATCCACATGGGCAGGGCGCCGGCCACCAGGGCCGCAGCAATCAGCCAGAGCATCTGCCATTGCAGCCGCCCGGTGCTCAGCAGCCGCCGGCCGTTGCGCCCGACCAGGGTCAGCCGGGCCAGCGCATGGTCGAACAGGCGGCGCCCATGGAGGTGGCGCATCAGCGGTGGTGCGTCGAGCCGACCGGTATGGCGCAGACCGCGCAACAGCGCATACAGCGCCACGCCGCCCGCCAGTGCCACCAGGCTCATCAGGAAAGGGGTGTTCAGGCCGTGCCACACTGCCAGGCTGTAGGCGGGCAGAAGCCCACCCACCACGGGCCGCGCCGCCGCGTCCAGAAACTGGCCCACCGACCAGGCCGGCAGCATGCCCACCACCAGGCAGGCCAGCACCAGCAACTCCACGGGCACGCGCATCCAGTGGGGCGGTTCATGGGGGGTGCGGGGCAACTGGGTGGCGACGGGGCCAAAGAACACGTCCACGGTAAAGCGCAGCGAATAGGCCACGCTGAACATCCCCGCCACGGTGGCTGCAATGGGCAGGCCGATGCGCACGATGGGGGCGGCATCCAGAAACACCGTTTCGGCGAAAAACATTTCCTTGGACAGAAAGCCGTTCAGCAGTGGCACTCCGGCCATGGCCGCGCTGGCCACCATGGCCAGCGTGGCGGTGATCGGCATCAAGGTGCGCAGCCCTGACAGGCGGCGGATGTCCCGGCTTCCGCTCTCATGGTCCACAATGCCCGCAGCCATGAACAGCGATGCCTTGAAGGTGGCGTGGTTCATGATGTGGAACACCGCTGCCACGGCCGCCAGCGGGCTGTTGAGCCCGAGCAGCAGGGTGATGAGCCCCAGGTGCGAGATCGTGGAGTAGGCCAGCAGCCCCTTGAGGTCGTTCTGGAACATGGCTGCATAGCCACCGATCAGCAAGGTGCACAGACCCGCGCCACCCACCAGCCAGAACCATGGCTCGGTGCCGCCCAACACTGGCCACATGCGCGCCAGCAGAAACACTCCGGCCTTGACCATGGTGGCCGAGTGCAGATAGGCCGACACGGGCGTGGGCGCCGCCATCGCATGGGGCAACCAGAAGTGGAAAGGAAACTGCGCGCTCTTGGTCAGCGCCCCCAGCAGAATCAGGACGAGCACAGGCACATACCAGGCGTGACCCCGTATTTGTTCGCCGGCCCCGAGCACCCGGTCCAGGTCATAGCTGCCCACAATGTGCCCCAGCACGAGCATTCCGGCCAGCATGCACAGCCCGCCGGTGCCGGTCACCGTCAAGGCCATGCGTGCTCCACGGCGGGCATCCTTGCGGTGGTGCCAATAGCCGATCAGCAAAAACGAGAACAGGCTGGTGAGTTCCCAGAAGAATGCCAGCTGGAGGATGTTGCCCGAGAGCACCACGCCCATCATCGCGCCCATGAAGGCCAGGAAGAATGAAAAGAAGCGGGGCACGGGGTCTGATGGCGACATGTAGTACCGTGCATAGAGCACCACCAGTGAACCGATGCCCAACACCAGCATGCAGAACATCCAGGCAAAACCATCCATCCGGATGACGAGGTTCATGCCTAGAGCGGGCAGCCATTCGATCTCCTGGCGCAGCACCCCGCCATCGGCAATGTCTGGAAAGCACAGCGCGGCCTGCACGGTGCAGAACAGTGCAATCAGCCCGGCAACGGTGGATTCTGAATTGCGGGCGTTTGCGGGGAGAAAGGCCGCAAGAAGACTGCCGATAAAGGGGAGAAGAATGAGGTAGATCAAGGGCATGTGCGCTTGATTCTACGGGCAGGGCGCCAAGCCTTTTTCAGGCGCCTGGCTCAGAAAAAAAGGCCCTGCACACGGGGTGTGCAGGGCCTTGATTTGGCTCCTCGACCTGGGCTCGAACCAGGGACCTACGGATTAACAGTCCGGCGCTCTACCGACTGAGCTATCGAGGAATGATTGGTATGTAAAAGGCCCCGCGTTCACATGCAGGGCCTGCGGGTCAATTGTGGCTCCTCGACCTGGGCTCGAACCAGGGACCTACGGATTAACAGTCCGGCGCTCTACCGACTGAGCTATCGAGGAACAAGCCTCAGATTATATACACAAAATGAGGCCTGATTTCAAAAAAATCAGGAGTATTGCGGTTCAGGACGCAGCCACAGCCATACCAGCACGCAGGACATGAAAGTGCAGGCCATGGCGGCCATCCACAGCTGGGGTGCGGTGAAGTACAGGACCACGGCGCAGAAGGCCATCATGATGGTGGCGTTCCATTTGGAGCGTCGGCTGACACGCCCGCCATTGGCCCAGTCGCGCAGCATGATGCCGAACAAGGGGTGGTACCACAGCCATTCGTGCAGGCGTGGTGAGCAACGCGCAGCCGCCCAGGCCGCCAGAAGAATGAACACCGTGGTCGGCAGGCCGGGTACGAACACCCCGATCACCCCCAGGACAAGACACAGGATGGCAAAGGCCAGCAAGGCCCAGCGCACGGGCAACGGCAGCGGTCGGTGAACGGGCGGTGCAGGCCGGGGGGGCGATGCCTCTGCGGGGGGCTTGCCTGCGGTGGGGGCCATGGGGTGGGGTTTCGGGGCGGGCTTGAGGGTGCCGGTATTTTGCATCCAAGGGGGTATTGCGCGGTGTTGAATAGACCTGCTCTCAGTGCCGTTATGCTGACCGACTTGACTGCATGTGCTCACAAGGCCTTGCAGGTTTGCTTTTTTGCTGCTCGCCGGAATTGATCGTTGAAACCATGGCCATCCACTCCATCCTGAAAATGGGAGACCCCCGCCTTTTGCGGGCAGTTCGTCCCGTCACCGCGTTTGATACCGATGTGTTGCGCCAGCTTGTCGTCGATATGTACGACACCATGCGTGCAGCCCATGGAGCCGGACTGGCAGCGCCGCAGATCGGTGTCGATCTGCAGGTGGTGGTTTTTGGTTCGGATGAACCCAATCCGCGCTATCCCGACCGCCCCCTGGTGCCGGCCACGGTGCTCATCAATCCCGTGATTACGCCCATTGGCAGTGATGAGGAGCTGGATTGGGAAGGTTGTTTGTCTGTCCCCGGTCTCAGGGGGCGGGTGCCGCGCTGGTCTCGCATCCGATATGCTGGTTTCGACCTTCAAGGGCGACCGATTGAGCGCACGGCCGAGGGCTTTCATGCGCGGGTGGTGCAGCATGAGTGCGACCACCTCGCGGGCATCCTGTATCCGATGCGCATGCGTGATTTCACGCAGTTTGGCTTCACCGAGGTGCTTTTTCCCGGCATGGACCCGGATCAGGATGATTGATCGTTCGATGTCTGCTGCTCATCTTCGGTGAACAACCGTGATCGGGTGATGAAGCAGACGCCTTCAGGCCCTTCCAGCGAGAAGGTGCCTCCACTGCCTTCGATGACATCAATGACCAGTTGGCTGTTCTGCCAATACGCGTATTGCGTTTCGCTGATGAAGAAGGGGCAGTCGCCGATTTTGCCCAGCTGGAGATCGTAGCGTCCCGGCGTCAATTCTCCCACCCGGTAACACATCGGCGAACTGCCATCGCAGCAGCCGTGCGACTGGTAGAACATCAGTTCAGGACCATGCTGCGCCTTCAGGCGCTCGATCAGTTCCAGCGCAGCCGGTGTGGCCACAACGCGTTCGACCATGGTGAATAATTCCCCGTGGCTGGAAAAGAAAAAAAAGGGCGGCCAGCCGAGCCGCCCTTTTCTCATTGGGGTGCCGTGAAGATCAGAAGAAGCCCAGTGCCTTGGGGCTGTAGCTCACCAGCAGATTCTTGGTTTGCTGATAGTGATCCAGCATGACTTTGTGTGTTTCACGGCCAATGCCCGATTCCTTGTAGCCGCCGAACGTGGCATGCGCCGGATAGGCGTGGTAGCAGTTGGTCCAGACGCGGCCGGCCTGGATGGCACGGCCCATGCGGTAGGCGGTGCTGCCATCGCGCGTCCAGACACCGGCGCCCAGGCCGTACGGCGTGTCGTTGGCGATCTGCAGGGCCTCTGCCTCGTCCTTGAAGGTGGTCACGGCCAGCACAGGGCCGAAGATTTCCTCCTGGAAAATGCGCATCTTGTTATGGCCCTTGAACAGGGTGGGCTGGATGTAGTAGCCGCCCGCCAGATCGCCGGGCAGCTGGGCACGGTCTCCACCGATGAGCACCTGGGCACCTTCCTCCTTGCCCAGCGCCAGATAGGTCTCGATCTTCTTCATCTGCTCGACGGAGGCCTGGGCACCCATCATGCTGTCGGTGTCCAGCGGGCTGCCCTGCTTGATGGCCCGGACGCGGGACAGGGCACGTTCCATGAACCTGTCATAGACCGATTCCTGGATGAGGGCGCGGGAGGGGCAGGTGCAGACCTCACCCTGGTTGAAGGCAAACAGCACGAGACCTTCAATGGCCTTGTCGAAGAAATCGTCATCGGCGTTGGCCACGTCCGCGAAGAAGATGTTGGGTGATTTGCCGCCCAGTTCCAGGGTGGCTGGAATCAGGTTGTTGGCGGCGGCCTGGGCAATCACGCGGCCGGTGGCGGTGGAGCCCGTGAAGGCAATCTTGGCGATGCGCTTGCTGCTGGCCAGTGGCATGCCGGCTTCGCGGCCATAGCCGTTGACGATGTTGAGCACGCCGGGCGGCAGCAGGTCGGCGATCAGTTCGGCCAGGACCAGGATGGACACCGGGGTGGATTCTGCCGGCTTGAGCACCACGCAGTTGCCGGCCGCCAGGGCGGGGGCCAGCTTCCATGCTGCCATCAGGATGGGGAAGTTCCAGGGAATGATCTGGCCGACCACACCCAGGGGTTCGTGAAAGTGGTAGGCGATGGTGTCGGCATCGATCTCGCTCAGGCTTCCTTCCTGCGAGCGAAGGCACCCCGCGAAGTAGCGGAAATGATCCACCGTGAGCGGAATGTCCGCGTTCAGGGTTTCGCGGATGGCCTTGCCGTTGTCCACGGTTTCAGCGTAGGCCAGCATTTCCAGGTTTTGCTCGATGCGGTCGGCGATCTTGAGCAGGATGTTGGAGCGTTCGGCCGCCGGAGTGCGCCCCCATTTCGCCGCTGCGGCGTGGGCGGCATCCAGGGCCAGCTCAATGTCCTCGGCCGTGGACCGGGCTGCCTGTGTGTAGGGTTTGCCGGTGATGGGAGTGAGCACATCGAAGTAGCCACCCTTGACCGGGGCCACAAACTTGCCACCGATGAAGTTGTCATAGCGAGGCTTGTAAATGACCTTGGCGTTGGGGGAGCCGGGGGGGGCGTACAGCATGCTTTGTCTCCTTTGAATGGAATGGTTGGGTTGTGAATCCGCAGGTCTAGTGCGTGCGGTCTTCGGCAGATTCTTTGCACGATGCGTGCCAGCGCGTGCCTAAAGCCAATTCGCCCGGAAAGGGTGCTTGTCCGGGTCATGCCGGGGCATGTGCTGTGGCGAGACTGTCACTGCTGTGCCGGCGGCTGACACAGGGTGTGTCAAAACGGGACAGGGGTTCGGGGTTTTCGGCTGAAGTAGGCTGTCTTGCTGGAGCACAATGGGCCCGTCGCCACCTAGCCATCGTGGCGACGCCGGAGATGGCGCACCCATCCCGCGCACTGAACCATCAGGAGACAAACGGCCATGCCCCCTTCAGCCCTCCAGGAGCGACCGGTGCCCAGCCTGCTACGGCAGGCACGCCGCCAGTTGATGAGCAGTGGAAACCTGCCGCCCGATCTCATCCTTCCAGAGCTCACGCAGTCCTGGATGCGATGCTGGAGCGCGGGTCTGCAGCCTTGCGGCCGCACGCCAGGCGCTCCCCACGCCTCGGGCGCCCAGCTGGCTCGGGCGCTGGAAGTGCAGCGTGAACTGGTGGCCCATGCGCGACCCGTGATGGAATTCTTGCTTGACCAGACCCGTGAAACTGACAGCATGGTCGTGCTCGCAGGCGCGGACGGCATGCTGTTGCATGCCTCGGGTGATCCGCATTTCGTCAGCCGGGCCGAACGGGTGGCTCTGCGGCCGGGGGCCACCTGGCATGAACAGTACCGGGGCACCAATGCCATCGGCACGGCATTGACCGATGACCGGGCGATGGTGGTCCATGCGGATGAGCATTTTCTGGAGCGAAACGGTTTTCTGACCTGCGCGGCGGCGCCCATCCACGCGCCCGACGGGCGGATGCTGGGCGCGCTCGATGTGTCCGGAGACTACCGGGGCTATCACCGCCATACCCTCGGTCTGGTGCGCTCGGCGGCGCGGATGATCGAGCACCGGCTGTTCGAGACGCGGCACGACCTGCGCCACTGGGGCGGGTTGAAGCTGCGGCTGCACGCGCAACCCGAGGGGCTGGGCACCGTCACGGAAGGGTTGCTGGCGGTGCGCGAAGACGGCCTGCTGGTCGGTGCCAGCGCCACGGCCCTGGATATCCTTGGATTGACCTGGCGCGACCTGCAGCATGTGCGGCTCGATGCGGTGCTGGCAGAGTCGATGGAGCAGTTGCTGGACTGGTGTCAGCGTTCGACCTACATCCCGCGCGTGGTGCATACCCTGTCTGGCCAGGCGGTGTGGCTGCGGGTGGAGACAGGGCGCGCGTCGAGTGGGGTTCACCGCACCACTGCAGCGCCTGTGGCTGTAGCCGAGTTGACCGATGCGCTGGCGGCCATGGATACCGGCGACGCCGTGCTGCAGGCGGCGATTGCCCGTGCGCGCAAGGTGATGGGCAAGGCGATCCCGCTGTTGCTGCTGGGAGAGTCGGGCGTAGGCAAGGAGGTTTTTGCGCGTGCCGTGCATGACAGCGGGCCACGCCAATCGCAGTCCTTCGTTGCGGTCAATTGCGCGGCCCTGCCAGAAAACTTGATCGAATCAGAACTGTTTGGCTATCAGGGCGGGGCTTTTACTGGGGCTCGGCGAGAGGGGGCGCCCGGACGCATCCGGGAGGCCCATGGAGGCACCCTGTTTCTGGACGAAATCGGGGACATGCCGCCGACATTGCAGTCGCGTCTGCTGCGCGTGCTGCAGGATCAGCAGGTGGTGCCCCTGGGCGGAGGCAAGCCGGTGGCAGTGGATTTCGCGCTGGTGTGTGCCACCCACCGCAAGCTGCCCCAGGAGATGCAGGAGGGGCGTTTTCGGGAAGACCTGTACTACCGCATCAATGGCCTGACTCTGCAGCTGCCCGCGCTGCGTGAGCGTTCGGATTTTGATGAATTGGTGGCGCGCCAGTTGCGCCGCCTTGTTCCTGGCCATTCGATCATGATCGCGCCGGAGCTGATGGTGTGCCTGCGTCGATATGCATGGCCAGGCAATGTGCGCCAGCTTGCCAATGCCCTGCGCACGGCCTGTGCGCTATTGGACGAGCAGGAGACCGTGATTGCATGGCACCACCTGCCAGACGATCTTGCGCAGGCTCTGGCCGCAGATTCGTCAAACCTGGCGGCCCCCTGGGCGAATGGCGGCGAGGCGCCTGCCGCCGCGCTGGATCTGCGGTCGGTTTCACGTCAGACCATTGCGCGCACGGTCAGCGCCTGTGGCGGCAATCTGTCGGAAGCGGCCCGGGTACTGGGCATCAGCCGCAATACCCTTTACCGCAAGCTGCGCGACCAGGCTGGAAGCCTGTAGTGTCGGCTAATGGTCTGGCGCAGAAACCAGATCCCAGCTGGCCATGAACAGTGCAGCAATCACCGGGCCAATGACGAAGCCGCTCAGCCCGAACAGGGTCATGCCGCCGAGCGTGGAAATCAGTACGACATAGTCGGGCATCTTGGTGTCCTTGCCGACCAGAATGGGCCGCAGGATGTTGTCCACCAGTCCGATGACGCCTACGCCAAAGGCCGTCAGAACGCCTGCCTGCCACATGGCGCCCGTAGCCAGGAAATAGATGGCCACTGGGCCCCAGATCAGGCCTGCGCCCACGGCGGGCAACAGCGAGAGAAAAGCCATCAGCACGCCCCAGAGCACCGGCCCCTGGATGCCCAGCGCCCAGAAAATGAAGCCTCCCAGCAGTCCCTGGGTGGCTGCCACCATGAGATTGCCCTTGAGGGTTGCGCGAATCACCGTGGTGAACTTGCTGCTCAGGTCCTGCTTGTGTTTTTCTTCCAGGGGGATGGCTTTGCGAATGCGGGCTCCCAATGCCGTGCCGTCACGCAGCAGAAAGAACAGCAGGTAGAGCATGACCCCAAAGCTCACCACAAACTGCAGCGTGTTCTGGCCAATGTTCAGGGCGCGGGTGGCGATGAGCTGGCTGGCCTGCACCGACACGGTGGCCAATTTGTGTTGCAGTGCGGCCACGCTGGTCAGATCCAGGCTGTCGAGCAGGCTCACCGCCCACGCAGGCAGCGCCGCAATCACCTGCTGGAAATAGGCGCCGAAATCAAGCTGCCCGGTACGCAGACGTTCATAGATCAGCGTGGCTTCCTGGACGAGTGAGATGCTGATGAGCGTCATGGGCAGGATCACGACGAACAGGCACAGCAACAGGGTGACCAGCGCGGCCCGGTTGGGTTTGCCGCGCATGCGCAGCAGCACCCGGCGGTGCAACGGCATGAACAGGATGGCCAACGCAACACCCCAGAAAACCGCTTCGTAGAAGGGCCACAGGATGGCAGCAAAGGCAAGCGAGACAATGACCAGGAGAAGCACGAAGGCCTTGTTCTGGAGCGTGTGGTTTGTCATGGAGAGGGCTGTTCCGCGTCGGGGCAAGGCCCTGAATGTACGCCAGAGCATGTCCTGGTCAAGGCATTGCGCATGCAACGTCGCGACTGGATATCCGTGGGGTGCCCGGAAGCATGTACATGCAGGGCCCTGCATTCAGTGGCACAATCAGCGTTGTACAAGGCCCTTCCCCAGCCACAGTCGCATCCGCCAACCGGTTCAGCCGTGTCGCGGAAGGTTTTCAAACCACCAAATGCTTTCCCGAGGAAAGCGGAGGTCAGCGGAATATGAGCGAGACTACGTCCGTCTATCAAGCCTACCAAGGCAACACATACCTCTTCGGCGGCAATGCGCCCTATGTCGAAGAAATGTACGAAAACTACCTGGCCAACCCCGGTAGCGTCCCCGACACCTGGCGCGAATACTTCGACGCGCTGCAGCATGTCCCCGCCGTGGATGGCTCCAACGCCAAGGACGTTCCACACCTTCCGGTGGTCAATGCCTTCGCCGAGCGCGCCAAGGCGGGCGGCACCAAGGTGGTGGTGGCCAGCGCTGACGCTGAAATGGGCCGCAAGCGCACCGCTGTACAGCAACTGATTGCCGCGTACCGCAACGTGGGTCAGCGTTGGGCCGACCTGGACCCGCTCAAGCGCACCGAACGCCCCCAGATCCCTGAGCTGGAACCGTCGTTCTACGGTTTCACCGACGCCGACCAGGAAACGGTGTTCGATACGAGCAACACCTTCTTCGGCAAGGAGAAGATGCCGTTGCGCGAACTGATCAATGCGCTGCGCGAAACCTACTGTGGCACCCTGGGCGCCGAGTTCATGTACACCTCCGACCAGGCGCAAAAGCGCTGGTGGCAGCAGAAGCTCGAAAGCATCCGCAGCAAGCCCAATTTCAGCGCGGAACGCAAGAAGCGCATCCTTGACCGCCTGACGGCCGCCGAAGGCCTGGAGCGTTTCCTGCACACCAAGTATGTCGGCCAGAAGCGTTTCTCTCTCGAAGGGGGGGAGAGCTTCATCGCGGCGATGGACGAGCTGATCAACGCTGCGGGTGCCCAGGGCGTTCAGGAAATCGTGATCGGCATGGCCCACCGCGGCCGCCTCAACGTGCTGGTCAACACTCTGGGCAAGATGCCCAAGGATCTGTTTGCCGAATTCGACCACACCGCACCCGAAGACCTGCCAGCAGGCGACGTGAAGTACCACCAGGGCTTCAGCTCCGATGTCTCCACCCCGGGCGGTCCGGTGCACCTGAGCCTGGCGTTCAATCCCTCGCACCTGGAAATCGTCAACCCCGTCGTGGAAGGCTCGGTGCGTGCCCGCATGGACCGCCGTGGCGACGCGCGTGGCAGCCAGGTCTTGCCCGTGCTTGTGCACGGCGACGCGGCCTTCGGCGGCCAGGGCGTGAACCAGGAAACCCTGGCGCTGGCCCAGACCCGTGGCTACACCACCGGCGGAACGGTGCACCTGATCATCAACAACCAGATCGGCTTCACCACCTCTGACCCGCGCGACATGCGCTCCACCGTGTATTGCACCGACATCGTCAAGATGGTCGAGGCGCCGGTGCTGCACGTCAACGGTGACGATCCCGAGGCGGTGGTGCTGGCCACACAGCTCGCGCTGGAGTTCCGCATGGAGTTCCGCCAGGACGTGGTGGTCGACATCACCTGCTTCCGCAAGCTGGGCCACAACGAGCAGGACACGCCTGCGCTGACCCAGCCGCTGATGTACAAGAAAATCGCGGCACACCCCGGCACGCGCAAGCTGTACGCGGACCGCCTGGCCACGCAGGGTTTTGGCGAAACGCTGGGTGACGACATGGCCAAGGCGTACCGCGCTGCCATGGATGCCGGCAAGCACACGGTCGATCCGGTGCTGACCAACTTCAAGAGCAAGTACGCCGTCGACTGGTCGCCCTTCCTGGGCAAGAAGTGGACGGATGCTGGCGACACCGCCATTCCGATGACCGAGTGGAAGCGCCTGGCCGAGAAGCTCACCACCATTCCCGAGAGCGTGACGCCGCACCAGCTCGTCAAGAAGGTCTATGACGACCGCGCTGCGATGGGCCGTGGCGACATTCCCGTGGACTGGGGCATGGGCGAACACATGGCTTTTGCCTCGCTGGTGGCCAGCGGCTACCCCGTGCGCCTGTCGGGCGAAGACTGCGGCCGTGGCACGTTCACGCACCGCCATGCCGTGATCCACGACCAGAAGCGCGAAAAGTGGGACACCGGCACCTATGTGCCCTTGCAAAACGTGGCCGAGAACCAGGCTCCGTTCGTCGTGATCGACTCCATCCTGTCGGAAGAGGCCGTGCTGGGCTACGAATACGGCTACGCCTCCAACGACCCGAACACCCTGGTGATCTGGGAAGCCCAGTTCGGCGACTTCGCCAACGGCGCGCAGGTCGTGATCGACCAGTTCATCGCCTCGGGCGAAGTGAAGTGGGGCCGTGTCAACGGCATCACGCTGATGCTGCCGCACGGCTACGAAGGCCAGGGCCCCGAGCACAGCTCGGCCCGCCTGGAGCGCTTCATGCAGTTGGCCGCCGATGCCAACATGCAGATCGTGCAGCCCACCACCGCCAGCCAGATCTTCCATGTGCTGCGCCGCCAGATGGTCCGCAACCTGCGCAAGCCGCTGGTCATCATGACGCCCAAGTCGCTGCTGCGCAACAAGGACGCAACCTCGCCGCTGTCCGAGTTCACCAAGGGCGCTTTCCAGACCGTGATTCCGGAGCAGGACGAAACGATCAACAAGAAGGCCGACAAGGTCAAGCGCGTGATCGCCTGCTCGGGCAAGGTGTACTACGACCTGGTGAAGAAGCGCACCGAGAAGGAAGCCAGCGACGTGGCCATCCTCCGCATCGAGCAGCTCTATCCCTTCCCGCACAAGGCGTTTGCCACCGAGCTCAAGAAGTATCCCAACGCCACCGACATCGTGTGGTGCCAGGACGAGCCACAGAACCAGGGTGCCTGGTTCTTCATCCAGCACAACATCCACGAGAACATGCTCGATGGCCAGAAGCTGGGCTACTCGGGCCGCGCGGCCTCCGCGTCGCCTGCCGTCGGCTACTCGCACCTGCACCAGGAGCAGCAGAAGGCCCTGGTCGATGGTGCCTTCGCCAAGCTCAAGGGTTTTGTCCTGACCAAGTAAGGCCGGAAACCCCCTCACTCAGTACAAAACACCTTTCTGGAAAGAAATCAAAATGGCTATCGTAGAAGTCAAAGTCCCCCAGCTGTCCGAGTCCGTGGCCGAGGCCACCATGCTCACCTGGAAGAAGAAGGCCGGTGAGGCCGTCGCCGTCGATGAGATCCTGATCGAGATCGAAACCGACAAGGTTGTGCTCGAAGTGCCCGCGCCTTCGGCTGGCGTGCTGGCCGAGATCGTGGTGGGTGATGGCGGCACCGTGGTGTCTGACCAGCTCATCGCCAAGATCGACACCGAAGGCAAGGCCGGCGCTGCCGCCGCTCCTGCCGCTGCCGCACCGGCTGCTGCAGCTCCCGCTCCCGCCGCTGCTGCCGCTGCTGCTGCAACGGGTGGCGCCAAGGGCAACGTGGCCATGCCGGCCGCCTCCAAGCTGCTGGCCGACAACAACCTGTCGGTGGGTGCCGTGGCGGGCACGGGCAAGGATGGCCGCGTGACCAAGGGCGACGTGCTGGCTGCCGTGGCCGGTGGCGTGCAATCCACCGCTGCCGTGATCCCCACGGGCGTGCCCACCAAGGTGCTGCCCCAGGTGACGGCCCCCGTGGCCAAGCCCGACCTGGGCGACCGCCCCGAGCAGCGCGTGCCCATGAGCCGCCTGCGTGCCCGTGTGGCCGAGCGTCTGCTGCAGTCGCAGTCGTCCAATGCCATCCTGACCACGTTCAACGAAGTGAACATGGCGCCGGTGATGGAGATGCGCAAGAAGTTCCAGGATGCCTTCACCAAGGAACACGGCGTCAAGATCGGCTTCATGAGCTTCTTCGTCAAGGCCGCCGTGCATGCACTGAAGAAGTACCCGGTGCTCAACGCCTCGGTCGATGGCAACGACATCGTCTACCACGGCTACTTCGACATCGGTATTGCCGTGGGCTCGCCCCGTGGCTTGGTGGTGCCCATCCTGCGCAACGCCGACCAGATGAGCTTCGCCGACATCGAGAAGAAGATCGCCGAATTCGGCAAGAAGGCTGCCGAAGGCAAGCTGGGCATCGAGGAAATGACCGGCGGCACCTTCTCCATCTCCAACGGCGGTACCTTCGGCTCGATGATGTCCACACCCATCATCAACCCGCCGCAGTCGGCCATCCTGGGCGTGCACGCCACCAAGGACCGCGCCGTGGTCGAGAACGGCCAGATCGTGGTCCGTCCGATGAACTACCTGGCCATGTCGTACGACCACCGCATCATCGACGGCCGTGAAGCCGTGCTGGGCCTGGTCGCCATGAAGGATGCACTGGAAGATCCGTCGCGCCTGCTGTTCGATATCTGATCCAGCCAGAAGCACTGCAATGACCCACCCGCGCGGCCCGTCCCTCTCAGGCCCGCCGGTGGGTTTTTCTCCAAACGATTGAGCGAGTAATCCATGAGCAAACAATTCGACGTCATCGTCATCGGCGGCGGCCCCGGCGGCTACATCGGCGCCATCCGCGCCGCGCAACTGGGCTTCAACGTGGCCTGCATCGACGAGTGGAAGAACGACAAGGGCGGTCCGGCCCCCGGCGGCACCTGCACGAACGTGGGCTGCATCCCCTCCAAGGCGCTGCTGCAGTCGTCCGAGCATTTCGAGCACGCCAACAAGCACTTCGCCGAGCACGGCATCAGCACCGGCAAGGTGACGATGGACGTGGCCAAGATGGTGGGCCGCAAGGACCAAGTTGTGAAGCAGAACAACGATGGCATCCTGTACCTGTTCAAGAAGAACAAGGTCAGCTTCTTCCACGGCCGTGGCTCCTTCGTCAAAGCCGTTGAAGGTGGCTACGAGATCAAGGTGGCGGGCGCCGCTGAAGAGACGCTGGTGGGCAAGCAGGTCATCGTGGCCACGGGCTCCAATGCCCGCGCGCTGCCCGGTGTGGCGTTCGACGAAGAAAACATCCTGTCGAACGACGGCGCGCTGCGCATCGGCGCCGTGCCCAAGAAGCTCGGCGTGATCGGCTCGGGCGTGATCGGCCTGGAGATGGGCTCGGTCTGGCGCCGTCTGGGAGCCGACGTGACCGTGCTCGAAGGCCTGCCTACCTTCCTGGGTGCCGTGGACGAGCAGATCGCCAAGGAAGCCAAGAAGGCCTTCGACAAGCAGGGCCTGAAGATCGAGCTGGGCGTGAAGATCGGCGACATCAAGACCGGCAAGAAGGGCGTGAATGTGGCCTACACCAACGCCAAGGGTGAAGCCGTGAGCATGGACGTGGACAAGCTGATCGTCTCGATTGGCCGCGTGCCCAACACCATCGGCCTGAACGCCGAGGCTGTAGGCCTGCAGCTGGGCGAGCGCGGCGAAATCGTGGTGGACGGAGATTGCCGTACCAACCTGCCCGGCGTCTGGGCTGTGGGTGACGTGGTGCGGGGCCCCATGCTGGCGCACAAGGCCGAAGAAGAGGGCGTGGCTGTGGCCGAGCGCATCGCCGGCCAGCACGGGCATGTCAACTTCAACACCATTCCCTGGGTCATCTACACCAGCCCCGAGATCGCGTGGGTGGGCCGCACCGAGCAGCAGCTCAAGGCGGACGGCGTCAAGTACAAGGCCGGCACCTTCCCGTTCCTGGCGAATGGCCGCGCGCGTGCGCTGGGCGACACGACCGGCATGGTCAAGTTCCTGGCCGACGCCGCCACGGACGAGATCCTGGGCGTGCACATCGTCGGGCCCATGGCCAGCGAACTGATCGCCGAGGCCGTGGTGGCCATGGAGTTCAAGGCCAGCGCCGAAGACATCGCACGCATCTGCCACGCCCACCCCAGTTTGAGCGAAGCCACCAAGGAAGCGGCCCTGGCCGTGGACAAGCGCACGCTCAATTTCTGATTTGAAGCAAAATTGGCTGTTAGCGCCCATCCATTGCGCGCTAACAGCTATTTAAGTTATAGCAAAAGCGACTATCAGTGAACGTCAAACAGGCCTACCAGGCCGAGCTGGCCGCCAAGGGGTTCCAGAGCGACCCCGCACAGTTGCGTGCGGTGGATGCCCTCGATCGCTGTGCACAGGAATGGGCGGCCTACAAGACCCGGCGCTCGAATCCGCTCAAGAAACTCATCAATCGCCCAGACATTCCCCGGGGCGTGTACATGTACGGTGGGGTGGGGCGCGGCAAGAGCTTCCTGATGGACTGCTTTTTCAACGCCGTGCCGCTCAAGCGCAAGGTGCGCCTGCACTTCCATGAGTTCATGCGCGAGGTGCACCGCGAGCTGGCGGCGCTGCAGGGCACACAGAACCCGCTGGATGTGCTGGGTCAGCGCATTGCCAAGCGCTACAAACTCATCTGCTTCGACGAATTCCATGTGGCGGACATCACCGACGCCATGATCCTGCACCGCCTGCTGGCGTCGCTGTTCGAGAACGGTGTGGGCTTCGTTACCACATCCAACTTCGAGCCCGACGGTTTGTACCCCAATGGCCTGCACCGCGACCGCATCCTGCCGGCCATCGAACTGCTCAAGCAGAAGCTCGAAGTCATCAATGTGGACAACGGCACCGACTACCGGCGCCGCACGCTGGAGCAGGTCAAGCTTTACCACACGCCCCTGGGCCCCGGGGCCGATGCCGCGATGAACGAGGCGTTCGACCAGCTGGCCGAAGTGCATGACGAAGACCCGGTGCTGCACATCGAGGCGCGCGAGATCCAGGCCCGGCGCAAGGCCGGTGGCGTGGTCTGGTTTGATTTCAAGACGCTGTGCGGCGGCCCGCGCTCGCAGAACGACTACCTGGAGATCGCCACGCAGTTCCACACCGTGCTGCTCTCCGATGTGCCCTACATGCCCGTGAGCATGGCTTCGCCCGCGCGGCGCTTCACCTGGCTGGTGGATGTGCTGTACGACCGGCGCGTCAAGCTCATCCTCTCGGCGGCCGTGCCGCCCGAGCAGCTCTACACCGAGGGTCCGCTGGCCCACGAATTCCCGCGTACGGTTTCGCGGCTCAACGAGATGCAGTCCAAGGAGTTCCTTGCGCTCGAACGCCGTGTGGTGGACACGGGGCTGACGTGAGCGCAGCCATGGTCCTGCCCACGGGGGTCATTCTGGTCTTGCTATGGACGGGCCTGGCCAGTGCCCAGGTGCCTGCGGCCCCCTCGTCGGTGTCCATGGGAACGGCGGATCACACCGCGGAACGCGAGCGAATCCGTCGGGAACGCGAGGCCATTGACAAAAACTTGCAACGCACCCAGGTTGCCTGCTACCAGCGTTTTGCCGTCGAAGACTGTCTGCGAGCGGCACGCCGCCAGGCGCGCACAGACCATGCCGTGCTGCGCCAGCAGGAATCCCTGATGGACGACCGGGAGCGCCGGGAGCGGGCGGCGCAGCGCCTGCAAAGCATCGAAGACCGCCAGAGCGCCCGTGCGGTTGATGCGCCTGAGCCTCCAGCGATTGCGCCTCGGGCATCCCGTCCAGCACATTCGCCAGGGCCACTGCCGCGCGCCCGGCTTCCGGCATCGCCACCGGATGCTGCCCGCACCAGCCAGGAACAGCGCCGCCAGACGTTGCAAATGCGGGCGGTCGAGGAGCGCCAGCGCCAGATCGAAAAGCAGCAGGCGGCCCTGGAGCGCAAGGCCAGTGTGCAACAGCGCCAGGCGCAGGAAGCGGCCCGTGGCCACCAACCCGCAGCACCCCTGACCCCATGAGGGGCATGGAAACTAGCGTTCCGGGGGCTTGTTGAAGGGTGCCAGTGGTGGCACCTTTTTTTCTTCGACCAGAGCCTCGATCTTGACGATGGCCAATGAGAGGTTGTCGCCGCCGCCCCGGGCGCGCACGCGGGCCTTTTCGATGAGGAATTCGGTTGCTTCCCGGGGGGTGAGCGACTCCACCACCGAGCCGAGTTCGGTGGGTGAGAAGTAGTGCCACACCCCATCGCTGCAGGCCAGAAGCACGTCGCCCGGGTGCAACTGGTGAATCATGTGCATGGTGATCGGCGGGTCGCTCTCGGTGCCCAGGCAGCCCACCAGAATATTGGAATGCGGGTGGGTGTTGGCTTCGGCTTCGGTGATCTCGCCGCGATCCACCAGCGCCTGCACGTAGGAGTGGTCGCTGGTGCGGTGCATCATGCGGCCATTCTGGAAGTGGTAGATGCGCGAATCGCCCGCATGCGCCCAGTGGCAGTCGCCCCGGGGATTGATGAGAAACGCCGCAATGGTGCTGTGCGGCTCCTGCTCGGACGTGATGGCCGTCAGCCGGATGACGATGTGGGCCTCATGCACCATGTTCTTGAGCATGGCCGCCGGGTCGTCGCTATCGGGTGAATAGCGCTCGAACAACTGGCGGGCCGTCATCATGACCTGATCGGACGCCTTGCGCCCGCCGCTGCGCCCGCCCATGCCGTCGGCCAGCACACCCAGAACGCACCCGTTGTAGCGTGGGTGGGACAACAGGGCCACCTGGTCCTGCTGGTACTCCCGGTCACCCTTGTGGATGCCGGTAGAGGCGCTGAGGCGAATCGCTTTGGACATTCCGTCGATTGTGGAGGAGTGGGAGCCTGCCGTGCTCAAGGGGAGGGGGCAGTGCGCGTATTATCAAACGCCGTGTGGCATTTTTACCATGCGATCATGCCCTTGAGGCCGCACTTCCTTGGATTTTCAGCCCTCCCACCACGAAACAAGTTGTACGCCGCTGGCGCAGGCGGTGCGCCAGGCGTTTTCCGCCGATGGCGCTCTATCGCGCGCCGAGGCGGATTTTCGGCCCCGGCCCGGCCAGACCGAGATGGCTATGGCTGTGGCGCAGACCATTGAGCACGGCGGTGCGTTGGTGGTCGAGGCCGGAACAGGCGTGGGCAAAACCTTTTCGTACCTGGTGCCGGCGCTGCTGAGTGGCGAACGCGTGCTGTTGTCCACCGCCACGAAGGCGCTGCAGGATCAGCTGTTCGGGCGCGATCTCCCGCGTCTGGTGGAGGCACTGGGCCTGCCGGTGCGCACGGCATTGCTCAAGGGGCGTGCCAGCTACCTGTGCCTGCATCGGCTGGCGCAGGCTCGCCAGGCGGACGCTGCCCATGACGGCAGCGTGGCGCAGGCGCTGGCCCGCATCGAGCAGTGGGCCCAGGCCACGCGCACCGGGGATCTGGCGGAGTTGCCCGGACTTGATGAACGGTCTGGCGCCATGGCACTGGTGACATCCACCCGCGACAACTGCCTGGGGTCGCAGTGCCCGCAGTTTCGCGAGTGCCACGTCAACCTGGCACGGCGCGAGGCCCTGGCAGCCGATGTGGTGGTGATCAACCACCACCTGTTCTTTGCCGATCTGGCGGTGCGCGAGTCGGGCATGGCCGAGCTGTTGCCCACCGTGCGGGTGGTGGTGTTTGACGAGGCGCACCAGGTCAATGAAACGGGGGTGCTTTTTCTGGGCGTCCAGCTGGGGGTCGCGCAGTTGCTGGATTTTGCGCGGGATTTGCTGGCGACAGGGCTGCAGAAGGCGCGTGGCATGGCGGACTGGCAGGGCCTGTGTGCCCAGATGGAGCGTTCGGTGCGCGACCTGCGCCTGGTGGCCGACGGAGTGCCGAATGCCACCCGTCTGGCCTGGACCGGCGAGGCACCGGACGGCCTTCCCCCGGCAGCCTGGGGTGCTGCCCTGGAGCAGATTGTGCGGGCGTGTACACAGGTGTTGCCATCGCTTGAGGTGGTGCAGGACATGGCCCCGGACTTTGAGCGCCTGCATGTCCGTGCCGCCGCGTTGGTCGCCAACCTGGAGCGGTTTCGGGGGGGCTGCGCCCCAGGGGCGGTGCGCTGGGTGGACGTGGGCCTGCACACGCGGCTGGTCGAGGCGCCGCTCGACATTGCCCAGTCGGCGCGCGCATGGATGCAGTCGGGCGCGGGTCATGGAGAAGAAGCGGACCGTGCGCCGAACTCCGAACCGGCAGAGCTTGCCGCGCGGGCCTGGATATTCACCTCGGCCACGCTGGGAGACGAACCCGCTCTGCGCTGGTTCACCGAGCCCATGGGGCTGGAAGAAGCGCAGATTCTGCGCGTGGAAAGTCCGTTTGACTATGCCACCCAGTCCGCGCTGTATGTGCCGCGCGAACTGGTCCCGCCGACAGACCCCGGGCACAGCACCCAGCTGGCCCGATGGGTAGGTGAGGCCGCCGCGCGCCTCGGGGGGCGCACGCTGGTGTTGACCACCACGCTCAAGGCCTTGCGCGCGGTGGGCGATGCCTTGCGCGAGCGTTTCGCCGGCTCACCCGATATCGAGGTACTCGTACAGGGTCTCGGACCGAAACGCAGGCTGATGGACCGGTTTCGCCAGGGGAGCGGAGCGGGGTTGCCCGGATGCATTCTGGTGGCCTCGGCCACATTCTGGGAGGGTTTCGATGTGCCCGGCGATGCGCTGCAGCTGGTCGTGATCGACAAACTGCCATTCCCGCCGCCGGGGGACCCACTGGTCCAGGCGCGTTCGCTGCGTCTGCAGCAGGCGGGACGCAGCCCGTTCAAGGACTATGCGCTGCCCGAGGCCGCAGTCGCACTCAAGCAGGGCGCGGGCCGGCTGATCCGGCATGAGTCGGATGCCGGTCTGCTGGTCATCGGCGATACGCGGCTGGTGAAAATGGGCTACGGCAAGCGGCTGCTGGCAGCGCTGCCGCCCATGCGAAGGTTGCAGAGCGAGCAGGAGTTCTACGAAGCCCTGGACCGGCTTACCAGAACTTCCACCACGGATCGCTCTTGCCCTTGAGTCCGTGCGTCATGAACGTGCTCTGCGGGTAGCTGGCTTCCATGACCCGGCGGGCGTCGTCGCGCAACTGCGTCAGGCCCAGCGCGTCGTAAGACTGGATCAGGATGTACAGCGCTTCTTCGAGGGCGGGCACGGCCTGGTAGTCGGCCAGGGCGCTTTGTGCGCGGCCAATGGCTGCCACGTAGGCGCCGCGCTGGAAGTAGTAGCGCGCCACATGCACTTCATACTGGGCCAGCGAGTTGACGATGTACGTCATGCGCAGGCGTGCGTCCTGCGTGTAGCGCGATTCGGGGAAGCGCGTGCTCAGCTCGCGGAAGGCTTCAAAAGAATCCTTGGCGGCCTTCTGGTCGCGCTCTGACAGATCCTGTTGTGACAGCCAAGAGAACATGCCTAGGTTGTCGTTGAAGTTCACCAGCCCCTTGAGATACAGCGCGTAGTCCAGTGCCGGGCTGGCCGGGTGCAGCTTCATGAATCGGTCCAGCGTGGCCATGGCCTGCGCTTTCTCGCCACCTTTGTACTGGGCATAGGCCTTGTCCAACTGGGCCTGCTGTGCCAGCGGCGTGCCCGCAGCCCGGCCTTCAAGCTTTTCAAGCAAGGGCACCGCCTTGTCGTAGCCGCCGCTGTTGAGTTCGTCGCGTGCCTCGGTGTAAATGCGGTCGGTGGTCCAGTTCGCGGTCGGATCATCCGGCGTGCTGGAACAGCCGGCCACGAGCAGGCTGGCCACCAGCAGGGCCGGGAGGGTTGCAAAGGGTGCACGCAACATGGCAGGCAGCTTTCTGGCAAAAAAAGGCATGGATGTCTCGGGTGACCGCCACCAAGGGAGCGGCTGGCAAGGCAGGGCTGACCATTGTACCGGCGCGTGCCCGGGGGCGTGCCCGGCATGTCGGGGCACTGAGAAGGTGTGAACCAACCCACCATGCCCGCTCATTCCGCCAAAACACACCCGCTCATCGTTGCAAATGCTCGCCATGGCCCGCGCCATGGCTGCGCTGTGCGCCTTGATCGGCCGCGTTTTGGCGGCCTGCTCGGTCACGCCGGATTCATTCACACCTTCTGAGCCAACGGCAGGTGATGGGCTTTCTACAATGCAGTCATGTTTGTTCACCTGCGCCTGCACACCGAGTTTTCTGTCGTTGACGGCACCAACCGCATTGACGAGGTGGTCGCTACGGCCGCCGCCGATCGCCAGCCCGCGCTGGCCATCACCGATTTCAACAACCTGTTTGGCGCCGTCAAGTTCTACAAGGCGGCACGTGGCAAGGGCGTCCAGCCCATCCTGGGGGCCGAGATCCTGCTGGAGGGCGAGGGGTCGGCTGCGCCTTCGCGCATGGTCCTGCTCGTGCAGGGGTCGCAAGGCTATCTGAACCTGTCGGAGCTGCTGGCGCGCGCCTGGACGCGCAACGTGGGCAAGGCGCAGGCCGTGTGCACCTGGGCCTGGCTGGAGGAATTGGGTGAGGGCCTGATCGCGCTGTCGGGTGCTCAGGCCGGCCCGGTGGGCCAGGCGCTGCTGCGGGGGGACGAAGCCGGCGCATCCCACCAGGCGCTGCGGCTGGCGGGCCTGTTTCCGCACCGTTTCTACCTAGAAATCCAGCGCGCAGGCCGGCCCGACGACGAGGCCCATGTGGTGGCTGCGGTGCAGCTGGCCGCCCGCCTGAATCTGCCCGTGGTGGCCACGCACCCGGTGCAGTTTGCCACCGAGGACGACTACGAAGCACACGAGGCGCGTGTGTGCATTGCCGAGGGCGAGATTCTCGGCAACCCGCGCCGTGTTCGCCGTTTCACGCGCGAGCAGTACTTCAAGTCGGCTGCGCAGATGGAGGCCTTGTTTGCCGACCTGCCCTCGGCTGTGGCCAATACCGTGGAAATCGCGCGGCGCTGCAATCTCACGCTGGTGCTGGGCAAGCCGCAATTGCCCGACTTTCCGACGCCCGGCGGCATGCCGATCGAGGAATACTTTCGCGTGGCTTCCTTCGAGGGGCTGGAAGAGCGGCTGGAGCTGTTGTATCCGGATGCGGCCGAGCGCGACCGGCAGCGCCCGCGTTATGTGGAGCGGCTGGAGTTCGAGCTGGGCACCATCCTCAAGATGGGTTTTCCGGGCTACTTCCTCATCGTGGGTGACTTCATCCAGTGGGCCAAGAACAATGGCTGTCCGGTGGGGCCGGGGCGGGGTTCCGGTGCGGGCTCGCTGGTGGCCTATGCGCTCAAGATCACCGATCTGGACCCGCTGCAATACAACCTGCTGTTCGAGCGCTTCCTGAACCCCGAACGGGTGTCCATGCCCGACTTCGACATCGACTTCTGCCAGGCCAACCGCGACCGGGTGATCGACTACGTGAAGGACAAATACGGCAAAAACGCCGTCAGCCAGATTGCAACCTTCGGCACCATGGCCGCCAAGGCCGCCATCCGCGACGTGGGCCGGGTGATGGACCTGAGCTACACCTTCTGTGACGGCATCTCCAAGCTGGTGCCCGCCAAGCCGGGCATGTCGTACACGCTGCAGTATCCGCCCGAACCGAAAAAGGACGGCGACAAGAACAACTACGCGCTGGAGCTTGAACCGATGCTCTACGAGCGCGTGCGCAAGGAAGAAGACGTGCGCACCGTCATCGAGATGGCGCAAAAGCTCGAAGGCATGACGCGCAACATCGGCATGCACGCGGGCGGCGTGCTGATTGCGCCGGGCAAGCTCACCGATTTTTGCCCGCTCTACCAGCAGCCCGGCAGCGAATCGGCCGTGAGCCAGTACGACAAGGACGATGTGGAGGCCATCGGCCTGGTCAAGTTCGACTTTCTGGGTCTGGCCACGCTCACCATTCTGGAGATTGCCAAGGAATTCATCGTCCAGCGGCACAAGGGGCAGGAGAACTTTACTTTCGAGACCATCCCGCTCGATGACCGGGCCACCTACCAGCTCTTCTCGGACGGCAAGACCGAAGCCGTATTCCAGTTTGAATCGCGCGGCATGCAGGGCATGCTGAAAGAGGCGCGTCCCAGCCGCCTCGAAGACCTGATCGCCCTCAACGCGCTCTACCGGCCGGGCCCGATGGACCTGATCCCGAGCTTTGTGAACCGCAAGCACGGCAAGGAGGTGGTGGAGTACCCGCACCCGCTGGTCGAGCCCGTGCTGGCCGAGACCTACGGCATCATGGTCTACCAGGAGCAGGTGATGCAGACCGCCCAGGTGCTCGGCGGCTACAGCCTGGGCGGCGCCGACATGCTGCGCCGCGCGATGGGCAAGAAGAAGGCCGAGGAGATGGCCGAGCACCGCGCCATTTTCCGCAAGGGCGCGGCGGAGAAGGGCATCAGCCAGGAGAAGGCCGACGAGGTGTTCGACCTGATGGAGAAGTTCGCGGGCTACGGCTTCAACAAGTCGCACGCCGCAGCCTACTCGCTGCTGGCCTACCACACGGGCTGGCTCAAGGTGCACTACACGGCCGAGTTCTTCTGCGCCAACATGACCGTGGAAATGGACGACACCGACAAGCTCAAGGTGTTGTTCGAGGATGCCAAAAAGAACTTCGGCATGGATTTCGAGGCGCCCGACATCAACCGGGGCCGCTACCGTTTCGAGCCGGTGACCGACAAGGTCATTCGATACGGCCTGGGCGCCGTCAAGGGCACGGGTCAGCAGGCCATCGAGGCCATCGTCGCCGCGCGCGAGGGCCGGGGCGAAGGGCCCCAGGGCGGCACCCGGGGGCCGTTCACCAGCCTGTTCGACTTCTGCGTGCGCGTGGATCGCAGCAAGATCAACAAGCGCACCGTGGACGCGCTCATCAAGGCCGGGGCCTTCGATGCGCTCAACCAGCACCGCGCGGCGCTTTCGGCATCACTCGACCGCGCATTCGATTTCGCGACCGCAACACTGGCCAATGTCAACCAGGGGGGCCTGTTCGACATGATGGGCGACGATACCCACGGCTCCAGCACGCAGGAGCCCGATCTGGTGGACGTGCCACCCTGGGGTGTGCGCGAACGCCTGACGCACGAGAAGACGGCGCTGGGCTTCTTTCTCTCGGGCCACCTGTTCGACGAGTCCGCCCGCGAGGTGGGCCGCTTCGTGCGCACGCGTGTGGCCGACCTGGTGGACACGCGCGAGACGCAGACCATCGCCGGCATCATGAGCGATTTCCGCGTGGTCAACGGCATGCGCGGCAGGCAGGGCATTTTCGTGATCGACGACACCTCGGCACGCGTGGAGGCCTCGGCCACGGACGCCGTCATGCAGGCGCACCGCGATCAACTCAAGGACGATGAACTGGTCATCGTCAGCGGGCGCCTGCAGCCCGGGCGCAACGGTTTCGAGGCGCGCTTCATCGTGCAGCAGGTCATGGACCTGCCCACCGCGCGCTGCCGGTTTGGCAAATACCTGCGTGTGGCGGTGGGGGACAAACCCCCGGAAGTGGCGAGGCTGCTGCGCGAGTTTGCCGCCCGGCGTGAAACCACGGAACACGGCGAGCTGCAGCACGGCCTGCGTGTGCGCCTGGGTGTGCGCTGCACGGATGGGCAGGAAGCTGCCAGCGCCGAGCTGCAACTGGGCGACGCGCACCGCACCTACCCCAGCGACGCCTCTCTGGCCGCCTGGCGTGCCGAGGCGGCCGGTGGCGACGCCGTAGTGGTGTATGAATGAAGACGGGCTTGCGACCGTTTGAAACTGCCGAACCCGTGGTCAATTTCCAGGGGCATGCAGCCGCATCCGCGGGTCGCTAGAATGAAAATCATGGCAACAAAACCACCTTCTTCCCCCCCCGCGCCCGCCGTGCACCGGCCGGCGCCGGATGACGGCGGTTCGGTCGTGCTGGAGCGGCGTGCCCAGAAGGCCAAGCCACCGCAGATGTACCAGGTGCTGATGCTCAACGACGACTACACGCCGATGGAGTTCGTCATCGTGGTGTTGCAGGAGTTTTTCAGCAAAGACCGCGAAACGGCCACCCAGATCATGCTCAAGATCCACCTTGACGGCAAAGGCGTGTGCGGCGTCTATTCGCGCGACATCGCCGCCACCAAGGTCGATCAGGTGCTCGACGCGGCCCACCAGGCCGGGCATCCTCTGCAATGTATTTCCGAGCCCGTTGAATAAACGCTGCTCCGCCCCGATTTACTGTTATCCCCACCCTGCAAGCACAAAGGAGTTCACATGATTGCCCAGGAACTGGAAGTCAGCTTGCACATGGCCTTTGTAGAGGCCCGTCAGCAACGCCACGAGTTCATCACCGTGGAGCACCTGCTGCTGGCATTGCTCGATAACCCCAGCGCAGCCGAGGTGCTGCGCGCATGTTCGGCCAACATTGATGATCTGCGCGCATCGTTGTCTAACTTCATCAAGGACAACACGCCCCAGGTGGCCGGCACCGACGAGGTGGACACGCAGCCCACGCTGGGTTTCCAGCGGGTGATCCAGCGCGCCATCATGCATGTGCAGTCCACCGGCAACGGCAAGAAAGAGGTCAACGGGGCCAACGTGCTCGTGGCCATCTTTGGCGAGAAGGACTCGCACGCTGTCTATTACCTGCACCAGCAGGGCGTGACGCGCCTGGATGTGGTCAATTTCATCGCCCACGGCATCAAGAAGGGCGAGCCGCCCGAGCCCGCCAAGGGCGCCGAAAACCCCTCCGAGGGTGAAGACGGCCCCGGTGGCGAGAAGAACGAGAAGGCCTCGCCGCTGGAGCAGTTCACGCAGAACCTCAACCAGCTCGCCAAGGACGGCAAGATCGACCCGCTGATCGGCCGCCACTACGAGGTGGAGCGCACCATCCAGATCCTGTGCCGCCGCCGCAAGAACAACCCGCTGCTGGTGGGCGAGGCTGGCGTGGGCAAGACGGCCATTGCCGAGGGCCTGGCATGGCGCATCACCCAGAAGGACGTGCCCGAGATCCTGGCCGAGGCCACCGTGTACTCGCTCGACATGGGCGCGCTGCTGGCGGGCACCAAATACCGTGGTGATTTCGAGCAGCGCCTCAAGGGCGTGCTCAAGAGCCTGAAGGACAAGCCGCACGCCATCCTGTTCATCGACGAGATCCACACGCTCATCGGTGCGGGTGCGGCCTCCGGCGGCACGCTGGACGCCTCCAACCTGCTCAAGCCTGCGCTCAGCTCGGGCGCGCTCAAGTGCATCGGTGCCACCACCTTCACGGAATACCGTGGCATCTTCGAAAAAGACGCTGCCCTGTCGCGGCGCTTCCAGAAGGTGGATGTGGTCGAGCCCACGGTCCAGGAGACCATCGACATCTTGAAGGGCCTCAAGAGCCGCTTCGAAGAGCACCATAGCGTGAAATACGCCGCTGCAGCCCTGCAGGCTGCCGCCGAACTGAGCGCCAAGTACATCAACGACCGCCACCTGCCCGACAAGGCCATCGACGTGATCGACGAAGCCGGTGCCGCGCAGCGCATTCTGGTGGCAAGCAAGCGCAAGAAGACCATCGGCAAGGCCGAGATCGAGGAAATTGTCGCCAAGATTGCGCGCATCCCGCCCGCCAACGTCAGCAACGACGACCGCGGCAAGCTGCAGACGCTGGAGCGCGACCTCAAGAGCGTGGTGTTCGGCCAGGACAAGGCGCTGGACGTGCTGGCGTCCAGCGTCAAGATGGCGCGCTCGGGCCTGGGCAAGGGCGACAAGCCCATCGGCTCCTTCCTGTTCAGCGGCCCCACGGGCGTGGGCAAGACCGAAGCCGCCAAGCAGCTCGCCTACATCATGGGCGTGGACCTGATCCGGTTCGACATGTCGGAGTACATGGAGCGCCACGCCGTGAGCCGCCTGATTGGCGCGCCTCCCGGCTACGTGGGCTTTGACCAGGGTGGCCTGCTGACCGAGGCCATCACCAAGAAGCCGCACTGCGTGTTGCTGCTCGACGAAATCGAGAAGGCGCACCCGGACATCTTCAACGTGCTGCTGCAGGTGATGGACCACGGTACGCTGACCGACAACAACGGGCGCAAGGCCGACTTCCGCAACGTCATCATCATCATGACGACGAACGCGGGCGCCGAGACCATGAACAAGGCCACCATCGGCTTCACCAACCCGCGCCAGGCGGGCGACGAAATGGGTGATATCAAGCGCCTGTTCACGCCCGAGTTTCGCAACCGGCTGGACGCCATCGTCAGCTTCAAGGCCCTGGACGAGCAGATCATCCTGCGCGTGGTGGACAAGTTCCTGCTGCAGCTCGAGCAGCAACTGGCCGAGAAGAAGGTGGAAGTCACCTTCACCGACAACCTGCGCAAGTACCTGGCCAAGAAGGGCTTCGACCCCCTCATGGGCGCCCGCCCCATGCAGCGCCTGATCCAGGACACCATCCGTCGTGCGCTGGCCGACGAGCTGCTGTTCGGCCGCCTGCAGGACGGCGGCCGCCTGACGGTGGACATGGAGGTCAAGACCGACGAGAAGGGCGTGGAAACGGCCGATGTGCAACTCGACATCCAGCCGCTGCCGAAGAAAGAGCGCTCGGCCAAGTCGGAGCCTGCAGAGCCGGAAGAGGCAACGGCGGACTGAGCGCAGGCTTGATTGCTTCGTGCCGACAACGGCCCGCAGAGCGCAATGGCTCTGCGGGCCGTTTTTGATGGATTGCTGTGAGCGTTCCTGGGCTGATTTGCTATTGTGTTTGTAGCTGCTTGCGCTTGCTGGTAAAGGGCTAGAGCCTAAAAATAACAAAAATCAGGCCATGGACAGGCTTCCCTTGGCCCGTGTTGCTGCAGGCGCGCTTTCGGTGCTCTGTACCACCCGGTTGCGCCCGGCGGCTTTGCCTTGGTACAGGGCGGCATCGGCCTCCTGCATGGCGCGGTCGAACCCGTGCCCGCTGATGAAGCCGTGCGATACCCCGATGGTCGCGGTGCACCGGATGGGGTCACGGCCGCCACCGGTGGGCACGGCGTGCTGCTCGATCGCTGCGCGCATCCGTTCTGCCAGGCGCATCGCGCCCGCGCTGTCCGTGTCCCGGCAGACGATGACGAATTCCTCGCCGCCCACGCGACAGGCCAGGTCCCCCTTGCGCGCGGCTTCGCGCAACACATCGGCGACGTGGCGCAGCACGGTATCGCCCACCTCGTGACCCCAGGTGTCATTGATGCGCTTGAAATGGTCGATATCGACCACCAACAGGTGCACAGGCCCTGCGTTGCGCGAACGGAAATGCGCTTCCAGGCCCTCGGTCAGGCCGCGCCGGTTCAACAACTGCGTCAGTGGGTCGCGTGCCGCCATGGCGCGCAGATCGTCCGTCAGGCGGCGCAGCACCAGCCAGATGATGGAAGGCGCCAGCACGGTCGCCAGGAAGGACATGTAGATATAGAACACCATCTGGAAACGGTTGCCCATGTCCAGTGCCGCCAGCCCGCCGGACAGCACGTTCACCAATTTGGCGGCGTTCAGCGCGCAAATGCCACCGATCAGGATGGCGAACAGCACCATTTCGACCCGCAGGTCTTTGGCAAAGGACCGCACGCCGTAGATGACGGTGACCACCATGGCCAGAAAAGCCAGCGCCGACAGGCCCGACAGCATGGCATAGCGGGCCACCGGCCCCATCGTCCATTGCACCAGCACCTGCAAGGCAGAGTAAGCCAGTGCCAGCGCGATCAGCGGTCGCCACAGTGGCGCAGGCCGGTCGAAAAAGCGCATGGCGCCCACCCAGTAAACGGCTGGCGCGCAGAGGGTCAGCGTGTGGTTGACCACGCTCATCAGGTTCCACCCTGGCGGTCCGCCCAGCAGTTGCAGCACGTAGGCCGAGCCCAGCAGCAGGTTGCCGACAGCGAAAGCATCCATGCCCAGCTTCTTGCCCTGCAAGCGCGCGCCGATCAGCAGGAACATTCCGCCAAAGCACAGCAAATGCACGCACAGCATGCCGACGATGACGGTTGCAACCATGAATTGGGGTGGGAGAAAAGAGGCTGTTCGGGTCTGGGGGGAAGGGCTGTTACGAATGCTAACCCAGGTGCAGAGCCGTGTGCTGACCACGGCTTTGGTAGCCAACGGCCCCTGCCAGTTGATCGAAATGCTATTAATATAATAGCTACTTGCGCTTGCTGGTAAAGCGCTACAGCCCTAAAACACTCATACTTCTTCAACGACTCGCCCGCACCGGTTACATTCCCTTCATCCCCGTTTCAAGCCCCCGCGCCGCGCATGTCACCCCACACCTTCCTCTGGCACGACTACGAAACCTTTGGCGCGAACACGCGGCGTGACCGGCCGGCGCAGTTTGCGGCCATCCGCACCGATGCCGAGCTGAACGAGATCGGCGAGCCGGTCATGCTGTATTGCAAGCCGGCGAATGACTACCTGCCCGACCCGCAGTCGTGTCTTATCACCGGCATCACGCCGCAGGTGGCATGGGAGCGTGGCGTGCCCGAGCGCGAGTTTGCCGCCCGCATTGAGGCCGAGATGGCGCGGCCCGGCACCGTGGGCGTGGGCTACAACACCATCCGGTTCGACGATGAGATCACGCGCTTCATGTTCTGGCGCAACCTCATCGACCCCTATGCGCGCGAGTGGCAGAACCAGTGCGGCCGCTGGGACCTGCTCGACGTGGTGCGCCTGGCCTATGCGCTGCGGCCCGACGGCATTGTCTGGCCCACCAAGGAAGACGGCACGCAGAGCTTCAAGCTGGAGCACCTGACCCAGGCCAACGGCCTGCAGCACGAGGCCGCGCACGATGCGCTGTCGGACGTGCGTGCCACCATCGCCCTGGCGCGGCTGCTGCGCCAGCACAACCCCCGGCTGTTCGACTTCGCCTTCAGCCTGCACAAAAAGGACCGCGTGGCCGCCGAGCTGCGCCTGCCCGCCACGGCGCAGACGGCGCGGCCCTTCCTGCATGTCTCGGGCATGTTCAGCGCCGACCGTGGTTGCCTGGCCGTGATGTGGCCGCTGGCCAGCCACCCCACGAACAAAAACGAAATCATTGCCTGGGACCTCGCGCACGACCCGCGCGAGCTCGCCCTGCTTGACACCGAAACGCTGCGCCTGCGCATGTTCACGCGCTCGGCTGACCTGCCCGAGGGCGTCGCGCGCCTGCCCATCAAGACGGTGCACCTGAACAAGTCGCCCATGGTGGTGGGCAACGTGAACACGCTCACGCCCGCGCTGGCGCAGCGCTGGGGCATCGACCTAGCCCAAGCGGCGGCACACGCCGAGGTGGCGCGCGCGCTGCCCGACATGAGCGCCATCTGGCCGGCCGTGTTCGCCCGCCCGCAAGAGCCCGCGCCCGACGTGGAGCAGGACCTGTACGGCGGCTTCGTCGGCAACAACGACCGCCGCCGGCTCAACGACCTGCGCAGCATGACCGGCGAGCAGCTCGCCCGCAGCCGCGCTGCCTTCGACGACCCGCGCCTGGACGAACTGTTCTGGCGCTACCGCGCGCGCAACTTCCCGGCCACGCTCACGCCCGAGGAGGCCGAGCGCTGGGAAGCGCACCGCCGCGCCTGCCTGTTCGATGGGGCCGGGGGCGTGCGCACCGTGGACCAGCTGTTCACCGAGATCGACCAGCTTTCCGAAACCGCCGACGAGCGCGCCGAAACCATCCTGGGCGCGCTGTACGATTGGGCCGAGACCATCGCTCCGGAGCACTGACCATGGCTGAGCTGCCCGCCAGCATCGGCAAATACCGCATCGAACGCGAGATCGGTCGCGGCGCCAGCGGCGTGGTGTACCTGGGGCTTGACGGCTTTCGGGGCCGGCGCGTGGCTATCAAGCAGATGCATGCGCACCTGCTGGCCGACCCGGTGCAGGCCCAGCGCTACCGCCGTCTGCTGCGCAACGAGGCCGCGCTGGCCGGGCGCCTGCGCCACCCGCACATCGTGCGCCTGCTCGACGCCGACGAAGAGGCCACGCCGCCCTACCTGGTGCTCGAATACGTGCAGGGCCGCCCGCTGTCCGACTTTGCCAGCGCCGATAACCTGCTGCCCGTGGCCCAGGTGCTCGACATTGCCTTCAAGTGCGGCCACGCGCTGGAGCACGCGCAGCGCCAGGGCCTGGTGCACCGCGACATCAAGCCCGCCAACATTTTGTTGACCGACGACGGCGAGGTGAAGCTGGTGGATTTTGGCGCCGCACTGGCCGTGCGCAGCGAGGCCACGCAGCTTGCCGGCCTGGTGGGATCGCCCTCGTACATGTCGCCCGAGCAGGTGCGCGAGGAGCCGCTCACGCACCACAGCGACATGTTCTCGCTCGCCGTGGTGGTGTACGAGCTGCTCACCGGCCGCCGCCCGTTCGACGGCGACACCGACTTCGCCACGCTCTACCGTATCGGCCACGACGAACCCGTGCCGCCCAGCCTGCTGCGGCCCGCCTTGCCCGAGGCGCTGGACCGCTGGCTGCTGCGCGCGCTGGCCAAGCCTGCCGCAGAGCGCTACCCCACGTGGACGGACTGGAGCGACGCCCTCATGGTGCTGAACCAGAGCCTGCCGCGCCAGCGCTCGCAGGACACCGAGACCGAGCGCTTCGCCCGGCTGCGTGCGCTGCCGTTTTTTGCTGATTTCCACGACGTGGTGCTGTGGGAGCTGATGCGTCTGGGCAAGTGGCGCCGCCTGGAGCGCGGCACGGTGCTGATGCGCGAGAACACGCCCGGCGACTCGTTCTGCATCCTCATCGAGGGCGAGGTGGCTGTGAGCCGCCAAGGCTGGCATTTGAGCACCCTGGGGCCGGGCGTCACCTTGGGCGAGATGACCTACCTGCGCCCCGACAACAAAATTCGCACGGCCACGGCCGTGGCCGAAACCGATGTGCTGGTTCTCAAGATCCGCAACCCGGCACTGCGCGAGGCGTCGGAAGACTTGCAGTCGCGCTTCGACAAGGCCTTCATCAAGCTGCTGGTGGGCCGGCTGATCGCCACCAACGAGCAGTTGGCCGAGTGGGAGCTGGTGGCCGAGCCGCCCAGATCCTGATTCAAATGCTATTGAAAATATAGCTTCTGGCGCTTATGGACAGGGCGCTGGAGGCCGATTTGGCTCATGGTCAGCCAAAGAACCGGTAGCACACCACGATGGCCGCCACCACGCCCGCCAGCTCGGCCAGCAGCGCGCAGGCTACGGCGTGGCGCGCGCGCTGGATGCCCACCGCGCCGAAGTACACCGCCAGCACATAGAACGTGGTTTCGGTGCTGCCCTGGATGGTGGCGGCGGCCAGCGCAGCAAAGCTGTCCACGCCCTGGCTCTGCATGGTCTCGATCAGCATGGCGCGCGCGGCGCTGCCCGAGAAGGGCTTGACCAGGGCCGTGGGCAGTGCATCGACAAAGCGCGCATCCATGCCCAGCACCTCCACGCACCAGCGCATGGCGTCGAGCGCATAGCCCAGCGCGCCCGAGGCGCGGAACACGCCCACGGCGCACAGCATGGCCACCAGGTAGGGCAGCAGTCCCTTGGCGACATCAAACCCTTCCCTGGCACCTTCGACGAAGGTCTCGTACACCGGCACCTTGCGCCAGGCCCCCAGGCCAACGAACAGCAGCACCAGCGCGAACAGCGTCAGGTTGCCCAGCAGTGACGACAGCTGCGCCAGCGCCGCGCCGCTCAGCGAGGCGAGCAGGGCCATGAAGGCACCGAGCAGCAGCGCCACCGGCAGCAGGTAGGCCAGCACCACCGGGCTCCATAGCGGCAGGCGCTGCACCAGCGCCACGCTCAACAGCCCCACCAGCGTGGAGGCCGAGGTGGCCAGCAGGATGGGCAGGAACACCAGCGTCGGGTCCGGCGCGCCCTGCTGCATGCGGTACATGAAGATGGTGACCGGCAGCAGCGTGAGCGACGAGGCGTTGAGCACCAGGAACAGGATCTGCGCGTTGGTGGCGGTGTCGGGCCGGGGGTTCAGCGTCTGCAGCGCGTGCATGGCCTTGAGGCCCATGGGGGTGGCTGCGTTGTCCAGCCCCAGCGCGTTGGCGGCAAAATTCAGCGTCATCAGGCCCAGGGCCGGGTGGCCGCGTGGCACCTCGGGCATGAGCCGCGCGAACAGCGGCGCCAGCCAGCGCGCCAGTGCATCCACGATGCCCGCCTTTTCGGCAATGCGCAAAAAGCCCAGCCACAGCGTCAGTGTGCCGAACAGCAGCACCATGACCTCGACCGACAGCCTGGCCATGCTGAACAGCGCCTCCACCATGGCGGCGAAAATCTGGGCATTGCCGCCGATCAGCCACTGGCTGAGCGCGGCCAGGGCGGCGGTGAGGAAGAAACCCAGCCACAGGGTGTTGAGCATCGGGACTCCGTGGTTGCAATGCCTGCGAGGTTACCTGTGTTTGCGCGGCGGCCGGGGCCTGCTGGCAGGTGTATAACCTAGCCCTCTGCGGTGATGCGCGCGCGTCGCGCACCGCCGCTCACAATACAGCCCGGCGCCTGGGAGCGCCGCAACAACAAGGAACACGCACAATGGGCGCGCAGTGGAAAGCAAAAGGCAAGGCACAGGTGGCCGACGCCAAGGGCAAGCTGTTTGGCAAACTGGTCAAGGAAATTCAGGTGGCAGCCCGTAGTGGCGCCGACCCGTCCAGCAATGCGCGTTTGCGCCTGGTGGTGGAGCAGGCGCGCAAAGTGTCCATGCCCAAGGACACGCTGGAGCGTGCCATCAAGAAGGGCGCGGGCATTGGCGGCGAGGCGGTGCACTACGAGCATGTCATCTACGAAGGCTTTGCCCCGCACCAGGTGGCGGTGATGGTGGAGTGCCTGACCGACAACGTCAAGCGCACGGCCCCTGAAATGCGCGTGCTGTTCCGCAAGGGGCAACTGGGCACCTCGGGCTCGGTGGCCTGGGACTTTGACCATGTCGGCATGATCGAAGCCGAGCCCGCTGTTGCCGGGGCCGACCCCGAGGAAGCTGCCATAGAAGCGGGCGCGCAGGATTTCGAGCCGGGCGAAGAGGAGGGCAGCACCCTGTTCATCACCGCAGCGGCCGACCTGGATCTGGTCAGCCGTGCCTTGCCGGCGCACGGGTTTACCGTGCTCTCCGCCAAGCTGGGCTACAAGCCCAAGAACCCGGTGGATCCCGCCAGCCTGAGCGCCGAGCAACTGGAAGAGGTGGAGGCTTTCCTGGCGGCCATCGACGCCAACGACGACGTGCAGAACATGTTCGTGGCCCTGGCCGGTTAATCTTTTGCTGGACCCCGCCGCCGCATGACGGACCACTACGCCGCCCTCGGGCTGGGGGCCAGCGCGACGCTGGCCGACATCAAGAAGGCCTTCCGGCAGAAGGCCTCGTTCTACCACCCGGACCGCAACGACGCCCCCGACGCCGCACGCCGCTTTCAGGCCGTGCAGAAAGCCTACGAGGTGCTGTCGGACGAAACCGCCCGCCAGGCCTATGACGACAACCGCCGCCGCAATCTGCTCGACGACCCGCTGCACACCGCACAGGAAATCTGGCAGGCCTACACCCGGAACCTATTGAATCCGTGAATCTATCCCCTTACTTTGACGACCTGCGCTCGGCCTATCTGGCCGAGCTCGATGACCTGTCCCAGGACTCCGAGGGCAACGATGTGCTGCGCCGGCGTCTGCAGCAAAAGCGCGCAGAAATCGGCTTTCTGGTGCAGATGATGGACCTTAGCCCCGAGATGGTGGCCGTGGTCTTCCACCAGGGCTTTCGCTTTCACCAGCCCAAGGTGCTGGAGCATCTGCTGCGCCAGCAGCCCGAGGATCTGCCTGCGTGGGACAGCCTGGCCGCTGCCATCACCCTGGAGCCCTGGGCGCACAGCCTGGCGCAGACGGTGCTGCGCGAGCCGCAGGGCGCCACCTTCATGGCCGTGGCAGCGGGGCTGGAATACCTGCACCAGCATGCGCGTCTGGCCGCGCACGCCGGGCCGGGCCACGATGCTGCAGACGCAGACGACGGAGAAACTCCCGAGCACGACGACGATTACGACGCCCTCAGCGCCGACGACGCGCTGGAACCGCAAGACAGCCGCAGCCGTGAGGAGGCCAGTGCCAACTGGCTGGCCGACGTCGGCTTTGATCGAAAAGACTGAACACATGAACCATCTGGCCTTGATTACGCAGACCACCAGCCTGATTGCGGCGGGCGACATCGTGGGCGCCGAAGCCGCCCTGGCCGATCTGGCCGATACCGAGGGCGACGGCGCCCTGATGGTGGTGCTGGACCAGCTGGCGCCCAAGGACATTCTGGCTGTGATGCGCGAGTACGACGAGTCCAAGGCGTCGGTGGTCAACATGCTCGTCACGCCCGAGCAGTTCGCGCGTGCCATGGTGCTGGAGAAGCAATACAAAGACCTCACCCACACGCACCTGCGCAGCATGGTCAACGCGGTGATCTTCCGCGACGATGCCGACCCGGTGGAGTTTCTGACCGCCATTGGCGATCTGGAAGGCGGCAGCGAGGCGCTGGCCAACTATTTCGCCGAGAAGTGGAGCCGGGTCGAGGCCTTTGCGCGCACCGGCCACTTTGACGCTACCGAGGACGACGGCGCCATGCTGACTGAAGACCAGCTTCTGGGCTCGGCCTATGTGCAGCCGCGCATCGATCTGGAAGAAGTGGCCGACCGTGACTGGATGCACCTGGCATGGCTGCTGCGCTACGAATGCCGCGACCTGTTCATTGAAACCCTGCTGGTGCTGCGTGCCAAGGCCCGTGCCTTCGATCTGGGCCTGGACGAGGGGGATGAGCCCGCCGAAGAGGACGACGGCAAGTTTGAAACCAGCGACACCGACCGGGGCAAGGCTACGCCGGCCGCGCGCGTGTCTGACGAAGAATCTGCGATTTGATATGGACACCCCCCTGAGTCGCTGCGCTCCTTCCCCCCGCTCTCGCTTCGCTGCGCTACGCGGGCAGGGGGACGACGCCCTCGCTGCGGGGCGGCCCTTGCTCGGCGTCTCGCGCCTGGGCTGCGCCAGTTCCACGGGTCCACGCGCTTCTCCTCTGGAGTTTTTGGCATGACGGAGTCCACCTCTGCAGCGCTGCAACTGCACGACGCACGCCCGTTCTTCGACAAGGCCCTGGCCCATGGCGTGCAGCACGGCATCATCGATGCGGCGCGGCTGGCCGTGATGAATGCCGACGCGCCCAAGGGCATCGTGCAGATCGCCCGCTACTTCGGCAGCGAGTTTTTGCGTCCCGAGCTGGAAAAAGCCCGCGACCGCATGGTCAACCTCATCAGCCTGTACCTGCTGGAGACCACAGGCGGCGACCTGCATGCGGCAGCCGTGTCGCTGCGTGACCACTCGCTGCTGTCCCGCTCCAAGGGCGGTTCGGACATGCTCAAGCGCCTGATTGCGTTGCCCGAGCACAGCAACTTTGCCCTGGCAGGCCATGCCGGTGCCGAAACCCCGCAGCTGGCGCAGTGGTCGCTGCGCAGCCATGCCGACTACCGGACCGAACTGGCCCGCCGCAGCCAGATCGCCCAGGCGATGGACGCCGCCCTGTGGCTGGCCGGGCACTACGAACTGGAACAAGACGCACTGGAAGAGGCGGGCGCCGATGCCGAGGCCGTGATCCGTGCGGGCCTGCTGTGGCGGGCCCTGGCGCCCCAGGCCCACGAGTGGCCCCATGCCGTGGCATTGGAAAAACGCGTCACGGCCCTGCGCAAGAAGAAATCGCCCTCCAGCGCCACAGTGGCGCTGCCACCGGGCCTGCCCGACGATCTGCGCGATGCCATGCAAGCCCACTGCGCCAGTGTGCAGGCCGATGTGGCCCGGCTGCTCGATGGCGCCACGGCGCTGCGCACGCTGTTGCGCCCCACCGGGGCCTTCCGCGCACGCTACTTTCTGCAGGACGACCCTCTGGCCGAGGTGGACGACTACCTACGCCGCCAGGATGACCACGAAGAGGGTGCGCCGCCCCAGCCCGCCAGCAAGACATGGGCCCGCGCCACGCAAGGCAACGAAGACGAACATGCGCTGCTGACCCTGTTTTTGTGTCTGTCCACCGGGTCGCCCAAGAAAACCCTGCTGACCGAAAAAACCGCCGCCAGCCTGGTGCGCAAGATCCGCAAGAGCGGCCTGCAACCGCAGCTGGCCACCGAATTCATCCTCAGCCACGCCCCAGGGGCGCACCAGGCCGACTATTGCGCGCTGTGGAACAGCTTTGTGCAGGAGTCCCAAGCCACGCTGTGCAACGACCGGGACTACCAGTTGCACGACGCCCTGGCGCTGCTGCGCCGCGAATGCCATGTGGTGGGCTGAACGACATTGCCCATGAATCAAATGCACATCCCTCTGTTGCGGCGCGTGGGCGCCGTGCTCCTGGCCGCCGGGCTGATCACCCTTGCGGCGCTGGCCCTGGAGAGCTTTCAGGGCATGGCAGCCTTCACCGCTGGCCCCGGTCTGGTGGCTGTGGTGGCCGGCGTCGGGCTGTGGCGCGGCAACTTGCGCGCTGCCCTGGGCGTGCGCTGGCTGGCTGCGTTTCTGCTGGCTGCCGGTTTGAGTCTGCTGTTTTTTCTTCCCCTCATGCAGCCGTTCAGCCTGACGTTTGCCCAGCTTCGCCTGGGCCAGGGCCCCTCACTGTCCTTGCTGGCAGCCGCCGTGCTGGGGGTGCTGGGGCTGGGCTGGATCGTCTGGCAACTGGGGCGCGCACCCATCGATGCAGCCCGCACGGATGCAGGCCTCCAGCCCCGTGACATGCGCATTCCGGCGGCGGCTGGCGTGGCCCTGGTGGTGGCGCTGGGTGTCTTCCTGGTCGCCATGCGTGTGGGCGCCTCGGCGCATCAGGCCCGGGCGCTGGCAGAGCAGAAGGTGGGCGAAGGGTACCGGTTCCACATCAGCTGGGTCAGCCGCGTCCGTACGGGAACGGTGTCGCAGGTGTCGGCGGTGGTGATCGCCTGGAATGACAATGAGGTCCGGCGGATTCCCGTACAGTGGGAGGCACCGTGACACGGCGGTATTCCGTGGTCATGGCCCGCTGTGGTGATGGCCTGCGGCGCTGACATGCGGCGCAGTTCCGGTTCAGTCTTTTGTATATCGTGCACAGCCCCACGCTTCTGATTCTTGCGGCCATTCTGATGGCGATGGTCACCACGGTGCTGTATGCCGTGTGGCACTTCAACCGGCAGATTCCGGGACTGCGGCTGTGGACGCTGTCGTACCTGTGCGGGTTTGTTTTCACCGTCGTCCTGCTGCTGCGCGATCAACTGCCAGAGTGGGTGTCGGTGTTGCTGGCGCAGGGTGCGGTGGGGCTCATGGGTTACCTGTGCCTGCTGGGCGGCAGGGCTTACATGGGGCGGGGGCGTTTGTGGCATGGCTACGGGGTGGCGGCCATCGTGCTGTTGGTGGGGGCTTCTGCTTACCTGACCGTGGTGCAGCCCAATTTTGGCGTACGGTTTCTCATCAGCAGCTGGGGCTCGGCGGCGTTCTATCTGCTGACGGCACGCATTTTGGCCCGGGGTGGCCTGCAGGCTTTTCCTGTGCGGTACCTGGTGGCACTGTCGGCAGCAGTGCACGGGGTGTTTTTGCTGCTGCGACCGCTGGTTTTCCGGCTCGGCGATGCACTGGCGCCCGGTGTCGACATCGTGCTGGCTCTGCCCCAGTTGATCGTGCTGGAGTCGATTGTCGCGTTGGTGCTCATCGGTTTTGGCATCCTGATGCTGACCAACGAGTTCACCACCAGTGCGCTGCGGCGCCTGGCCGAAATGGATTCGCTCACCAGCGTCTTCAACCGCCGGGCCTTTCTCACCTTGCTCGACAAAGCTCTCAGCCAGGCGCGGCGGACCGAGTCTGAATTGCACGTGCTGGTGATTGATCTCGACCATTTCAAACGCATCAACGACACCTGGGGCCACAAGTGCGGCGACGATGTGCTGCGCCACTTCGTCGGCCTGGCCGCGTCATGCCTGCGCATGGAGGACGTGATGGGGCGGCTGGGAGGCGAGGAGTTCGCCATCGTGCTGCCCAGCGCCAACGCTGCAGGGGCTGCCGCCGTGGCCGAGCGTTTGCGCGCCCTGGTGGCCAGCCAGCCTGCCATGACGGAGCACGGCCCGATCACCCTGACGGTGAGTGTGGGGGTCACGCAGTGTGCGGTGGACGAATCGTCCGAGACGGCCCTGCAGCGTGCCGACCAGGCCATGTACCGGGCCAAGGAACTGGGCCGCAACCAGGTGCATCTGCAGAAGGCGCCCGATGCGGTTGTGGGGGTCTGATTTTGCTATGTTTACAATAGCTTCCGGCGCTTTATTTGTAAGCGCCAGAGGCATTTTTGGCCCTGTTTTTTGGGTGTGCGCCTGCTGCAACGGTGGATGCAGGTCAATGTGAATCCGGAAGGCAGGCTGCACAAAGTGCCGGTGCACAGAGCCTGCACGCTCCACGAACAAGGATGGACATGATCAAACATTGGAAGCTCGCTGCAGCCTTGGCCGTGGTGCTGGTGGGGGCAGGGCTGCTGTGGCGCTGGGCGCCCTGGCAGGCCACGGGCCCCGGGCCGGGTTTTGTCAGCGGCAATGGCCGCATCGAAGCCACCGAGATCGCCGTGGCCACCAAGCTCGCGGGCCGGGTGCAGGACATCCTGGCCGCTGAGGGCGAATTCGTGAAAGCGGGTCATCCTGTGGCCCGCATGCAGATCGACGGGCTACAGGCCCAGCGCGAGGAAGCCGTGGCGCGCCTGCAGCAGGCCCAGCTGGCGATCAGCAGCAGCCAGGCGCAGGTGGCGCAGCGCGAGAGCGATTACCAGGCGGCCCTGGCCGTGGTGGCGCAGCGCGAGAGCGATCTGGATACCGCCCGCCGCCGCCTGCCGCGCTCGGAAAAGCTGGCGCGCGAGGGTTTTTTCTCCAGCCAGTTGCTCGACGACGACCGCGCCAAGGTGCACAGCCTGCAGGCGGCCGTGGCGGCGGCACGCGCGCAGGCCAAGGCGGCGCAGGCGGGCATCGGCGCCGCCCGCACCCAGGTGACAAGTGCCGAGGCCAACGTCCGTGCGCTGGAAGCCACGTTGGCCCGCATCGACGTGGAGCTGGCCGACAGCGAGCTCAAGGCGCCGCGCGATGGCCGTGTGCAGTTCCGCGTGGTGCAGCCCGGCGAGGTGGTGGGCGCGGGTTCGCGCGTGCTGCAGCTGGTGGACCTGACCGATGTGTACATGACCTTCTTCCTGCCCGAAACCGTGGCGGGCCGCGTGGCGCTGGGCAGCGAGGTGCGCATCGTGCTGGATGCCGCGCCGGACTTTGTGATTCCTGCCGCCGTATCGTTTGTCGCCAGCACCGCGCAGTTCACCCCCAAGACAGTCGAGACTGCGAGCGAGCGGCAAAAGCTCATGTTCCGGGTGCGTGCACAGATTGACAAGGCACTGCTGGAGCGCCACCAGGAGCAGGTCAAGACCGGTCTGCCCGGCGTGGCCTGGCTGCGGGTGGACCCCGCCGTGGAGTGGCCCGCCCACCTTGCCGTCAAGGTCGGTGAGTGAACCTCTCCGGCGGCGTTGCACCCGTGGCCCGCCTGCGCGGCGTGGGCCTGCGCTATGGGCGCACGGTCGCGCTCGACGGCATCGACCTGGAGGTGGCCGCGGGTCGCATGGTGGGCCTCATCGGTCCCGATGGTGTGGGCAAATCCAGCCTGCTGGCCCTGGTGTCGGGCGCGCGTGCGGTGCAGCAGGGCACGGTGGAAGTCCTCGGTGGCGACATGGCCCGCAGCCGCCACCGCAACCGGGTGTGTCCGCGCATCGCCTACATGCCGCAAGGGCTGGGCAAAAACCTGTATCCCACGCTGTCGGTCGAGGAAAACCTGCAGTTCTTTGGCCGCCTGTTCGGGCACGACGCGGCCGAACGGCGCCGGCGCATCGACGAACTCACGCGCAGCACCGGCCTGTACCCGTTTCTGACACGTCCGGCGGGCAAGCTCTCGGGCGGGATGAAGCAAAAGCTGGCCCTGTGCTGCGCGCTCATCCACGACCCCGACCTGCTCATCCTGGATGAGCCCACCACCGGCGTGGACCCGCTGGCGCGTGTGCAGTTCTGGGAGCTGATTGGCCGCATCCGTGCCACGCGGCCGGGCATGAGCGTGATCGTCGCCACGGCCTACATGGAAGAGGCGCAGCGCTTTGAGTGGTTGGTGGCCATGGACGAAGGGCGCATTCTGGCCACCGGCACCCCCGCCGAGCTGATGGCGTGCACCGGGAGCGGCTCGCTGGAGCAGTCCTTCGTGGCACTGCTGCCCGAGGCCAAGCGCCGGGGCCACCAGCCAGTGCAGATTCCGCCGCTGGAGCGCTCGCAGGCGGCCGATATCGCCATCGAGGCGCGCGACCTGACCATGCGGTTTGGCGACTTCGTGGCGGTGGATCATGTGAGCTTCCGCATCCAGCGTGGCGAGATTTTCGGCTTCCTGGGCAGTAACGGCTGCGGCAAGTCCACCACCATGAAGATGCTCACCGGCCTGTTGCCCGCCAGCGAGGGCCAGGCCTGGCTGTTTGGCCGGCCGGTGGACCCAAAAGACATGGCTGCGCGGCGGCGCGTGGGTTACATGTCACAGGCGTTTTCGCTCTACAGCGAGCTGTCGGTGGAGCAGAACCTGGTGCTGCACGCGCGGCTGTTCCATGTGCCCGAGGCTGATGTGGCCGGGCGCGTCTCGGCCATGCTGGAGCGGTTTGCGCTGCAGGAGGTGCGCGCCTCGTTGCCCATGAAGCTGCCGCTGGGCATGCGCCAGCGTCTGTCGCTGGCCGTGGCCATGGTGCACCAGCCCGAGCTGCTGATCCTGGACGAGCCCACCTCGGGCGTGGACCCGATTGCGCGCGACAATTTCTGGCGCCTGATGGTCGAGCTGGCACGGCGCGACAAGGTCACCATCTTCATCTCCACCCACTTCATGAACGAGGCCGAGCGCTGCGACCGCATCTCGCTGATGCACGCCGGGCGCGTGCTGGAGAGTGCGGCGCCGCAGGACATCGTGGCGCGGCGCGGCGCGGCCACGCTGGAGGATGCTTTCATCGGCTACCTGGAAGAGGCGGCGGGGCCATCTGTCGCCCCTGCTGCGGTGGCCACGGCAGAACCTGCCCCGGTGCCCCGTCCGGCGCCACAGGGCTGGGCCACCCGTCTGCGCCAGAGCCTGGCACGCATCCACAGCACCCAGTGGCGCGAATCGCTGGAGCTGCGCCGCGACCCGGTGCGCGGCGCCCTGGCGCTGCTGGGCTCGCTGATCCTGATGTTCGTGATGGGTTACGGCATCAGCATGGACGTGGAGAACCTGCGCTTTGCCGTGCTGGACCGCGACCAGACCGCACTGAGCCGCGCCTACACGTTGAATCTGGCCGGATCGCGCTACTTTACCGAGCGGCCGCCGCTGTCCACCTATGCCGAGATAGACCAGCGCATGCGCTCGTCCGAGCTGTCGCTGGCGCTGGAGATTCCGCCTGGCTTTGCACGCGACGTGGAGCGCGGGCAGCCGGTGCAGATCGGCGCCTGGGTGGATGGCGCCATGCCGCAGCGGGCAGAAACCGTCATCGGCTATGCCCAGGGCATGCACCAGCAATGGCTGGCGCAGGAGATGCGCAGCCGCACGGGTGCGGTGCCCCGGGGCTTGCTGGAGGTGGAGCCGCGTTACCGCTACAACCCCGATGTGCGCAGCCTGCCCTCCATGGTGCCCGCCGTGATCCCGTTGCTGCTGCTCATGCTGCCCGCCATGCTCACAGCCCTGGCGGTAGTGCGCGAGAAAGAGCTGGGATCCATCATCAACCTGTACGTGACGCCCACCACGCGCACCGAATTCATGCTGGGCAAGCAGCTGCCCTATGTGCTGCTGGCGCTGTTCAACTTCGGCCTCATGTGTCTGGCCGCAGTCACCGTGTTTGGCGTCCCCATCACCGGCAGCTTTGCCACGCTGGCGCTGGGCGCATTGCTGTTCACCCTGTGCTCCACGGGCATGGGCCTGCTGGCCTCTACCATCACCAGCAGCCAGATTGCAGCCATGTTTTTTGCGATGGTGGGCACGCTCATCCCGGCGGTGCAGTACGCGGGGTTGATCAACCCGGTGGCATCCATGACCGGGTTTTCCCGCTGGGTGGGCGAGGCGTACCCGGCCAGCCACATGTTCACCATCAGCCGGGGCGTGTTCAACAAGGCGCTCACCTTGCAAGACCTGCAGGCGGAGTTCTGGCCCATGCTGCTGGCGGTGCCCGTGATCGTGGGAGCGGCCATTGCGCTGCTGCGCAAGCAGGAGGCCTGAGATGTCGTTGCGCGGTCGCTTGATCAATATTTACCGGCTGGGTATCAAGGAGCTGTGGAGCCTGTGGCGTGACCCGGCAATGCTGTTCCTGATCGTTTACACCACCACCCTGGCGGTCTATACGGCGGGCACGGCCCAGCCCGAGACGCTATACCACGTGCCCATTGCCATCGTGGATGAAGACGGTTCGGCCCTGTCAGAGCGCATTGCGTCGGCGTTCTATCCGCCCCAGTTCACGCGGCCCCTCCTCATCGGCCCGCATGAGGTGGACCCCGGGCTCGATGCCGGCCGCTACACCCTCGTGCTGCACATTCCGGCCCATTTCCAGCGCGATGTGCTGGCCGGCCGGGTGCCGCAGGTGCAGCTCAACATCGACGCCACACGCATGACCCAGGCCTTTGCCGGCAACGGTGCGGTGCAGCAGATCGTGCAGCTCGAAGTGGCCGAGTTCGTGCAGCGCGACCGCGCCGTGGCCACGCAAGCTGTCGAGCTGGCGGTGCGCACACGCTTCAACCCGGCGCTCACCCCGGCGTGGTTCGGCTCGCTGATGGAGCTGGTCAATATCGTCACCATGCTCTCCATCATCCTCACGGGGGCGGCACTGATCCGGGAACGCGAGCACGGCACGGTCGAGCACCTGCTGGTGATGCCCGTCACCCCCGGCGAAATCATGCTGGCCAAGGTGTGGGCGATGGCGCTGGTGGTGCTGGTGGCCACCTGGGTGTCGCTCACGGTGGTCATCCGCGGGGCCATTGCCGTGCCCATCGAAGGCTCGGTGCCCTTGTTCCTGCTGGGGGCCACGCTGCACCTGTTTGCCACCACCTCCATGGGTATCTTCATGGCCACGGTGGCGCGCAGCATGCCGCAGTTCGGCCTGCTGATGGTGCTGGTGATGATGCCGCTGCAGATGCTCTCGGGCGGCATGACGCCGCGCGAGAGCATGCCGCTGTGGGTGCAGTACGTGATGGCCCTGGCGCCCACCACGCACTTCACCGAACTGTCGCAGGCCATCCTGTACCGGGGCGCGGGGTGGGCGGTGGTGTGGTCTTCGCTGCTGTGGCTGCTGGGCATTGGCACCGTGCTGTTTGCACTGGCGCTGGCGCGGTTCCGCAAGACCATCACGCGCATGGCCTGATGCTATTGAAAATATAGCTTCAGACGCTTGATAGATAAGCGCTTGAGCCTGTTTTCATATAAAAATTAGATTCTCCGGCCGCTCTGGCAGATGCAGCTGTGCCACGGGCGCCGGGCTGCTTGCCACCCGCCTGCCGCGCCGGAATACCGCCAGCCGCGCCGCGCGCAGACGGATCGCCTCGACGGCATCGCGCGCATGCAGCAGCACGAAGTCGGCATGGCAGCCCGCTGCCAGCCCATAGCCTTCCAGCCCCAGCAACTGTGCCGGGTGGGTGGTGACGGCTTCGAAGCACTGGCGCATGGCGGCCTGGCTGGTCATCTGGCCCACGTGCAGGCCCATGTGCGCCACCTCCAGCATGTCGGCGCTGCCCAGGCCATACCACGGGTCCATCACGCAGTCCTGGCCAAAAGCCACGGTGAGGCCTGCGGCCAGCAGTTCGGGCACGCGCGTCATGCCCCGGCGCCTGGGGTAGCTGTCGTGGCGGCCCTGCAGGGTGATGTTGATCAGCGGGTTGGCCACCACGTCGAGCTGCGCCTCGGCCATCAGCGGGATGAGCTTGCTGACGTAGTAGTTGTCCATGCTGTGCATGGAGGTGAGGTGCGAGCCCGTCACCCGGCCCTGTAGCCCCACGCGCTGGGTTTCATAGGCCAGGGTCTCCACATGGCGTGACAGCGGGTCGTCGCTTTCGTCGCAGTGCATGTCCACCCGTTTGCCCTGGGCGGCGGCCAGTTCGCACAGGATGCGGATGCTCTCGGCGCCCATGGCCTGTGTGCGCTCGAAGTGCGGTATGCCGCCGACCACGTCCACGCCGAGATCGAGCGCGCGTTGCAGGTTGCGAAGGCCGTCGGGCGCGCGCAGCAAGCCATCCTGCGGGAAGGCCACCAGCTGCAGATCGAGGTAGGGCGCGACGCGCTGCCTTACCTCAAGCAGGGCCTGCACGGTCAGCAGGCTGAGGTGGCTGGTGTCCACATGCGAACGAATGGCCAGCAAACCACGGGCCACCGCCCCGTCGCAGTAGCGCAGGGCGCGCTCGACGATAGCGTCGTGGGTCAGCTGGGGCTTGAGTTCCCCCCACAGGGCAATGCCTTCGAGCAGCGTGCCGCTTTCGTTCACGCGTGGCTGGCCATAGGTCAGGGCCGAATCGAGATGGAAATGCGCATCGACGAACGGCGGGCTGAGCAGCAGCCCCTGGGCGTCGAGCGTTTCGTGCGCGGGGGCAGCCAGCCCTTCGGTCACTTCGGTGATGCGGCCGTCCTGGACGGCGATGGACATGCGGGTGCGGCCATCGGGCAGCGTGGCGTTGCGAACAAGCAGGTCAAGCATGGGACGGCAGCGCGGTGGTGAAAGAGCCCCGAGAATAAACGCCGGAGCCTGGGCGTACCAGCCCGGGCATCCAGGCCCGGGGTTTCCGGGCGGGCAGGGGTCATGGGGCTATGCTGCGGCTTTCTCGATGATCGCCCAGGAGGTTTGTCGCATGCAGTTTGGCTACACCATTCTTTACGTCGAAGACGTACCCGCAACGATTGCCTTTTATGAAAACGCCTTTGGCCTGCAGCGGCGTTTTGTGCATGAAACGGGCGACTATGGCGAACTGGACACGGGCGGTACGGCGCTGGCGTTCTCCTCGCTGCGCCTGATGACGCAGCTGGGCAAGCACCCGCAGAGGGCATCGGCCAGTGCGCCGTGTTTCGAGATCGCCTTCACCACGCCCGATGTGCAGGCCGCCGTGCAGAAGGCCCTGGCGGCGGGCGCGCGGCTGGTACAGGCCCCCGAGCAGATGCCCTGGGGCCAGACGGTGGCCTATGTGGCCGACCTGAACGATGCCCTGGTGGAGCTGTGCACCCCCGTTGCCTGAGCCACGGGAGTAGCAGTTCGCTATTGAAAATATAGCTTTTGGCGCTTTATGGGTAAGGTTTAGAGGCGAATTTTGCTTATAAAAAGACTGTCGTCTTGCTGCGGATCCGGGGTCGACCGTGTTCAGTGTGGCCACGGCGACGGCATAGATCCGTCTGCAGGGCACCGTGGGGCAGTCGCTGGCGGCTGATTCACTGGACGGGTTCTGTGGGTGGCAGAGCAGTTCCAGGCCTATGCCGGGAACGCTGTCAGGCCGGGCGTTGCCGAGCCCGCCGGGCCGGGCGTGCGGGCCACATTCATGATCCAGCACACCATGGCAAAGTAGCCGGCCAGGGCGGTGAGTTCGACGGTCTGCGGCTTGCCGAAGCAGGCGACTGAAGCCTCGTAGGTGGCATCGCTGACACCGTGTCGGCGCATCAGTTCGGTCACGAAATCCACCACGCATTCTTCGTCCGGCAGCAGGGGTTGCGGTCGCCGGCCCGCCACCAGGGATTCGATGGCTTGTGCCGCCACGCCCGCCTTGATGGCCAGCGGCGCGTGGGTTTGCCATTCGAACTGGTTGCCGGTTTCCCGTGCCACGGTGCAGATGGCGAGTTCGCGAAGGCGGTCGGGCAATGTTCCTTCGAACCGGAGGGCTTCGCCTGTCTTGCCGATGCGCTCCATGAGCGCTGGCGTCTGCAGCAGGGGCACGAAAGGGCCGAAGATCGCCTTGCGCGGGCCATTGATGATGGCATCCGCCGCCGCACGCTGCGCAGTGGTCATGGCGTCTCGCTCCGGAATGGGCAGGCGCGGCGTGGTCGAGGGGCCGAAGCCTTGCGGGGTTGTGTGGGTCTGCGTGGAATGGTTCATGAATACCTCTCAGGGGGCTGGCGCGCTTCGCGCCACAGGTAGAAAGCGCTCGAAAGCAGACCGGCGGCCGCAAGCACCAGCGCATGGTTCAGCGCGGTGGTGAAGTCGTCTGTGAAGCGGCCCATGGCGGCGGACGCCAACGGGCCCAGCAACTGGCCCAGTGCGAAACCCGCTGTCATGCGTCCCAGAACCAGGGTTGCGTTTCCCTCGGCCCTGGCTCGGGCCTCTTGCATGGCCAGCATGGTGATGACCATGAAGGTGCCACCCACCAGCAGCGCGGCAATGGTGACGCTGGGGAGCGAGGTCCAGACACAGGGCAGCAATACGCCAACCACCATCAGCAAATGGGACGCAGCCCACACGCGCAGGCGGTTCGCGTTTTGCAGGCACCACGACACCACGATGGTGGAGACAGCCGCCGCAAGCCCGAACAAGGGCCAGGCCAGTCCGAAGACCTGCGGATCGTCCACCAATTGCCGCGCCAGCGCTGGAAGGTAGGTGGCCGGCAGGATGTAGCCGAACCCGAACAAGGTGTAGCAGGCCACCAGGCCCGCAGTGCGGACAGGCTTGCGGGGCGCCTGTCCGGCAGGCAGCTCCGCAGGGCGGGCGACGGAGCCGGGCAGGATCCAGACCACGAGCAGCGGGAAAAGCGTCGCGATGCCCGCCCAGCCCGCCAGTTGCACCCACATGCGGAGGGACGACATATGGGGATCTGCTGCCACCAGGCAGAACAGGCCTGCCCCTGCGATGCCCAGCCCCACGCCCGCGAACACGGCGCCTGCCAGATGGGGCCGCCCCAGGCTGGCCAGCCAACCCAGCCCCCAGGCGCTGGTGGCCACCAGCGTCCATGCGCTCAGCATGCCCGCCAAGAAGCGCAGGGCCACCCACAGCGGGACGGACGATGTCCCGCCTACGGCGGCGGTGACGGCGACGGTGCTGATGAGTCCCAAGGCCACCAGCATGGCCGGTTGGACCCGGAGGCGGGCCGCCACCACGGCGCCCACAAGGTAGCCCAGGTAGTTACTGGCTGCAATCAGCGCGCCCGATTCGCCGCTGAGCAGGCCGTCGCGGACCATCAGGGGGAAAAGCGGCGTGAAGGCAAAGCGCCCCACTCCCATCGCCACGGCCAGGGACACCATGGCCGCAGCGCAGACCAGGACAGCGTTTCGGCCTGCCGGGGCTTGGGGATGAAGAACGGAAGCAGCCATGGACGCCATTAGAGCGCTGACGCATACAACCTTCAAATGAATTGTTATGAAATATCATTCTCTATATGAGAACAATTGACCTGGAATCCCTGGCCATCTTCCGCGCCGTCGTGGAGGAGGGGGGTGTCGTGCGGGCGGCGGAAAAACTGCACCGCGTGCCATCGAACGTCACCACGCGCATCCGGCAGCTTGAAGCGTTCCTGGGTGTACGCCTGTTCCGCCGCGAGGGGCGAACGCTGGCCTTGTCGGCCGAAGGCCAAACGCTCCTCAACTACGCCGTGCGGCTGCTGCGTCTGGCGGATGAAGCGGTGAATGACTTGCGCACTGGCAAGCCCCAGGGCTTGTTTCGGCTCGGTTCGCTGGAAAGCACAGCAGGGAGTCGCCTGGCGCCCATCCTGTCGCGCTACCACGCCGAGCATCCGGGGGTGGTGGTGGAACTCGTCACCGGGACGACGGGCGCGCTCGTCCAGCGGATCATGAACTTCGAGATCGACGCTGCGTTCGTGTCCGAACCCTTCACGGCCCCCGCGCTGGAGACGCTGCCCGTGTTCCGCGAGGAACTGGTCCTGATCACGCCCAAGGAAGTGCTACAGGTGCGCACCGCCAAGGACCTGGGGCGCTCCACGATGATCGCCTTCGCCCATGGCTGCTCGTACCGCAAGCGCCTGGAGGACTGGCTTGGTAGCGGAAATGTGATGCCCGGGCGCACCCTGGAGTTTGCCTCCTACCAGGGCATGATTGCCTGCGTTGCCGCCGGAACGGGGTTCGCCATCGTCCCTCAATCGGTGCTGCAAACCTTGCAGGCCACGGAGAAGGTGGGCCAGCACTCCCTGCCGGAGCGGGTGGCAAAGAACCGCACACATCTCGTCTGGCGCGGGCCGCCGTCCGTGGCACTGGAGCGACTGATCCATCTGCTGCAAGCGCAGGACATCCCCGACATGGAGATCGAAGCCCTGCTGGAAGTCTGAGTCTTCAAAAAAGCAGCGGCGTCGTTGTCTACAGCCAAAGCACTTTCATTTTGATAGCTGCTGACGCTTGCTACACGGGCACAAAATCCCATTTTTTTATAAAAAACTGCGCATCAGAAATCCATCACCAGAGACACGTGGGCGCTGCGCCCGGGCTGGGTGTAGGCGTCGTTGGTGGTGGATGCGGCTGCCAGGCCATAGACGTCGGGCCACATCCAGTATTTGCGGTTGGTGAGGTTGTGCACCGCGAAGTTCAGGCGCAGGTCCTTGCGCAGGCGCCACTGGGCCGAGATATCGAGCGTGGTGGCCGAGGGGATGGTGAACTGCGTGTTGGGCAGCTTGACCGAGGATGCGCTGTCGATGTCCTTGGCAGTCTTGGCGGCATGGTGGCGCATGTCCAGGCGCAGGCCCCAGGCGGCGGTGTCGTACTTCAGGCCCAGTGCGAGCTGGGCCGGATCGACCGAGTTGATGGGCATGCCGGTGGCGCGGTTCACGCCACGGGCCTTGCCGTACGAGAACGGGGTGGCCAGGCGCCCGCCCGCCACGCGGCCCCAGTCGTACTGGCCCTTGACCTCAAAGCCGTGGATGCGGGCGCGCTCGGTGTTGATGGTCTGGAAGATGCGCGGGTCGGCTGCCGTGCCCGTGCCGCGGATGAGCACGGTGTCCATGATGAGGTTGGAGTAGTTGCTGGTGAAAGCCGCCACGTCCAGGCTCAGGCGGTCCAGCCGGCCGCGCACGCCCACTTCAAAGCCCCGGCTTTTCTCGGGCTTCAGGTCAGCGTTGGGGATGATGATGACTTGCTCGGCCATGTTCTCGTAGTAGCCGTTGACCTGGCCGGCGTCGGGTGCACGAAAACCGGCCGAATACTGGCCGAACACGCTCCACTGCGGCGTGGCGCGGTACAGCACGCCGATCTTGGGCGAGAGTGCAGAGCCCGAGAGCGACTGCCCCGGCTGCTTGGCGGGCGGGTAGAAGCCCGCCTGGCTGGTGACGTCAAGCGCGAAGTGGTCATAGCGCAGGCCCGGCGTCAGGCTCCAGTCGCCATGCACCGATTCGTCCTGCACGTAGAGCGCGCTGGTGGTCTCGCGCGTATCGGGAAAACGCTTGAGCGGAAACACTTCGGGCGGCAGCGGGGCCAGGCCGGTGTAGAGGTTGGTGATGTCGCTGCGCACATGGTCCAGCCCGTAGGTGATCTTGTGCGCCCAGCCGCCGCTGCGCAGAATCTTGTCGGCCTGCAGACCGGCCTGCCAGGTGCGCTCGGCGTAGGAGTTGTCGCGCACCCGCAGGGGCAGGGTGTTGCGCACGCTGGTGCCTACCTGACGCGACTGCGCTTGCTGCACGGCAATCACCGTGCGCACATGGTCTGCCCAGTTCACGCCCAGGCCGAAACGGGCATCCCAGGTCAGGCGATTGCGCTCCATCGAGCGCGAGGAATACTCGTCCACGATGGCGCCCGCAATCTGCGCCGGCGTGCCGCGCAGGGGCAGGGGGTTGCGACTCGACAGCAGGTCCACATCCGACTTTTTCTCTACATGCTCCAGCGTGAACACATGGCGCTGCGCGGCGTGGGGGCGCAGCACGATCTTGCCGAGCACGGCGTTGTCGCGGTCGTCCTGCGGGTTGGGTCGGGTGCGGTTGAGGTTGGGTTCGTCGTTGGTGCCCATGTTGTCCACGGCATGGGCGCCGCGCGTGGTGGCGGTCAGCATCCACTGCAGGCGGTCGCTGGCCTTGCCCGCCACGGTGCCCGCCAGCGTATGGTCGTTGTCGTCGCCGCTCCATCCCGCAGCAATGCGCCCGCCCAGGGTTTTGGGCGCGTCGCCCTCTTTGCTGACCAGGAAGTCGGCCGGCTCGTGCGTGATGAAGTTGACCAGCCCCGCCATGCCGTCGGAGCCGTACAGGGCCGACGCCGGGCCGCGCACGACTTCGATGCGCTTGAGCAGTTCGAGCGAGAGGTATTCGCGGTCAAAGGTGGTGGTGCGGAAGGCGTAGCTGCGCGGCATGCGCACGCCATCGGTCATCAGCAGCACCCGGTTGCCGCCCAGGCCCCGGATGTTGATGCCCACGTTGCCATCGCGCCCGGCGCTGGCGGTGGTGCCGCCCACGGCAAAACGGGCCGGCGAGCGCTTGACCGAGGCATTGGGCAGATCCTGCAGGGCCTCGCGCAGGGTGCGGCTTTGCTGGTTGCTCAGGGTGGTCGCGTTGATCACGTCATACGACAGCGGCAAATCGTCGGCGGCCTGTTCCTGGCGTGAGCCGCTGACCACCACTTCGGGCAGTGCCGCATGGGCGCCCTGGGGTGCCGGGTTCTGGGCATGTGCCGGGGCCATGTGCAGGCAGGCCAGCGAGACCAGGGCGGTCAGTGTGCGCAGCGCGGGGTGCTGGCAGGCCGAGGGAAGGGTCGGGAAGGTAGGCATGAAGGTTATTCGGTCAAGGGGTGGGGTCAGTCATGCCGCGGTAGGCCGTTGCAGCCGATGCCGGGCGCCTCCGCCCAGACATCCGGGGTCAGGGACGGGCTTTCTGTTTTTTGGCCAGCGAGCTTTGCAGGCGCGCATCGTCCAGGTTTTCCTGGGTCATCTTGGCGTCTTCGGAGCCGGGCTCCAGCAGGGACAACAGCTTTTCCCATTCCTTCGCGGCACCGTCGAAGTCCGCCTGCTGGTAGGCCGCCACGCCGGACATCATGAGCGCGCTGGGGTGCTCCGGATCGACTTTCAGGGCCCGCTGGATCAGCTCCTGGGGGCGGCCTTCCATGCGATTGCCGGCCCGCAGCGCCAGCAGCTCGGCGTAGTCCACCAGCAGGTCGGGGTGGTTGCTGATCGCTTCGCTGGCCTTTCCGTAGGCCTGTTCGGCTTCGTCCAGGCGACCCATCACCTTATAGGACCGCGCCAGCATGGCCCATCCCTTGGGGTTGTCCGGGTTGTCCTTCAGTTTGGCGGCCAGGGAATCGACCATCTTGATTACCTGGTCGTTGGCGGCGGCCTGGGCGGCTGCGGGGTTCAGGGCTGCAGGGTTGCCCAGCCAGTAATACATGCCTGCGGCGCCCAGGGGCAGTACCAGGGCCAGCAGGGCCGAGGTGCGCCGGGCGCTCCAGAACGTGGTGCTGGGGGCCGCAGCAGGGGCGGTGGGCTCGGCGGTGTCGTCGAGCAGACGCAGCTGCAGTTCGTCGCGGGTGGTTTCGTGGTCGGACGGGCTGATGGCGCCGCTGGCCAGGTCGCGGTCGAGGGCTTCGAGCTGGTCGCGGTAGATGGCTGCGTTCAGGCGCTGGCTGGAGACGCCGTCCTGGGGCGCGGGGCGCAGCAGGGGCCACACGACCCAGACCACGATCAATACGGTCAGGACCGCTGCGAGTGCAATAAAAAGGCTCATGAAAGGTTGTCCGGGTCGTGCAGGAGTGACTGCGCCTTGGCGCGCTGGGCTTCGTCAAGGGCCTGGGGCGCTGGGCCGCGCTGGTTTGCACGCACCATGCGCACGAGCACAACGACCGCGCCCACCAGCAGGACGAACGGGCCGAACCAGAGCAGCCAGGTCACGGCATTGACGGGAGGGCGGTAGCGCACGAAGTCGCCATAGCGGCTGACCATGAAATCCATGATTTCGGTGTCGCTTTTGCCCGCCTGGATGAGGGTGCGGATCTCGCGCTTGAGGTCCATGGCCAGATCGGCCCGCGAACCCGCCAGCGATTCGTTCTGGCAGACGAGGCAGCGCAGTTCCGCCGAAATGGCGACCATGCGTTTCTCGGTGACCGGATCGTCCGCCAGGGGTGGGGCTTCGCTGGCGTGGGCGGCCAGGGCACATTGCAGCGCCAGCAGCAGGGCAAGCCAGAATTTCATTTTTGCAGCTCCCGCGCCAGCGGCAGGATGGTCTTGAGCAGGGCTTCCTCGGTGACGGGACCGATCTGCTTGTGGCGGATCTTGCCTTCCTTGTCGATGAGGAAGGTTTCCGGCACGCCATAAACGCCGAAGTCGATGCCGATGCGGCCGTCCTGGTCAATCACCGAGAAGTCGTAGGGGTCGCCGTGCCGGGCCAGCCACTTGATGCCGTTGGCGGGCTGGTCCTTGTAGTTGAGGCCGACGAGCGGAAGGCTCTTGTTCTTGGCGAACGCCACCAGGATCGGGTGCTCGTCCAGGCAGGCCGTGCACCACGAGGCCCAGACGTTGAGCAGCCACACCTTGCCGCGCATGTCCTGCGCCGCAAACTGCTTCTCTGGCGTGTGCAGTACCGGGGCCACGAACATCGGCGCATCCTTGCCGATCAGGGGGGAAGGAACGACACGGGGGTCGCGCGTCAGCCCGATGGCGAGAAACACCACCAGCACCAGGAACAGGCCCAGCGGAATCAGCGCCTTTTTCATGCTGCCACACCTGCGATGGCCGCGTTGGCAGCGGCCGCTGCCCGCTTCTTGCGGTAGCGGCGATCCAGGGCTGCCAGCCCTCCGCCCAGGGCCATGAGGACCGCGCCACCCCAGATCCAGCTCACGAATGGCTTGTAGTACACGCGCATGGCCCAGGCCGGCGCGCCGTCGCCCGACAGGCGCTCGCCCAGGGATACATAGACGTCGCGGGTCAGGCTTGTATCGATGGCAGCTTCCGTCATGGGCATGGTGGACGAGAAATAGGTGCGCTTTTCAGGGTGCAGGGTTCGGAGCACCTTGCCGTCGCGGATCAGTTCGACATCGCCCACGTCGGCGCGGTAGTTCGGGCCTTTGGCCTCGCTGATTCCGGTGAGCTTGAAGGTGTAGCCCCCGACCGAAACAGTGTCGCCCACCGCCATGCGCACATCCTTTTCGGTTTCATAGCCGGTCACCATGGTGATGCCGACCGCGCAGACTGCAATGCCGATGTGGGCGATGTGCATGCCCCAGAACGACCAGGGGATGGACTTCCACCGAGAGGTGTCCTTGAGGTGCCGGACGATGTGCAGCACCGACGACAGCACGATCCACAGCGCCAGACTCAGCCCCAGCGACGCTGCGGCGGACCAGGGGCCGGCCAGCAGCGGCAGGGTGCACCCCAGAATGACGGACACCACGGCCGTGGCGCCCAGCTTGCGCGCCAGTTCGGCGACGCCGTCGCTCTTCCAGCGGGCAAACGTGCCTACCACCATGAAGATCAGGACAGGCACCATGATCGGAACAAACACGGCGTTGAAGTAGGGCGGGCCCACCGACAGCTTGCCCAGGTTGAGCGAATCGACGATCAACGGGTACAGCGTGCCCAGCAGCACCGTGGCGGCTGCCGTGGTCATGAGGACGTTGTTGACCAGCAGGAAGGTTTCACGCGAGACCAAGGCGAACGAGCCGCTGGAGCGGACCTTGCTGGCCCGCATGGCAAACAGCGTGAGCGAGCCGCCCACCACGACAAACAGAAAAATCAGGATGAAGACGCCGCGCCGGGGGTCGGTGGCAAAGGCGTGGACCGAGGTCAGCACCCCCGACCGGACCAGGAAGGTGCCCAGCAGGCTGAGCGAGAACGCCGTGATGGCCAGGATGATGGTCCAGTTGCGGAACAGGCCGCGTTTCTCGGTGACCGCCAGCGAGTGGATGAGCGCCACGCTCACCAGCCAGGGCAGGAAAGAGGCGTTTTCCACCGGGTCCCAGAACCACCAGCCACCCCAGCCCAGTTCGTAATAAGCCCACCACGAACCCAGGGCGATGCCCAGGGTCAGAAACACCCAGGCCGCCGTGGCCCAGGGGCGCGACCAGCGGGCCCAGGCAGCATCGAGGCGCCCGTTGAGCAGGGCGGCAATGGCAAAGGCAAACGGCACGGCCAGGCCGACATAGCCCATGTACAGCATCGGGGGATGGAACACCAGACCGGGGTCTTGCAGCAGGGGGTTGAGGTCGCGCCCTTCGGCAGGGATGTCGATCAGGCGCAGGAACGGGTTCGAGGTGACCAGCATGAACAGCAGAAAGCCCACCGCCACCAGCCCCAGGATACCCAGGACGCGCGAGACCATGGCGTCGGGCAATTGCCGCGAGAACAGTGAAACCGCCAGCATCCAGGAGGTGAGCATGAAGTGCCACAGCAGCAGCGAGCCTTCGTGGCCACCCCAGACACCGGCGATGCGGTACATCGCGGGCAGGCTGGAGTTGGAGTGCTGCACCACATAGACGACAGAGAAGTCGTTGGTATAGAACGCGTAGGTGAGGCAGCCGTAGGCCACTGCGGTCAGCAGCCACAGGGCCTGCGTGCCGGGCCGGGCCAGCGCGATCCAGTCGCGGCGGCCGGTGTGCCCGCCCGCCACGGTCAGGATGCCCAGCGCGAGCGCGACGAAGAGCGACAGGATCAGCGCGAAATGGCCTAGTTCTGGAATCATGGTTATTTCAGCGTTTCAATGGTCTTCTGCGCCTGATCGACCGCATGCTGCGCCTCGGGGGGCATGTAATTTTCGTCGTGCTTGGCCAGCACCTCGGTGGCGGTGAACAACCCGTTGTCGGCCAGCTTGCCTTGTGCCACGACGCCTTTGCCTTCGCGGAAGAGGTCCGGCAGGATGCCGGTGTAGGTCACCTTCATTTCCTGGGCCGTGTCGGTGACGATGAAGCTGACGGTGAGGTCCTTGCGTTCGACGGAGCCTTCCTTGACCATGCCGCCAACCCGGAAGGTGCGGTTCTTGGGCGCTTCGCCCGAGGCCACCTGGCTGGGGCTGAAGAAAAACACGAGATTGCTCTCAAAGGCATTGAGTACCAGAAAGGCCGCGAGTGACAGGGCTGCCAGCCCGCCCGCAATGATGGCTGCGCGTTTGTGACGTGGTTTCATGATCAGTTGGATTTGGACTCAAGTTCGCTGCGAAGGTTTCGCAGAATGTGCCTGCGCTTGCTGCGAATCAGCAGGGACTCCACCAGCATGACCAGGGCGGTGGCGCCAAAGCTACCCCATACATACAGGGCGTAGCCACCCATGGCAAAAAACTCGGAAGCACTATTCCACTGCATTTTTGACCCACTCCGTGTGACGTTCCCGCTCAAGAATGATGTTGCGCACCCGCGCCAGCGCTGCGGCGATCGCATACATCCAGAAGGCGACCACCATGATCAGCATGCCCCACAGCATGGGCGCGGCCATGGAGGGCGATCGCGTCATGGAGACCGACGCGCCCTGGTGCAGGGTGTTCCACCAGGAGACCGAGAAATAGATGATGGGCACATTGACCACCCCCACCAGCGCCAGCACGGCGCAGGCCTTGTCGGCACGGCGCGGGTCGTCAATGCTGGACTGCAAGGCCAGAAACCCCAGGTACAGGAAGAGCAGGATCAGCGTGGAAGTGAGGCGGGCATCCCAGACCCACCAGGTGCCCCACATCGGCTTGCCCCAGAGTGCGCCCGTCAATAAGGAGAGAAACGCAAACAGGGCCCCGGTGGGGGCGAGGGCGGCGGCCATCATGCCCGACAGGCGTGTGTTGAACGCCAGGCCGAAGCCTGCCCATGCGGCCATCACCAGATAGATGAACATGGAGATCTGGGATGCAGGAACGTGCACAAAGATGATGCGGTAGCCCTGTCCCTGCTGTGCATCGACGGGGGCCACGAAAAAGCCAATCCACAGCCCCACGGCCATCAGGACGGTTGCGAGGGCTGCAAACCAGGGCCACAGTTTCCCCGCCAGAAAATAGAAGTTCTGAGGGGCTGCGTATTTGAACCAGTGGATGCTGTTTGTTTTCATTCCAGGGAAATTTTCAAGGCAGCCGTTGTGGCAAAGGGTGCAAAAAACAGGGAAAGAACCAGCAGTGCCGCCAGCAGGGACAGATGTCCGCTGACGCCCAGGCCGGAGGCGTAGGCTTCCACGGCGCCGGCACCGAAAATCAGGACGGGAATATAAAGCGGCAGTATCAGCAGCGAGAGCAGAACCCCTGCACCACGCACACCCAGGGTCAGGGCTGCGCCGATGCTGCCCACCAGGCTCAGTGTGGGGGTGCCCAGCAGCAGGGTCAGCATCAGAAGGCCCAGCGACGGGCCATCGAGCCCGAACTGCAGGCCCAGAACCGGGGCCATCAAGACGAGCGGCAGCCCCGACAGCAGAAAGTGGGACAGTGCCTTGGCCGCCACCAGCAGGGTCAGTGGCGTGGACGACAAAGCCATTTGCTCCAGGGAGCCATCGGCGTAATCACTGGCAAACATTCGCTGAAGGGATAGCATGGCAGCTAGCAGGGCACTCACCCACAACACACCTGATGCCATGCGCAACAACAGCGCCGACTCAGGCCCAACCCCCAGTGGGAAAAGGCTGGCAATCACCACGAAAAACATCAGCGGCGTCAGAACCTCGCCCTTCTGGCGCAGTGCCAGCGAGATTTCACGCCGCAGGATGGCAAGCATGACGGTTCCCAGGCCGATGGGCTTGACTTGTGTCAATTTCATGCGCGCAGCTCCAGGATTTGTGCGGGAATCGCGCCGATCTCCACCGGCTGATGGCTGGTGAGTACCGTCACCCCGCCTTCAGCCAGGTGCTGTGCAATCAGTTCGGTCAGCATGCCGATGCCGGCCTCGTCCATGGCCACGAAGGGTTCATCCAGAACCCACAGCGTTGCCGGACTCAGCGCCAGGCGGGCCAGGGCGACACGCCGTTTCTGGCCCTGTGAGAGGTGGCGAACAATGTGTTCTTGCCGTCCACCGACGCCGAAACGGGCCAGAATGGCCGGAATCTGCCCGGCGTCCGGCACAAAACCACCCAGCGCAGCCGTGAACGCCAGGTTTTCATGGACCGTCATCGACTCCTGCAGGGCATTGAGGTGCCCCAGATAGCACAGGTCGCGCTGGAAGGCCGTGCGCTGCGAGCGAATGGGCGTTCCATTCCAGAGAATATTGCCGGATTCGACCGGGGCCAGGCCACAGAGCATGCGCAGCAGACTGGTCTTGCCGATGCCGTTGGCACCCACCACGTGAAGCCAGTGTCCTGATTGCACGGTGCAATCGATGCCTTGGAACAGTTGGCGCCCGCCTTTGCTGCAACCCAGGGAGTCAAAGCGTAGTGTCGATTCTGGTTTCAATTCGTGGCTTTCCGGTCACAAGCTTGCATCTTAAGTGAGTGTGGCGCACGATTCATGCGCCCCCGGGTGGGGATCGGGCAATGGTTGGATTGTGCGTACATTTTCTAACCCTTTGATGTATTTAGGATGCTCATTTAACATAGATCAAGTTCCCAAGAGAGACAGCGCGCCCATAATGGTCTTACTCGGATCGACTTGTTGTAGCCGTCACCGGGTTTTGAATGCCGCCTCCAGGCGGATTGGCTGCAAGGTACCTATGGAGTAAGAACGATGACATTTCCCCGCCTTTCGAGCATCGCTGCAGTGGTGATGCTGACGGGCCTTGCAGTTCCTGCAATGGCTCAAGACAAACCTGTAGCGCCCGCACTGACGGCCGCTGAAAAAGAGACAGCCAAGAAGATCTATTTCGAGCGTTGCGCTGGCTGCCACGGTGTCTTGCGCAAGGGTGCCACCGGCAAGAACCTTGAGCCGCACTGGACGAAGACCGACAAGGACGGCAAGGTCACCGAAGGCGGTACGCTGGCACTGGGCCAGTCGCGTCTGGAAAAAATCATCGGTTACGGCACTGATGGCGGCATGGTCAACTTCGATGACATCCTGACCAAGGAAGAGCTGACCCTGATGGCCAAGTACATCCAGAACACCCCGGATGTGCCACCAGAGTACAGCCTGAAGGAAACGATGGATTCCTGGAAGGTCATTGTTCCGGTCGACAAGCGTCCGACCAAGCAGATGAACAAGATCAACCTGAAGAACCTGTTCTCTGTGACCCTGCGCGACACGGGTGAAGTGGCCCTGATCGACGGTGACACCAAAGAAATCCGCAGCATCGTCAAGACCGGCTACGCCGTGCACATTTCGCGTCTGTCTGCTTCCGGCCGCTACGTGTACGTGATCGGCCGCGACGGCCGTCTGTCCCTGATCGACCTGTGGATGGAAAAGCCTGAAGTGGTTGCTGAAGTCAAGATCGGCTTCGACGCTCGCTCGGTGGATACCTCCAAGTTCAAGGGCTTTGAAGACAAGTACGCAATCGCTGGTTCCTACTGGCCCCCACAGTACGTCATCATGGACGGCGACACGCTCAAGCCCCGCAAGGTGGTGGGCACCCGTGGCATGACCGTGGACGGCGAATACCACCCCGAGCCCCGTGTGGCCTCCATCGTGGCTTCGTTCATCAAGCCTGAATGGGTGGTCAACATCAAGGAAACCGGCCAGATCCTGCTGGTGGATTACTCCGACATCGAAAACCTGAAGACGACCACCATCGGTTCCGCCAAGTTCCTGCACGACGGCGGCTGGGATGCTTCCAAGCGCTACTTCCTGGTCGCGGCCAACGCCTCGAACAAGATCGCTGCGGTGGACACCAAGACCGGCAAGCTGGCGGCCCTGGTCGATACGGCCAAGATCCCCCACCCCGGCCGTGGTGCCAACTTCGTTCACCCCAAGTTCGGTCCCGTCTGGGCCACCGGCCACCTGGGTGCCGACGTCGTGACGCTGATCTCCACGCCTTCGGAAGAGGCCAAGCACAAGCAGTTCAAGCAGTACAACTGGAAGGTTGTGCAGGAAATCAAGCACGTTCCGGGCAACCTGTTCGTCAAGACCCATCCGAAGTCCAAGCACTTCTGGGCGGACGCTCCCCAGAATCCTGACAAGGATCTGGCCGAGTCCGTGGCAGTGTGGGACATGGCTGATCTGTCCAAGCCCAAGGCGGTCCTGAACGTTGCCAAGGATTCCGGTCTGCCGGAAACCAAGGCTGTGAAGCGCGCCGTGCACCCCGAGTATTCGGCTGACGGCAAGGAAGTCTGGATCTCCCTGTGGGGCGGCAAGACCGACCAGTCGGCCATCGTGGTGTACGACGATGCGACCTTGAAGGTGAAGAAGGTGATCACCGATCCGAAGATGATCACCCCCACCGGCAAGTTCAACGTGTACAACACGCAACACGACATCTATTGATAGAACAGCCTTGATCTGAGGCATGGATCGGGGGGCGAAAGCCCCTCGATCTGCGCGTCTCCAAAGCGAAAAATGAAGTGGGGAGAGATTTGATGGCTGGAAAACTTGCAACCCTGTGGGCCAAACTCAAAAAACCGAGCGTGAAATATTCGCTGATCGGTTTGCTGTCGACAGGCTTCATCTCTGGCATTCTGTTCTGGGGTGGTTTCAACACCGCCATGGAAGCCACCAACACGATGGATTTCTGTATCTCGTGCCACGAGATGCACGACAACGTCTATCAGGAATACAAAAAGACCATTCACTACAGCAACCGCACGGGTGTCCGTGCCGTTTGCTCAGACTGTCATGTGCCCAGGGACTGGACCCACAAGATGATCCGCAAGATCCAGGCCAGTCGAGAGGTATGGGGTAAATTGACCGGTACCATCGATACCAAGGAAAAGTTCGAGGCCAAACGTCTGGTCTTGGCTGAGCGGGAGTGGGCACGCATGAAGGCGGCCGATTCGCGCGAGTGCCGCAACTGCCACAGCTTTGAGGGGATGGATACTGAGAAGCAGAAAATGCGCGGTGCCAAGATGCACAAGATCGCTCAGGACGAAAAGCAAACCTGTATCGATTGCCACAAGGGGATTGCGCATACCAAGCCCCAGGGCATGAAGGAAGATGCAGACGAAGATCTGTAAGCTTGTAGGGCGTGCCCGCCCGTTTTGGGCGGCCGCCTGTAGAGAGAACACCTACTAGGAGTAATCGATGAAAAAAACCACCCTTTCCATGATGCTTTTGGGTTCGCTGCTGGCTGTGGGAACGCAGGCAGCTTTTGCTGCACCTGACTGGTCCAAGGTTCCCAAGCGCGACGTCCATGTGTTCCACCCCGGCGTTTCGCCCATGGAGTGGGTTGGCAAGAAGTCGGACCACAGCGGCACGGCCGGCCTCAAGAAGGGCGAAACCTGCATTGGCTGCCATGAAGAGAAGGGCGCACTGAACTTCGACTTCAAGCGTCTGGCCGGTAAGGACATGGAGCCCAAGGGCGCGCCCAAGACCATGAACTACCCTGTGGCCGTGCAGGCCGCATACGACGCGAGCAACCTGTACATCCGTCTGACCTTCAAGGCACCTGGCGGTGGAGCTGACCAGGGCGACAAGGACAACGAAGTCAAGGCGACCGTGATGTTCCCGGATGCCCAGGTGCAGTTGGCCAATCAGGCCGGTTGCTGGGCTTCCTGCCACAACGATGCCCGGACCATGCCCGGTGCCGATGACAAGAAGACCAAGTACACCAAGGCAGGTTCGTATCAGCTGATGCAATGGAAGAGCGCCAAGGGCGCCAAGGTGGCCAATGGCACCGTGACGTCCGATCGCAAGATGGATGGCGGCACCCTGGGTGCGCAGGCCGAAGGCAGCAAGGCGGGCGATACCTACACGGTCACGTTCACCAGCAAGAACCCGGGTGAAGGCAAGGCGGTTCCGTTTGGTATTGCCATCCACGGCGACCACGCCACGGGTCGCTTCCACCATGTCTCCCTGGGCTACACGCTGGGCGTGGGCGCTGACGGTGACGTGAAGGCGGTCAAGCAGTAATCCTTTGGCGTTGACGCGAGAACATGCTGTTCTCTGTCCTATGCGAAGGAAGACGGGTGTCAGCGGGTCTGGCGCTCGTCTTTTCTGTGGCAACCATCCTTCCGGCATCTGCACAGCAGACCGTGGAGGTGGTCATACAGAATTACCGGTTTGAGCCCGCAGAGGTTCGTATCCGTGCGGGGGATACTGTCCGATGGATCAATCGGGAGAAACGTACGAGCCATTCGGTGCTCTTTGCTTCCGAGCAGGGGGGCGAATCCGAACGGTTTTTTCCCCAGGAAAGCTGGGAGCGTCGGTTTGACGCCCCGGGAACGTATTCCTACTCCTGTGGCCCGCACCCTGAAATGAAGGGTGTCGTGGTCGTAATGGCGCCCTGAAGCCTGCGCCATTTTTTTAGCAGTTGCGCCCCGCATCCCGCGCAACTCTCTTAGTAGCGATATTTCTCCGTCAGTCTCGCTAATGGGGCTTTTGCTCCGAAATTACTTGAGTTGTTTGCTGGGTTGATTCATATCATCCCGGGCGCTTTTGCACGACCTATAGTTTGACCACCTCGCGGCGGGGGTTAGACGGCTCGTGAGGCTTTGGTCCGGAAGAGCGGTGCCAATCAAACAACGAAGTAATATTTGGAGCTTTCGATGAAAAATTTGCAACTGAAAAGCGTCTCGGCGGTTCTGCTGACGACGCTTGCACTCGCTGCTTCCGCGCAAGAGCAGAAGGGTGTGACACCTGCTGAACAAAATTACCAGGCAGGTACGTCGCCATTGACGACAGTACCCATGGTGCAAAGCACCAACCCCAAGGCTCCGCCCATGACGCAGACGGAGTTCGATGCCGCCCGCAAGATCTATTTCGAGCGCTGTGCCGGCTGCCATGGCGTGCTGCGCAAGGGGGCGACGGGCAAGCCGCTGACACCCGACCTGACCGTTGCCAAGGGCACGGACTACCTGAAGGTCTTCATTGCTTACGGCTCCCCAGCCGGCATGCCCAACTGGCAGACCTCGGGCGAGTTGACCGAGGCGCAGGTCGATCTGATGGCGCGCTACATCCAGCACGATGCACCGCAACCTCCTGAGTGGGGGCTGGCGGACATGAAGGGCACCTGGAAGGTCATGGTCGCCCCGGCGGATCGCCCCAAGAAGAAGATGAACAGCTTCAACATCAGCAACATCTTCTCGACCACCTTGCGTGATACGGGGGAAGTGGCGCTGATCGACGGCGACAGCAAGCAGATCATCAGCATCATCAAGACCGGCTATGCGGTGCACATCTCCCGCGTGTCGGCCTCGGGCCGCTACCTGTTCGTGATCGGCCGCGATGGCCGTGTCAACATGATCGATCTGTGGATGGAGACGCCCACCAATGTGGCCGAGATCCGCATCGGTCTGGAAGCGCGTTCGGTGGAGACCTCCAAGTTCAAGGGCTACGAAGACAAGCTCGCCATTGCCGGTGCCTACTGGCCGCCCCAGTTCGTCATCATGAATGGCGACACGCTGGAGCCCCTGAAGATCGTCGCTACCCGTGGCATGACGGTGGACACGCAGGAGTACCACCCCGAGCCGCGCGTGGCCTCTATCGTGGCATCGCTGCACAAGCCGGAGTTCATCGTGAACGTCAAGGAAACCGGCAAGTCCCTGATGGTGGATTATTCCAACATGAAGTCGCTCAAGGTCACCGAGGTGGGTGTGGCACGTTACCTGCACGATGGTGGCTGGGACTCCACCAAGCGCTACTTCATGGTGGCAGCCAACCAGAGCAACAAGATCGGCGTCATCGACTCCAAGACCGACACCGTGGCTGCCGTGGTGGACGTGGGCAAGATCCCGCACCCCGGTCGCGGCGCCAACTTCAAGCATCCCAAGTTTGGCCCGGTGTGGGCGACGGGGCACCTCGGTGATGAGACGGTTTCGCTTATCGGAACCGACCCGGTCAAGCACAAGCAGCATGCCTTCAAGGTGGTGCAGACCCTCAAGGGGCAGGGCGGCGGTTCGCTGTTCCTCAAGAGCCATCCCAAGTCCAAGCACCTGTACGTGGACACCACGCTGAACCCGGATGCCGCCCTGTCTCAGTCGATTGCGGTGTATGACATCAACGATCTGGACAAGGGCTACAAGGTCTTGCCGATCGGTGAATGGGCGGGGTTGCCAGACGATGGCGGCGGCAAGCGCGTCGTGCAACCGGAGTACAACAAGGCCGGTGACGAGGTGTGGTTCTCGGTGTGGTCCGCCAAGGACAAGGCTTCGGCCATCGTCGTGGTGGATGACAAGACGCTCAAGCTCAAGTCCGTCATCAAGGATCCGCGCCTGATCACGCCCACCGGCAAATTCAACGTGAACAACACGCAGCACGACGTGTACTGATCGTTCCAGAGGTGCCCGGGCCGGCGGGGCCGGGCGCCCGTTTTTACACCACCCATCCTTACGGATCGGGTGGTTTTTTTATGGTTGACTGGCTTTTTCCTCGAGCACGCCCAGCATTTCCTGGGTCCAGCCGATGGAGGCCTGTTCGTACAGGATCCCTTTCTTGAGGATCATGTGCTGTATTTGCAACTCGCGCGGCAGCGGCCCGCCATGCAGAAAGTCGCGCTGCTCGATGGCCCGGTACTGCGCCAGTTTTTCGCGGTGCAAAGCAATGCGGCGCGCCAACTCGCCGCGCAGATCGACCTCGCCCAGCGCCGCATCCGCACGCAGCTTCACCATGAAATCATCGCGCAGGTCCATGGGTGGAGAGGGCTCGCTGGCCCAGCGCGCCAGTTCTGCGCGCCCGGCGGGCAGCACCCGGTACTCGCGCTTGCGTGTCTTTCCGGCGTCGGGGGGCGCGCTCGATGCGATCCAGCCTGCGGCCTCCATGCGTGCCAGCTCGCGGTAGATCTGCTGGTGCGTGGCGTGCCAGAAATAGCCGATGGACTTGTCGAAACGCCGCGCCAGGTCGTAGCCCGACGTGGATTTTTCCAGCAATGAGGTGAGGACGGCATGCGGCAAGGACATGTGCTGCAGTCTATCCGGGTGATCCCTGCTATGCAACCAGTTGCATAAAAATGTGAACGACCGTACACTTTTGTGCAACTGGTTGCATAGTGCGCCGTTTTTCCTCTAGCCAACCTTTTTCAAGGAACCGCCATGACCGCCTTTCCCCACATGCTTGCGCCCCTGGACCTGGGCTTCACCACCCTCAAGAACCGCGTGCTCATGGGCTCCATGCACGTGGGGCTGGAGGAGGCCAAGGACGGCTTCCAGCGCATGGCTGCGTTCTACGCCGAGCGCGCCCGGGGCGGTGTGGGCCTGATCGTGACCGGTGGCATCGCCCCCAACGACCGTGCGCGCCCCATGCCGGGCGGCGCCGCCATGACCACGCAGGCTGAGGCCGACAAGCACAAGATCGTGACCCAGGCCGTGCACGAGGCCGGCGGCAAGATCTGCATGCAGATCCTGCACTTCGGCCGATATGCCTACCACCCCGAGCTGGTGGCGCCGAGCGCCATCAAGGCGCCCATCAGCCCGTTCCGCCCGCATGCGCTGACCACTGAAGAAGTGGTGCAGACCGTGGAGGACTATGCCAACGCCGCTGCGCTGGCGCAGAGCGCCGGCTACGACGGCGTGGAGATCATGGGCTCCGAGGGCTACCTCATCAACGAATTCATTGCGCAGCAGACCAACCACCGCGACGACGAGTGGGGCGGCTCGTATGCCAACCGCATCCGTTTCCCGCTGGAGATCGTGCGCCGCACACGCGAGCGGGTGGGGCCGAACTTCATCATCATCTTCCGCCTCTCGATGCTCGACCTGGTGGAAGGCGGCTCCACCACCGAGGAAGTGATTGAACTGGCCCAGGCGCTGGAGATGGCCGGCGTCACCATCCTCAACACTGGCATCGGCTGGCACGAGGCGCGCATTCCAACAATAGCCACCAAGGTGCCGCGCGCAGCCTTTGCCTGGGTGACGAAGCAACTCAAGGGCAAGGTGGGCATTCCGCTCGTGGCCACCAACCGCATCAACACCCCCGAGGTGGCCGAGCAGGTGCTGGCCGATGGCATGGCCGACATGGTGAGCATGGCGCGCCCCTTCCTGGCCGACCCCGATTTCGTGAACAAGGCTGCCGCCGGGCAGTCTGACCAGATCAATACCTGCATCGGTTGCAACCAGGCCTGCCTGGACCACACCTTCGGCGGCAAGATCACCTCGTGCCTGGTCAACCCGCGCGCCTGCCACGAGACCATCCTCATCCACAAACCCTCTGCCACGAAGGACCGTATCGCCGTGGTGGGCGCAGGCCCGGCGGGCCTGGCCTTTGCCACCACGGCGGCGCGGCGCGGCTTTGATGTGACGCTGATCGACGCCGCGCAGGAGATCGGCGGCCAGTTCAACGTGGCCAAGCAGGTGCCGGGCAAGGAAGAGTTCTACGAGACACTGCGTTACTTTGGCAAGCAGATCGAACTGACCGGCGTGAAGCTGCAACTGGGCCGCAAGGTCAGCGCGCAGGACCTGGTGGGTGAGGGCTACCAGCATGTGGTGCTGGCCACCGGCATCGTGCCGCGCACGCCGGAGATCGAAGGGGTTCACCACCCCAAGGTGCTGAGCTACCTCGACGTGCTGCGCGAAAAGAAGCCCGTGGGCAAAACGGTGGCCGTGGTGGGCGCGGGCGGCATCGGCTTTGACGTCTCCGAATACCTGCTGCACGAAGGCACCAGCCCGAGCCTGGACGCGGCCAAATTCTTTGCCGAGTGGGGTGTGGACACCACGGGCGCAGCGCGCGGCGGCCTCAAGGAGGCGCACCTCGGCACCATTCCACGCAAGGTGTACCTGCTGCAGCGCAAGACCAGCAAGGTGGGCGAGGGCCTGGGCAAGACCACGGGATGGATTCACCGCACCTCGCTGAAGAACCGCAACGTCGAGATGATTCCGGGTGTGAACTACCGCAAGGTGGACGACGCGGGCCTGCACATCACCGTGGACGGCAAAGACATGGTGCTCCCCGTGGACAACGTCATCCTTTGCGCGGGCCAGGATCCGCAGCGCGCGCTGCAGGCCGAACTGCTGGCCGCAGGCTGCACCGTGCACCTGATCGGCGGCGCCGACAAGGCCGCTGAACTCGACGCCAAGCGCGCCATCTGGCAGGGCACCGAGCTGGCCCTGAACCTAGACACCACCGCCCGCAAGGAAGAGGCTACCCCCGCTGCCCGCGCGGTGGCGCCTGCGGTGGCCCAGAGCCTGAAGCAATGGCACGAGATGGTGGCCCAGGGCAATCTGGCCGAACTGCCCGCCATCCTGCACCCCAAGGCGGTGTTCCGTTCGCCCATGGCGCACACGCCGTACCCCAGCGCGCAGGCGGTGCAGCTCATTCTGGGCACGGTGGTGAAGGTGTTTGAGGACTTCACCTACCACCGCGAGTTTGCTGATGCCGATGGGCACAGCGTGGTGCTGGAGTTCTCGGCCAAGGTCAACGGCAAGGAGATCAAGGGCATCGACATGATCCGTTTCGACGAGGAAGGCAAGATCGTCGATTTCGAGGTCATGGTGCGCCCCATGAGCGGCCTGCAGGCCCTGGGCGACGAAATGGCCAAGCGCCTGGCGCCCTACCTGGCCGCCATGAAGGGCGTCAAGGCCTGATCAGAATACTATTGAATTGATAGCTTCTGGCGCTTGATGGATAAGCGCTAGAGGCTAAAAACACCTAAGAATGGAGCCATGCATGCAGTTTGAAACGCTCGAAGTCTCGATGGAAAATCACATTGCCACCGTGCGCCTGAACCGCCCGGACAAGGCCAACGCCATGAACGCCACCATGTGGCAGGAGATTCGCCAGGCCTTCCAGTGGGTCGATACCACGCCCGAAGCCCGCGTGGCCGTGCTGCAGGGGGAGGGCAAGCTCTTCACCGCCGGCATCGACCTGCAGATGATGATGGGCCTGGGCCCGCAGATCCAGAACGACTGCGACGGCCGTACGCGGGAAGCCCTGCGCCGCGTCATCCTCGACCTGCAGGACACCTTGACCAGCCTGGAGCGCTGCCGCAAGCCCGTGCTCGCGGCCATCCATGGCGGTTGCATCGGCGGCGGCATTGATTTGGTCACCTGTGCCGACATGCGCTATGCGAGCAGCGACGCCTATTTCACCATCAAGGAAATCGACATCGGCATGACCGCCGACGTCGGCACGCTGCAGCGCTTGCCCAAGCTGGTGGGCGAGGGCATCGTGCGCGAGCTGGCCTATACCGGGCGCAAGTTCGACGCGCAGGAGGCCAAGGAGATGGGCCTGGTGAACCGCGTGTTCGAAAGCCGCGAGGCGCTCTACGCTGGTGTGCACGAGATCGCCGCCACCATTGCCGCCAAGTCGCCGCTGTCGATCCGCGGCACCAAGGAAATGATCACCTACGCACGCGACCATTCGGTGGCCGACAGCCTGAACTACATCGCGACCTGGAACGCCGCCATGCTCATGAGCCAGGACCTGACCGAGGCCATGATGTCCAGCATGGCCAAGAAGGCTCCGTCTTTCAAAGACTGAACGAGCGCGCAGGAGGGTGGTTGTGGCAGCCCTCCTGCCGTATCAGGGTTCGGCTCAGTGGCTGGTGCCCTCGGAGCGCGTGATCTTGTTGTGCAGGTTGTACTTGCCCACGGGCTTGTCCATGGGGATGCGCTTGACTTCCTTGAACGTGGCAGCATCGAAAACGACGATCGCGCCACCGTCGGCCTTGCGTTCCCAGAGGCTGGCCAGCACGTACTTGCCGTCGCGCGTGAACTCCACGTGCGCCAGGGTCTTTCCCGGGTCGGTGCGGATGTCGGCCACGCGCTCCAGGGTGCGCTTGTCGATCACCTGCAGCGTGTCCTTGGCCTTGGGCGACATCATCGAGTCCGTCCAGGCGTAGGGCGTGTTCTCGTGGCTGCGCATGAAGAAGCCGGGGCCCAGCGTCGGGATGGTCTTGATGGTTTTCCAGGTGTCCAGCTCGATCACGGTCACCTGGCTTTCGTGCAGGCTGGGGGTGGCCATCACGGTGCGCTCGGGCGCGCCGGGCTCGGGGCGGTACTTCCAGGTGATGCCCGAGCCCAGGTGCGGCATGCCGGGAAGCTGCAGGTTGGCGATTTTCTTGCGCACATCGAGGTGGATGACCTGGCCCTTGCCCGCCTCGCGGCTCGCACCCATGAGTTCGTTGTAGCTCTGGGTGAAGAAGAAGTCGTCGATCGGCTCCGACAAATAGGTGCGGCGCGGGTTCAGGAAGCCCGGAATGAAGGCCCCTTCCTTGTAGAGGAAGTCGTGGATGACACCGATCGGCACATCGTCGGCCTTGGGGTTGTAGCTGATCTCCCAGACCTCGGGCACGTCCTTGAGCGCTGCGATGAAGCTCTGGCGCGGTGCGGCGTCGTACACGGCCGAAACGCGCGAGCTGCGCTTGCGGTCCTTGTTCAGCACCTGGTGCACTTTCAGCAGGTTCAGTTCGGCGTCGAGCAGCACCAGGGTGTGCGGCAGGTAGTTGGCCACCGCCACGTACTTGCCGTCGCTCGAGACGGCCAGGTTGCGCGTGTTGATGCCCGCGCGCACCTCGGCCACGACCTTCAGGTTCCAGATGTCGAACTTGGTGATCCAGCCGTCGCGCGAGGCGAAGAACACGTAGCGCCCGTCGGGTGTGAACTTCGGGCCACCGTGCAGCGCAAAGCGCGAGGCAAAGCGGTGGATGGGTTCGAGCTTGTCGCCATCGAGCACCGTGACATGGTTGTCACCCGTCTCGACCACAAGGAACAGGTTCATCATGTCCACGCCCTGGAAAATGGGCGCAGGCTTGTCCGGCAGGCTGTCTGGCGCGTGCTGGACGATGCGCGAGGCCTTGATGTCGGCCTCGGTCATCGTCGGGGCGGGCACCACCGGGGTGTAGATGTGGTCTGCCAGTGCAGCGATCTGCGCGGCGCTCAGCTGGCCGGCAAAGCCCGGCATCTGGGTGGCGGCCCGGCCTTCGCGGATGACCTTGATCGCCTCGGGCTTGCGCAGGCGCGTCAGGCTTTCGGGCAGCAGTGCCGGGGCCGACTGTCCAAGGCGTCCCACGCCATGGCAGGCAACGCAATGCTGCTGAAACAGGGCGGCGGGGTCTTCAGCACGGGCGGGCAGGGCGGTGGCCAGCAGCAGGGCGCTGGCACCCAGGGCTGCCGTGGCGCGCAGCACGGCGCGGCCTGGCAGGGCAAATGGGAGTGAGAGGGCTGGGAGAGGCATGGAATATCCGTTGCGTCGGCCTTGCAGACACCGGGGCGTGCAGGCGGAATGGGTGTGGGTTACTTGGTGCCGAAAATCCGGTCGCCTGCGTCGCCCAGGCCCGGCAGGATATAGCCGTGGTCGTTCAGCTCGCGGTCGATGGCGGCGGTGTAGATCGGCACGTCGGGGTGGGCTTTCTGCAGCGTGGCGACGCCCTCGGGCGCGGCCAGCAGGCAGACGAACTTGACCGAACGGGGGGCCAGCTTCTTCAGCCGGTCAATGGCGGCGGCGGCTGAATTGCCGGTGGCCAGCATGGGATCGACGACGATGATGTCGCGCTCGGCCATCTCGGAGGGCATCTTGAAGTAGTACTCGACGGGCTGCAGCGTGGCCGGGTCGCGGTACAGGCCGATGTGGCCCACGCGCGCGCCGGGCACCACGTTGAGCATGCCGTCCAGGAAGCCGTTGCCCGCGCGCAGGATGGACACGAGCACCAGCTTCTTGCCGTCGATGACCTTGCCGGTCATGGTCTCCAGCGGCGTTTCGATCTCGATGTCCTGCAACGGCATGTCGCGCGTGACCTCGTAGGCCATCAGGGTGCTCAACTCGCCCAGCAGGCGCCGGAAACTGTTGGTGCTGGCGTCTTTCTTGCGCATCAGGGTCAGCTTGTGCTGCACCAGCGGGTGGTCAATGACGTGGACGTTGCTCATGGCTAATTCACTGTGTGTAAGTTTCGGTAAACAGGCACTCAGTCTGCCAGAAATCGGGCGTAGCGCGGCAAGTCCACGTTGCCGCCGCTGATGATGATGCCCACGCGCGCGCCCCGGATGTCGAGCCCGGCATGCTGTGCGCCGGCAAAGGCCAAGGTGCCGGTCGGTTCCACCACGATCTTCATCCGCTCGGCAAAGAAACGCATGGTCTGCACGAGCTGCGGGTCGCTGGCAGTGACGATGCCTTCAGCCTCGCGCTGGATGATGTCGAAGGTCATGGCGCCCAGCGCCTGGGCCTGGGCGCCGTCGGCGATGGTGCTGCGCGGAAACGGAATACGCACGATGTGCCCGGCCCGCAGCGACTGCTGGCCGTCGTTGCCCGCCTCGGGCTCGACACCATAAACACGGCACAGCGGCGCCACGGCCTTGGCCGCCAGCAGGCTGCCCGCGAGCTGGCCGCCACCGCCCACCCCCACGAACAGGTAGTCCAGGCGGGGCACTTCTTCGAGCAGTTCCAGTGCGGCGGTTCCTTGCCCGGCGATCACGTGCGGGTGTTCGGACGGCGGTACCAGCGTCATGCCGCGCTCCATCGCCAGGCGCTGGCAGATGGCCTCGCGGTCTTCGGTGACCGGGTTGTAGGTGGCCACCTGGGCACCATACTGGCGCGTGGCGGCCATCTTGGACGTGGGGGCATCCTCGGGCATGAGGATGAGCGCGGGCATGTCCAGCAGGCGGGCCGCCAGCGCGATGGCCTGGGCGTGGTTGCCGGCAGAAAAGGTGATCACCCCGCGCTCGCGCTGCTCATCATCGAACTGCGAAAGCGCATTGAACGCCCCACGGAACTTGAAGGCGCCCGTGCGCTGCAGGTTCTCGCATTTGAAGAACAGCTGAACGCCGAGCAATTCATCCGCCGTGCTTGAACGCAGCACCGGTGTGCGGTGCGCCATGCCCTTGAGGCGATGGGCCGCCTGGATGACGTCCTCGGCGGAGGGCTGGAGCTGGGATAGCAGGGTGGTCATGTCGGCATCCTCGGGTGCATGGCGAATGCGCCAAACTCTTCCCGCATATTAGACCGGAGGACGATTATTCGCAAAAAAATCACCCTCCCAGCCAAGTGCTGCGTGCGCTTGCAGCTATGGAATTTGATGCATTCGTGGTGTCAGTCGCCTCCGCCACCGTCGCCCCCACCGTCGCCGTCCGAGTCGCCATGGCTGTCGTTGCCGGCGTTTTTGCCGCCAAGGCTTTCGCAGCCACCAAAATCGGTGGCGCTGCCGCTGTAGCTGGTGTCGCAGAAACTGGTGCCGTAATGGTGGGCATCGGCGGATCCGGGCTTGGGCTTGTGGCCGCTGGCCAGGGTGCCGGGCAGGTAGTGAAAGCCGTCCGGGATGGCGAGTTTGGCATCCAGCGCAAACAGCAGTGGCAGCCGGCTGGGTGTGCGGGGTTGAATGGCTTCGTCCTTGCAGGCCCAGTACCAGGCGCGGCGCAGGCCATCGTTGTGGTGCTCTTTCTTGCCCAGCACCACGGCGGGAGCGTATTCAGGCACAAAGCCCAGCGCATCGCGGCACCAGTTCTGATAGGTCGTGGCGTTCTGGGTGAATGCGTGCCACATGGCATCGACGGCCCTTGAGGGCATGGCCACATAGGACCCCCGGCTGCGCAGGCAGGCCAGAAAGAACTGGCGCAGACCGCGTTCGGCCAGGTCGCAGTCCTTCGGGGTCACGTTGGGGTAGGCGTCGCGCAACCTGCGCTTGAGGATCTGGGGAAACACCGACTCGCGGATGTAGCGCTCCCTCACGGCGCGGGTCCAGTGCGTGAGGCTCCACACGGCCAGCAGGGTGAACACCAGATAGACGCCCCAGCGCCACTGCGGCTCCCACCAGCCCAGCACAGCCCCCACCAGGGCCAGCGCCCACAGTGCAATGGCCAGGGCGAGGGGGCTGGCCCTGCCGGAAAGCTTCAGCAGCAGGAGTTCAAAGCCCGTCATGGGTTGTCCTTCAGCGTTTGCGGCCGCCAAACACGCTGCCCAGCACACCGCGCAAAATCTCGCGGCCCAGCGTGGTGCCCATGGTGCGTACAGCCGATTTGGCCATGGTCTGTGCCAGGCCATCGCGCTTGCCGCCGCGCGGGCCGGTGGAGCCGAACAGGACATCGTTCAATCCGCCCAGCAGGCCGCCGCCGTCGTCGCCAGGTGCCTGTGCCGTGCCCTTGCCGTTGGTGCTTGCTTGTGCCGCCATCTGATCGGTACGGCCCTTGAGCTTTTCGTAGGCCGATTCGCGGTCCACCACCTTCTCGTACACACCGGCCACCAGCGAGCTGGCCATCAGCGCCTGGCGCTGCTGCGGCGTGATGGGGCCGAGCTGGCTGCCGGGAGGCAGCACAAACACGCGTTCGGTCACGCTGGGGCGGCCCTTGGCGTCGAGAAAGCTCACCAGCGCCTCGCCCACGGCCAGCTCGGTGATGGCGGTCTCGATGTCCAGGCCCGGCTTCTGGCGCATGGTGGTGGCCGTCGCCTTCACGGCCTTCTGGTCGCGCGGCGTGAAGGCGCGCAGCGCATGCTGCACGCGGTTGCCCAGCTGGGCCAGCACGCTGTCGGGGATATCGAGCGGGTTCTGCGTGACGAAATACACCCCCACGCCCTTGGAGCGCACCAGGCGCACCACCAGTTCGATGCGCTCGATGAGCACCTTGGGCGCCTCGTTGAACAGCAGGTGGGCCTCGTCGAAGAAGAAGACCAGCTTGGGCTTCTCGGGGTCGCCGATCTCGGGGAGGATTTCAAACAGCTCCGACAGCATCCACAGCAGAAACGTGGCATACAGGCGGGGCGAATTCATCAGCTTGTCGGCCGCCAGGATGTTGACCACGCCATGGCCGTCCACCGTCTGCATGAAATCGTTGATGTCGAGCATGGGCTCGCCAAAGAATTGCGTGCCGCCCTGCTGCTCGATCTGCAGCAGCCCGCGCTGGATGGCGCCCACGCTGGCGGCGCTGACATTGCCGTATTCGGTGGTGAATTCCTTGGCGTTGTCACCCACGTACTGCAGCATGGCGCGCAGGTCTTTCAGGTCCAGCAGCAGCATGCCGTTGTCGTCGGCGATCTTGAAGACGAGGTTGAGCACGCCCAGTTGCGTCTCGTTCAGGTTGAGCATGCGGCCCAGCAACAGCGGGCCCATGTCGGTCACGGTGGCGCGCACCGGGTGGCCCTGCTCACCAAACACGTCCCACAGCGTGGTGGGGCAGGCCAGCGGGGCGGGCATGTCCAGCCCCCGCTCCTTCAGCACGGCGGCCAGCTTGTCGCCGATCTTGCCGGGCTGGCTGGCGCCCGTGAGGTCGCCCTTCACGTCGGCCATGAACACCGGCACGCCGATGCGCGAGAAACTTTCGGCCAGTGTCTGCAGCGTCACCGTCTTGCCGGTGCCGGTGGCCCCCGTGATCAGGCCGTGGCGGTTGGCCAGCCCGGGGAGCAGGTGGCATTCGGTGGTGGCATGCTTGGCAATCAGCAGGGGTTCGGCCATTTCGGGTTTCCTCGGGGGTAGGGACGCTGGCAAAAGTAAAATCGTGCCCAGTAGATTAAATCAATACAAAGGACTCGCCGTGGCCGGACACAGCAAATGGGCAAATATTCAGCACCGCAAGGGCCGCCAGGACGAGAAGCGCGGCAAGATCTGGACGCGCATCATCCGTGAAATCACCGTGGCGGCGCGTGCCGGCGGCGGCGACCCCTCGGCCAACCCGCGCCTGCGCCTGGCCATCGAGAAGGCCAAGGGTGCCAACATGCCGGCCGATCGCATCAAGTACAACATCGACAAGGCCACGGGCAATGCCGAAGGCGTGAACTACGAGGAAATCCGCTACGAGGGCTACGGCATTGGTGGCGCGGCCATCATCGTGGACACCATGACCGACAACCGTGTGCGCACCGTGGCCGAAGTGCGCCACGCCTTCAGCAAGCACGGTGGCAACATGGGTACCGAAGGCTCGGTGGCCTTCCAGTTCAAGAACGTGGGCCAGATCATCTTTGCCCCGGGCACGAATGAGGACAAGGTCATGGAAGTGGCGCTCGAAGCCGGTGCCGACGACGTGGTGACCGACGAGGACGGCGCCATCGAGGTGCTGACCGCGCCCGCCGAGTTCGAGACCGTGAAGAATGCCCTGGTGGCCGCAGGTCTCACACCCGACGCGGCCGACGTCACCATGCGCCCCGACCTCACCATCGAGCTGGCGGGCGACGATGCCGTCCGCATGCAAAAACTCCTAGACGTCCTGGAAGACCTCGACGACGTGCAGGACGTGTTCCACAACGCCGCACTTTAAATAAAGACCCCCCAATGAAAGTACTCGTCATCGGCGGCGGCGGCCGCGAACATGCCATCGCCTGGAAGCTCAGCCAGTCGCCCAAGGTCACGCGCGTCTTCGTGGCGCCGGGCAACGGCGGCACGGCCCTGTCCAGCCACCTCGACAACATTGCCATCACCGACGTACGCGCGCTGCGCGAGTGGGCGCAACAGGAAAAGATCGGCCTGACGGTCGTTGGCCCCGAGGCGCCGCTGGCCGCTGGCGTGGTCGATGAATTTCGCGCCCACGGCCTGCGCATCTTCGGGCCCACCAAGGCGGCCGCGCAGCTGGAGAGCTCCAAGGCCTTCTCGAAGGCCTTCATGCGCCGCCATGGCATCCCCACGGCCGACTACGACACCTTCACCGATCCGGCCGCGGCCCACGCCTTCGTGGACCGCCTGGGTGCCCCCATCGTCATCAAGGCCGACGGCCTGGCGGCGGGCAAGGGCGTGGTGGTGGCCATGAACCTGCAAGAGGCCCACGACGCCGTGGACTTCATGCTGGTGGACAACAAATACGGCGTGACGCACAACGACGGTGGCGCGCGCGTCGTCATCGAGCAGTTTCTTGAAGGTGAAGAAGCCAGTTTCATCGTGCTGTGCGACGGCAAGAACGTCGCTGCCCTGGCGACCAGCCAGGACCACAAGCGTCTCAAGGATGGCGACGAGGGCCCCAACACCGGAGGCATGGGGGCGTACTCGCCCGCACCCGTGGTGACGGCCGACGTGCATGCCCGCGCCATGCGCGAAATCATCCTGCCCACCATCCGCGGCATGGAAAAAGACGGCATTCCCTACACCGGCTTCCTGTATGCGGGCCTGATGATCGACGCCCAGGGCCACCCCAAGACGCTCGAATTCAACTGCCGCATGGGCGACCCCGAAACCCAGCCCATCATGATGCGGCTCAAGAGCGATCTGTGCGACCTGCTCGGCGCCGCCGTCGATGGCAAGCTCGACCAGGTCGAACTAGATTGGGACCGCCGCACCGCGTTGGGCGTGGTGATGGCCGCGCACGGCTACCCCGAGGCGCCGCGCAAGGGCGACGCCATCACCGGCCTGCCGCAGGATGCGGACGATGCCATGGTCTTCCATGCCGGCACCGAACTGGTGGACGGTGTGCCGCACACCAGCGGAGGCCGCGTGCTGTGCGTGACCGCGCTGGCCGACAGCGTGAAGCTGGCCCAGCAGCGTGCCTACGACGTGGCGCGCGGCATCCATTTCGATGGCGCGCAGTACCGCCGCGACATCGGCCACCGCGCGATCAAGAACCCATGAGCGAGCCGTTTCACAGCGACAGCAACGTCGCCCGCGTGCGCGGCTACCTGACGGGCCTGCAGGCGCGCATCATTGCCGCGCTGGAAGGCCTGGAGGGCGAGGGCGGCGCACGCGCCGTGACCGACCCCTGGCACAAGGCGCCCGGCGAGCTGCTGCAGGGTGACGGCATCACCCGCATCATCGAGGGAGGGCGTGTGTTCGAGCGCGCGGGCTGCGGCTTCTCGCATGTGCGCGGCCCCCGGCTGCCTCCCTCGGCCACGCAGCACCGTCCCGAGCTGGCGGGCGCGCCGTTTGAGGCCATGGGCGTCTCGCTGGTGTTCCACCCGCGCAACCCCTACGTGCCCACCGTGCACATGAACGTGCGCATGATCGCCGCTGGCCACCCGGGCCAGGAACCCACCTGCTGGTTCGGTGGCGGCATGGACCTCACACCGTATTACGGCTTCGAGGAGGATGCGGTGCACTTCCACCGCAGCTGCCGCGATGCGCTGGCGCCCTTTGGTGACGATAAATACCCGCGCTTCAAGCAGTGGTGCGACGAATACTTCTACCTCAAGCACCGCGACGAGCAGCGCGGCGTCGGTGGCGTGTTCTTCGACGACTTTGCCGAACTCGGCCTTGAGCGCAGCTTCGGCCTGATGCAGGCCGTGGGCGATGCCTTTCTGGGCGCCTACTTGCCCATCGTGCAGCTGCGCCAGGACACGCCCTACGGCGAGCGCGAGCGCGACTTCCAGCTCTACCGGCGCGGCCGCTACGTCGAGTTCAACCTCGTCTGGGACCGGGGCACGCACTTCGGCCTGCAGTCGGGCGGGCGCACCGAATCCATCCTGCTGTCCATGCCGCCGCTGGCAGCCTGGGCGTATCGCCACGAGGCCGCCGAAGGCACCCCAGAGGCCGAGCTGACACGGCGCTTCCTGGTGCGGCGCGACTGGCTCTGAAGCGGGCTACTATAATTTCAGTAGCTTGAAGCGCTTTCTACGCTTGCCCTGAAGGCCAAAAACACTCCAAATGCCTTGCGGCGCGCAAGCGCAACACCTGCGGCGCAGCCCGCTGGTGACCTGCGACATTGCGCGTTATATTGACCCCTATCACCTCTGAACCTCCACCTGATGACCACCACCAAATCCTCGGAATCCGCCGCCAAGAAAGACGTCGCCAAGCTCCAGCGCGCCATTGTGGATGGCCTGGAAGATGTCAAGGCGCAAGACATCCAGGTCTTCAACACCGAGCATCTGTCGCCGCTGTTTGAGCGGGTCATCGTGGCGTCGGGCACTTCCAACCGCCAGACCAAGGCCCTGGCCGCCAGCGTGCGCGACAAGGTGAAGGAAGCCGGTTTCTCCAAGCCCCGCATCGAGGGCGAAGAGAACGGCGAGTGGATCATCGTGGACTGCGGTTCTGCCGTGGCGCACATCATGCAGCCCACCATCCGCCAGTACTACCGCCTGGAAGAACTGTGGGGCGACACCCCCGTGCGCCTCAAGCTGGGTGCCGCCAAGCCCGCAGCCCCGGCTGCAGCCAAGGTGCCCGCCAAGACGGCCGCCCGCCGTGCGGCCAAGGCCGCCGCCGAGCAAGGCGTAGCAGCACAGCCCGGCCGCAAGGTGGCCGCCAAGGTGGCCAAGGCCACCGCCGCCAAGACGGCTGCCGCACCTGCTGCCGCCAAGCCGGCCAGCAAGCCCGCCGCCAAGGTGGCCCGCAAGCCTGCCGCCAAGACACCCGCCACCACCCCGGCCCGCACCACGGCCGCCAAGCCCGCCGCCAAGACGGCCAAGGCCCCCGCTGCCAAAACCACCAAGGCTCCGGCCACCAAAGCCGCGATAAAGACCGTGGTGGTCAAGCCGCGCGCACCTGCCAAGACGGCGGGCAAAACGGCCACCAAGGCGCCTGCCAAGACGGCGCGGGCCAAGCCCGAGGCGGCTGCAGCCAAGACCCCGGCCCGCAAGGCACCCGCCCGCAAGGCCTGAGCTAGGTCATGCGGCTGCTCATCGTGGCCGTCGGGCAGCGGGTGCCCGACTGGGCGCAAACCGCCTACGACGACTACGCCAAACGCTTCCCACCCGAGCTCAAGGTGGAGCTGAAAGCCGTCAAGACCGAGCCGCGCGGCTCCAAGACCATCGAGACCCTGTACGCCGCCGAGCGCGAGCGCATCGAGGCGGCCATCCCGCGCGGAACGCGCGTGGTGGCGCTGGACGAACGCGGCACCAGCCTCACCACCAAGGCCCTGGCCGAGCGGCTCAAGGGCTGGCAACTGGGCGGGGACGATGTGGCCCTGGTCATCGGCGGCCCCGACGGGCTGGACCCGGCCTTCCGGCAGGCGGCGCACGAGCGTATCCGCCTGTCCGACCTGACCCTTCCGCACGCCATGGTGCGTGTGCTGCTGATCGAGCAGCTCTACCGCGCCTGGTCGGTGAACGCGGGGCATCCCTACCATCGTGAATAGCAGTGCACCCCGTATTTCGCTATTAAAATAGTAGCTTTCAGCGCATATTGGGTGGGCATTGAAGCCGTTATTTGTTCAATATTTTCATGCCTGAATTCATCTACCTTGCCTCGCAAAGCCCCCGCCGCAGCCAGCTGCTCGACCAGCTCGGCGTGCGCCACGAACTGCTGCTGCCCAATGTGGCAGGGGATGTGCAGGAAGATGCCGAGGCCATCGAGGCAGTGCTGCCCCATGAGGCCCCGGCCGACTACGTCGAGCGCGTCACCGCCCTCAAGCTCGACGCCGCCGTGCAACGCCACGCCCGCCGGGGCCTGCCCGAAGCGCCCATTCTGTGCTCGGACACCACCGTCACCATGGGCGCCACCATCTACGGCAAACCGGCCGATGCGCTGGATGCCCGGCGCATGCTGGCCGAGCTGGCGGGCCGCACACACCGCGTGCTGACCGCCGTGGCAGTACAGAACGGGGCGCAGCGGCTGACAGCGTTGTCGGTGTCGCATGTCACCTTTGCCGAACTCACACCCGGCCAGATCGACGCCTATGTGGACACCGGCGAGCCGTTGGGCAAGGCCGGTGCCTATGGCGTGCAGGGGCGCGCCGGGATGTTTATTCCGCACCTGAGCGGCAGCTATTCGGGCATCATGGGCCTGCCGCTTTTCGAGACCGCGCAGTTGTTGCGCACCGCAGGCCTGCGCATCTGAACACCCCGCCCACCATGCACCAAGACATTCTCATCAACTGGTCGCCCCAGGAAACCCGCGTGGCCGTGGTCGAGCATGGCGCCGTGCAGGAGCTGCACATCGAGCGCACGCTCGAGCGCGGCCTGGTGGGCAATGTCTACCTGGGCAAGGTCTCGCGCGTGTTGCCGGGCATGCAGTCGGCCTTCATCGACATCGGGCTGGAGCGCGCGGCCTTTCTGCATGTGGCCGACGTGTGGCAGCGCCAGGAGGGCGGAGAGGCTCCCATGTTCGCGCGCAAGGGCGAACCCCAGGTGCCCATCGAAAAGCAGGTCTTCGAGGGCCAGTCGCTCATGGTGCAGGTCATCAAGGACCCCATCGGCACCAAGGGCGCACGCCTGTCCACGCAAATCAGCATCGCCGGGCGCCTGCTGGTGTTTCTGCCGCAGGACGACCATGTGGGTGTGTCGCAAAAAATTCCGGTGGCCGAGCGCGATGCGCTGCGCGCCCGCCTGCAGGCCCTGGTGGGCGACAAGTCCACCGGCGGGGGCGGCGGCTTCATCCTGCGCACCAACGGCGAAGACTCGTCAGACGCCGAGCTGGCCGAAGACATTGCCTACCTGCGCAAAACCTGGGCCCGCACCAAAGAGGCCTCGCTGCGCCTGCCGCCCACCTCGCTGCTGCACCAGGACCTGGACCTGCTGCAGCGCGTGCTGCGCGACCTGGTGGGGGAGCACACCCAGACCATCCGCATCGACTCGACCGAGCAGTTCCATCGCCTGCGCGCCTTCGGCCAGGAGTTCATGCCCGCCGCCGCAGGCAAGTTGCAGCATTACAAGGGCGAGCGCCCCATTTTTGACCTGTACGCCATCGACGAGGAAATCGCCCGCGCGCTGGGCCGGCGCGTCGAGCTCAAGTCGGGCGGCTACCTCATCATCGACCAGACCGAGGCGCTCACCACCGTCGATGTGAACACCGGCGGCTACGTCGGCGCGCGCAATTTCGACGACACCATCTTCAAGACCAACCTGGAGGCCGCCGGCGCCATTGCACGCCAGCTGCGCCTGCGCAACCTGGGCGGCATCATCATTGTGGACTTCATCGACATGGCGCGCGAAGACCACCAGAGCGCCGTGCTCACCGAGTTCCGCAAACAGCTCGCACGCGACCGCGTCAAGACCATGGCGGGCGGCTTCTCGCAGCTCGGCCTGGTGGAGATGACGCGCAAGCGCACGCGCGAATCGCTCGCCCACATGCTGTGCGAGCCCTGCGCCGCCTGCCAGGGCCGGGGCGCCGTGCGCACCGCGCGCAGCGTGGCCTACGACATCCTGCGCGAGATACTGCGCGAGGCCCGCCAGTTCAACCCGCGCGAGTTTCGCGTGGTGGCCTCTCCCCAGGTGGTCGAGTTGCTGCTCGACGAGGAAAGCCCGCACCTGGCCGGGCTGTCGGACTTCATCGGCAAGCCCATCTCGCTCCAGACAGAAGCCGCGATGGGGCAGGAGCAGTACGACATCGTGCTGTTGTGAGATGGCCGGGCTTGTCTCCCTTGCCAGTTGACGACTGGGTGCGGACAGGAGCGGTTAGTCAAGTTCGACCCTCGAAGCAGTCGCTCGTTGGCGTATTGGGGCCGATGTGACGCCGCCTTGAGATCCTAGAATGACAGAGACCCTCTCCTTACCTGTGTCAACTAACGCAACAACATCATGAAATCGCCCATCGCTTGGATCTTTGTTTTTATGGCCGCGCTCTTGACAGGCTGCGCTCACCCCATTGATGTCACGCCAAATACCTCCGGCCTAGATGCGAGTGCCGGTGCGATGGCACACCCAAAGATATCTGCTAAGGCCGCGTATTACATCGCTTCCGACCTGACTAAGCTCGAGGTGACGACACCAGGTGGGGGCGGCGACAACGTGCGCTACTACCCCTACCTGAACCGCACCGGTTTTTGAGGAGGCTCTTTTCTCTGAGAGGATTGAGCCATGAGCAAGAAGTCGAACCAGTTTTCACCCGAGGTCCGCGAGCGCGCTGTTCGCATG